>OHLQ01000023.1_pt1 | contig 141394 bp, 99 predicted proteins | sample 1569081 | NCBI WGS metagenome assembly OHLQ01 (sample SAMEA3879585, study PRJEB24766) | human gut metagenome | biome: human-associated habitat; feature: feces | place: USA | collected 1985/1987 | reverse complement strand
GAAAGTTACCACGGGGGCGAGACGCCCCCGCCCCTATCAACTCAGCGTAAGTTAAATAGCATTGGGCTGCACCCCTACATCATATAGCCGTCAATATTAGTTTTGCAACACAGCCCCTACTTTGACAGTCCGAATTTCGCAGTCTGCTACTCTTTAGTGGAATCAAGCTTTGCGTCGCATCACGACTGTCGGGCTATTTGTTTTTGTAGTCGGGTTCGAGGGAGTATTTTGCGGCGTTGTATTTCGGACGGTCCGCTGCGTTGTGGTTGAATTCAACTTTGCCGCCGAATTTGGCCTGAATGATGGCTTCGCGGTTGTTGATATAGTATTCGTCGTCGGCAAGCGCTTTTTTGCGGTCGGTACGCTGATAATTTTCGGGGGAATAGATTGGCGTCATCAGCCTGTCGGAGCGCTCTATGCCGGTGGCTTCGAAAACGAATGCGGGGTCGGCTTCGGCTTTCAGTATCAGGCCGGGAAGACCGCGGAATTTCCAAGGACCGAATGGGAGCGGAATGTCGGTGGTGAACCATGCCGTCCACCGGCGTCCGTGGTAATCGGTCGTTGCCGACTGGCACTCATAGCCGAGAATGACGGACGTCGAGTCGCCGATTTCCCACTGCATCTCGTCAAGCGGCTCGTCGTAATAACCTTCACTGTCGCCGAATTTGCCGTAATAGGTCAGCTTGTCGTCGGGCATGGATGTGAATACATAAGTGTGGATTTTTTTAACCGGGCCTTTGCGCATATCCATAGTAATACCTCCGCCGGGTGTCTCCGTCATGCATGCTGCCATGATAATCTGGTTAAGTTGCTTTTTTCCTTCGGGAGTCGACGAAAGGGAGTCGGACCAAAGGCTGAGGTCATTGAAATACTTCGCTCCTCTTGAGTTGGCAAGAAGCGACATGTGCGAAGTGCGCACGCTATCCGTACGCCAACCGGGAATTTTCTCATCATAACTTGCGACAATGTCGGCTTTCTCCTGTGCTGAAACGGCAATCGCCATCATAAAGCACAGTAACATGCAGGTAATTTTTTGTTTCATATATAATTTAAATTTAAATTTATTTTTTGACTGTTATCGAAAAAAGGAGCTGACGGCCGCGAAGAGAACGCTGCGATTCAAATGACGACAGCTGCGAGTAGACAGTGTAGTTGTAACTGCTGCGGTTGAGTATGTTGGAGAGGTCGACGCCCAGTTCGACACGTTTGCCAGGCCGGTAGGTAAGACGCGTATCGAGCATAAGCACATTCTTGTAATGGTTTTCGGCAAGTTGGTTTCGGTAATGCTCGCCGCTGACTGTCCACTGCCATTTAGGGTGCGGGGTAAACGTAAGTTTAAGTTCATTTTTCATAAAGGAGAGCCACGCCTGCGACGCGCCGTTCATCGACAGCCGGCTCGCGGCATACCGGAGTTCATAGTCGAAATTGAAGAAGCGCAACGGTGTGCCGCTTACTTTAACACCCGCGCTCCACGCGGTGCTTAACGCGTCGACAGCCTGCGACTGCGAGAACATGTGCGACCTGTTGCGGTTGAAGGAACCGTTGATATTGCAGCTTCCGCGCATGAAGTCGAGGGTCTTGCTCACGCTGCCCGTAGCCATGAGCATACGGCTGTCGTTTCGGGCGTCGGCATAGCTGTAGACGGCATAGTCGCCGTAGAGCTGCTGCGACATCGTGTATGGCACCCGCGTCCACGACTGCATCACCATGCCGTTGGCAAACAGGCCGCGGCGCGTGTGCCGGTAGCTGAACGCAGCCGAAATATTGCGCGAAGATGAGTTATAAAACCGGTCGGTGCCCTCTTTGAGCGTACGGTAGTCGGTCAGCACAAGTGCGGGATGGATGAGATTGAGATTCATCGGCGAACGTCCGATACCGCCGCGCAAGGTGCCTGAAAAACGGTTGTCAGGCTTCCAGTTTAAATCAAGTGCGGGAGAGAAATAACCTTCGTCGCGGTCGGCAATCGCCTTGTCAAAACTGTAGTGCGCGTAGCTCAGCGGGAGATTCAGAGTAAGGTTGACACGGCGCAGCCGGTATTCCAGCTTGGGGATAGCGTAGACAGTCACATAATCGGTATTCACCACATTTTCTGTCAGTCCGGGCAACTCAGCCGGAATATCGGGCAACTGTGAGTTCATGGTGCGGAAGTAAGCATTTATGCCACCTTCGAGACTTAGGGTGATACCGCTGATATTGAAAGCGTAGGCCGCGCTCTCGTCGGTAAAAAAGGCGTGGTCGGAGATATGCTGACGGAAAGCGGCGGCGTCCATGCCGACGGCGAGGGTCTGCGGAAGCGATTCCCATTCGTTAACACTCTTGAACGTGACAAGATGCCGGCCGTTGAAACGCTGTATCATCTTGAACCGGTTTCCCACATAATAATCGGGAAGCGCGGCCGACTGCGAGTTGGGCAGCGTGCCCGCGGTGCGCAGGTCAACGTCATCCCAGTCAATGTCGGTGCGCAGAGTATTGTTGATGAACGACGTCTTTGCGTTAAGCTCGTAGGTGAATTTCCCGGCGAGCGAATGAGTATGCTCCGTGCCGTTGCGCTGTTCGGTTATAATTCTGTCGCCATCGTCGAGAAAGTAGGTTGTGACATTGACCGCATCGGCAGTGACGCGGGTGTAGGAGTAATCGATGTTGGCTTTCAGCTCTCCGCGCCCGAATTTCCACAGACTGTTGGTCGACACGAGAAACGAACGGTTGAACAGCGTTCGGCGGCTGTCGAGCGACGGAACTCCCGGCAATCCTATGCCTACATATCGGCTTAGTGCGGTACCTCGGCGGTCGGCGAAAAAGTCGGTGTGCGACAACGACAGGTCCTCTCCCGTATTGTTGGTGCGGAATGTGGTGATGTTCTGGAACGAGGGCATTACGGCCATCGCGAAAAGCTCGCTGTCCCACACGGCGCAGGCAGGATCAGCCATATATCCGGCGGCAGCGTCACCGTAAAATGTCCAGGTGGCTTTGGCCTTGTTTTTCAATTTCAGGTTGATGGCAGCCTTATCGGAGAATGAGATGCCCGACAGCACCTGCATAGGCTGATGGTTCTCCATGACCTCGACCGAACCGACATCGTCATGACTGATGCCGTTGGTGGCTATGCCGTATTTCCCGCCGAGCATGTCGGAACCTTCGATATAAAATTTATTGATGTCCTCCCCCTGATATTTGATTTTGCCGTTGTCGGCGACATCTATGCCAGGCATACGCCGGAGCACGTCGCCGATGCTGCGGTCCTGCGCCTGTGCGAACGAACTTACGTTGTAGCTTACCGTGTCGCCCTGCTCACGTATGCGGTCGGCTTTAACCGCCACTTCCCGGAGCATGGTAGCCGACGGCTCAAGCACGACTGTCAGCGGATACAGCACGCTGTCGAGCGCGACGGCCTGTTTCGCGAAACTCATCATCGACACATCGAGAGTCCATCCGGAGGTCGACGTTGCCTGAAGGGCAAATTTACCGTCGGCGTCTGTTGTGCCGTACTTTCTGATTTTTCCGGAATCGTCGCGCAACACCACCGATACCCCTGCAAGCGCATCACCGCTACCCTGCTCCACCACAACTCCGGTGACGCTGACCTGCGCTCCGCAAGCAAGTGTTGTAAGCACATAAATCATAATTGATATAACATAACGCAGAAGCATAATCACCTGTCTTTTTATTTTTTCGCAACTAATTTAATAGTTATATTCCGAAACGAAACTACAAAAATAGTTATTTAACTTTTCTTTAACCTTTGATCATCAACAGCGACTGCTACGAATAATTGCAAAAACAGAATATAATATCTACCTTTGCAGAAGACAGGATTCTGACAGATGGTGTTGAAGAACCCATAAGCGTAGCATTCTAAATTTCATCGTGATGACGCGGAGGGTGTTGCAGAACTTGATTTTGCTGACCGCAGTTGATTATCGCCTTTGGCGCTTTGCTCTGCAAAGAAACCGCGGCTACTACAAAGCTGATTGTCAGGAGTCTTCGCATAGTAGCCGCGGTTTTTAACCGCGGAAAGTAATGTTCTGCAACATCCTCCCTACATTCCGGCAGCTACATTTTCGCAACACCTCCATATTAATTAAGCATACACCTATTATGATTGAAAGGATAATGGATATAGTCAGGGAGGCATCGCGGCTGATGGCCTCTCCCGACAAAATAAAGATAATGCAGAAAGGGGGCAACGAGAACATCGTGACCTCCTCAGACATTGCCGTACAGGATTTCCTGCGTGCACGGCTGGCGGAGCTGATTCCCGACAGCGGGTTCATATGCGAGGAGGGCGACATAGCCGACGTGCGCCACAGCCGCGTATGGATTATCGACCCGATTGACGGAACGGCCAACTATGCGCGAGGCGTCGACCAGTGTGCCATTTGCGTGGGTCTGTGCCATGAGGGGAGCATGGAGATGAGCGTCGTATATCTGCCCCGCACCGACGAGATGTTCAGTGCCGTGCGCGGAAAGGGCGCATGGCGCAACGGCGAACGCATACACGTGTCGGCGCGAAGTTTCGACGACGCCATAATGTGCACGGCGTTGCCCGTATACCACAAAGAGCAGGCCGCATGGTGTGCCGACGCCATACGCGACGTGTTCATGCAGTGCAACGACATACGCCGTCTTGGCGCGGCCGCGCCCGAACTTTGCTACGTGGCAATGGGCCGCTTCGAGATGTATTTCGAATACCTGCTCGGCGCATGGGATTTCGCCGCGGCATCACTTATACTCGAGGAGGCCGGAGGAGTGCTTTGCAATGTCGCCGGACACCCTCTCGACCCTATGAAAGGGAGCGGCGTCATCGCAGCCAACAGCGACGGAAATCTCCGACGCCTCACAAGTATAATCAACAGCCACAATCCGGCCTTGCGCTCCTAAAAGAGTGTCTCATAACAAAAGTTACAACAAATGGATACGCAGCATCTCGATAAATTTGAAAACAGCATTCACCGCAATCTCGCCAACTATCTTCACGCCCGCGCGGCCATAGACAACATGCTGCCCGACGCTCCCGACATAGAGGAACGTTGGGAGAAAATATGCATGGCCTATCTGCCCGACGGCGTGCGCGAGTTTCAGAACTATCCCACGGCATCGCTCGGGTGGATGATGTTCATCGGCATGGCCGTGGCGCAGATGTGGGACGAGGACTGGGAGATGTACTCGCAGTTCGACGACCTGTATGCAATCCTCGTCAAAGGCCGCGGCTATGACAATATGGACGAATATATCTGCGACGAGTTTCTCAAACTTGATGAAAAAGCATCGGCGGAAATCTCCGTTCTTGTCGGAAACGTGGCCGAACTGACCCACAATGCCCTTATCCATGAAGATTTCGAGGCGGGCACGCCATCGGCATTCAATGCCTACGTACGCTGTCTGCACCAGCTCTACTACTTCGGCGCTGCAATATGGCTGAAACGGATGGGATACCACATGACCGAGATGGGCTGAACAGCCGTCTCTGTTACCCCATTTTTACAAACCTGACATTATTGACCTTAAAATGAAACATCTTATCACTCTGCTTGCAGCCGCCATAGCGCCGCTGCAGTGGTGCGGAGCTTCGGAACCATGGCTGTCGCCCGCACATTTCAACGAAGGCACTACGCCCTATCACGCATCGTTCAAGAGCTATCCGTCGGTAGAAAAAGCCGTTTCGAGTGACAACGCCAGGGCAACGATGATTAGCCTTGAAGGCGACTGGCGTTTCCATTGGACACAATCACCGGCCGATGCTCTGGAAGGATTCGAGAAAACGGGCTTCGACGACAGCGGCTGGGACACGATAGCCGTTCCGTCAAACTGGGAGCTTAAGGGCTACGGGAAGCCCATCTATACCAACATCAAATACGTATTCCCGACCAATCCGCCCGTCGTGCCATCCGACGATAATTCTACGGGATGCTACCGTCGCGATTTCACCATACCGGCTGAATGGGACGGCAAGAGCATATTCCTCCATTTCGCGGGAGCGACAGCGTCGATGACCGTATGGGTCAACGGCGAGTATGCCGGATATGTGCAGAATGCCAAAGGTCCGGCCGAGTTCAATATCACGGACAAAGTCAGGCCGGGGAAGAATACCGTGGCCTGCAAAGTGATGCGCTGGAGCGACGGCTCGTATCTCGAGGATCAGGATTTCTGGCGGCTGAGCGGCATCGACCGTCCGGTCAGCATATACGCCGCGCCCAGGATGAGAGTGCGCGACTACTTTGTAAAAGCGTCACTCGACAGGAGTTTCACCAAGGGTATACTTGAGATTGAAGCCGACATCGAGAATCTTACGGGAAAAGGGGCCGAGGCGGAACTGACGGCGCAACTGTATGACGGCGACCGGCTCATCGCAACTTTCAGGAAAAAGGTAAAGGCCGCTCCCGGCGAAACACGGGTATCGTTAGGACGCCGCAATGTCGGGAAGGTCAAGGCATGGAGCGCCGAAACGCCTCATCTCTACACACTCGTGCTGTCGCTTGGCAACGGCGAGGCGGTCAGCTCGAAGACGGGATTCCGCAACGTTGAGATTGCGGGAGGACAGCTCCTTGTCAACGGCAAGGCCATCGAGGTGCATGGCGTCAATCTGCATGAACATCACCCGTTCAACGGCCACGTGATGGATACTGCCATGATGATGCGCGACATACGGCTGATGAAACAGAACAACATCAACGCCGTGCGCACGAGCCACTATCCGCAGTTGCCCGTATTCTATGACCTTTGCGACAGATACGGACTTTACGTTGTCGACGAAGCGAATATCGAGATACACGGGATGGGCGTCGACCCCTGGGACAAATATGACAAAAATACGCATATCTCATATATGCCCGAGTGGCGCGACGCCATACTTGACCGCGAATACGCTCTCGTGGAGCGCGACAAGAATCACCCCTCCGTAATAATATGGAGCATCGGCAACGAATCGGCCGACGGCGACAACTTCTTCGCAGCCTACGACTGGGTGAAGCAGCGCGACACCACGCGCCCCGTGCAGTTCGAGCAGGCGCTCGAAAGGGAAAATACCGACATAATATGCCCGATGTATCCGCCGATGGAGTATATGCGCGAATATGCCGCGCGCACCGACGTCACGCGGCCGTTCATCATGTGCGAGTACGCCCATGCGATGGGCAATTCCACCGGCAACTTCCGGGAATATTTCGACGTCATCCGTTCGTCGCCCCACATGCAGGGCGGTTTCATCTGGGACTGGGTGGACCAGGGTCTTGACGCTTCGGCCGGCGACGGGCGCCGTTACTGGGCCTACGGCGGCGACTTCAACGCGCAGGAATATACCAACGACGAAAATTTCTGCATCAACGGCCTCCTGCTCCCCGACCGTACGCCCCACCCGGCTCTGAAGGAGGTAAAAAAGGTATATCAGGACATACAGATCGAGCCGCTCGGCAACGGGGAGAAATATCGCGTGCACAATAACTTTTCGTTCACCGGACTCGGCGATTACACCATTACCCGCCGCATACTCTGCGACGGCAAGGAGATTGCCGCCAAGAGCATGCACGCGCAATGCGCTCCGGGGCAGCATATCGACCTCGACACCGATATTCCCGACATACTTCCCGAGGGGGAAATACTTGCCGAGATTCACGTCACTGCCGACAAAGGGTCGGATGTCATGCCCGCGGGACACGAGGTAGCTGCCCACCAGTGGACGATACGGGGATATTCCCCCGTCAACAGCATCGCGTCCGTTCCGGGACGGCTTGTAGCCGACGATGACGAGTCGGTCACCTTCGCATCGGCCGACGGGTCGGTGACAATGGCAATCGACAAAAAGAGCGGGCTGCTGCGTGAATACAGTCGCGACAGACGCAACCGCCTCGCCGAGTCACCGCGCCCGAATTTCTGGCGAGCCCCGACCGACAACGACTGGGGAGAGGAAATGCATATCAAAAGCAATGCATGGCGCACGGCTCCGCGCACAATGCGCCTGACGGCATTCAGCACCGACCCCGCATCGGCATCAGCCACGGCCCGTTTCGACATTGCGGAAACCGGTTCGCAGCTCACGCTGAAATATACACTTGACGGCGAAGGATGCCTCACGGTCGACTACGCCCTCAATGTCGGCAAGGATGCCCCCGAACTGATGCGCATAGGCATGGAATGGCCGCTTGACAAAAGCCATGACACGTTGCAATGGTACGGCCGCGGCCCCGAGGAGAACTATTCCGACCGCAACACCGCCTCATTCATAGGCTTATGGGAGGCGAAAGCGACAGATATGCTGTACCCGTACATCCGTCCGCAGGAAACGGGCAACCATACCGACGTGCGCCGCGCCCGCACCGGCGACCTCGCCATCGAAATGACCGACACGCCTCTCAACGTAAGTCTGCTCGAAGTGCGTCCCGAAGCACTCGACCCCGGCCTGTCGAAAAAACAGATGCACACCACCGACATAGTACGTCACCGCACGCTCAACTTCCTCAACATCGACCTCGCCCAACGCGGCCTCGGCGGCGACAACAGCTGGGGCGCCACACCCCACGACCCCCACCGCCTCTACCCCGACAAAGAATACCGCTACTCCTTCACGGTCAAAATAGAGTAATAGAAGCAAGGATATGAATCAAAATTCAGTTTTTTATTGTGTTTTTAAAGGATGGTAGATATTATAGAAACCGGTTATTTCGACATGGACTGATCTATCTTTTTTGACAGTACCGCCTCCCATACAACAGTTTTTATATCTACAACATAACTACAGCGCCATTCAGGTTACTTTCCATGAAAGTGCCTCGAATGGCGCTAACGCTACATACCTTCTGAAGTCTCTTCACGAAAGAGAGTGCAAAGGCAAACTCAGCAGATTTTCAGAATATTATAATTTTGATTTTTAATTTATAATGATTATTTTTGTTGCGACACCTGTAATATTTCATAATGTCGGTTGCAGGCATGCAATATAGAAAATACCATGAAACGACTATTTATAAGTATAATAGCAGCCGGAGCGGCAATAGCAGCCTTTTCAGATGCGCAATTCTGTGAGGTAATCCAAGACAATGGCGTCAGAAAAGGGCTTTGCACAAGCGTACTGGGTAGAGACGAAGAACGTTCTGCGCAACTAAATGAAAGCATTACCTCCGAATTTTGCAATACCGCTCTTTATAGAAACTATATAGGCTACTGGAAAATTCAAAATGACTCATTGTTCCTTGACAGCCTCCTGATACACAGGAAACGAGGTGACGAACTTTCTAAAATGGAGTTAGACAGTCTTTATGCATCCCTCAAGACGCCTTCCGGATATTTTGTCGACTGGATATCGGATACCATCAGAATAGTATCAGGCAAAATTGTCAGATACGAACATATGTCGTGGCATTCAACGTGGGAGACTGAAGAGTTTGTCACCGTAGACAAAGGAATTATAACAGGTCGCGAGGCCAAATATAGCAAGCTTATCAATCCGCGGATGCACGAATCCGATCAACTGAAAATCATAAAGGAACTCGACCTGGGAGTAATTCCAAATCGCATAGTTTTAACACTTCGGTACTCAGGGTTTGACGAAGAAGGCCAACCTACCGGTTTGGATATAAGCGTAAGAAAGGGATGCGGTGACAGTGCGATAGATGAACGCGTAGTAAATGCTGTCGATTCAGCATTTATGATTCACAAGCCTTTCCCAATTTATTGCATAAACGGAATATACGAGACAGAGACATGGATGTTACCCATAGCCAAGAGAGAATAAATAATTTGCTACGGTCATAAAATATTTGGCCGTATTAAGAAATTTCAATATATTTGCAGCACAGTTGTTTTTTCATCATACTTACTTAAGCTTAAATCATTATCATACTTAAATCAATCATCTCACCAATGAAATCAAGGTTTCTTTATGCGCTGATGGCATTAATGCTGCCTGCGCTGACGGCTATTGCCGACAACTACACTATCTATTACGACAACTCAGAGACGCAGTGGGAAAGCGTGGGCATCCATTACTGGAGCAATCCCGGTACTGACTGGCCCGGTGTGGAAATCGACCACATCGAAGGCAATATCTGGTCGTATACATTCCCATCTGATCCCTCAACCGTGAGCGGCTTCCTGTTCAAACACGCCACAAAAACCGGAGAGGCCTATCAGACGGCCGACGTCAAAAGCGCACCCATCGTAGGCCATATCTACAAAGGCGCCGGCGGCGAGAAAGGCAAAGTTACCGACGAAGGTCTTTACAGCGGCCTTCCCGCCCCGACCACCGCTACCGTGACCGCTTCGCCCAGAACCGGCACCCGCTTCTCCGACGAAGTGACGGTAACGCTTACGGTCAATCCTCAGGTCGCCATCTACTACACCACCGACGGCACCACTCCCACCAAAACATCGGCCGTGTATTCAGCGCCCCTTACTTTCAGGAACACTACCGAACTCCGCACCCTTACGGTGACCGATGAGGGCGTTGAAAAAACTCAGACTTTCGTCTACACCAAACGTCAGACAATACCGGCGGTCGACGGTGTGCTCACCACTGACTATTACCGCGTGAACCCCGACGGCAAGAACGGCAGCAACCGCACGGTCAACACCAAGTTCACCAAACACCCCAACACCAACTACCAGTGCACGGCCGACAATGCCCTCTCTAACTGGACCGAGGACGACCTCATCTGCCAGGGTGTGGCTCGCGACATCGCATCAGCATTCAGAGGCCGACATGAATATCCCGTAATCGACTCATACGCAATCTATGCCGCTTACGACGCCGACAACCTCTACCTCGGCGTACAATATGTATATGCCGTATGGGATGAGGGTGGCGACGGCAAATCAGACAACGACCGCCACCGTCCCTGGATGATGGACGGCCGCATCATGCTTGCGTTTGACCTCTACGCAGACAAAGAATTCGAAGGGCTGCTCGACAACGGCAATACAATCTGGGACGCCGACGGAAAATACAACGTGATGCGCAACGGTACCGACTGCATCTGGCTCGGAAACACCAAGCCAATGGTCGGCAAACCCGCACTCTTCTTCCCCGGAACCAACGGCACCGTAGACTATGAAAACCCGGCCACATGTCTGCAGTTAGGCAGCGAACCTTACTATGGCGTGGCCGACGGACTCCTTCCCTGCATCGAGCATATCTGGGGACAGGGCGAATTAGGCTACGACCCTGAAGAACTGCGCACCAACGACGGATTCGTAGACCTCATCAACGAAGTGGCCCGCGAAAAACATTCATTCTACGAATGGAAATTCCCGCTGTCGAAACTCGGCATCACCGAACAGCATATCAAAGAGAACGGCATAGGCGTGATGGTAATCGACACCTACGGACAGGGCGCAATCGGCTCCACCCCCTACGACCCCACCGTGTTTGACAACGCATCCGTACCCTACTCCAAAGACCCCTCGTCAAGCGCCGAAAAAGAGGATATGGACATCTTCACCTCCAAGCACGCCCGCATCGGCGGCAAACTGACCGGTGCCGTAATCGAAGTACCGGCCGACGAAGCCGACAACGCCCCTGCCGAATACTACACCATAGAGGGTATCCGCGTAGCCAATCCCGGCCACGGTCTCTACATCGTGCGCAAAGGCAACAAAGTAAGCAAAGTGATACTGTAAGGTATAAATAGTATAAGACTTATAAGACTTATAAATCTTAGTATGACTTATATGACTTATATGAGTTATATGAGCTATAAGCCAAATAATCAGAGATAACGCATCAATCGTAATGCGCGTCAAAACACAGCGTCTGCTGCCCGGCAATCTTTGCCGGGCAGCAGACGCTGTCGGCAATCTTTGCCGGGCAGCAGACGCTGTCGCATATTGATGGTGTCGCAGAACGCTGGAATTTTTTCAAATGCCGGGATGAAAATTTAGCGGGATGAAAAGTTGGATAATTGGAAGAAAATCACTACCTTTGCAGTCCGATTATATCCAAAAATCAGGAAAGCCGCATGTCGGGGAGCGTCTTTGGCCGGACGCAACGCGATAATGGGCTATGTGTAATTAATTAATTTTTAAACATTTAAAGAGTGGATACTTTAAGTTACAAAACCTCAATGCCTAACGCACAGAGCGTCGAAAAAGAATGGGTAGTGGTAGATGCCACCGACCAGGTACTCGGCCGTCTTTGCGCGAAAGTCGCCAAATTGCTCCGCGGCAAGTACAAACCTTGCTACACTCCGTTCGTAGAATGCGGCGACAATGTAATCATTATCAACGCCGACAAGGTGAAACTTACCGGCAACAAGTGGACAGACCGCGAATACCTCAACTACACCGGTTATCCCGGCGGACAGCGTGTCGCATCACCAGAAGTGCTGATGAAGAAATCATTCAACAAGCACCTCAAGCCCGGCATGCACCCCCTTTACATCCGTGTAGTGAAAGGTATGCTTCCCAAAAACCGTCTTGGCCGCCGTATCATTGAGAACATGCACGTCTACAATGGTCCGAACCATCCGCACGAAGCGCAGAATCCCAAAGTCATCGACATCAACAAACTGAAATAATCTCAAAGTATGGAAACAGTTAATGCAGTAGGCCGTCGTAAAGCCGCCATCGCGCGCGTAATCCTTACAGAAGGTAACGGTGCCATCACTATCAACAAGCGCCCCCTTGAGGTTTATTTCCCCTCGTCAATCCTCCAGTACATCGTACGCCAGCCCCTTTCGCTCCTCGATGTCGCAGAAAAATATGACATCAAGGTAAATCTTGACGGCGGCGGTTACAAAGGCCAGGCCGAGGCACTCCGTCTCGCTATCGCCCGCGCCCTCGTAAAGCTCAACCCCGAGGACAAGTCAGCCCTCCGCAAAGAAGGCTTCATGACCCGCGACCCGCGTTCGGTAGAGCGTAAGAAACCGGGCCAGCCCAAGGCACGCAAACGCTTCCAGTTCTCAAAACGTTAATCAGTATCGTTTTACAGTTCAGGCAGCCTGAGGACATGAGCACAGCGCAGATGCCCGCAGCGTGAACCGAGCAAAAATACACTCTCACTCCGAATGTTTAGTATCTAAACTCTCAGGATGGACACGTTCCCTACCCGGGAGTTAAATTTCACAGAACGTAAACAAAACAAAAAACAAAATGTCAGCAACATTTGATCAACTTTTAGAAGCAGGTTGCCATTTCGGTCACCTCAAACGTAAATGGAATCCTGCCATGGCGCCCTACATCTTCATGGAGCGCAACGGTATCCACATCATAGACCTCTACAAGACTGCAGCCAAGCTCGACGAAGCTGCCGCAGCTCTCAAGAGCATAGCAAAAGGTGGCAAGAAAATCCTTTTCGTAGCCACAAAAAAACAGGCCAAACAAGTGATTGCAGAGAAGGCTCAGTCAGTAGGCATGCCCTACGTGATCGAGCGCTGGCCGGGCGGTATGCTCACCAACTTCCCCACAATCCGCAAAGCTGTCAAGAAGATGGCCGCTATCGACAAAATGTCGAAAGACGGTACTTTTGACAACCTTTCAAAACGCGAGAAACTCCAGATTTCACGTCAGCGTGCAAAACTCGAGAAGACCCTCGGCTCAATCGCCGACCTCAACCGTCTTCCCTCGGCACTCTTCGTAGTAGACGTGATGAAAGAGCACATCGCAGTAGCAGAGGCAGTGCGTCTCGGTATCCCCGTATTCGCAATCGTCGACACCAACTCCGACCCCTCCGACATCGACTTCGTAATCCCCGCCAACGATGACGCAAGCAAGTCAATCGACCTGATTCTGTCAAACGTATGCGCGGCCATCAACGAAGGTCTTCAGGAGCATAAGGCAGAAAAAGCCGACAACGCAGCAGCCGAGGCAGAAGGCGCACCCAAGCGCGAACGCCGCCGCGTAAGCCGCAAGGACGAAGCCGCCGAGGCTCCCGAGGCTGAAGCAGAAGCAGCTGAAGCACCCGCCGAAGCAACAGAAGAATAATCACCTATCCGGTATATTCATCTAATAGACCGGCACTCAACCATTTGAATGTCGGTCTATATTTATCAAAGGCAGGTTCCATAAATTGGACACTGCTGAATTTAAAAATATAATAAAACTTTTTTAATACCAGATATTATGGCAGTAACAATGGCTGAAATCACCAAGCTCCGCGCCCTCACCAGCGCAGGCCTGATGGATTGTAAAAAAGCCCTCGCCGAAACTGACGGCGACATCGAAGCAGCAGTTGAAATCCTCCGTAAAAAAGGACAGGCTGTAGCAGCCAAGCGCGAAGACCGTCAGGCTTCGGAAGGTTGCGTCATCGCCAAGAACGAAGGCAACTTCGCCGCCGTTCTCGCCCTCAACTGCGAGACTGACTTCGTAGCCAAGAACGCCGGCTTCGTTGAACTCACCAACAAAATTCTCGATGCCGCTATCGCCAACCGCGTGCCCAACATCGAAGCCCTCAAGGCTCTCGAAATCGACGGCCGCACCGTTGCCGACCTCGTTGTAGAGGAGACAGGCAAAACCGGCGAAAAGACCGAAATCTCAGCATACGAAGTAATCGAGGCTCCCTCGACCACATCATACACCCACTTCGGCAACAAGCTCGCCACCATCGTAGGTTTCAACCTCGAAAACGTGGACTATCAGGCAGGCCGCAACGTGGCCATGCAGGTAGCATCAATGAACCCCCTCGCCGTAGACCGCGCCAGCGTGCCCGCATCAGTTCTCGAATCAGAAAAAGCAATCGCTATCGAGAAAACCAAGGACGAGCAAGTACGCAAAGCCGTAGAGGCAGCCCTCAAGAAGGCCGGTCTCAACCCCAACCACTTCGACTCTGAGGACCACATCGAATCAAACATGTCGAAAGGCTGGATTACCGAGGAAGAGGCAGCCAAGGGCCGCGCCATCATGGCAGAAGTAGCCGAGCAGAAACGCGCCAACCTTCCCGCAGCGATGATCGAGAACATCGCTATCGGCCGTGTCAACAAATTCTGCAAGGAATCTTGCCTTATGGAGCAGGAGTTCATCAACGACGCCAAGATGACTATCGGTCAGTATCTTGAAAGCACAGCAAAAGGCCTCGTAGCCGTTGCTTTCAAGCGCGTAAACCTCAACCAGGACTAATCCCTGCCACGCAAATAAATAAAACCGCTCTGCGCTGTTTGGCGCAGGGCGGTTTTTTATTTTCAAACTGGCCGCCGTGTAACTTTTTGACGCATCATACGACGACAGATAATATAATTTTGCAGTATAGGAAACAGGTAAGCATTCCGCAAATATGCGCCATGTAAAACACTAATTATCAGCGTATGAGAGGACTCCTATACAGCCTAAAACGATGCAAACAGGGATTTCATCAGCGGCTGTACCGGGGTGCAGCCCGATGCTGTTTACTAAAGGGAAGAAAGCGTCTCCAATGCAGTTCAAATAGCGGAGAGCCAAAGGCTCTCCGTTGACGAACTTATTCCTTAAGTAAACAGCATTGGGGTGCAGCCATACAATACGCTCGTAACCGATAAGTTTGTGGGCTTAATAGTTACGGGAATAGGGCTTACATTCATAAAAAATCGCAAAAATGCTGTTTTGTGAATAAAAATACGTTTAAATGACAATATCAACGCATAAAACATGACAAAAACATCTTAAATTGCAAAAATTTATATATATTTGCCACTTTAATCTCCCGCCATAACAAACCGTCATTACCGACATTATCATATCAACCATTAAATATCAATATTTATGAGAAAGTATTTACTTCTGACTATGGCTATTGCCGGCGCGCTGATTGCCGGTGCGGCTAATCCCGACCGTCACGGCGGGACACGTGCGCCAAGCGGACTTAAGGAAATCAACCGCCAGCATCACGCCGCGACACCACGTATCGAAAGTGTAAAGCAACTGCGCGCAGCAGAGGAAGCTCCCGCAAACAGTGTAGAGGTTCCGTTCACACATGTTCTTGGCAAAGCAGGGACTGAAGTAAAGAATTATACCGCACTCAATGTAAACAATGACAACCGTAAATGGCAATATGACACACCCAACGGATATGCAGCGTGCATGGTACCGAATGCAGCCGACATAGATGCAAACGATGACTGGCTGTTTACGGTTCCTATCCATCTGACGCCCGGCGATTATGTCGTATCGTTTGAATTGGGCATTATGGGCTCAGGAGCAACCGGTGTGGAAATGAATGTGGCGCTCGGCACAGCCCCTACCGTCGAAGCCGCGACAACGGTCATCTCGCCGACCACAGTGTACAAGGTGAAGGACATGACCAAATATGAGCACAACTGCAACATCACCAAGGAGGGTTACTATTATCTGGGATTCCACTGCACTACGACAAAAGCTATGAAAGGTACGCTCAGACTTACAAATGTAGGTATGCGCACAGGCAAAGTCGAGCCGCCGGTCGTAGTCGACCCGCCGGCTGCCGGCGAGCTCACATGGGAACTCGCTCCCAAGGGGGAGCTTAAGGCAACTGTCCACTACACCGCACCGACCAAGACAAAAGCCGGCAAGGACCTGACCGAAATCACCAAGGTTGAAATCACCTCGCGCTGGACTGTCGACAAATTCACTTACGAGAATGTGAAGCCCGGCGAAGTCATCACAATCGAGAATGTAGAAATGTACCAGGGCATCAACAACCGATTCTCGGGCGTGGCCTACGTCGGTGACGTGGCAGGCGAAATGGTAGAGCACAAAAATATATGGTGCGGCATGGACACGCCGCTTGCTCCCGAAAATATACGTCTGGCGGTCAACGACGATTACACCACCGCCACGCTGTCATGGGACGCAGTTCCGGAAACCGGCGAGCACGGCGGCTATGTCGACCCGGAGAAAGTCACCTACTATATCTTTGATGCGTTCGGCACATATTATGACCCGGCACTGGCAACGACCCCGGAGACATCATGCACGCTCGACTACGGCGAAATCGAAGGACAGGATTTCTACGCATACCAGGTGACCGCCGGTGTCGACGAATACTATTCGCTTGACGGTGTTTCCAACATAATAACCGCCGGCAAACCGGATGCCCTGCCCAAAACGGAATCGTTTACCGCCGGCAATTATGATGACATCTGGCTCGGCAACACCGCCGCTGACGGCAACATGCAGTACGGCACCATCACCGACGAATACTTCGCATCGCTCATCGACCCCGAAGACCCTGACGCAATCAAGCCCCTTGCCTCGCAGGACGGCGACGGCGGTTTCTATTTCTGGATGCCGATTGACAAGGATGCCGCCTACGGACTTATCTCGACACGCGCCGACATATCCAAGGCTTCGGCACCCGTACTCGAATTCTGGTATCAGGGCCAGGGCAGCATAATCGAGGTATATGCCGGCCACGAAATCAACGAGATGGAGCAGATAGCCTCAATCAACCTCAAGGAGAATCCCACTGAAGCATGGACGCAGGCCCGCATAGCCCTCGACGCATTCAAGGCCGACGGCGCGGTGATGTTCGAGCTGCGTTTCGTAGCCGCACATAATGACGACGAACATATATGGAGCGTACCTGTCGACAATATACGCATACGCAACCTCGATCCCATCGACGCCCGCATAGTCACCTTTGAAGGTAAACAGACCGCGAAGCCCGGCGAAGAGGTGACTTTCACCGCCCATATAGAGAATCTCGGCACCACTCCTGCGACACCCACCGCCATCTGGACAGTCAACGGCAAAACCGTAGCCACTGAAGAACTTGCGGAGATGGCACCCGATGCATTCGCCGACGTAACGCTGAAGCATACTGTCGCCTACAACGCGCCGGCCGAACTCGAAGTAGCGCTTACTATCGAACTCGAAGGCGACGCAGTGGCAGCCAACAACAGCGCATCGGCCAAAGTAGCTGTAAAGCATGCGCCCTACACTACAGTCAACGACCTTCAGGCTACACTTGACGGCACGAACGTAGTCCTTACGTGGAGCCATCCCGAAATCGGCGAGGCAGCTCCCGAAACCGTCACCGATAATTTCGAAAGCGACGAGTACACTCCTATGGCCATCAACGGAGCCGGAGCATGGACAGTGCACGACGGCGACGGCGTGAAGACCTACAACATATTCCGCGAACTCTACAATCCCTATCAGACGCAGCCTATCGGATTCCAGCTCTTTGACAATATCGTGGCACAGGTGCCCGACACGTATGCCGCCGATGCCGAAGCATACAGCGGACAACGCTTCATGATGGCGCCGAGCGCACAGCGCGCCGACAACGACAATTGGCTCATATCGCCCGAGCTGTCGGGCAACAGCCAGACCGTCAGCTTCTACGCCAAGAGCTTCTCTTTGGCATGGCCTGAATCATTCGAGATACTTTATTCTACAAGCGACAACCAGGTAGCGTCGCTGACCGAAACCGTAACCGATGTAACCGGCTTTGCAACCGACGGAACAGTGCCCGAAAGGTGGACATTGTTCACATTCACCCTCCCCGAAGGAGCCAAGCATTTCGCCATACACCACAACTGCTATGACACAGTGGCGCTCCTCATCGACGATGTGACCTACGAGGCAGCACCATCGCAGCCGGCCGACCTCGCCATCGACGGATACTACGTATTCCGCGACGGCGAACCTGTCAATGCCGCCCTGCACAACGACGTGCTGTACACCGACGCGCCTCTCACTCCGGAGCATCCCGAAGGCGAGTATGAGTTCAATTATACGGTAGTACCCGTCTACAACTACGGAGCCGCGGCAGAGAGCAACGTAGCCACTGTAAGAATGACCCAAAGCGGCGTGACGGAAATAGCAGCCGATACCGCTGCCGACACCGTTTACTATAACCTCCAGGGGGTACGCGTGAACGGAACGTCGCTTACACCGGGTGTATATATCCGCGTCTCCGGCGACAAAGCCGAAAAGGTAAGCGTGAAATAACCGCAATGCGCTACCGCGGTTGCAGACCGCGGCTACTATAAAGACAAAGCCGACCGCTCGATGCGGCCGGCTTTGGTTGTTTTATATGTATGTATTCTCTATGCGGAGGGTTATTCAGCGGGGACGAAGATTACGATACGGTTCCAGTCGTTTGACTTGTAGACCTGAGTGTCGCTGCCTTCAGCCTGCATTGCGAGACGTTCCTTGTCGATGCCGTAGGTCTTGGTGAGCAGGTCGTAGACGGCCTGTGCGCGGCGCTGTGAGAGGTCCATGTTGTAAGCTGCAGTACCGGTGTCCTTGTCGGCATATCCGCAGATGATGACATTGACTGAAGGATTGGATTTGAGGTATTCGGCTACGTTGTAGACGTTGACCATCTCCTCGTCGGAAACCTTAGCCGAGTTGATGCTGAAGCGTACGGTGGTCAATAACGGACCGTTGACTACAGTCTGCTGTTCCACTACCTGTGCTTCGGGGCAAGGAAGCTGTGACTCTGCTGCTGCGAGAGCGGTTGCGGTGGCTGCGAGGTCGCCGCGGAGCGAGTTGATCTGGCCGTTGAGCGAGTTGATGTAAGCCTGGTCCTTGCAGGGGTTGTAGGTCTTGAAGTTTGAGCCGCCGATGTTGATGTTGAAACCGCCGATTGCAGTGATGTCAACGTCAACGGGGTCGCCGAATGCTGCGAGGTTGAAGTTGTCGCCGTAGAATGAAGCGCGTCCTTCAAGGAAGAAATCTACATATTCGCACAGGCGGAAGCGAACCTGGATACCTGCCGATACGGGAAGAGTCCACGCATTGTGTTTCAGCTTCATGCCTTCTTTATATATTACAGAAGAAGGAGCCTTGAAGTCCCAGGTGAATGTGCCGCCGAGTCCTACGAACGGGACGATTGAAACGGGACGGTTGGGATTGGCACCGGCGATTGAATTGCACATATCCCACATAAGGTCGAAGTTGGCGTTGGCCATTTTGGCTTTGGAGAACACTTCGTTATCCCAGTGAATCGAGCCGTAGTACATCGAGATACGCCATCCTAAATAAGGAGACATCCACTTGCCGAAGCCGAGGTTGTAGGTGGCGGTGAAGTGGTGTTTGGGATCGCCGTTCTGCTTTGCATACTCTACAAAGGGAACGTTTACACCGGCACCGAGCTGAATGAACCAATTGTCGTGCCAGGTAGAATAGTAGTTGTCTTTGCAATCGACAGCATCGTCGGAAACCGCGTATGTCACACTCTCTTCCTCTACTACGACTGCATCCTGTGCGTTGGCGCTATTGGTTGCTATTCCGAAACAACCTAAACCGGCCATGACTAAAAGTAGATTCTTTTTCATTGTTGTAAATTTTAATTCGTGTAAATAATTTTATCTCATAAAATTTTTTAGTTGAGGACGAAACACACTTATTATCTCGTTGGGTTTCCCTCGGTATTCTTTTAATTTTCGAGTTTGCAATTATAACGTTGCTCCCGAAAATAATGTTCGGCATCATTTTTTATTTTTCGGTAGGGAATAGTGGATATGGCCGTATTATTGCGATTATAGGAGTATTTGTTTCTTTGCCGTAATTTTTTTTGTTATCTTTGTAAATAGTAAGTAACCATATTCACACGCGATGAGTAAGATTGCCGTCATAGCAGGTGCAGGTCCCGCGGGATTGACCGCGGCCTACGAGTTGTTGAAACGCAGCGGAGGCTGCGTGCGTCCCGTCGTGTACGAGCAGTCGGAGGAAATCGGCGGCATATCGAGGACGGTGAACCACAACGGCAACCGAATAGACATCGGCGGCCACCGTTTTTTCAGCAAAAACGAGCAAATCATGCAATGGTGGCGCGACATCACCCCGATGCAGGGGCACCCGGCAAAGGATGACCGTATGCTCGGCAAAGAGAGGGCGCTGACTCCGGAAGGTCCCGACCCTGATACCGAGGACCGCGTGATGCTCACCCGCGACCGCGTGAGCCGCATATTCTATCTCCGCAAATTCTTCGACTATCCCATATCGCTGAAATGGCGCACGTTCGCCAACATGGGCCTTGGACGTACAATCAAAGCGGGGTTCGGTTACATCGCGGCGTCGCTTCACAAACGCAAGGAGGATTCCCTCGAAAATTTCTATATAAACCGTTTCGGCAAACCGCTCTACTCGATGTTTTTCGAGGACTATACCGAAAAGGTGTGGGGGCTTCACCCATCGAAACTCGGCGCCGACTGGGGTTCGCAGCGAGTCAAGGGATTGTCGCTGTCGGGCATAATCAAGGAGGTGGTGACGCGCCCGTTCCGCTCCGACAGGTCGAAAGTGGAGACATCGCTCATCGAGGAATTCATCTACCCGAAATACGGCCCCGGGCAATTGTGGGAATATGTGGCCGGCGACATCGACCGTCTTGCCGGCGGCAACGCCGTAGTCACCGGACACCGGGTCACGGCGGTGAACATCGGCCCCGACCGCAAAGTGGTGTCGGTGGAAGTGACCGATGCCTCCGGCAACGTCAGCACGACGCCGTGCGACTGCTTCATATCCTCGATGCCGCTTGCCGAACTTCTGCCTGCCCTCAGGGGGATAGATGTGCCGGAAGATGTGATGCATACAGCTGTCACGCTCCCCTACCGCGACTTTATCACCGTAGGGCTGCTGCTCGACAAGCTGCAGATTGTCAACGAGACGAAACTCCGCACGTATGCCGGCCGCGTGCCCGACACATGGATTTATATCCAGGAGCGCGACGTCAGGATAGGACGCCTGCAGGTGTTCAACAACTGGTCGCCCTATATGGTGAAGGATTACGAAAATACCGTATGGATCGGGCTTGAATACTTCTGCAGCGAGGGCGACGAACTGTGGGAGATGACCGACGACGACTTCATAGCGATGGCGACGCGCGAACTCGAGCATATAGGCATCATCAACGCCGAGGGCGTGAAGGATGCCGTAAGGATTAAAGTCAAAAAGGCCTATCCGGCCTACTACGGAAGCTATTATAGTCTCGACGAGGTGCGCCGCTTCCTCGATACCATCCCCAACCTTTACTGCATCGGACGCAACGGGCAGCACCGTTACAACAATATGGACCACTCCATGCTGACGGCCATGGAGGCGGTCGGCAACATAGTCAGCGGCACCGACTCGAAGGAAAATATCTGGAAAGTCAATACCGAGGACAATTATCACGAAAGCAAATAGCCGCCTTGAAGGCGCAGGGCATAGGCCTGACAAACCATAACATAACGTTCCAACAACAAACACGACATGAATAAAACAATCTTATCACTGTTTGCCGCAGCGGCATGCGCGGCAAACTCGGAAGCCTCCCGCCCCTACTCCTTCTCCAACGAAAAAGCACTCCCCTCCTACAAAAAGAAAAAATAACCGCCAGCTTAGCTAAAGTAGCTATAATAGCTATTATCAAAATTCGATATTTCATTCCGCGGTTAAAAACCGCGGCTACTATGCTACCCGATTTGATAATCAGAGCAGTAGTAGCCGCGGTTTTTAACCGCGGAATGAATAATTTTGCAACAGCCCCACTTTAGCTAAAATAGCTACCTACCCCGATAATAAAAAAGCACATGCCCGACTGGCATGTGTCTTTTTATTACCGGCTATCAGTTATTATCAGTCGAATACTCCTTCGAAGCTTTCCTCGACGCTCTCTTCCTCGTCGTATTCGCCATAGTATTCACGCTCGCAGAGGTCGATGTCGGGGAATGAGAACCGGCTTGACTGGTTGTAGGGAAGCTCGGGGTCATCGTACACTTTGCGTATGTACTTGCCGTAGATGGGGAGCGCCATCGACGCACCCTGACCGTTGGCCATGGAGTTGAAGTGGATATAGCGTTCGTCGCCGCCGACCCATACGCCCGAAACGAGGTCAGGCGTGAAGCTCATGAACCAGCCGTCGGAGTTGGAGTTGGTGGTACCGGTCTTGCCGCCCATCTGCGCGGTAAGGTTGTAGGGAGCGCGGCGCAGACGGTTACCCGTACCGGAGTCGACCACATTGAGCAGTATCGACAATATCTTGTAATAACCCTTTTCGGAAAGGACCTGATTCTGCTTCGAATGGAACTCGGTGATGACGTTGCCGTTGGCGTCGGCTATCGCCGTGACAAACATCGGCTCGACATGCATGCCCTTGTTGGCGAAAGCGGAGTATGCGCCGACCATCTCGCGCACCGACACGTCGCACGGACCGAGACAGAGCGCCAACACGGGGTCTATCTTGTTGGTGATGCCGAAATTGTGCATGTATCTCACCAAGGTCGCGGGCTTCAGCGCCGCCATCAGTCGTGCGGATATCCAGTTGTTGGAGTTGGTGAGCGCCCACCGCAGGGTCACCATCTCGCCCACATGCGACGACCCGGAGTTGCGCGGCGACCACGGGCGGCCGGCCTCGTCGTAGATAGTTGGCTGCTCGTTGAGGAATTCGTCGCACGGCGTGTAGCCCTCGTCCATAGCATACGCGTATAGGAACGGCTTGATGGTCGAACCGACCTGACGGCGTCCGGTCGACACCATATCATACTGGAAGAAGTTGAAGTTCGGACCTCCGACGTAGGCTTTCACATAGCCCGTGACAGGGTCCATCGACATGAAGCCGGTGCGAAGTATATGTTTGTGGTAGAGCACCGAGTCGCGCGGCGACATGATGGTGTCCTTATAGCCTTTGTCGTTGTCGTAGGTAAACACGGTCATCGGTATCGGCGTGTTGAACTCCTTGTCGATCTGAGCCTGCGTGGCATGGTTGAGACGCAGTATGCGCATGCGCTCCGTATCCTTCATCGCGCGGTCGATAAGGCGGTCGAGTTGCGCCTGCGACAGTTCGGAGCGGTTGGTGGTGTAGGGCGCCCCCTTGACACCCTTTTTCTCCTTGAAGAAACGGCGCTGCAGATCGGACATGTGGTCGTGGACAGCCTCCTCGGCATACTTCTGCATGCGCGAGTTGATGGTAGTGTAGATGCGCAGTCCGTCGGTATAGAGATTGTATTTCGAGCCGTCGGGCTTCGGATTTTTCTCTATCCAGCCGAAAAGCGGATTGTTGACCCACGCTATCGAGTCGTCGACAAATTTCTGCTGCTCCCACGCGGCATAGTTGGAGCGGAGAGGACGCTTCGCCGTCATCATGCGCCGCAACTCCTCGCGGAAATAGGGAGCGATACCGGTCTTGTGGTCGATACGGTGGAATTTCAGTCCGAGGGGGAGCTGTTTGAGCGAATCAGCCTGCGCCTGGGTGATTTTCTTCGCTTTAACCATCTGTTCGAACACCACGTTGCGGCGCGACGTCGCATTATCGGGATTTTTCACCGGGTTGTAAAGCGAGGGATTCTTGAGCATGCCCACAAGCACTGCGGCTTCGTGCAGTTCGAGGTCTTTGGCCTCCTTGCTGAAGTAGATATTGGCGGCCGAGCGGATTCCCTTGGCGTTATATAGGAAGTCAAACTGGTTGAGATACAGTTTTATAATCTCCTCTTTCGAATAGAAGCGCTCGAGTTTGACGGCCATGACCCACTCGTCGAGTTTCTGACGGGCACGGGCCCTGGTGTTTCTGGCGGGCCGGTCGGTATAGAGAAGTTTGGCAAGCTGCTGGGTGATGGTCGAACCGCCGCCCGAACTCTTGTCGCCGGCCATTCCGGTCTTGAATACCACACGCAACAACGCCCTGACGTCGACGCCTGAGTGCTCGGTGAAGCGGGAATCCTCCGTGGCTATCAACGCATCGACAAGACACGGCGCGATATCCTCGTAGTCGGCATACATGCGGTTGCTGTTGCTGTTGTAGAAACGCCCCATCTCCTCGCCGTCAGATGAGTAAATCACCGTGGCATACTGGTCAATCGGGTTTTTAAGGTCGTCAATATCAGGCATGTCGCCTATGACATTGTTATATGACAGGATGAAGAATCCGAGTGACAGCACTGTCACTATACCGAATACCGACCACATGGTCCTTATTATGATACGGTTCAGCTTGCGGCGACGCGGCGTCTTGCCGTATTCATCCTTCTCCTTCCCGGGGGTATTATTCCCGCGTGCATCAGTTTTATGGAATGGAGTGTCGTCGTCCAGTATTTTTATCAAATCCTCGCTCATATTTTTCTAATTACTTTTAAGAGGGTACATGCTGACAGTCAGCACATTTCAGCCGCATAGCAGTTTTATTCCGGCAAAAATCATACGATTGCAAGAATGGAATATCGGCTTTAATTTACAAAGATATACATTTTTCCCCAATGGCTGTTAGTCCGATTATATAATAATTACTAATTTTGCGACAAAATATACCGTAATTATATCGCAATGACGTCACAGTTTAACAAGATGCAGACACTGAAGCGCCGTTTTTTCGCCATGCGCAACGGCCTTCTCGCCGACCAAATGCGTCGGGCAGGCTCACATTTCCGTATCATTTTCGGGCTGAATATCATACAGTTGAACGAGATTGCCGCCGACTACGGCCACGATCCCGAACTTGCCGCAGCGCTTTGGGCCAATACCACCACCCGCGAAAGCATGCTTCTTGCACCCATGCTGTGGCGCCCCGACGACTTCGGCCCGGAGGAAGCGGCGGAACTGTGCAATGCCATTCCCGATCCCGAAGTTGCCGACATGGTATGCCATAAACTGCTCAAGACACGCCCCGACGCCCCCGCGATAGCCGACTCGCTGATTGCCTCGGCTGAACCGCTGATGCGCTACACCGCCCTTCGCCTGACGCTTCCGCTCATCGGCGCGAAAATCCCGCCCGAAAAAGCACTCGCAATGGCACAATCCGAACTCGACGCCAAAAATCCCCTGACCCTGACGCTCGCCGCCATGATAAAATCGGAAGCCGAATTTTTCCTCGAAGACAACTAATCGGCACGAAATAAATACACGTAAATGCGCATCGTCACCTACACTTTTTTCCGTGACATGAAATCGCCGAACCATACACCGCCTATAATCAGCGCGCAACCCACGCACCCCATAAGCGTCAACGGGTCGTCGGGCAATATGATCGCCGACACTATCATGGTCATGACCGGCTGGAAATAAAGGTAGTTGGACGCCTTGATGGCTCCGAGCCGCTTGACAGTCTGCGACCATATCACGTAGGCCAGCAGCGATGCGGTAAGGCTGAGAAACAACAGGTTGAGCAGCACCACAGGCTCGCCGAGAGCCGACAGCGGAGCTATCTCAGGCTCGAACGCCATGAACGGCAATGCCGTAAGCAACCCGTAGAAAAACGTTTTGCGCGTGATGAACAGCGCCGTATAGTTTGCATTGACCTTGCGCAACACAATACTGTAGATGGCCCATGAAAATGCGGCCGACAACGCGAGCAAGTCGCCCAGCGGCATAACCTCGAGATGGAACCCCGACTTGAATATTATGCACCCGACTCCCAATATCGCAACCGCCGACCCGACATATATCCATATCCCCGGCCGTTCGTTCTTATAGATTGCGCCTATCAGCAGCGTGGTAAGCAACGGCGAGAGCGTGGTAAGCAGCGACACATTCGACGTCAGCGTATAATTGAGCGCCGTGTTTTCGGCGATGAAATATATAGACCCTCCGCACAGGCCGCATACGGCGAACAGCAGTTCGTCGACAAGCGAGTTGGACCACAGCTTTTTATGGCAAACGGCCAACACTATCAGATAAGCCACTAAAAAACGGTATATGTATATCTCCACCGCGTGCAGCCCGGCATCGAGCAACACTTTCGTCGAAACAAATGATGTACCCCACACCGCAATCACGGAAAATGCCGCCAAATGGTAGAGAAGTGCCGATTTTCGTTCGCCCCCTGACGCTGACTGTGCCATCTTGATTCTGAATATCAGGTTAACTATATAGCCACGGCAGCCTGCATGACAGCGACACGTGGCTTTTTGCTGTTTTTATATCCCAAAATTAGATATTTTTAATCAACCCGCAAAACCATCTTTCAAAAAAAATTGTATATTTAAGTAGACATGGCGTATTTTTATACCGCACGATAAGGGATGTACGAATACCCTAAGGGATTAAAATATTGCAAAAAAAGGATAAAATATAGCATTTAACGATATAGTTTTTTAACTTTGCAAAAATTTGACACATATTTACTAAATTTTTAACACAATGAAGATTCTAAAATTGACAACAGCTCTCGCTCTCGCAGGCTGCATGCTCGTTCAGGTCGGCTGCTCATCAATGAGCAATACCGGCAAGGGTGCATTGATTGGCGGTGGTGGCGGTGCCGGTCTCGGTGCTGCATTAGGTGGTATCATCGGCGGCGGTAAAGGCGCTGCTATCGGTGCCGGTATCGGAGCCGCAGTAGGCACAGGTGCCGGAGCGCTCATCGGCAACAAGATGGATAAACAGCAGAAACAGCTCGAAGAAGAACTCGCCAACAAGGCCAAGGTTGAGGAAACTACCGACCAGAACGGCCTCCGCGCCATCAAGGTGACATTCAACGGCGGCATCCTCTTCCCCACCAACGGCACAACGCTCAGCTCCTCTGCCAAGACCGAGCTGTCGCGTTTCGCACAGTCACTTATCGGCAACCCCGACACCAACGTACAGATCTACGGCTTCACCGATGACACCGGTACACTCCAGGTCAACCAGCGCGTTGCCACCGGTCGTGCCGACGCCGTACGCACCTACCTGCTCAACTCGGGCGTAGCTTCCAACCGTCTCTACGCCGAAGGTCTCCCCATGCAGGATTACATTGCATCCAACGGTACAGCCGAAGGTCGTGCCCAGAACCGCCGCGTCGAAATCTACATCACTGCCAACCAAGCAATGATCGACAAAGCCAACGCCGGCACCCTCCAGTAATCATACATCCCTAAAAATAAAAAAGTGTATCCGCCAAAAGCGCATACACTTTTTTATTTAACTATCATTGAAAAGCGCATCAAAACGCCAATCTGATTAACAAAGCATATTTTTCCACAGAGACACTTTACTCCACTATACTTATACCTATTATTTTACGTTCCGTAGGTATATTAATCATTGTAAACCGGCCATATCTTGTATTTATTATTTCAGGATTGGCACTTCTCATTGTTTTCGGCACAGCATCAGGATTTATAATGGCATTCACCCTATCCTGCACAGGCATTCGTTCAGTCCATTTCGGTTTATCAAAATGCCATTGATATGATTTATCCAACATTGAAGAATCAGCAGGAGCCCAAACTTTTGAGCATCCATCAACAGCATAAAACGGCCCGCTTCCAAATCTATTTTCCAGTACAAAACACTTTTCAGGGTCTTTAATAATAGCCTCATCCTCAGGAGTTATCAAGACCAATCGATTAGGATTGTCAGCATATATTTTTTCAACCAACGGATAATAGCGCCAATTTTCCATTGGCTGCCTCAGCCAAGGCGATATGAGCGGATTTTTACATTCCTTTGTGTAATTGACGACCAAACCATCAGGAGAAGTCGCATAACGCGCCATTGCATCTCGTTCACTTTTATTTTGTCGAAACTCATAAACACTGATAAAACCAAGATGCACACAGACAATAGCCATCAGGATTCCTGTCAGTTTATTTCTTCGGCCTGTAAACAGTGGTTTACACAGACTCATAAACATCAGTATTGAAAGCATTTCAATTCCTGTAAACGATTGTGAAACCGTATGAATGAAGCAAATAAACAAGAATGCCAATATCCAAGTGATAATCAATACGCGGTTGTCTCGTATGAAATTTTTATAATCATCTTTACGCTTAATCCTAAAATACAATAATGCTATCAAGAAAATATAAACACATTTTAATCGAGGCAAAGCTAAGAGAAAATCCAGCACCAATTGTCCGATTCCGCGACCATATTCTCCACTTTCCAAACGGAAAAAATTACCGGGAGCTGTAAGCATAACCAATGTCCCTAACCAATATCCGGCAACAATCCACACCTGCGCACCCCGAAGCTCCTTAATATGGAAAATATAATACAAGAAAAAACCTCCTGACAAAGCCAGACTGTATGCCTCATGTGACCAACCTGCGACAAAGGCAATCATCCCCATTGCAAGACATAATAACAACTTATATTTTTTATTATGATTCCTCACATAGCGCCATATTGCCAACACTATCAACAGGCCTGTCATAGGCCATAAGTAATTGCACGCAAGATTAATAGACGATAATATATACAACGACCACGGAAGAATATACATCACCCCGATAACAGTCATCAACCATGGACTCAGTGCTGTTGTCATTTTTATTTTCCCCACGGAAATATACACCATAAGTGTTATCGTCGACAACAGTACAATAGTATTAACTACATAAAATACATCAGGGGTGGAGACTCCTGAAAAAAACTGTTCTACTGCATGCACAAGATTGCGCCCACCCCAGTGTTTGTAATGGTCTATCTGAGAATTAATGACATCTCCGACAGTTTCGATACGCTGCAAGTCACTTCCAATGCCGTATCCAAGCCCCCAATCATTATGCTCCCAATCAAGCACATAGCAATATGCGGCTTCATCGCCTCGAAGCACCGAACCATAACTATAAATATAAAACTCTATTCCCAATATCAAAAGAAAAAGGAATATGATTTTTTTTGTCATCGCTATTTTCATAATATATCTTCTTATATCTTTTTTCCATTATAACTCTCAACCAGATACACCGGCCGATTCTTTGTTTCATTAAATATTCTCCCTATATATTCTCCGATTATTCCAATAGCGAGTAGCTGTATTCCTCCAAGCATCAGTATAACGCACATTAACGCCGGAAAACCCTGAATAGGGTCGCCCCATAGAAGTGTCTTCACAAACACAGCGACCAAATAGCAAAACGAACAAAACGAAACGATAAATCCTACCACCGAAGCGAATCTCAACGGAGCGGTCGTAAAACTTGTAATACCCTCTATGGCAAGATTAAAAAGTTTTAGAAAATTAAAAGAGGACTTATCACGCATACTATCCTGACGGTCAAATTCAATTTCTTTTTTCTTATATCCAATCCAGCAAAATAATCCTTTAGTATATCGCTGAGTTTCACGCAATTGTTTAAGGGCTTCAATACATCTTCTGTCAAGAAGCCTGAAATCGCCCACATTAGGAAGCACCTCAATAGATGTAGTATGTTGAAGTATATTATAATATGCCAGACTGAATTTTCTCCGCAACCATGACTCTTTCCCCCGGTCACGTCTTTTTCCGTATACATCATCAAATCCCTCCTCCCAATAATGAATCATTTGAGGGATAAGTTCCACAGGGTCCTGCATATCCGCATCCATAATTATGCAACAATCCCCGTTTATATAATCAAATCCCGCCAACATGGCGTTCTCCTTACCAAAATTCCTTGATAAGTTAAGATAATTTATTTGCGGATTTTCTTTGTGTAATTTTTCAAGTATCTGAAGGGAATTATCTCTACTCCCATCATTTATAAAAAGAATCTCCCATTTATACCCCCCCCCATTTAATCCGCTAATTATCAGCGCATTAATCTTATCGACCAATAATTTTAACGTTTGTTCCTCGTTATACACAGGAATTAATAGCGATACTGTTTTCATTGCACTGCGATAGTTTCGTTCGTTTGGTTTTCCAATGAAGTGATTTAAATATTTGAGGTAAGTCGGCATCTAACCGCAAACATTTAAATCACTTCTATTTATAAGCTATATTTTTATTTGCAAAAATAGATAAAAATTCAATAGCGTCCAAAACAAATGTAACTATTTCAGCCGCTGGCGGGTATCGTGGAGGAATTGTGCCATTGCCTGCGAGTCGCGGTTGGCAACGATTTGCTGAAGCTGCGACAGTTTTTCCTGTATCTTCGACAGTTGCGCCGGAGTGTTGGGATTAAACAGGATTTCGCTCAGCAGGTAGTCGTCCTCCGACATCAGTCCGCGCGCTATCGCCATGTGGCGCTTGAAGGTGGTGCCCGGAGCGTCCTGATGCTCCATCACGCCGGCAAACACCAATGTCGATGCAAACGGTATCGAAAGCGAGTACGCGATGGTCAGGTCATGCTCCTCGAAACTGTATTCCTCGATATGCAGATGCAGCGAGTTATACAGGTCGCGGAAAAAAGTCTTGCCGAGATGGTCGCTCTCGGTGATGATGATGGCATTCTCATTGGCAAGATTGCTGAGCGACGCGAATGTGGGACCGAACATCGGATGTGTCGACACGAACGGATGTCCGCAGCGCGCGTAAAATTCCGGCAATCCGGTCTTCACCGACGCTATGTCGCTGAGTATTGCCGTCGGCGGAAGCGCCGGCATCACCGCCTCAAACGCCGGCAACGTATATTTCACCGTGGCCGCATTGATGACCAACTGCGGCTCAAACGCCTTGATTTCGTCAAGCGACGTGAAACGCTCAACATTGAATGTGAAACGCAGCCGCTCGGCATCGACATCGTAAATCGCCACCTGATGGTCGCGCGACAGCACGTCGGAGAAAAACGAGCCCATCTTTCCGGCTCCCAATATAAGTATCTTCATCGGCTGTTCGTTTATCTACGGTTCAGTATTTCAATCTGCTGGCGTACAGACTCCTCGTGTATGGCCGACAGCACGGTAGTCATGAATTCGGCCGACATGCCCATCTCGGTGGCGAGCTTCACGCGCGACTTCATGATCGAGTCATATCGTCCGGCCTGCAATACGGGCATGCGGTGCTCCTTCTTGTACTGTCCGATTTCGCGCGACACGCGCATACGCTTGTTCAGACATTCGAGTATCTCGTTGTCAATCTGGTCAATCTGCTGGCGCAACAGCGTCAGGCTTTCGGTCGACGTCTTCGAGTCGCGTATCACGAGGGTGTTGAGTATGAAGTTGAGCACATCCGGACTTACCTGCTGCGCCTTGTCGCTCCATGCGCAGTCGGGCTCGCAGTGGCTCTCTATGATAAGACCGTCGAAACCCATGTCGAGCGCCTGCTGCGACAGCGGCGCCACCAGCTCACGCTTGCCTCCGATATGCGACGGGTCGCATATAATAGGTATCTCGGGCATGCGTCGGCGAAGCTCGATAGGAATATGCCATTGCGGCAGATTGCGGTAAAGGTGCTTTCCGTAGGCGCTGAAACCGCGGTGTATTGCCCCGATACGGCGTATGCCGGCGTTGTAGATACGTTCCATCGCGCCTATCCACAGCTCGAGGTCGGGGTTGACGGGATTTTTTACGAGCACGGGCACATCTGCTTTAGCGTCGGCGAGCGCATCGGCAATCTCCTGCATGGCAAACGGGTTGGCCGACGTGCGGGCGCCGATCCACAGCATGTCGACGCCTGCGGCAAGCGCCGCCTCGACATGCTGCCTGGTGGCTACCTCGGTGGCGGTGTACATGCCGGTCTCGGCCTTGACCTCTTTCAGCCATTCAAGACCCTCTACGCCTACGCCCTCGAAACCGCCCGGTTTGGTACGCGGTTTCCATATTCCGGCACGGAATATCTTCACGCCGTTGGCAGCCAGCTGGCGCGCGGTGTCAAGCACCTGCTCGCGCGTCTCGGCCGAACACGGCCCCGCTATTATCATCGGTGCGTCGGCATCGACGCCTTCAAATCTTATGGGTTGCAAATCTGTCATAATTATATCGTTTTATTTATTATTCATATTTTTTATACGCTCCAACGCTTCCGTCATACGTTCGGCCGGCGTGCACAGCGACACGCGCACATACCGCTCACCCTTCGAGCCGAATATAAATCCCGGGGTGATGAACACGCGTGCATCGGCGAGCACCCTGTCGGCCAGTGCCTCGCTCGATTCAGCCTCCGCGGGTATCTTTCCCCACAGGAACAGCCCCTGCTGCGACGCGTCATACGTGCATCCTAAGGCCTCCATTATCTCTTCGGCCACCTTGCGGCGTTCGGCATATACCCGGTTGACTTCGGCATACCACTCGTCGCCCAAACTCAATGCCTTGACGGCTGCGAGCATCACGGGCTTGAACTGTCCGGAGTCGATATTCGATTTCACCTTGAGCACCCAGCCGATGAATGTGGGATTGGACGCCGCCATACCCAGACGCCAGCCTGCCATATTGTGGCTCTTGCTCAGCGAGTTCATCTCTATGACAGTATCCTTGGCGCCCGGTATCGAAAGCATCGACTGGGGGTTGTCATTGAGGATGAAGCTGTAAGGGTTGTCGTTGACTATCACTATCCCGTGGCGGAGTCCGAAGTCGACGAGACGTTCGTATAGCGCTTTCGACGCCCGTGCGCCGGTCGGCATGTTGGGGTAATTGACCCACATCAGTTTCACGCCGCTCAGGTCAGCTTTCTCAAGCGCGTCGAAGTCCGGCTCCCAGCCGCGGTTCTCGTCAAGCTCATAGCTCACTATTCTTGCTCCGACGAGCTTGCTCACCGACGAATATGTAGGATAGCCCGGATTAGGCACGAGCACGCCGTCGCCCGGATTGAGGAATGCGAGCGATATGTGCAGCACACCCTCTTTCGACCCGATAAGCGGCAGTATCTCGTTGTCGGGATTAAGCTCCACGCCGTAATATCTACTGTACCAGTCGGCATATCCCTTGCGGAGCGCCGGCAGTCCGGTATAAGGCTGGTAGGAATGGTTGCCTGACACTTCGGCCTCGCGCGCCAGGGTGTCAATAACATCGGCATGCGGAGCACGGTCGGGGCCGCCTATGCCGAGCGATATGATGTCGGCACCGGCCGCATTGAGCGCGGCCACCTCTTTAAGTTTGCGTGAGAAATAATATTCCTCGATGGCATCCACTCGCGATGCCGGTCGTATATTGTTGGTATTCATAGCTGTATAATTATAATTGTGTGTCACATTGCGCATACTCGCCGAGTATCTTGAAGTCGTTGGTAAGCGGACGGGCGGCGTCGATGGCCTGACGGTAGCGCGTATAGTTGTCAAATGTCAGGTCGACATAAAAACGGTACTCCCACTCGCGCCCCAATATTGGTAACGACTGTATTTTCGACAGGTTCATATCGTAGAACGAGAATATTGTCAGCACCTTCGACAACGCGCCGTTGGTATGCGGAAGCGTGAATACTACCGACGCCTTGTCTATCGGCTTGCGGCTCGACGCTTCGTCGGCCTGCAGCGGGTCGGCGAGTATCAGGAAACGCGTGAAATTGCGCTTGTTGGTCTCGATGCTCCGTTCGAGGATATTGAGCCCGTAAAGCTGGGCCGCATATTCCCCGCACACTGCCGCGTGGCCCGACAGTTTTTCCTCGGCTATCTCACGCGCCGAACCTGCCGTATCAAATTTCTCAATCATCTTCAGATTGGGATGGCGCCGCAGGAAGTTCTCGCACTGCATCAGCGCTATAGGGTGGGAATTTACCTCGGTAAGCTCATCGATGCTCTCGCCGGGCAGCGCGGCAAGCACATGCGATATACGCATCTTCTGCTCTCCGATGACCCGAAGGTTGCTCTGTCGGAGCAGTTCATGGTTCTGGAGCAGCGAACCGGCTATAGTGTTCTCTATCGCGAGAATACCGTACATCGACGCGTCCGACGACAGCACGTCAAACATGTCGTTGAACGTGTCGCACGGCACTGTCTCTATATCCTCTCCTTCGAAATATAGCCTCGCCGCCGCATCGTGATAGCACCCTGCCACTCCCTGTATTGTAACTCTACGCTTCATTATATATCATTAATAAAAAAATCCCGCTTGTTACAACGGGATTTTATATTATTTGTTAATCATCTAAACGTTCAATTAAGCTATATGCCATAAAATCCCTCTTTTTATCTTTTGTCAAAATAAAAATAAAAAAACGAATAATATGAGCTAAATCGAGTCATTATATTGTCAATTGTTGGCTTTTGATGTTGCAAAGTTAGCTATTTGTTTTTAATTGACAACTTTTTTATTCTGTTTTTTATCATTTATATGATGTTTATGTGATTTTTATCGCCAATTATGGCTGATTTATCCATTTTGACGGTATTACGGCCCGTCGGGAGTTGGTTTTATCCATCCCTCTTGTTATATTTGTACATACATTATTTTACTATATCCCGACAATGAAACTAAGCATAAACGGTCTCAATATCGTGGGACACGCCGACATATCGGTCAACGGCCTCGCCGTGATAGCCGGCGAGAACGGCACCGGCAAAAGCACCGTAGGCAAAACTCTTTTCGCCACTCTAAAGGCCGTGGCGACTTCGCGCGGCAACATCTCCACAGGCCGTGAAAAGGCGGTCGCCGACCTTGCCGACCCCATATTCAGCCGTCTTTTCAGAATGCGCCTCGCCGGCAGCGACAACGCGTTGGGCACCCTCATCCCCGCATCGCGCTCGCAGTTCGTAAGCGAAGTGTCGTCGCTGACATCGGCCGCCGACGTCGACCGCTACTTCGCCCCGCTCCTCGAAGCGCTCGCCGGCACTTCGGTCTACGATGCCGTCAAGGCCGACATCGCCGCCCTCGCCGCACGCATCGGCATGTCGGCCGATACCGACGGCGCCATCTCCCTCGCCCTCAACCGGCTGCTGCAAAGCGAATTTCTCGGCAACATATCATCCGCCGGAGGCTCATCGTCCGTAACCTTTTCCGACGACGCCTCTGGCTTCTCGCTCTCCTACGACATAACGCATGGCGACGCCTCGGTGACATCATGCGAGGGAAAAGCCTCATTCCGCGACGCCACCTACATCGAGTCGCCCCTCTACCTCCACCTCCTCGACATTCTCGGCAAACTCTCGGGGACACGCTTTTTCGACGACGACAGCCGCCTATCTTCCCTCATGCTACCGGCCCACGTGGCCGACATCGTCGAGAAGATAGAATCGCTCCGCTACGTCTACGACCTGCATTCATCACGCGCCACCGGCCTCTCGGCGTCGCTCTCCCAGCTTGCCGGAGGGGAATTTTTCTACGACCCCGCACGCCACGCCATCATGTTCCGTCAGGGCGACAACGACATTGTGCCTCTCAATGTAGCATCGGGAGTAAAAAGCCTCGGACTACTCCAGATACTCCTCGACAACAAAATCGTCACCCCCGACCGGCCGCTCATCTGGGACGAACCCGAAAACCACCTCCACCCCTCATGGCAGATCCGGCTGGCCCGCTTCTTCGTCATGCTCGCGGCACAGGGCATGCCCATCATAGTGTCGACCCATTCCCCCTATTTCATCCAGGGCATCCGGCACTTTGCCGTCAAGCTCCACGCCGAGCAGTTCGTCGACTACTACCTCACCGAAATGGACGGCACCACCTCCATCACCCAATGCGTCAACGACGACCTCAACCGCATCTTCATAAAGCTCGCCGCCCCCCTCAACGAAATAATGGACCTCTCCCCCGACTGACAAATCTACCCCACAAGAAGCTCCAATAGCAAAAATAACTAAAATAGCTATAGTAGCTAAGTTAGCTATAAAAGCTATAATAGCTAAAAATACCCTCCCAAAAAACTATCATAGCCCCGTGATGACGCGTAAGCGGAATAACCCCCACCTCCCATGACTCCCCGCGATCTCTTCAAAAAACTGCGCACCCGCCACCGCGCGCTCGTCGGCCCCCTCTGCCGGCTGCACTCACTGTGCCAGTCGACCGACTGCTGCGCGCTCCCCGTCACGACCCCCGTAATCAACTTCGATAAAATCAAGGAGATATACTGCCGCAAAAACGGCATAATCCACATGCCCCCGTCGGTCGACGCCATAACAATATCCCGGTCAGGCAACACATTCTGCTTCGTCGAACTTAAAAGTTGGGTAAAATATCTCGTCTACTCCAAGGACGTGACAGCCGACACCATCGACCGTCAGGTCAAACGTTACCATTTCCGTGAAAAATTACAGGCCAGCATGGAGATATGCACCGAGATGTCCGACCCCGACTTCTTCGCCGTCAACGACTTCGCCTATCTCATAGTCACCGATGCCGAAGCCGAACTGCGCATCGACGCCGCCCGCAGCTTCGCCATGGCCATGTTCTCCCTCGCCGAAACCTCCTCACGCCGTTGGCGTCCCGAATGCATAGCGGCCACCGACCGTGCCATCTCAAAATTCCGCGGCATAAACGTCCGTCACATCTCCTGCCAGGACTTCGACAAAGTCCTCTCCACCCTCTGACCCCACAAAAAAATCCATCACTCCCAATCCCATTAGCCTCATTAGCTCAATCGACCCTATAAGGCCTATTGGCCCTATTACTCCTATTACTCCTATCCCCCTAAAGTCATTAATGACCTTAATGACCCTAATGACCTTATCCCCCTTATCGACCCGTCAGCTCCAACACCTACAGGCATAAAAAAAATCCGAAAACTCCTTTCACAAGGAAAATCGGATTAAAGCCAAAAGGCAGGATTTGTGATTTAAATGTTGTTTGCAACATCAAACTAAGATTATATCATACTTACATTTCCTTTTCATCATCTATCCCTGCTTCAATAACGCTTCACAGCGGCATCTCCACAAGTTTTCGTTCATGAGAGACGAACAATAGATTTAGACCACAAAGATACACCCTGTTTATGATATATCCAAATTTTTCTACATTTTTCTTTACATTTTTACATTATTTTTGCAAAAATATACCGACAAGCGCCCATACAGCGGCCAGCCTCAATGACTACGAGCGGATTGTAGGGCTGCACCCCGGTGCAGCCGAAACACCCGACAATCCCTCAAATCTTCCTTTTCCCAAGTTCAATCACCTCTAAATCGCGCATCTCCCCGCCGTCGATTGTCAGCTTCACAAGCGTGCGCACCTGCTGCCATCCGTGCGTTCCCGCCGCCCCCGGATTGATATGCAGCAGTCCGAGCCGGCTGTCATACATCACCTTCAGTATATGCGAATGCCCGCATACCATCAGCCCCGTTTTCCCGTAGATGAGCGACTGCTCCACACCCGGAGCATATTTGCCCGGATAACCGCCGATATGGCGCAGATGCACTCTGACGCCCTCCACTTCAAACGTCTCAACCTCGCGGCACGCACGCCTCACCTCTCCCCCGTCGATATTGCCCGACACGGCACGCACCACCGGTGCAATCTCCTGCAACCGTCTCACTATGCTCATATCGCCGATGTCGCCGGCATGCCATATCTCGTCACAATCCTTGAAATGCGTCTCATAACGCGTGTCCCAGCATGAATGCGTGTCCGACAGTATCCCTATTCTTTTCATCGTTTTATCAGTTCAAGTGCCACGGGTATGGCCGTATTTCCGTCATGGTCAAAACCGGCCACACCGTTTGGCGTGAAATACTCTACCGCTATCTCGTTGCGGCCTCTTGCAAGCTCCACCGCGATAGGCTCCGTCGTGCCGCACATCGAAGCCCAGTCTTCGGCCGGACTCCACATCTCCGGACCGCGCTGCGACAGCACCATCACTCCGGCCTGCTCGCCGTTCACCTTCAATACACGCAGCGCATACTGCCTGTTTTTGTTGACGATGCCGAGCCCGTCGAGATAACGCAGCCTCACGTAATATCCACCCCCCGACGCCGATTCATAGTCAAACACTATCCTTGCGTTCTTATAACGCGTCGACTCAACATGTTTCGACGCCAGGTCCTTATTGGCCAGCACGCGTCCGCCGGTCGGGGCCACGGCGCTGCACGCAATCGACACACTGTCCTTCGCCGGAATATAAAGCCGGTTTTTCGAGGCATACCCGGTCACCGTATTCGCAACATCTGCCTCAAAACTTACCGCCGTCACCGGGGCAGCGTTATACAGTTCATATTGTCCGCGGCCTATAATCTCGTCGACCGCACCGTTGAGATACACTATGAAATATCCCGTCTCACCCGATTTTATCGAATACTTGCGCGGGCTCTCCACCGTCACCTCCGGGGCGCGCGGCATCTGCTTCCGCTCCGCCACATTTATCCCGTCTGACACTCCGGTGCTTCCGGCAAGCACTATCTCCACCTCATGTTCCCCCTCGATGTCGGTGCCTACTTTCCCCTCCGCATTTATCACTCCGTCAATCGAGAATGTCGACACCACGTCCCCCTTGCCGCGTACCGTGACATTCAGCGTCCCGTTTCTGTACTTCAATCCGCTTACACGGTGATAATCGCCAAGCATGTCATGCACGTATGGCTGTATCCTCAATCCGTCAGCCTCCGGCATCAGGCCGAACACCGTGCGGAGCGTCACACCCTGCAGCAGTCGCAACGCGTAACCGTCGGTGACGCTCTTTGCCACCAGAGTAGCATAACTCAACGCCCAGGCATCGCCATTCTTCCCCATTGCCGACGCTATCGCCCACATTGCCGACGTAAGTGCCCCGCGACGGCTCTCACCCTCAAGTCCCTGGTCGGGATAGGTCGCCGGCACCTTTCCCTCCGTCATCGGAGTATTCGATATTATGCGCGATGCCATCGCTTCCCCCGTTCCGTCCGTCACTACCGCAAGAGCCTGCGCTATGTTGTCGACTGCCGTCACCGACACGGGATACGGGCGCTGGTACAGCGTCTGGCTCAGCATACCGAGATTAGGTATCCAGAACCGCTTCGCTATATTCTCGCCCAATTCCTCAACAAACTCCTCCTCATAGCTGCCGGGCAGCATTGCGTTCACCCAGCGCATGGCTGCAAGTCTGCTGACATTTCCCTCCAAGGTCATCATCGCCGCCGCATCTCCCGCACCTGCCCAGTCGGGCATTTCCCGGCTGTCCATCTCGGGAGGCACCCCGGCAAACAATCCCTCCCGCCGGTCATATACATAATATATGTCGCAGTCAATAAGCTTTTTTAACGCTTCTGCGCGGTCGTGCGCCCGTTTTTCGTCGGCTTCGGTTGCCGACACTGCCGCTGCCGCCACCCCCCATGTCGCGTCGGCCATCGCTACGGGCCAACGGTACGCCCCTTTCGCGTATTCCACCACCTCTCCTCCGGCAATACGGCTGTCGACCGCCATCGCTGCGCTATCGCAGTCAAGCAGACATTCGCTGACATAAATTCCGTAAGGCGTAAATTCATCATAATCGCCCGAAGGCACATTTGTCTCCCTGTTAAACAGATACGTTATCAGCCCGTCGCTGCCCGACATCGTGATGCCGTCGGTTTTCGTGCCGTGCACCCGCTCAAGCCGTTCTCCGGTGTCGGTCCTGATTATCATGGAGTCCCCTTTTGCAGTCAGGGTCAGCGACTGCGACACAAAACTGTCGGGATACACCGTGTAGTCGTCGCATGAATAAATTGCCCCGACCTTCTCCATCCGCCTTTCGCAGCCCGTCGACATGACTGTCACGGCTACGGCAGCCGCAAGTTTGAAAATCCTTGCGGCTGCCGTCGTGATAATATCCGTCCCCATTATCGTCATGTCCCGGTACTCGTTTTTAAATAGATAATCTTAATGATATAACAAAAGTCGGATTAAATTGTAGAAGGGTGTTACAGGACTCCCAATAGTAGGGAATTTTACAGTTTTGCAACATCCTCGCTCAGTATAGCTTCCCCCTCCGCTACAATCCCAACTTTTTCTTTATATCCTTGGGAATGGCCTCCTTATTGACATATATGTCAACAGTCTTGGCAAGGAAATAAGGCTCCGACACGTAGAAAAATCCGTCGTACACCTGATTGGTATCCCATGAATTTTTCACCTTGTAATAACGGTTGCCGTTCTGGTCCTTGGCGATACCCACGATTTCCATGCCGTGGTCGTCGGTCGTCTCCTGACGGTCAAACATCTCCTGACGCGATTCCTGCGTCACCTCTATCTCCTCGCACGGGCCGTCAATCTCAAACTGCTTGTCGGCGCGTTCCTTGTCCGACAGTTTCACCCAGCGTGCGAGCTCGGTACCTTCGAGATCGGCCTTATCGGTAGGTTTCGGCATCACGGCATAACCTTTCACCCATTTGAAGCCGCCTTCGCTGACATCGGCTGCCCATACTACGCTGTATCCTTTCTCTATGGAATTGTCCACGATTGCTTTCATCTCCTCCATAGGCACGTTGTAATACTTGCCCCAGAGCCAGTTGTCGGCCACCTCGAGCACAAACGGCTCGTAGTACGGATGATGGGTGAACGAAGTTATTGCCGCATAATCGTCAGTGTCGAGGCCGAGGCTCTTGGCATAGCTTTGCGGAGTGTAGCTCACGCCGTCCACGGTAAATGTCTCGGGCGCTTTGCCTAAATAAGCATCGAGTATCGCCTCATACCCTTTGCGCCACGATGTCGATATGCGTTTGTTCGGATTTTTTCTGACTGCGTCGAGATATGCTTTCAGCACAGCGTCAAGCTCGCCGTGCACATGTTTCTCCTCGCCGTATTCCAGTCCGGAATACACGCTTTCGGGCACCGCGCCGTAACGTTTCCACACGTAGGGCACATCGAGCACCGAACCGCCGGCGGCGAAATTGGTCGCGCCGTTCATTCGCACATAATTCTCGGCTTTATCCAGATAGCACTGGCGCACGGTATACATCTCCGAAAGGTCAAGTTCCTTGCCCCCTTTGCGCATGATTTCATCCTCGAAAAACGATGTACCTGCGAAACACCAGCATGTTCCGCTCTTGTTCTGGTCCTTCACCGGAGTGGTTTTGAGCACCTTTACGTCAGTGAACACAAATCCTCCCGTAGAGTCGTTCTTCTCCTCTTTGGCATCGTCGGCATAAACGCTTACAGCTGCCGACAAAAGCACGATTGCACTTAAAATTTTCTTCATGATCCGTATCTTGTTTAGTTTTATTACATTAACAACTTCCCCATAGCATTTGCGGCGTTTCATCGCGCAACAATGTATTTGCAGAGCAAGTAAACAATAAATGTATTTGCGATATAATCAGATGGTGACCGTACGGTCACCGATTTAGCAGTAACCGGGTACACCGGAGCGCAGCGTAGGTGTGCCCGGTGTGGCTACATCCACACAAAAGGCGCCCGAAGGCCGCCGATTTATACACTACTGCAACGTTCTCTCCACAAGGTTTCCCCTGTTCTTCCTGCAAAGTTATCACTTTTTATTAAAAATTTTACGTCAAAAAGTTACAATGTCTGTTTTTTTATCGCATTTTTCTTACCTTTGCCTATCAATCTTTATCACCCGCGCCACTTTTTGCTCGGAACAATAGTTTTTGATTATGAACAGAATTATCCATAAACAGCATTTCTCGGAAAACGTGGTTCAGCTCGTCGTCGAAGCCCCGCTGATAGCACGTTCGCGTCGTCCGGGACACTTCGTTATCGTCATCGCCGATGAAAAAGGCGAACGCATCCCCCTCACCATCGCCGACGCCGACCCCGATGCCGGGACAATCACCCTCGTCATCCAGGCCATAGGCGACTCCACCCGCAAAATCTGCGCCCTCAATCCCGGCGACTCGCTCCACGACGTGGTAGGTCCCCTCGGGCGCGCCACACACATAGAGAAATTCGGCACCGTCGTATGCTGCGGCGGTGGCGTAGGCGTCGCTCCGCTGCTGCCTATCATAAAGGCCATGAAACAGGCCGGCAATAAAGTCATCTCCGTACTCGCCGCCCGTACCCGCGACCTCATCATACTCCGCGATCAGGTAGCCGAATACTCCGACGAAGTCATCATCATGACCGACGACGGCTCCGACGGCCGAAAAGGTCTCGTCACCGACGGCGTGGAGTCAGTCATACAGCGCGAGCACGTCGACCTCGTCGTCACCATCGGTCCCGCCATAATGATGAAATTCGTATCACTCCTCACCAAGAAATACGACATCCCCACCGTCGCCTCCCTCAACACCATAATGGTCGACGGCACAGGCATGTGCGGAGCCTGCCGCGTCACCATCGACGGCACGATGAAATTCGTCTGCGTCGACGGTCCCGAATTCGACGCCCACAAAGTCGACTTCGACGAAATGCTAATGCGCCTCCGCTCCTACTCCTGACGCCCCCCATAAAGGCCAATAATAGCCGGAGGCACCGGCCACCCACATTAGCCACCCTATTGGCCCCCACTATTGGCCTACTCCTATTAGCCCTATTGGCCCTATTCGGCCTATCCCCTACAATAGCTATAATAGCTAAAAATCCCCCACCAATTATGAATTATGAATTGTGAATTATGAATTCAACAAATACCCGCGACGCCCAGTGGCGTCAGCAACTCCGCGACTCCATGTCCGCCAAAGAGCGCACAGCCATACCCCGCGCTAAAATGCCCGAGCTCGACCCCGCCTACCGCATCACATGCAACGAGGAAGTCAACCAAGGGCTCAACGAAGAGCAGGCCGTCACCGAAGCCACCCGCTGCCTCGACTGCCCCGACCCGCAGTGCATGACAGGCTGCCCCGTAGGCATCAACATACCCGGATTCATCAAAAACATACAGCGCCGCAACTTCCGCGAAGCAGCCATGGTGCTCAAAGAGACATCCGCCCTCCCCGCCGTGTGCGGCCGCGTATGCCCCCAGGAACGCCAGTGCGAGTCACGCTGCATCTACCTCAAGATGAAGAAACCCGCCGTCGCCATCGGCTACCTCGAACGCTTCGCCGCCGACGCCCAACGCCTCTCCGGCTCCGACGACCTCCCCGCCTGCCAACCCTCCAACGGCATGCGCATTGCCGTCGTAGGCTCAGGCCCCGCCGGACTCTCATTCGCCGGCGACATGATCAAACTCGGTTATGACGTAACCGTCTACGAAGCCCTCCACCAGATTGGCGGCGTGCTCAAATACGGCATACCCGAATTCCGCCTTCCCAACGCCGTGGTCGACGTCGAAATCGACACCCTCGCACGCATGGGCGTCACCTTCGTCAAAGACTGCATCATCGGCAAGACACTCTCCTACGAAGCACTCCGCGACCTCGGCTACGACGGCATATTCATCGCCTCCGGAGCCGGACTACCCCGCTTCATGGGCATACCCGGCGAAAACCTCATCAACATCCTCTCATCCAACGAATACCTCACCCGCATCAACCTCATGGGAGCCGGACGCGGCGACTGGGCCACACCCGTGCCCAAAGGCGACACCGTAGCCATCATCGGAGGCGGCAACACCGCAATGGACTCCGTCCGCACAGCCCGCCGCATGGGAGCCAAGCGCGCCATCATCGTCTACCGCCGCAGCGAGGAAGAGATGCCCGCGCGCCTCGAGGAAATCAAGCACGCCAAAGAAGAAGGCATCGAATTCCTCACCCTCCACAACCCCATAGAATACATCGGCGACGACAAAGGCCATGTGCGCTGCATGCGTCTCCAGCGCATGCAGCTCGGCGAACCCGACGCATCCGGACGCCGCTCACCCGTGCCCGTACCCGGCGACATAGTCGACATCGACGTCGACGTCGTGGTAGTCAGCGTAGGCGTATCCCCCAACCCCCTCATCCCCCATGCATTCACCGGACTCGACGTAACCCGCCGCGGCACCCTCGTGGTCGACGACACCCTCCTCACCACCCTCCCCGACACCTACGCCGGAGGCGACATAGTCCGCGGAGGAGCCACCGTAATCCTCGCAATGGGCGATGGCCGCGCCGCCGCCACCTCAATGCACACCGCCCTCACCGCCAAAAAGCAACAACAGCAATAACAACAACAATAATCCCCCCAAAAAGTAGGGCTGCTCCCCGGAGCAGCCGCAACCTCGCATATCATCCATCACCCTCCCCCTCACCCTCCCTCTCCCTCTCTCCCCAAAAAGTCCCACCTGCCGGACCCGCCGGACCCGTCTGACTTGTCTGACCTGTCCGCCTCCCTCCGCCCACTCCTCCGAGCACTCCGAGTCCTCCGAGTGCTCCCAAAAGCTCCCGTCCCCGCCAAATAAAAAAAATTTGGCAATCTCCAAAAAAATTCCTACCTTTGCCCGCAAACCCGCGCATGTGGCGTAATTGGTAGCCGCGTTAGACTTAGGATCTAATGTCTCAGGACGTGGGGGTTCGAGTCCCTTCATGCGCACAAAAAGAATGGCCGCTTTCAGTCCATCACCCTGAGAGCGGCCATTCTTTTTTTCGATAATTGAAATTTAAATCACTTATTGAAGCTCATTAATTATCTTTCACCTGCGCATCAATTATCTGCTTCAACTGTTCTTTTGGATTATCAGAACGAAGCATCTTCATTATCAGAGGATTGTCGATAAGAACCACTTTGTGCATTCCTTTAGAAGTTCTCAAAGCCTCAAGATATACAGTGCGGGCGAATGACGATGTCGTTATCATAAAACCTAATTCTGCCATTCCATTGGTTGCCTCCAATTTATTTAAAAACACAATAAAATCATTTTTATCAATAGCAGTCGAAGGCTTATTCTTACATTCAATCAATATGTATTTGCCAAATTTTGACAAAAAGCTGTCATCTATATCATTACGCACAACCAAATCCGTCTCGTTTAAAGATTTGTCCTTAACTCGCTTTAATATTTCAGTAAAACCGATATTCTGAAAAAGCAAAGCAATAAAATTTTCAAATCGTTGTCCCTTTCTATATGTATCTTCCTCATCCTTGACATCAGAATACATATCAATCAATGCCGAGCTAATCTGTTGGGGGTTAGCATCCAATTCATTATAATATGCCTCAATTAATTCTTTGAGTTTCGGTTTCCACTTATCATAATCAACCTCTTTTTCTGTAAAACCAAGAATATTGCCATTCTGCATCAAAGGTGTAATTCTGTTAATGTATTCCGGAATAAACCGGGAAACAAACAAAATTTTTGCAAATGGATTTATCGCTATAATTTTTTCCGCTAACGATATTCCGTCAAAATTATAGTCATCCATTCTTATATCAATAATTGCAAGATTATAAAACCGATCTTCAATCATTGACACTATTTCTTCTTCCGAAGATGCGTAAATAACCGAAGAATATGACACTGCCTCACGTACAGTTGCAGCCAAAGCCTCTGCCTGAACTTTTTCATCATCTATTATCAGTATTTTTCTTGGCACCATCTTTAGGAAATTTTAAATTAAATATTGTTGAATAACCGTTCTCATTCTGCGTAATTGAGATATCTCCCCCTATTTTACTGCAAAGATATTTTGCATGAAATAAACCTATCCCGGAACCATTTGTGGTAGTAAAGCCATAATCAAATATTTTATTTATATTCTCAGTAGATATTCCACAACCCGTATCCATAATTCTAATAACGCACATGTCATTTCCCATGTTCGCCTCAATAAGTATAACCTTATCTCCTGTCACATTTTTTAATGCTTTCTGCGCATTTATTATCAAGTTATGGAGAAGTTGAAGTAACGCTTGGAATGGTTGATTTATCTCCTCTACATTGCTGCGGTCGACTACTGTCTTAACTTCGATATTGTTGGACAAGGACGACTCTCGGACAAGGATTTCAACTGCTTTTATCAATTCGTACAGCTTGAATGTCCGGTTGGGGCTATAAGGAATTAACCGACCAAAATTTTCCAAAGTGGAGTTGAGATTATTCACAGATGTTTTCATCGCTTTGATGAAATCAGCGTCAACTTTCCCTTCCATCATCTTTAGTGTAGCCGAAATATTCTGTATGGCATTTCCCATATCATGACGCGCAAAATTTGATAGATAATCCATGTGCCTGTTATACGACTGGATTACAGCATCCATATTCTTCTTATGGATATCGAGCTCGGCAGATATTTTTTCCACCTTTTTCGAAAGCACCACAGGTGATATATGCTTATGCAACTGGTAAATGCTATTATTCTTCGCGCTCATTTTTCATCATTTAATTCACAAATTTAATTAAAATATATTGTTCTGCAAATTAAACGCGAAAAGTATCTCAAAAAATGCTCGGAACAACTTTCACTCAGCTTCAACCATTTCTACATCTCCATCTCCGTCCTTACACTAAACGGATAACCCACCTCTTGCACATAATCCGGCAAAAGCAATAATACACATCTACCGCAATCAGAACGGATACCCTATCGCCAGATGGAATGCCAGTGACTTGCCGAAGGATTCCATGTTGTAGTAGCCGCGCTTGCCGGTATCGTAGGGAGCATGGATGCCTATGCCGAGGTCGGCTCTTACTACAAGCATCGAGATGTCGAGACGCAGGCCGACGCCTGTACCCGTAGCCAGTTCCTTGAAAAATCGCGAACCTTTGAGCAATCCTCCCGGACGCTGCGGGTCATTCTTCAGCAGCCATACATTACCCGAGTCGAAGAACACCGCACCGTGCACCGGACCGAGTATAGGGAAACGGTACTCCACGTTGAACTCGAACTTGAACGTTCCCGTCTGGTCGAAATATCCGTTGATGTCGCTCTTCGGAGGCCGGTAGCTCCCGGGGCCTATCGAGCGCACGGTAAACGCCCTCACCGAGTTGGCGCCCCCGCAATAGAACTGTTCGGTATAAGGCACCTGCGATGCGTTGCCGTAGGCATGCGCCGCACCTACCGCCGCTCTCGTCCACAGCCATTGCTCGCCCGACAGACGACGGCCGTACACTATCTGCGCCGTGCCCTTTATGAACTGTGAGAACGGCGTGTTGAACAGCGTTTTCTCACCTTTTTTGCCAAATGCCTCGTATATCGTCCAGAACAGGTTGCCTGCCTCCGTGACCGATATGGTATAGCGCACCGTGTTCTTGCGCCTGAACGTACGGTCGTATGCATACGTATACGACAGCTGCGGGATGAACTGCGACCTGAACGACAGCGCTATCGCCGGATTGGCAGCCGTTATGGAGTCGAAATCGGTAGTCGTGTGCAGCAGCTTGGTATACGTCAGCTTGAACAGTGTCAGGTTGTTGTTGACAAACCGCGACGACATCCAGTCATACCCGAACGACGCATTGAACTGCGCCATCTTGAAATAATGCGGACGGTTGAGCAGGTCGGCGTTGAGCGACACGCGCGTCCAGTTGGATGAATACTTACGCCTCGGTATGAACTTCGGCGCGATAAACCGCGGAAACGCCAGCGACCCCGTCAGGCCCACCTCATACGAATTGAACACCGACGAACTGCCGCGTCCCGTCTGCCATTCATACGACCCTGTCAGATTCACGCTCAGCTGCTCCCCGCCGCCAAACATGTTGCGGTTAGTCAGACCGAGCGTCAGACCCGGGCCCAAATAAGAGTTTGACTTCGACGACACATTCGCCTCGATTGATGTCTCCAAAGGCATGTCGAACGTACACGATATCGCCACATCGAGCGTCGGGTCTGCCGCCAGCGTGTCGGGCAACGCCGATATGGATATGGCATTGAATATGCCGAGACGTGCCAGATAGCTTTGCGTACGGTCCATGTCGCGCACCGAAAACACCTTGCCGCGGTTGAATGTCACGCACTCCGTCATCAGATTGCGGCGGAACTTCGACGGCAGCATCTGTATCAACGTGCCGCGCGGCATCGCTATCGTATCCGGAGTTCCTCCCCCTTCGTTTCGGAAAACGTACATGGTCACGTCGCCCGTACGATACCGGTTGCGTGCCAGCGGCGGCATGTTCGGCGCAAGCGTCATGCGCAGCGCAATGCTCCCCGGTTTCTGTATCGAGTCGGCAAGATATTCAATGAATTCCGGTTTGAAGAAATAATATCCGCGGTTGCGCAGCGAGTTCGTTATCCTCGTACGTACGGCCTGCAGCGAATCGGTGCAGTATCGTTGTCCCGGCCGCAGATACGGCTCTCGCCGTGCCAGCGAGTCTATCGCATGGCTCAGATGGCACGTATCGGGCATCAGCCCTATCGAATCGAGAAGATACGGCGTGCCGGCATTGACGGTATATGCAATCTTTGCCTTGCGCTTGTTTTTGCCGGATACAAGCTCGTAACTGCTGCTCCCCCTGAAATATCCGTTGTTGTCAAGTATCTCGTCAATCATCTTTGTACGCACTTCCGGCCTTATCTCCGACACGACCACAGGCTCCTGGGCGAACTTGTTGTAGAACCATTTCTTCAGCCCCGAGTCGTGCGAACCCATATTGTTGTACACCCACAGCCCGAGAGGGAAAAACATCAGCGTCTTTTTGTTGGCCGGAGCATTGACGGCATTCTTGATATTGTCACGCAACCCGTCGGGAAGTTCTTCGGCCACTGGGCGTTCGTAACTGACGCCTTTAAGCCCGTTGTAAAGTATCTCACCCTCCTCCAGACGGCGTGTTGTCGAGCACCCGGCAACGGCAAGCACCGCTACAGCCGCAATAACTGCCCGTAACGCATTATTCAGCCACCTTCTCATCTTTCCTTACATTTATGGGTTGTCTGTCGTTTTTCTCCTCACTTGCCGGAACCTGTTCCCGCGATTTTGACATCACCTTGCGGAGTATGTCGCCGGCCATGCGCACCGCTCCTTCCTGCGGTAGCACCATCGGCTGGGCGCTGCGCTTCCTGAACAGATTGCGCAGCGTGCGCAGTTTGCGCTTGTACACGAAGCCCACGCCCGTCTGCGTCACCTCGCCCTCAAGGATGCTCTCGAAACCCGTATGCCTGAACAGTCGCACATACATCGTTCCCGACTTGTTGAGCAGATACTCGAACGAGATGTCGTTTATAAGATTCTGCTGCAGGTTCTCGTTGGCATCGGCATCGGTCGTGTAATTGCCGCCGACTACAACCTTGAACCTGTCGTCGAGGAAGCTCTTCGACACGCGGTAGCTGTAGCTTGTCGTTGTCGACGAAGCCCCGTCGAGCGTCTTTTCATACTGGTCTATGCCGAATGATATGTCTACACCCTTCACATTGTTGGCCATCCACGTATTGAGCTGCGACGACAGGAAGCTGTAGAGCGGGTTGCCCGTGATGTTGGCGTTGCCCTTCGTGCCCGGCCCTGTGTACATGTTGTAGAGCAGCAGGTTCATGGCCTGGTTGGCGCGCTGCTCTGGCGACATCGACTGCAGTTCGTTGCGCACCGTAAGGTCCTCGTCGGTGTCGAGGTCAAACGCCACGTCCATCTCGTCGAGCGTACCGTTCACACGCAGTATCACATCGAAGTTGACAAGGCGTGAGTTCTGACCGTCGGCCGTCACGTTGGCCTTGATTACGTCTATCGCCGTCACGTGCAGTGTCGGATTGGCCATGTCGCCGTTGAATGCCACATAGCTTCCCTCCTGGAAGTCAAACAGTTTTTCCGACATCAGCGGAGGCGAATACCTCACGAATCCTCCGGTTATATTGAGGCGTCCCGTTGTGCGTGTGTCGCCGAGCGGGTTCATCGTGAAGTCGAGTATGCCGTTCGACTGCACCTGCACGCGGTCCTGTCCGTTGGCCGACAGGTCAACTCCTATTACCGAGCCCTCCTCCACGCTGAGCATGGCCGCCAGATTGAACAGCATGCCTGAAGGCGCCACGGAGTCAACCTCGGCTATTGCAGTAGTGTCGGCGAAATTCACGAAGTGCACCATATCGCCCGCACTCTGCGACGAGAGCTGCGAACCGGCTTCCGGCATCACGTACGTGACATTCGTGCCCTCCTTGACCGCGAGATTTGCGCGTGCGTTTATCATGCGCATATCACCCTTGGCCGTAGCGTCAAGCGAGATGAAGGCCTTGCCGTATACATCGCTGCCGCGCCGCTTGCTGTTACCCACCACCTGCATGTTGTCAGCATGCAGTCCGAGGTCGAGACTGATGTCTGACAGCGAGCGCATATCCACCCGTCCGGTGATTTCGAGCGGATTGTCGTTAACGCCGTAAATCGCATAACGGTCAAATCTGATTACATTCGAATCAACCGGTATCTTCTCCTCGCTGAAACGGAACGTCGTGCCGAGCATCGCCACCTTGGCCGTAGCCGAGTCGAAGTCGAGATAGCCGTCAAACATCGGTGCCGACAGACTTCCCGTCACGTCCATATTGCCGCTCAGATAACCGTCGAGCGTGGCAGCCCCCCCGATAAAGGGATTTGCGATATCAAGCGGCAGACGGGTAAGGGCGAAATCAAGTCTGAACGGGTCGCTGAGCGTCGTGTCGTTGAGTGCGCCGTTGGCCATCATCACCTCCTTGCCGTCGATCTTAAGCCCCGTATTGGCCGTTATGGCACCCGAACGCGACGTCGTTATGTCGAGAGCGAGGTCAAGCGTGCCCACACGTTTCTTTGCGTATGTGAAGTCGGCCAATGTCACCACTCCGGCGCCGTTGAGCATTCCGGGCGACATCGAGAATCTCAGATTGGCCGACAGGTCGCCCTTCATTGGCGGGGCGTATGGGTTGAGCGATATCCAGTCGGCTATCTGTATCTTCGATATGTCGACATTGATATTCTCCTGATGGTCTCCGCCATGTATGGAGTCATGCTCCGTATATATGTGCAGTCGGCTGTCATTGTTCTCCATGAGCAGGTTGGCGTCAAGATGGTAATTGCGCGTATTCAGGCTTATGAAGTTATTGTCGTTGACCGTCCACTGCTTGTATCCTATCACAGGGTCGGTGGGGTCGAGTCTCAGTTTGAGGGTTGAGTCCGACAATTCCACGAGTGCTCCGATTCTGTAACCGGTATCATCCTTTATGTTGCGCTGCTGGAGAGCCACCATCACTTTATCGCCTCCGATATAGCCTTTCCCTGCTATGTGGGCGAAATCGTCGAATGTACCGGGCTGATTGTCAATCGTCAGCTCGTAGTTGAGTCTGTTACCCTCCTGCAACGCGTTGAAATCTATCCGGTCAAACCTCGTGGTACCTGTAATCAGCGTATCGACTGCCGCCTTGATGCATATCAGACTGTCGTTGCAGGCACTCAGCGTAACGTGGCGGAATGTAGTGCCCGACTCTGCGAGATAATCGTGCAGTGCGTTGCGCTCGCCCGCGTCTATGTCGAGAGTAAAGGGTGGAAGACTGTGTTGGAGTATATCTATATCCACATTGCGTGCCTCGACCATCGGCGATACAAGCGACATTGCCGACGTGAACCGTGCGGCCACACTGTCAACGACCATCGGCGACACAAACCTGATTTTAAGATCCTGATTGTCGATGCGCGCATCCGACAGCGAGTCATTGCCCGTGAAACATATATCGAAATCATGCGCCGCGAAATGCGTCTCGCCAAGTTTCGCGTCGACATGGTGTATATCAATCTCGGCATCGATGTCGTGTGTCGACGGGGTCATCCTCACCGTTCCGGCCACTGAAGCTGCCACGTTCGACACCGTGTCAGTGACACCGAGGGCATAGAGATCGACATTGCGGAAGTCGCCTATCATCGTCCAGTCGTATGTCTTTCCGGCGAGATTGCCCGAAGCGTGAAGGTTGCCGTCAATCACCTTGTTCGACGACGTGACATTGAGGTCGGCATTGCCGTCGCCGAGATTTGCCACTACCTTGAGGTCATGTATAGAATACCCGCGGTATCCCACATCTATGGCGTCGACGGCGGCATACATCTCCGTGCGCCGGCTCATCGGGTCAAATCCGCGGCCGTGCGCGTCGACTTTTGCCGTGACGTTACCTACGCCGAGTCCGGGCAGGAATGTCCCGACAGGGAATTTGTCGGCATCGAGATTGATGTCATACCCCTCGACGCGCGAATTCCACTTGCCGTCGAGAGCGAGGTCGCCCTGCTGAGTGAGCGCACGCAACCGGCCTCCGACGACACCTCCGGCCATATCGACCGTGCCGTCAAGTTTAAGCGGCGGCAGATGTGTCGTCTTGCTGAGCTTAGCATCCATCAGTGTGGGCTTTATGAAGTTTATATCATTGAAATCGCCGTCGATGTCGATATGTCCCGACGCATTGTTGAAATCGGTTATATTCCTGACTTTTCCGGCCAGCCTTACATCGAAATAATTGCGCATTTTCACTCCCGCGTCAGCGATACGCAGGTCGGAAAGCGAACCGTCAGCCTCCACATCGACCGTAAGTTTGCGGTGTCGCGGCATCATGGCTATCGTCTGTCCGAGCGACGGGAATGCCATCTTGACGTCAAGCGGGTCGACATCGGCCTTGAGCGTGACGGAAAGCGGCGCATCGGGCGATTTCATCCCGTAGGTTGCGTCCACATTGATTACCGACGCAAATGTCCGCAGATTGAAATCCTTTGCCTCGATTTCATCTGCATTCATTGCAAAGAGTCCGTTGCCGTAGAGCTGCAGGCCCGAACGTTCCGAAGCCGACAGTTTTTTTAGCGGCACGCGCATCTCCTGCCCGCGGTTATAGAACGAGTCGACTTCGACCGTCAGACTATTCACGTCGATATACTGCATGTCGAGCCCCGGCTGAGGCACGGCTCCGGCTGCGGCATAAAGCGCGCGGCCGTTGTCGAGCGACAGATGGTCCACCCGTATGCTCCACGGCACGGTGTCGGTGGGTACGGTGTCTGTTGCAGCAGGCACGACACTTTCCGGCACGGCGTTTTCAGGCGCGGTTCCGCTGCCCGTAATATAACGTGCGCCGATACCGTCAATCTTCACATCCTCTATTTTTACGGTATGCGCGCCGAGGTCGATAGCTCCGTTGAGAAGCGTGAAGTTGTCAAGACGTGCTCCGATGCTGTCGCCGGTATCGGTCATTGTCATGTCGAAATCGATATCGCCGAGCGATATTTTCTTACCAAGTATTCTCCATGTCGCGGGAGCCGAAGGTGGCGACGGGGGTGTGGTGTCATTGCGGAGCGCTATCCTGATATTGCCCCCAGACAGCATTATATTGTCTACATCGACAAGCTGTTCCTTAAGCCCTACCCCTGCATTCATCAGCGCGGCATGGCTTACCCGGGCGCGGATATAGCTCGCCGAGTCGGGCGTTCCCGATTTATAGTACACATCGCTCAGACTTATAGTACCGGCCTTCACGCGGCCGCCGAGCAGTGGTAGCGGGCTGACGCTGATATGTGCGTCGCCGGCCATAAGCATCGTATCCCCCTTCTGCATCACCTCGACTCCCCTGACGTTGATGTCGAGCGGAAATTTCAGGCGGAAATGCTCAACCGACACCGCCATATCCTCACTGCTTATCAGTGCAAGCACACGAGGCACCACAAAATCCTGCACTGCCGGTATATAAAGTGCCGTCAGACATACAACTACAAAAAGCAACAGCGACGCTATCGTCACCCACGTCACTTTCCATATCTTCTTCCATAAACTTCGATGCTTCCCTTCCAAAACAGTAAACAGTTGAAATGTTGTAAATTATTCGGGACCGATACTCCGCATGTCGGTTTTCGTCCCGTTTTCTCTGACAAGGAGGGGGAGTAAATCGTGCCGCATCCCTCGGCCGATAATCCTCCCCCTCCTGTTTTTACAACAATTTTCTATATCTTTAGTTCTCCCGGAGGGGATTATCTTCCGAGCGATACCACTCCACGAATTTGCCGATACCTTCATGAAGCGTGTGGCACGGATGATACCCGATTTCATTTTCGAGACGGCTCGTGTCGGCATTGGTCTGATACACATCGCCAGGCTGCATCGGCAGGAACACTTTCTGTGCCTCACGACCCATCGCCTGTTCTATTTCCGAAATGAAATCCATCAGTTTTACAGGGTGTGAGCAGCCGATATTGTATACGCGCGCACTCGCTTTCCCCTCTTCCTGTACCGGAGGATTGTCGATTACCTTTATCGTACCCTCCACTATGTCGTCGATATAGGTGAAATCGCGTATCATGTCGCCGTTGTTGAACACATTGATTGCCTCCCCCTTCTCGATGGCCGAGGCAAACAGCATGGGCGACATGTCGGGACGACCCCACGGACCGTAGACAGTAAAGTAGCGCAATCCCGTCACTTTTATGCCGTAGAGCTTGCTGTAAGCGTGGGCCATCAGCTCGTTTGACTTCTTGGTGGCGGCATACAGGCTCACCGGCGAATCAACCTTATCGTCCTCCGAATACGGCACCTTCTCATTTGTACCGTAGACCGACGATGACGACGCATACACAAGATACCCTGTCTTGAAATTGCGGCATGCCTCCAGAATGTTGAGGAAGCCCACAAGATTGCTTTGCAGGTAGGCATACGGATTGGTTATCGAATATCTCACGCCGGCCTGGGCGGCAAGATTTACCACAGTGTCAAATCCCTCTTTGGCAAACAGGGTGTCAAGACCGTGCTTGTCGTCAATCGACAGCCTCACGAAACGACAGTCGCCGTACTTCGGGCTGCGCAGTTCCTCACCCCATTTCACACCGTCGGCGGGAACATCGAAACCTGCGCTGCGCAGGCGTCCGTATTTCAGCCTTACGTCATAATAATCGTTGATATTGTCGATACCTACCACACTGTCACCTCTTTCGGCGAGCAGCATCATCAGTCGCGAACCGATAAATCCGGCCGCTCCGGTCACCAATATTTTCATCGTTTCCTGTATTTTTTAATTAACAACCTTTGTGCATCATCAGCCTCCGGTGACTGACATCATAATCAGAACAAACGGAACCACCGCATGGTTTCACATTCGCTTTTTCTTTCCGACAACTTCTTCATACACACGTACCGTAGCCTCGGCTATGCTGTCCCAGTTGTAATTCGTCAGGTCATAGCGCCGCGGTGTCAGATGCCGGTCAAGTTTCTCTCCGATTTTCGCGGCAAGGGCGTCGACGTCGCCCACCGGGAAGAAATCGTCGGGCGAAAGTTCCTTTATCCTGTTGGCGGGAATATCGCTCACCACCACGTCAAGCTCCTCGCTCATGGCCTCAAGCAACGCGATAGGCAGCCCCTCGTGGTACGACGGCAGCACGAAAAGCGCGGCATTATGTCCGAGCTGGTTGAGCTTTTCGCCCTTTATAAATCCTGTAAACACCACACCGGCTTCCTTTCCCGTATGCTTCAGCTCCTCACTGTACTGGTCGGGATGGTCGCTGTCGCCTGCAATCGCGAGCTTTATATCGCTGCGTCCGAGCCGCTTATAAGCTTCAATTAGGTCATGGAACCCCTTCTCCTTCACAAAGCGTCCTATCGTCACTATATATTTGCCCGGCTCGAGTCCGAGCGACTCTATATAGTCGGTTCCCGCCGGGGCTGTCGGACGGTTCACCCCGTTATATATCAGGTCGGTATCCCCACGTCCGTATTTCGTGCGCAAAATATCGGCAATCACAGTCGAGATAACTATGACTCGGTTGGAGAACCGTGTACCCCACCGTTCGCCCGTCTTGAGCACGGTTTTTGCCATACGCCCCCACTTACCGCGGTCATAGTCGGGACCATGGTTGGTCATCACCACCTTCATGCCGAGCAAACGCGCCAGCGGCACCATGATTGACGGGCCGATAGCATGCACATGCAGCACATCGGCTTTCATTCTGCGAGCCTTGATGACAGCTAAGAACGTATGTATGATAGCCTCGAAACTTTTCTTGCGCGGAGTATAGACATCGACAAGTTTCACCCCCTTGTACTCCTTGATTCGGTTATCGTCCGACACATAGCACCGACGACGTATCACCGTCACATCGTGTCCCATGGCCGCAATCCGCGGATACAGGTTCTCGCAATGCGTCTCCACTCCCCCCGATATATCGGGTATCCCCCGTGTCCCGGTAACAACTATCTTCATCGGCCGAGTAATTTTGTTATCAGTTCATTATAGCGCTCGGCAAACATCTCTTTGGTAAAATTAGCCTTAAGCCGCTGCTTGCTTCTGCGCCCCATTTCACGCCTCAGGGAGGCATCGGAGGCAAGTTCTACGATATGCCGTGCCATCGACACATAGTCGCCTGTGGCATCTATATATCCATTGTATCCATGCTCCACAAGCACTTCATTGTCGCCGACCGAAGTCGCCACTACGGGCATGTCGGCGTTCATTCCTTCCATTATGGAATTGCTTATCCCCTCGAACAGTGATGTCGACAGATAAATGTCGGCATTGCGGAGCTCTTCTGTTATATGGTCGGAATTTATAAGTATTCTGGTTATATCATTGATACCGGCTTCGCTGACCCATCCGCGCACCTGCGCCTCAAGTTCGCCGTATCCGATAATAGTGAACCTCAGTTTCGGAATGCCGCGCGCAGCCTCAGCCACCGCCCTGATGGCCGTATGATAATCCTTTTGCGCTACAAAACGTCCTACGGTTATGACATCTACCGTATCTTTTTCCGGACGTTCGCGGTAATCGTCAATAGGATCGAAGCAGTTGGGGATGACTTCAATTTTGCTTCTCTTGAAACCGGTAGCGGCAAAATGTCTTTTGCCTGATTCACAGTTGCTAACTGACGCCACACCTCCCCACCGACTCAATATCGCGTCGGCGATGTGCTTTGTAAGAGGCAGTTTTGAATTGCGGATGCCGGTCACCACACGTGTCGCAGTGCCGCGGCTTGCCCTTACGCTGTAATAATTGGCTGCCGTCAGATAGGAAAATATCAAATCAGGGGCCGCTGTTCTGATATATTGCCGGTATTGGGCAAGCCGCTCCTTTCTTTCTCCTACGAATTTCACGATGCTGACACCGGGCACAAGCATGTCGATATACTTCTCATGAACCTTTTCTCCATTAAGTATTATGAATGCGACATGATGACGGGGCGCAAGAGCGTTCGCCAACATGACAGCCTGCTTTTCAGCACCGCCACTGGTAAGATTCTTTACACAAATTCCTATCTTTGGCATTATTACATATCAATCTTGAGAAACAGTCGGGGTATTGCAAAACGTATAATATTATTACTCCATCCTGTAAGGCTGCACCCCGGTGCAGCCCTCATGCAGCCGTCAACGTCAGTTTTGCAATACACTCAAAAATAATTTATTGACGCTCGACAGCTCTCCGGCATCAGCGGCCGATGCAGTGGTAGGTGAATCCCTGCTGTGACATTTCGACGGGGTCATAGATGTTGCGCCCGTCGAGCACTATCGGAGTGCGCATCGCATGCTTCACGACGCCCCACGACGGCAGACGGAACTGCTTCCACTCGGTCAGCAGCAGCAGCGCGTCGGCATCAAGCACGGCGTCATACATATCCTTGGCATACTTGACTTTGTCGCCGACACGCCGACGGCACTCGTCCATCGCGATCGGGTCAAATACAACCACTTCGGCTCCGGCCTCGGTAAGTTTATTGATGAGCACAAGAGCCGTCGCTTCGCGCATGTCGTCGGTCTCGGGCTTGAATGCCAGACCCCACAGGGCTATGCGCTTGCCCCGGATTCCGTTCTCTCCACCCATCTCACGTTTCAGCTTCTCATAGAGTATGCCCTTCTGGCATTCGTTGACAGCCTCTACCGCCTTGAGCACGCGCATTTCATAGCCGTTGCGCTCGGCTGTCTTGATAAGCGCCTTGACATCTTTAGGGAAACAGGAACCTCCGTACCCGCAGCCGGGATAGAGGAACTTCGAGCCGATACGCACATCGGCGCCTATGCCTTTGCGCACCATATTTACATCGGCACCGACTATCTCGCACAGATTGGCAATATCGTTCATGAACGATATGCGGGTGGCGAGCATCGAATTGGCGGCATATTTAATCATCTCGGCCGACGGTATGTCAGTGAATATGATACGGTTGTTGGTAAGCATGAACGGGTGGTAGAGCTTCGCCATAAGTTTACGTGCGCGCTCGGAGTCAACACCTATCACCACACGGTCCGGGCTCATGAAATCCTTGATGGCAGCGCCCTCCTTCAGAAACTCGGGATTGGACGCCACGTCAAATTCTATCGTCTCGCCACGCGACGCGAGCTCGCCGTTGATGGCGTCGCGCACCTTGGCCGCCGTACCTACCGGCACCGTCGACTTCGTAACGAGTATAGTGTATTTCTTTATGTTACGGCCGAATTCACGGGCCACGTTGAGCACATACTGCAGGTCGGCCGAACCATCCTCGTCGGGTGGCGTGCCGACAGCGCTGAACACTATGTCGACATCATCAAGGCATTCGGCGAGCGACGTACTGAATTTCAACCGTCCCTCCTTGATGTTGCGTGTCACCATCTCGTCCAGTCCCGGCTCATAGATAGGTATCTCGCCCGCTTTGAGTCTGGCTATCTTGTTTGTATCAATATCTACACATGTCACGTTGACACCCATCTCGGCGAAACATGTTCCCGAGACGAGGCCAACGTATCCTGTTCCTACTACTGCTATATTCATGACTGCTGTAATGTGAATATGGTATGGTTAATTTTCTATTTCTGTTGTATCGTAAACTTTTTCCGGCGGCACAATCACTGCGCGCCATACTTCATGCTATTTTTTCGTCTTGCGCCGGCCGCCGTGGTGCTGGGCCGCTTTTTTCGCCGATGTGGCCGCAAGCGCCTGCTCCACGGTCACTGTCTTGCCCATGGCGTCCTCACCGCGTGCTGCTGCGTTTTCATCGACAATAGCGAAATCGAGCTGCTTTTTGTCGAGATTGGCACGGGCTACCCTCACCTTTATATTGTCGCCTAGACGATAACGGTGATTGTGTCGGCGTCCTACCAGGCAATAATTCTTCTCGTCAAGGTCATAGAAATCATCGGCAAGGTCACGCACGGGCACAAGACCCTCGCATTTGTTCTCGTTGATTTCCACATAGAGTCCCCACTCGGTCACACCCGAGATTACCCCCTCGTATTCCTCGCCCAGATGGTCGTTCATATACTCCACCTGCTTGTATTTGATTGAGGCGCGCTCGGCGTTGGCAGCTAATTGCTCCATGTCGGAAGAGTGCTTGCACAGCATTTCGAGTTTCTCGGCATTGACCGTGCGTCCTCCGGCCAGATATTTTTCAAGCAGGCGGTGCACCATCATGTCGGGATAGCGGCGTATCGGCGAAGTGAAGTGCGTATAGTAATCGAATCCGAGACCATAGTGGCCTATGTTGGTGGTAGTGTATATGGCTTTTGCCATCGAGCGTATCGCCAGCGTGGAAAGGAAATTTTCCTCCCCTTTCCCCTTGACATCGGCAAGCATGCGGTTGATTGATTTGTTGACCTCGCGCGGACTGCCGCTCGACTTCACTTTGTAGCCGAACGTGCGCGACAGCGTCGACAGGTCGGAGAGTTTGCCGGGGTCGGGCATGTCGTGAACGCGGTATACGAATGCTTTCGGTTTCTTCTTTCCCTGCGGCATTCCGATTGCCTGCGCCACGGTCTTGTTGGCCAGGAGCATAAACTCCTCTATAAGTTTATTGGCATCTTTCGACTCCTTGAAATATACTCCCGTAGGATGACCGTTCTCGTCGATGTCGAAACGCACCTCCATACGGTCAAACTCTACCGAACCCTCCTCATAGCGCTCCTTGCGCAATATCTTGGCGAGACGGTCGAGAGTGGTAAGTTCCTCGGCATAGTCCCCTTTGCCGGTCTCTATCACCTCCTGCGCCTCCTCGTAGCTGAAGCGCCGGTTGGAACGTGTCACCGTACGGGTGATATTGCTGTCGAGCACCTTGCCGTTGTCGTCCATCTTGAATATGCACGAGAATGTCAGCTTGTCCTCGTCGGGGCGGAGCGAACAGATACCGTTGCTCAGATGCTCGGGAAGCATCGGCACCACGCGGTCTACCAGATAGACCGATGTAGCGCGTTTCTGCGCCTCCTTGTCGATAATAGTATCCGGCTTAACGTAGTGGGTCACATCGGCGATATGCACCCCGATTTCCCATTTGCCGTCCTTGAGGCGGCGTATCGATAGGGCATCGTCGAAGTCCTTAGCGTCCTTGGGGTCGATGGTAAAGGTCGTGACATCGCGCATGTCAAGACGCTGTGCCACCACTTCGGGGGTGATGCCTGCGTCAATCTTCTGCGCGGCCTTGTCGACCGACTCGGGATATATGTACGGCAGTCCGAATTCAGCCATTATGGCGTTGATTTCGGCGTCGTTCTCACCCTTCTTGCCCAATATGTCGACTACCTCACCTTTCGGATTCTTGGTATCGTCGGTCCATTCGGTTATTCTCACCACAGCCTTGTCGCCCGTCTCTCCCCCCTTGAGCTTTGATTTGGGGATGAAGATGTCCGACGCAAGATACTTCGAGTCGGTGAGCAGATAGGCGAAATGCTTGTCGACTTTCAGCGTGCCGATAAACACCTGCGGCTTGCGTTCGATGATTTCAACGACTTCAGCCTCAGGCTCGGCACCGCGGCGGCGCGCGGCGATTGTGACGCTCACACGGTCGCCGTTGAGGGCGTGCATCGAGTTGCGTTCGGCTACGAAGATAGCCTCCTCGTCATCGTCGATGATTACCGAGTTCTTGCCGTTGCTGCGGCGTATGAATGTGCCGGTGGCGTAGCTCGAACGCGTGGGAGCCTTGTAGCGGCCGGGAGCGGTCTCCAGTATATCACCGTCAAACGCCAGCTCAGCCAGATAGAGAGCCACGGCACGCTGATTGATGGGCGTCGTGGCGTCGATAGCATGCGCCACCTGCTTGTAATTGAAGGTATTGTTACCTTGCTTGCTTATATACTCGTCAACTTGTGCGCGAAGGCGGTCGACTCCTTTTTTGGAATATGAACGAACCATTTTTCAGCTGTTTGTCTTAATTTGTGATATACTTAGTAATCCCTCTCCGCTTAGATAAACAAATTTAATTGCATCATGTTTGCTACAGGACTTGCAATATTCCGTAGCTTGCAGCCGAGCTGCTATATCAGCTACTATAGCTACTGTAGCTATTTTTAGCTATCTTAGCTACTTTAGCTATCTTAGCTACTTTAGCCAGTCAGCTACCCTGCGCTTACGCGTCGATATTGGCGTAGGTGGCGTTCTGCTCGATGAAGTCGCGGCGCTGAGCCACATCCTCACCCATAAGCATCGAGAATATGCGGTCGGCGGCGGCAGCATCGCTGATGGTCACCTGCTTGAGAAGACGGTATTGCGGGTCCATGGTAGTCTCGCGCAACTCCTGCGCGCTCATCTCACCAAGACCTTTGTAACGCTGCACCTTCACGCGGTCGCCGTTCTGCGCTATGCAGCTCTGGAGCTGCTGTTCATTCCAGCAATATTCGAGCACCTTGTTGCCGCGCGAACATTTGTACAACGGAGGCGTGGCGAGATACAGATAGCCCTGCTCGATAATCGGACGCATGCGGCGGAAGAAGAATGTCATCAGCAGCGTGGCGATGTGCGATCCGTCGACATCGGCATCGGTCATGATTATAATCTTGTGGTAAGCGAGCTTCGACAGGTTGGCTTCCTTGGAGTCCTCCTCAGTGCCGATAGTCACACGAAGCGCGCGGAACATATTGGTAATCTCCTCGTTGTCGAATATCTTGTGGTCCATCGCCTTCTCCACGTTAAGGATTTTACCGCGGAGCGGGAGGATAGCCTGGAAACGGCGGTCGCGGCCCATCTTTGCGGTACCGCCTGCCGAGTCTCCCTCGACGATGAAGAGTTCGCAATCCTCGGCCGTACGCGACGAGCAGTCGGCCAGTTTGCCGGGAAGTCCGCCCCCGTAGAGCGGCGACTTGCGCTGTATCTTCACGCGGGCGTTGTAGGCCGCATGACGTGCCTGGGCGGCCACTATCACTTTGTCGACGATAGTGCGCGCCTGCTTGGGATGCTCCTCAAGATAGTTGCGGAGTGTTTCCGACACCGCCGTCTGCACGGCACCGATTACCTCGTTGTTGCCGAGCTTGGTCTTGGTCTGGCCCTCAAACTGCGGCTCCATCACCTTGACCGACACCACAGCCGTAAGGCCTTCGCGGAAGTCCTCGGCCGAGATGTCTACCTTCACCTTCTCGAGCAGCTTGTTGTCCTCGGCATATTTCTTAAGCGTCTGCGTGAGTCCGCGGCGGAAACCGGTGAGGTGCGTTCCACCCTCTATGGTGTTGATATTGTTGACAAACGAATAGACGTTCTCGTTGTAAGTGGAGTTGTAGGTAAGAGCCACTTCCACAGGGATACCCTGGCGCTCGGTGCTCAGGTCGATGACGTCGTTGATGAGCGATTCTTTGTTGGAATCGATATACTCGACAAACTCGCGAAGACCCGTCTCCGAGAAGAACTCTTCGAATTTCGGATTGCCCTCGGCATCAAGCTGGCGGCGGTCGGTAAGCGACAGATGTATGCCCGCATTAAGGAACGCAAGGTCGCGCAGACGGTTGGCGAGCGTCTCGTAATCATAAACCGTGACGGTAAATATCGACGCATCGGGACGGAATGTCACCGACGTACCAGTAGTGTCGCTCTCGCCTATCACCATAAGCTCCGTAGTCGGTTTGCCGCACGAATATTCCTGGGCGTATATCTTGCCTCCGCGGCGCACCTCGGCACGCAAATAGGTCGAAAGCGCGTTGACGCATGACACACCCACACCGTGCAGACCGCCCGACACCTTGTAGGAACCCTTGTCGAACTTACCGCCCGCGTGAAGCACCGTCAGCACCACTTCAAGAGCGCTTTTATGCTCCTTTTCATGCATATCTACAGGAATACCGCGTCCGTTGTCAACCACCGTGATTGAATTGTCCTCATTGATTGTCACCTCGATATGGGTGGCATAACCGGCCAAAGCCTCGTCTATCGAGTTGTCGACAACCTCATATACCAAGTGATGGAGACCTTTCGCACTTATATCACCGATATACATCGCCGGACGCTTGCGCACGGCTTCCAGACCTTCCAGCACTTGAATATTACTCGCGCTATATTCCTCTACTTCTTCTGACATAATGTTTTTTAAATTGTATTTGCAGTTTTAATTTCTCAAAACGGCTTCGGGGGACAGGCGCCCGGGCATCTCTCACGCCCTATAAGCCTAATTTCAAGGCTTAAGCCGCCGATTGGCCATACAACCCGTTCAGAGCCGCATATCAGCCGGAGCCGTCAGTCCGACAAGACGCATTCCGCCCTGTCTTAAACCATGCAAAAATACGAAATTTCCCCCACTTTTCCAAATATTTTTTATCACCCGGCACCATATTTCAAAAACAGCCCGAACTACAACAAAAGGTCCGGATTCTTTTCGGGCCTTTCATTATAAAATACATCCTTATGACGCTGTCAATAAGAATTTTACCTAAATATTTTAGCCGAGTTGGGAGAGCACGCGGCGTATCTGCTCGTAGGTGGTGAGGCGGGTAGGCACGAGGGGAAGGCGCAGCTCGTTTTCTATCATGCCCATCGCATGCAGCACGCATTTCACTCCTGCCGGGTTGCCGTCGACGAAAAGCAGTTTGAACAGCTCGGTGAAGCGGTGGTGTATCTGGAGCGCCTTTTCATAGTCGCCTTCGCGGGCGAGTCGCACCATTTTTGAAAATTCTCTGGGAAAGGCATTGCCTATCACCGAAATCACTCCGACAGCACCGAGCGTAATCAACGGGAACGTTATGCCGTCGTCGCCCGATATCACCATGAAGTCCTCAGGCTTGTTCTTGATTATCTCGTCCATCTGCGAGATATTGCCCGACGCTTCCTTCACTCCGATGATATTCTCGAAATCCCGGGCAAGACGAAGCGTAGTCTCGGCTGTCATGTTCACGCCCGTGCGGCCGGGCACGTTGTAAAGTATTACAGGCAGCGGCGAACGTTTTGCAATCTCTTCATAATGGCGGTAAATGCCCTCCTGCGACGGCTTGTTGTAATACGGCACCACCGACAGCACGGCGCTGAAGTCTTTCAGATCGGTCGTCTCGAGCTCATGCGCCACGGCCATGGTGTTGTTGCCGCCCACACCGAGCACAAGAGGCACACGTCCCGCCACGCGCTGCGCCACATATTCGCGCACCTGACGCTTCTCTTCAGCGTCGAGCGTCGGCGTTTCGGCCGTAGTTCCGAGCACCACGATATAGTCTATCGAATTTTTTATCTGATACTCCAGCAGGCGTCCGAGCGCCTCGAAGTCTATACTTTTGTCTTGTCGGAATGGTGTGACCAGTGCCACTCCCACCCCTGCGAGGTTAATGCGTGCCATATTCTTATATCTGACTGCAAAGCTACGAAAAATCATGTTTTTTCGCAATACTCCACTGATTTTATTTTCTTGAAAAACACTTTTCGGTGTCAATTTGTTATTATGGCAAACATTAAAACTGATATTGACCATGAATGATTTTTTTGAGATTATCAAAGGCACGAAACCTGTTTTGGTTGATTTCTTTGCCACATGGTGCGGCCCTTGCAAGATGCAGTCGCCCATCCTTGACCAGGTGAAAGAGAAAGTCGGCGATGATGCCACTATCGTGAAAGTAGATATTGACCGCAACCGCGAACTCGCCATGAAATACCGCGTGCAGTCGGTGCCGACACTGATTCTGTTCAAGGACGGCGAACCGGTATGGCGCACGGTAGGCGTACAAAGCTACGACCTGCTTACAGCCAAAATCTATGAGCACATACCCACCAAAAGCGACGAATAGCGGTGTATGCGTCACGCATCAGTCTTACATCAACTAAAAATATACAAATATTATGAATACAGCAGAAAAACTTCAGGCAGCAATCTCAGGCGAGGCACGTCCGGTACTTGTGGAATTCTACGCCGACTGGTGTCCCCATTGCCAGCGCATGATGCCGATTGTCGACCAACTCAGGCAAGAGGTCGGCGGCAAAGCCGACATAATCCAGATTGACGGCGACAAGAACCCTGACCTTATGGAAAAATATCACGCACGCGTCTATCCCACCTGGATTCTTTTCAAGGACGGACAGGAAGCATGGCGCGACAGCGGCGACAAACCGCTCAGCGAACTTAAAGACATGATTGACAGGTTTGCTTAACCTATCTTTATAATTCCCACGTGTCAATGCGGCATTCATTATGAGTCATGCGCCGCCTACGGTGGCGATGTCACAGAAGATACCGTAAAACTAATACTTTATTAATCTGTACTATTTGACACACACTCTGACAATTAAGGTTGGACCGCCCAACGGGTGATCCAACCTTATACTTTTTCGAGAACTCCGATAACTCTGAGTTCTCGGAGTTCTCTGAGCTCTCTGAGTACTCCGAGCCGACTACATGCAGAACGCAAGCACCAGACCCTGCGCCGCAACCACACGGAGGAACATCGTCAACGGATACACCGTCGAATATGCCACGGCGGGAGCGTCATTGCCGGTGGAGTTGTTGGCATAGGCAAGTGCAGGGGGGTCGGTACAGCCGCCAGAGAACAGACCCATGATGGTCAGGAAGTTTATTTTGTACACTCCGCGGGCTATGAATCCGACTATCACAAGCGGGATAAGCGTGATGATGAAGCCCCAGATTACCCACCACATACCGGTTTCGTTGAACACCTTTTCGACAAAATGGTCGCCGGCCGCAATTCCAACCGACGCGAGGAAGAGGCATATACCGAGTTCGCGCAGCATCATCGAAGCCGAGGTGGAGGTATAGGTGACAAGTTTGAATTTATATCCGAAGCGGCTGAGCAGGATTGCCACGACGAGCGGACCGCCTGCCAGGCCGAGCTTCATGCCCATGCCCACGTTGATGGAGCCGAGCAGTATACCGAATATTATACCTACGAATATCGTGACGAGGTTAGGCTGGTTGAGACGCTTCATCGAGTTGCCGAGTTTGGTGGCGAGGCGCTCAATGTCGGCAAGCTGCCCTACCACAGTGAGGCGGTCGCCCATCTGAAGACGAAGCCCCGGCGATGCAAGCAGGTCGACGCCGGCACGGTTGACACGTGTAGCGTTCAGGCGATAACCGTTGTGCAGGCGCAGGGTACCGAGTGCCACGCCGTTGTATTCGCTCTTTGTAATCAGTATGCGGCGCGACACCACTTCGCTCGGTGTCACGGCATCCCAGTCCATCTCTATCTCATTGCCGAGCACGGCGGCGAATTTGGGTAAATCCTGCGACGACATCACAAGCAGCAGCTTGTCGCCGTTGTGTATCTGCGTCTGCGAGGTGGGAATCACAATCTTTCCGTCGGCGCCCATCAGACGCGACACCACGAAGTTGCAGGTTATCACATCGTGCAGCTTAAGCAGCGTCATGCCGTCAAGACGTTCGTTCTTGACCTCAAACGATGTTATATAAGGCTTGAGCTGCGACTCCTCACGCTCCTTGTTGATGGCGGCAATCTCGTCGTCAACCTTGATGCGGAACGCCCATTTGATAATGAACATAGCAAGGATGATACCAACCACGCCAAGAGGATAGGCGGCTGCATATCCGCGAGCCATAGTGTCGACAGCCTCCGGCGCGCCGACAGTCTGCTGCGCGGCAGCCAGACCCGGGGTGTTGGTGACGGCTCCCGACATCACGCCCACAAGCTGGTCCATCGTGGTATTGTCATCAGTAAGATAGTAGATTGCAAGCACAATTGCCACATTGAGCGCCACGCCCAATACCGCGAGCATGTTGAGCCTTATGCCTCCCTCCTTGAACGAGGAGAAAAACGCCGGACCCACCTGGAGACCGATTGCGAATATGAACAGTATCAGTCCGAACTCCCTCAGGAATTTTATCACGTTGGCATCGGCCGTGTAGCCGAACTGACCCAATAAAATACCCACAAACAACACGAAGGTGACGCCCAGCGACACACCTCCGAACTTGATTTTGCCCAGCAGAATACCGGCAGCGATGACGAACGAATACAATATTATCGTACTCGCCAAACTGACGCTTCCGGGCGACAATAATTCTTTAAAAACCTCCATACAAGTCTTTTATAGCAATTTTTACCTTATTCATCGCTTTAGAATGCAAAAATGCATACACGACTGTATTTTTGCATATTTATACATCTATCGAAAAACAACTGCAAAGTTAAGCATTTTTCCATTATCCGCTCAAAATTTTTACAGTATTTTTTTGTCACGTCCGACAATCCTCTATTTCGGTATCAGCCTGGAAAGGGGACGTATTTTTCCTATTTTTAGAAATTTTGATGCAATTGCGATATTTTTTTGAATTATTGGTGGATTTGGGGTTGTTTTTTTATCGCGCGCAATCTATTTTTGCATCACCTGACATGAATTATCAATCTTTTTCCAAAAAATATACCATCATGAAACACTATGCAATGATAACGGTGCTTGCGGCCGCAGCCGCTACCGCATCGGCCGCAGCCCCCGCAACATTCGCCAGAGTCGGCAACGCCCCGGAGTCGGAACAGGAATTTTTCCCCGGCACCCACCGTGCGCGTCCGGTGCTCGGCGCCTATACCAACGCTACAATGATGGGCGTCTTTGCCGGCGGACAGGACATCGGCTCGTCAACCGACAATTTCACTCCCGCCGATACCCGCTGGGGCGACCTCGGCGACGGCACTTTCGCCAACCCGGTCATCGCAGCCGACTATTCCGACCCGGAGGTCATACGTGTAGGCGACAAATACTATCTCACCTGCTCCGAATTCCACTTCATGGGCATTCCTATCCTCGTGTCCGACGACATGGTCAACTGGGAGCTGCTCACTCAGGTATACACCTCGATGGGGGGATACGACAGCATCAACCGCTATGGCGACGGCTCATGGGCACCGTCGCTGCGCTACCACGACGGCCGCTTCTATCTCTATTTCTGCACGCCAAACGACGGTCTGTTCATGACATCGGCCGCCGACCCCGCCGGTCCGTGGGAACCGCTGCACCAGGTGAAGAAAGTAAGCGGCTGGGAAGACCCGTGCCCTATCTGGGACAATGAAGGCAACGCGTGGCTCGGGCGCAGTCAGCTCGGCGGAGGCCCGATAATCATACACCGCATGAGCCCCGACGGCAAGACCCTTCTTGACGACGGACGCGAGGTGTACAACGGTCCCACCGCCGAGGGTACCAAACTTTTCATCAAGGACGGATATTTCTACCTCAGCATACCTGAAGGGGGCGTAGGCGGAGGCTGGCAGACAGTGGGCCGCGCCAAGGACATCTACGGTCCCTACGACATGCGCCGCGTGCTCGAACAGGGTGCCACCCGTGTCAACGGCCCGCATCAGGGCGCGCTGGTCGACACTCCCGATGGCGAATGGTGGTTCTACCACTTCCAGAGCACAAGCCCGCTCGGCCGCGTGACACACCTGCAGCCTGTCACCTGGGTCGACGGCTATCCCGTCATCGGCGAGGACTATGACGGCAACGGCATCGGCGAACCGATGAAAATCGTAAAGAAGCCCTCAATCGCCTCATCGTCCAAACCGCACACAGTCGCCACGTCCGACAACTTTGACAACGGTTTGGGCAACCAATGGCAGTTCAACCACAACCCCGACATGTCGCGCATTTCTGTCACCGACGGCCAGCTTGCTATCCGTCCCGCCAAATCGGCATCCCTGCGCGAGGCTCCCAACATGCTGACGCAGAAAATGATGGGCTATTCCGGTGAAGTAACCGTAAAACTCGACTGCTCCAACCTCGCCCACGACGACCGCGCCGGACTGCTTTGCATCGGCAACAAGACCGTAGGCTTCGGCATCCGCAACACCTACGGAACCATGCTGATATGCACCGACATAAACGGCACATTAAAGGCCTTAGCACGCGGCGACAACAACGTATGGCTCCGTTTCACCTACGACACGACGAAATCGACCGTCCAACCCTGGTACAGCCTTGACGGCGTGGAGTTCAAGAAAGCCGGCGACGCTTTCGAAATCGGCGAAGGTGACTGGAAAGGGGCGCGCTTCGGTCTGTTCGCATTCTCGAAATCGGGCGATGAAAACTCCGTCGCACTGTTCGACGATTTCAAATACGTAACCGACCATATCTCCCACAAATAATAACGTTGCGAGCATGAAAAGACTGACAATACTCATCGCAGGCGTCGCCGCCGCACTTTCAGCCGGCGCCGAGGGGTGGAACGAGATGGCCATTCTCGCGCGTCCCGACGGAAACGGTGGTCTGAGCTACGACTACGACAACCTCATACAGCGCACGGCGCTCACCAACTCGCTGTTTTTCGACTACAACAACGACGGCAACCTCGACCTGCTCATCATGGCGTCGGGAGCCGACTGGCGCACCCCGCGCGACACAAAGTTCCTTCTTCTCTACGAAAATCTCGGACCTGAGGCCGACTATGCCATGCGCCGTGTGCCCGACTCACGCACCGGGTTCATACAGGCTGCCGACGAGGCATGGCTCAACCCCGTGACAGTCGGCGATGTCAACGGCGACGGCTACACCGACATCGTGACCATGACCTACCGCGGCGACCGCTGCATCGACCTCTACCTCAACAACGGGGGCGACGGCTCGTTCACACATTCGGTCATCGACAACAAAGCCATGACCAACGGGGCCGTGACACTCGGCGACATCGACGGCGACGGAAACCTCGACATTCTTGCCAACGGCTGGAGCGCAGACTCCAACGTAAAAGGGATGGCTATATACCTCGGCCATGGCGACGGCACTTTCACCAAGACCGCACCCTCGCCGCTATGGGGCACATTCGAGGGGCACTCCACCCTCGCCGACATCAACGGCGACGGCACGCTCGACATCATCATGACAGGCCACGGCGACAGCTGGTCGCGCCACGCCAAGATATTCATCAACACTCCCGGCGCCGACGGCAACCCTCAGTTTGAACTTGTCGACTCCGACAAGAGCGGACTCACACCCCTCAACCTCGGCGACGTGCTTGCCGCCGACTTCAATGCCGACGGCCTCACCGACCTCGCGCTGTGCGGCAACGACGGCAACGCCACCGGCGTACGCATGTTCTATCAGAATCCCGACGGCACATTCACCCTCGACACCACCCGCCCGATAGTACCTGTCAACACCGACGGCGGCATCAACATGGCCGACTGGGACGCCGACGGCAACATGGACATCATCGTGGGCGGCTACATCGGCACCGACGCTCCGCAGGGGTGCTACTCGACTCCGCTCCGCATCTACCGCAACACTTCCGACGCCAACCGCCGACCCGACGCTCCCGCCACCGTGACCGCCCGTCAGGCCGGCGACTTCATTGAAATCACATGGAGCGACGGCAGCGACGACGTGACGCCCGCGCAGGCTCTCCGCTACAACATATTCGTGCGCAACGACGCCACCGGCGAGACATTCTGCGTCATTCCCGCCGACATCAGCAACGGCAACCTCAAAGTAGGCACCGACCTTGCCACGAGCATAAGCGGCATGCGTAAATCATTCCGTATCCGTCCGTTCGGCGACGGCACGTACACCGTCGGCGTGCAGACTCTCGACCAGTCGTTCGCCCCGAGCGCTTTCACCACCGCCAAGATTGATGTCGCCGGAGTCAGTAATGTCAGTAATGACAACGACGAAGCCCGTATCATCGTCGACGGACTGACCGTAACCGTCACCTGCCCCGGCGTCGAAGGTGACAGCGACATTTTCATATACCGTCCCGACGGAAGCCGCTGCGCCGTCACGTGCACCGGGCTGCCCGTCACACTCCCGGCTCCCGGAATATACATCGTAGCCCCGGCGGCCAACAATCACTCGATGCTTACACCTCGTAAAATAGCCCTGCGCCGATAGCGGCAGGATTTAATTATACACAACAATGCAACGTATCACATTTCTCGACTATACACGCGCCATAGCATGCATCCTTGTCATGCTCGTGCACGCCAGCGAATGCTATTATATATTCAGTGACACCGAAACCATGCTTGCCGACGAGAGTTCGCGCCTGTGGGTATCGATTTACGACGGATTCTCACGCATGTCGGTACCCCTGTTCATGATTGTCTCGGCATTCCTTCTCGCTCCGATTAAGGAAGGCGAAAGCGCTTTCACCTTTTACCGCAAGCGCTTCATACGCATTCTGCCCCCGTTCTTCCTGTTCATGATTCTGTATGCGGTGCTACCCGTGGCCTGGGGACAGATTGACGCCGCCACCGCTCTTGAGCAATTAGTCTACGTTCCGCTCAATTTCCCGATGACGGCGGGGCATCTGTGGTTCATCTTCCCGCTCATAGGGTTGTACCTGTTCATTCCCGTCATTTCACCGTGGCTCAGGAAGGTGGGACGACGCGAGGAGAAATTCTTCATCATCCTGTTCCTCATCTCCACCTGCATGCCTTACCTTAATTTCTTCGTCGGCGAAGTTTGGGGCCAGTGCCTGTGGAACAGCTACCACACCCTATGGTACTTCTCCGGTTATCTTGGCTACCTCGTGCTGGCGCACTATATCCACCGTCATCTCACGTGGGGCACACGCCGCCGCATCGTTATCGGAAGCATAGCCATGACAATCGGAGCCGTAATCACAATCCTCTCATTCTATATACAGACACCCGCCGGAACCGTAGTCTATACCCCGACAGCCGAATTAGGCTGGTCGTTCTGCACCATCAACTGCGTGCTGCTTACCTTCGGAGCATTCCTCCTGCTGAGCTGCATCAAGCGTCCGGTACGCATCATCACCGAAATATCCAAACTATCCTACGGCATGTACCTGATGCACATATTCTGGCTCACGCTCTGGGCATCATTCATCCCCAAGCATACAGACCTCCCTGTTGCCGTCGAAATCCCCCTGATAGCGATAGCCACCTACCTCACGAGCATGCTCGCCACCAAACTCCTCTCCCTCCTCCCCGGCAGCTACTACACCGTAGGCGTAAAACCCACCCCCGCACCCAAAACCCGCGCCCTGACATAGCGACAGAAGTCGCGGCAAATTGTATCGACGCGATTTACTTAAGCTGAGCTGATAGGGGCGGGGGCGTCTCGCCCCCGTGGTATTATCCTTACATGCTGGAAGTTACCACGGGGGCGAGACGCCCCCGCCCCTATCTATGCACTTTAATTTGGGTATACCTGTACCGTTACAGCTTGAGGTCGGTTTTGTTTTTGCGGGAACGGCGGCTGCGGAGGTGCAGGTGGAGCGACAGGCGGTTGATGACGGCACGCAGACGCAGGAGCCAGGGTGACGGTGCCGACGAAATGTCGCTCGCCAGCGGGTCGGAGAATGACTCGACGGGTGTTTCGTCGCCGAACTGTTCGGGATAGATGACAATGATATTGTTGCGGGCGAAGTTTTTCTGCATGAAGCCGGGCATCTCGGCCATGTCGGAGGAGAATGATACCGAAGCCGGACGCGCGCCTATCACTACAAATAGGTCATCGTCAAGCACATGCGTCGACAGCAGCAGGAAGTCGTCGCGGTCGTCGACCTGGCGGTATTCGCTGCGTATGGTGAAACGGTCGCGCCGCAGAACGCCGGCAATCACGCGGCGGCTGTCGTTGTTGCAGCAGAATATGATGCGGCATCCGAGCTCGCGGGCAAGATTGCCCAATGTATGCAGCCAGCGCGTGAACCCTGTCTCGAATTCCGCTTTCGGCGGCACGTACACCACTATTCGCGTGACAGTGTTCGGCGGTATGTAGCATCGTGATATGACCACCATCTTGTTGGTCAGTTTGAGCAGCTGCTCGGTCTTTCCTCCGAGGAAAGTGTCAATCACCGTCGACTTGCGGTGCATACCGATGAACACTTCGTTGATGTCGCGTTCCTCGATGGTGTTGACCACGCCGGTGACTGTATTGAGGTCATAGCGTTCGATAGTCGACAGTTCGCTACCGGCAGCTGCGGCGGCCTTGACCGAAATATCGAGCACATTGCGTGCCAACGCCTTGGCCGCAGGAGTGTTGTCGTTGCGCACATTGATGGCGAACAGGGTATCGAGAGCGCTCCTTTTCACCGGACGCGACAGCAGGGCAAGTTCCACGAGGCCGCCGGCGGTCAGGGGATTGGAAACGGCAATGAGCGTGTGCGACGAATGGCGCGTAGCCTCCTTCTGCTGCCCCACCTCGCTCTCGACCATCTGCAGTTTGACGCGGGCAGCCGCACGCGTCGTCACAATCGGCGCAATGGCGCAGGTGACGAGTATTACGAGCACCGTGCCGTTGAGAATCGTCTCGTCCATCATGCGCGAACCGTCGGGAAGCACCATGTTGTACCCTATCGTCACGACAGCCAGCGCAACGGCGGTATGAGCCGTCGTAAGCCCGAACATGATGCCGCGCTCGGCTCCGTTCATCCGGTATATCTTCTGCGCACCCCATGCCGCAAGCCATTTGCTGGAAAGCGCGATGACGAGCATAACCGCGGTCACCCACAACGTCTCGGCATTGCCTATGACGCGCACGTTGATCATCATGCCGACCCCTATCAGGAAGTATGGTATGAAAAGTGCGTTGCCCACAAACTCGATGCGGCTCATCAGCGTGGACGAGGTAGGAATGTAGCGGTTGAGCACCAGTCCGGCGAAGAATGCGCCGAGCACCGCCTCGAGTCCTATCAGTTTGGCCACGAGAGCCGACAGGAACACCATCGCGAGCACGAACACATATTGCGTGACATTGTCGGAATATGTCTTGAAGAAATATCGCGTGAGCCGCGGATAGAGATAAAGCACTGCCGCGCAATACAGTACGAGCTTGCACAGCAGCCACGCCACCGACGCGCTCTCGAAGCGGCCCACCTGATGTATATTGACCGCGGCACCGAGCACGAGCAACGCGCCTATCACAGCGATGATGGTACCGACAATCGAAATCAGCACCGCCGGCGACTTCGTGATGCCGAAACGTGCCGTGACCGGATATGCTATCAGCGTGTGCGACGCATACATCGACGCTAACAGTATCGACGTAAGCCAATCAATCCTAAGCAGATACACGCTCGCCACGGCGCCCATGACCATAGGTATGACAAACGTGAGCGCGCCGAACACAAGTCCGCGCTTCAGATTGAGTTTCAGGTGATACATATCTATCTCTATGCCGGCCAGGAACATAAGGTAGAGCAGACCCACCTCTCCGAAAATCTCGAAACTCGAATCGTCGGCGAGGATATTGAACCCGAAAGGCCCGACGACCACTCCCGCCACTATCATGCCTATGATATGCGGTATCTTGAGTTTGTTGAGAAGCACAGGCGCCATCAATATTATCACCAGCACGATAAGAAATATCGCCACCGGATTGCTGACAAGCGCTGTCGAGAGTAACATCATGGTCGGTTCAAGATATTGAAATTGTTATAGTTTGTTTCTTACAGTTTTATGTACGGTTGAGTACCGAGGCATACACCTGCGCGGTCATTGCGGCAGTATTTTCCCACGAGAAGTCGGCGAGACGGCGTGTTCCGGCAGCCGTCAGACGCGTCCTCTCCTCGGGATTTTCTATGATTTGCGTTATCGAGGCGGCTATGTCGGCCGGGTCGTCGGGGTTGAAATAAAGGGCTGCGTCACCGGCTATCTCGGGCAGACATGAGGCGTCACTCAGAGCCACGGGAGTTCCGGCGGCAAACGCTTCAAGTATAGGCATTCCGAATCCTTCGAGCTTGGAGGGGAATACGAAACACTCCGCCCCGGCATAGAGCGGCCCGAGCTGCGCGGTTGAAAACAGATGCTGCTCCACTCGCGAGGACAATCCGGCGGCGCCGATAGCACGGCGCTCGTCGGCCGTAAACGGTCGTCCGGTGCACACGAGCCGGATATCGCGGTCACGTTCGGCCACGATGGCAAACGCCTTGAGCAATGTGTCAAAATTTTTATATCCTCCCCGTTTGCCGACAAACAGCACATAGCGTCCGTCGACCGGTGCAGCGGCTTTCCCGGCCGGTGATACAGGAGTGAATCCGTGGTATATCACCGTGATGCGTCTCTCGTCGATGCCATAGTATTGCACCATGTCGTTTTTGGTGGCGTTGCTGATGGCAATGAGCGCGTCGGCATGCATTATGCAGTTGTCGATATCGTCGATGGCGCGGGCGCTGAACCATCCGGGCAACCGTTTGTGGATAAGGTCGTGGACGGTGAGCACCACAGGCTTGTCGTTGTAGCGCGGATAGGCTGTATTGTAATCTGTGGGATGAATTATGTCATATTCGCCACGTTTCATGATACGGCGGTCGAAGAAACCGTTGATTTTCCTATACAGTTTCCTGTGGTCCGGCACATGGCGCAACGACAGACACCTGCGCCGGCAAGCAAGCTCGCGCAGATACATGTTCTCGCTCGCCCGCACGCCGAGGACGGGAGTCACCGTGTCAGGCAGATGGTTGAGAAGCTCCACGAAATAACGTGAGATGCCGCCGATTGTCTGACGCGAGAATATGGTGCTGTCATAAAATACCTTCATTCACAGATTACAATTTAGAGAGTGTTTGGATTTAAATCAAATTAAGACTGAGAGGATTTTTTGAGGGAATTCCGCGAGTTGAAGAAGGAGCATAGCGAGCTATGCGACTGATGAAACTTGGCGGAATTAACCAAAAAAGGCCTCAGGATTAATTTGAAGTTTTTCCTTGCATTCTCTTCTATTGTTAATACGGTTTAAATTCAAACACTCTCTTAAGGATAAAGTACCTGAGGAAGTAGCAAAATTTGTTTTCCGCGGTTAAAAACCGCGGCTACTAAACCGCATCAAATGGTTATCTGCAAAGTAGTAGCCGCGGTTTTTAACCGCGGTTTGGAAATCGAAATTTTGATACATCCACATACAAATAACGGTGTGCAATTACTTTTTGAACGCGCCTTTGCGGAGCATGTACTGCGCGATCTGCACGGCATTGAGCGCGGCGCCCTTCTTTATCTGGTCGCCTACCACCCAGAATGACAGTCCGTTGGGGTTTGTCAGATCCTGACGTATGCGGCCTACATAGACGGGGTCTTTGCCGGCGATGTCGAGCGGCATCGGATATTTGTTTTCCTTCGGAGCGTCGACCACCACGACACCTTCGGCGTTGGCAAATGCCTCGCGGGCCTGCTCCACGCTCACGGGGCTTTCGGTCTCGACCCAGATAGCCTCGGAGTGTGCGCGCATCACGGGCACGCGCACGCACATGGCGCTGACATCGAGGGCGGGAGCGTGCATGATTTTCTTCGTCTCGTTGTACATCTTCATCTCCTCCTTGGTGTAGCCGTTGTCCTGGAACACGTCGATGTGGGGGATGACATTGTAGGCGAGCTGGTGGGCGAATTTCTTTACGGTAGGCTGTTCGCCGGCGCCGAGCTGACGGTACTGCTCTACGAGTTCGTCCATCGCTGCCGCACCCGCGCCGCTGGCAGCCTGGTAGGTGGCGACATGCACGCGCTTGATTGGCGTAAGGTCATTGATGGCCTTGAGTGCTACGACCATCTGTATGGTGGTGCAGTTGGGGTTGGCGATGATATTGCGGGGAGTATCGAACGCATCGTCGCCGTTGACTTCAGGCACGACCAAAGGCACGTCGTCGTCCATGCGGAATGCGCTCGAATTGTCAATCATCAGTGCGCCGTGGGCGGTGATGACAGGAGCATATTGTTTTGATACTCCGGCACCTGCCGAGGTGAAAGCAATATCTATATCCTTGAAATCGTCGGGGTTTTCACGAAGTTCCCTGACGACATATTCTTTTCCTTTAAAAGTATAACTGCGGCCGGCCGAGCGGGCTGAGCCAAACAATACGAGGTTGTCGATGGGAAAGTTCTGCTCATCGAGCACACGGAGAAATTCCTGACCGACGGCGCCGCTTGCGCCTACTATTGCTACATTCATTTTAAGTAATAACTAATAATACATTAAATTTTAGCCACAAAAATACTCATTTCATAACTATTTTCAAAATTTTCGCGCCCCGAACCTTTCATTCTGTCATTTTCATAACCGACCGAGAGTTGTCATATCCATTGTAGGGACGCCCGGTCTGTGCAATGCGGTTCAAATAACGGAGGGCTTTCAGCCCTCCGTTAGCGAACTATATTCCTTATTTGAACCGCATTGCCCGGTCGGTGCGTCCCTACTGGTGACTGCGTCATAATTAGCTGCTTATGAGATTAATATAAGCGCTTATATCAAAAACGGCACATTACTTCCATTACGAGCTTGTCGTGGTCGGAAACGGGGATTACGGCATTGTCGTGATAGAAATATTTCTCATAGTTGACGCGCAACTCAATGTAGCGTGTGGTACCGAATCGCAGGGTCGTGCCAAGTGTCATGCGGTGGCGCTCGGGCTGCGTGGCTTCGAGCAATCCGTCGGAGTTCTTTATGCCGTTGGAGTGTTCCCCCATGTAATCGTAACGGCCGAGAGCCGCTATCGATGTAAGTTTATGGCGCAACGGGAAACGGCGCGATATGAATGAGTTGACGATATTGAGTCCGTCAAATGCGCCGTGCCTGTAATTTTTACGCAGATACTCGGCCTCGGCCTGCCACAGTCCGTCGTCATATCCGACTGCTCCGTTCCACATCATGATGCTGACATCCTCGGGGCGCGACTTCTGGCAACTCGCCTCAAGCGTAAGCACCCGTGCTATACGGGTTGTGGCCTTCAGCGAGAAGTTGAATGTCTTTGTCCAGTAATCCTTCTGATTGGTAAGCCCCGAACCGTTGAACACGCCACCCTGCAGCGTCAGCGGCATGTTGCCTTTTACGGTATACTGGAGGGCGAGTCCCACGTCACGCACATTGCCTCCATATTTGGCCACAAAAGAGCGGTTGGCAAACAGCTGCTGGTGAGGGGCGCGGTGCGCGTCGATTGTGAAAGGCACGCGCATCTGTCCGACAGTAACAGTAAACGGGATTGCCTCAGGCACATAACGCACGTAGGCGTCGAGCATCTTGATTTTACCTTCGTCGCACAGGTCAATTTCGGCCTTGTACTCGAATTCGGGCACAACGGTACCTGACAGGCTTACTCGCGCATTCCTCACGCGGAAACGACTCGCGCCGTTGTCGGTGTCAAGCTCATAGTCGGTACGTATCGTACCGTTGACCTTGGGGAACCATTCAGGCAACCGGAACGCAGGCCGCAGTTCGGCTGCCGGCACTGTTGTCGCACAACTGTCGGCCGGCGCTGTCGCTGCCACTGACAGCGACAATGCGGCCATCACACCCGTTATTATTTTTCTCATCACCGCCATCACCTTTATTTGTATGTGTCGGCAATGCGGTATATTTCCTCGAATATGCGGCGGTCGGCGTCGGTAAGCTGTTTATGGCGGCGCACCATCACACGTTCGGCAATGTCGAAGAATTTCGACAGCTGCACGTCGTTGAATCCGGCGGCTCCGCCCTCGCTGAACGACGGGATGAACGTGCGCGGGAATCCGGCGCCGTGGATATTGCATCCCACACCTACCACCGTGGCCGTATTGAACATAGTGTTGATGCCGGCCTTGGAGTGGTCGCCCATGATAAGGCCGCAGAACTGCAGGTCGGTACGCTGGAAACGGTGCGTGGGATAATTCCACACACGCACTTTCGAGTAGTCGTTCTTAAGATTTGACGCCACGCAGTCGGCTCCGAGATTGCACCATTCACCTACGACGGCATTGCCTAAGAATCCGTCGTGCGCCTTGTTGCTGAATCCGAATATCACGGCATTGTTGAGTTCGCCGCCCATCTTGCTCCAGGGGCCGACCGTCGTGGCCGGATATACCTTCGTGCCCATGTTGAACACCGCATGCTCGCACAACGCCACAGGGCCACGCAGGCAGCACCCTTCCATTACTTCGGCATCCCGGCCGATATACACCGGGCCGTTCTTGACATTGATAATCGCTCCCTCCACCACGGCACCGGGAGCTATATAGATGCGCGGACGTCCGCCGGCATCTTTGGCGTCGCCTATAAGCGTATTTGACTGAGAGAGGGCGCAACTGTCGCTCAGGTCAAGCACAGCGAAGTCTTTCTCTATCTGAGCGCCGTTATTCAGGAACACATCGTAGACATAGTGTATTGCCGTCAGGTGGCCGTTCCATTGCTTTTCCGCACGGCATTCTCCCGATTTGAATGACTCCAAATCGCCGCGAAATGCTACACGTTCACCGTCGCAGCATAATGACTCGCCTTCACCAAGCGACATGACAGCCTCACGGAATGCATCGGAATAATCGGGCACGACATGACCTGCCACAAACAGATTGTCGCCGCCGGCATCAACCGACGCGTAATATTTCTCCGAAAGATAACCGACGGTGAGATAAGAGTAACTACCGGGGACAACTTTTTCCCATTTCTCACGTATAGTGGTAATGCCGACGCGAAAATCGGCGACAGGGCGCGTAAATGACAGGGGAAGCAGATTTTCCCTCACTTCCGGCGCATCAAAAAGTATTATATTCATATCGCGGAATTAGTTGGATACGAGAGGAGCACAATTTTAGAGCTTGTCTAAATTTATATGATGCAGATTTTGAGGAGGATTGTCAGATGGATTTTTGCTTGCGATGTCATCGACGAAGTCGCTTTGCTTGCAAAGAGCGAGCGTAGCCGTAGCTACGTTACTGAAGAGCGAGCAAAAAGGCACTGGCAAGACCCTCAAAAGCAAAGTAATATGAATTTTAGACAAGTTCTTATATATCCTCTCTTTATTTTTTTGACAAAATTACTTAATTTTGCCAAAAAATTCAACAGTATCATGCAATTTATAAAGCAAAAAATAGAGGGTGTGTGGGTGATAGAGCCGAAGCGTTTCGGCGACGCCCGCGGATATTTCTCTGAGACTTTCAAATTGGAAGAATTTACCGCGAATGTGGGTGATGTGAAGTTCATACAGGACAATGAGTCGTTCTCGTCGCGCGGAGTGTTGCGCGGACTGCATTTCCAGAAAGGGGAATTCTCGCAGGCCAAGCTCGTAAGGGTGTCGCAGGGCACCGTGCTCGACGTAGCCGTCGACCTGCGCAAGGACTCCCCCACATTCGGCGAACACATCGCGGTGGAACTCTCGCATGAGAACGGACGCCAGCTTTTCATACCCCGCGGATTTGCCCACGGTTTCGTGGTACTCAGCGATGTAGCCCAGTTCCAGTACAAGGTCGACAACGTATATGCGCCCCAATCGGAGGCCACACTGCGTTTCGACGACCCCAAGCTCGCCATCGACTGGCGCATAGAGCCGTCGCAGATGCTCCTTTCTGAGAAAGACATGCGCGGCTACAGCTTCGATGAAGTAGCTGAGAAATACAGTTTCTGACCTTACCGTCCATACCGCTATATGAGCCTACGCCATCTGACGACTGCCGAAATCCATGCCCTTGAACTACAGGGATGCGCGTGCGCATGCTGGGATGATGTCAGAGTTGAAGACCCGTTCATCACTTACGCTTATCGCGATGTCACCTTTTCCGGCGACATCGAATTATATCCTGCCGAAGGGACTTTCATGCACGGCGCTTTCACATGCAATGCGGGTATATACGGTGCCGCAATTGCCGACTGCCGGGTGGGGCGAGGTGTCCATATATCCAAAGTACACGACTACATCGCAGGTTGCGATATCGCCGACGGCACAGTGATACGCAACGTGTCGCGCATAGACTGCCCAAAGGAATCCTGCCACGGAGCAGGAAGTGTGGTCGACGTCCTGAGCGAGACCGGCGGCCGTGAAGTTCCCATATATTATGGTCTTACAGCGCAGGAAGCATGGATTATAGCCATGTGCCGCCATGACATGGACCTTGTCGGAAATCTGAAATCAGACATAAAGGAGAAAACGGCTGCATTCAGACGCGACCGCAATATTATCGGTCCGCTGGCAGTCATTGCTGACACAATGCTCATAAGTGGTGTCGACGTAATGGCAGGAGCCGAGGTCGACGGAGCATCGCGCCTTGTCAACGGTACCGTAGGCGAAGGCGCGTTTGTCGGCACCGATGTCATCGCCACTGATTTTATCCTTGCACGCGGCGCGACAGTTGACACAGCCGCGCGGCTCGACCACGTGTTCGTGGGCGAAGGGAGCCGCATCGCCAACGGGTTCAGCGCCCATCATTCGCTGATTTTCTCCAACTGCATACTCGAAAACGGCGAGGCTGCGGCGCTTTTTGCGGGGCCGTACACCGTGTCGATGCACAAATCAACGCTTCTGATCGGGGGAATGACGTCGATGTTCAATGCAGGCTCGGGAGCCAACCAAAGCAACCACCTCTACAAGACGGGACCGTGCCACCACGGCATATTCGAGCGCGGAGTGAAACTGGCGTCGGACGCCTACGTGATGTGGCCTGCCCGCATAGGTGCGTTCTCGATGGTGATGGGGCGGCATAAATCGCATCCCGACACCTCCCCCCTCCCCTTTTCCTACGTCGTGGAAAATGCCGGAGCTACACAGGTAATCCCCGCCGTCGCACTCGGCAATATCGGCATTGCGCGCGACGCCGACAAGTGGCCGCGACGTGACCGCCGACCCGACCGCCCGGCCGACATAATCACATTCCGGCTTTTCAACCCCTATATCGCGCAATGCATCGAGGATGGTATAGCGCTCCTTGACAGCCTAATCGCGTCACAACCCGAAGCCGACACATTGACAGGCAGCGGATACACCATCAAAAGGTCGCATGCCGAGCGGGCATTGACCCTGTACCGCATGGCGCTCCGCCATTACATGCTCGGCACCATGTTGCAGCGCATAGCCGACGGACTTACACTCGCATCCGACAACGGCATCGGATCAGGCCGATGGGCAGACGTCGCCGGAATGACGGTGCCCGCATCTCTCGTTGCCGGCGGCCTCCCCGACGCACAGGCATGGGACAACGTCTACCGCGACCTCGAATGGGAATGGGTAGCATCACGCCTCGCCGCTGAACCGGGCATTGACCTGACGCATCCCGACGCAAACGCCATCGCGACATTACTCGATGAATGGCAACATACCGACAGCCTGTTCACCGACATGCTCCGCCGCGACGCCGAAAAGGAATTTGCCGCCGGTAATCCCGCCGCGACCGCAGGCTTCGGACTGCTCGGCTCCGCAACCGCCGATTTCCGCAGCGTAAGAGGCTCCCTCGACACTAATTCCGTCAACAGCCTCATCACCGCCCGCATCACCCGCGCCAAATCCCTCGCCGCATCCGTCACACTCCGCCTTAATCTCCAATAAGAGGAAACTGTTCCAAAATCCAAAAAGCGGGAGGGGGTGGCAAAACCCAAACAACTTTGTAGGGACACGATTCAATGCTGCTTACTTAAAGGTGTCAATATCGGGGGGTATCCGACAGGATACCGATTTAGCCGTAACCGGGTACACCGAAGCATCGCGAAGGTGTGCCCGGTAGGCTGATACACGGTGACGGCGCCCGAAGGCCGCCGATTTAAATCACATCTGTCTCGGTGACAGACAGGAAGTTATAATTAAATCGGCGGCCTTCGGGCGCCGCTGAGTCACTGCATCTTTTCCGGGCACATCTCCGCTATGCTCCGATGTACCCGGTTACTGCTAAATCGGCGACCTGACGGGCGCCTTTATCCTTAAGTAAATAGCATTGGGACACGATTCATCGCATCCGCACTATAATAGTGATAATTAATACGTTACACTATTCGGGTGCGGACGCGATGAATCGCGTCCCTACAATTTCGTTGGTATATCTTGAGTTTTGCAACACCCTCCTTACCAATGGCTGCATATTATACATGCTCTTTAACATTGTATTAATATTTTTGAAAAAACCATGAAACGTTACCTTTATACTTTTGCTGTCGAAATCAATAACAGTATTGACAGTGAAAAAAGTAATTACATCTATCATGGCCGTGCTCTCTGCCGGCATGGCTATTCAAGCAGCAGAAAGCCCTGAAACAGGATTGCTTAAGGGGCGTATTCTTGACGATGAAAAAAATCCCCTGCCCGGAGCAGTGGTAATTCTTGATGATAATTCCCGCTCGGCGATAACAGATGTCGACGGCTTTTATTCCTTTTCAGGACTGACGGCAGGCAATCATCGGGTGAAAGTGACTTATATCGGCTACCTTCCGTCGGATAAAGTCGTGTCACTGACCGACGGCAGCACTACCCAGAACTTTGTCATGTCCGACAAGTCAAAGGAACTTGACGAAGTAGTTGTCACCGGCGTATTTTCAGGCCAGCAGCGTGCAATCAACGCACAAAAAAACAATGTCAACATCACCAATGTGGTATCAGCCGACCAGATAGGCAAGTTTCCCGATTCCAATATCGGCGACGCGCTTAAACGCATCAGCGGCATCAATGTGCAGTATGACCAGGGTGAGGCTCGATTCGGACAGGTGCGCGGCACACCCGCCGACTTCAGTTCAGTATCCATCAACGGCTCCAGAATTCCGTCGGCCGAAGGCGACATACGCAACGTGCAACTCGACCTTATACCCTCCGACATGATTCAGACAATCGAGGTAAACAAATCACTTATGCCTGACCAGGACGGCGATGCGATCGGAGGGTCGATAAACCTTATCACGAAAAACTCACCGCAACGGTTCACCCTCAACGCCGTGGCGGGTACAGGCTATAACCTGATAAGCCGCAAGGCGCAGATGAATTTCGGTCTTACCGCAGGCAACCGTTTCCTCAACGACAGATTAGGGCTGATGTTATCGGCGTCATACAACAATGCGCCATCGGGCTCGTATGACACTGAATTCCTGTGGGAGAAGGATGACGACGACAATCTCTATATCAGCGATTATCAGATGCGCCAATACTTCGTCACACGCGAGCGTCAGAGCTATGCCCTCTCGCTCGATTACAAGTTTGACGATTTCAACAAAATATGGTTCAAAGGCATATTCAACAACCGCAACGACTGGGAAAACCGTTACCGCACCACGCTTAAGGACATAACACCCAAAGGGGTGGCCGATGTGAGAATACAGACCAAAGGCGGCTCGGGCGACCAACGCGACGCACGTCTGGAACGCCAGCGCACAATGGATTTCACTCTCGGCGGTGAGAACAAACTCGGTCCGATAGAAGCAGACTGGAAAATCGGTTATGCAAGAGCCTCGGAAGAACGTCCTAACGAACGATATATCGACTACCGCCTGCGCAAACAGCATTTCACCTTTGACCTCTCCGACCCGCGTACACCCTTTGCCACGCCCGACGAAGGCTCCACGATGGAGTTCAACGACAAATTCTCGCTCAAAGACCTTACCCAGCAACAGGAGGACATCGTAGAGCAGGATTTCAAGATAGCCCTCGATTTCAAGACGCGCCTGAGCGAGCGTTCAAAAATCAAATTCGGATTCAAATTTGTCAACAAGACAAAGGATAAGGAAATCGATTTCTACGACTATTCGCCTCTTGACGAAGACCGTTTCGACTCAGATGCGTTTGCCAGTGCGGTAAACTGGACCACGGACAGGTTTATGCCGTCGCCGCGCTATAAAGTCGGTTCGTTCGTGTCAAAAGAATTTCTCAGTTCTCTCGATCTTGACAATGCGTCGATCTACGAAAAATCCCAGGTGCCCGAAGAACTTGCAGGCAACTACAGCGCGCGTGAAAATGTGACATCAGTGTATGCACGCATCGACTCCCGCCTTTCCGACAAGCTGAATTTCACCGGCGGCCTGCGTGTGGAGAACACCGCGCTCCGATATATCGGCCGGATATATGACGATGAAGCCAACGAGGTATCCCCTACTGACCCGGAGAAATCAAGCTACATCAATTTCCTTCCGTCACTTTTACTTAAATGGGATGTCAACAAGGACTTCATAGTGCGCACAGGCTACAACCAGTCAATATCACGCCCGAAATATTCGGCACTCGTGCCCGGCATGAACATAAAGCGCGGCGACAACGAGATTGTGATAGGCAATCCCGGACTGGAGGCCACGACATCACACAATATCGACCTGACCGGCGAATACTACTGGAAATCAATCGGACTGGTATCGGCAGGAGTGTTCTATAAACATATCAACGGATTTATCGTCGACGAGGTGGCGTTCAACCGCGAATATGAAGGGCATGTATGGACCAAACTGACCCAGCCTAAAAACGGAGGCAATGCCAATATCTTTGGCGCCGAGTTCGCTTACCAGCGTGATTTCAGTTTCATCACCCCGTCGTTGAAATGCCTCGGACTCTACGGCACATACACCTACACCCATTCACGCGTGACCGACTTCAACTTCACAGGCCGTGAGAAAGAGAAAGGCCTGAGTTTGCCCGGCTCTCCAAAGCATACGGCCAACATGTCGGTATATTTTGAAAAATACGGCATATCGGCACGCATGTCATTCAACTACGCCTCGGCATTCATCGATGAGATGGGCGCAAGCAAATTCTATGACAGATATTATGACGATGTGAAATATATGGACTTCAATATCAGCTATACTTTCGGAAAGAAAACAAAGTTCACCGTCTACGCCGACCTCACCAATCTTCTTAACCAACCCCTGCGCTACTATCAGGGTAGCAAGGACTTCACAATGCAGCAGGAATATTACGGTGTGAAGTTCAACGGTGGCATCAAAATGGCATTCTGATAAATAAGTGAAATAATTAATACATGACAGATATGATAAGAAAATTCGTTATTACAGCACTCGCCCTCACGGCGGCAATCGGAGCATCGGCCCGCAACGGAATCAGCAAAGGCGACATCAATCTGATTGTCGCGTCCGACCTCGGCCGCAACGGATATTACGAACAGAAGAAAGTGGCCGGAACCTTGGGCGAAATTGCCGACAGCGTAGGTCCCGACGCCGTCCTTGCCCTTGGCGACACCCATCACTACGAGGGGGTGCAAAGCGTGTCCGACCCTCTCTGGATGACCAATTACGAACTGATTTATTCACATCCCGAACTGATGGTCGACTGGTATCCGATATGCGGCAACCACGAATACCGCGGCAACACGCAGGCTGTCATCGACTACTCCGATGTATCGCGCCGCTGGACAATGCCGGCACGCTACTATACGAAGACGTTCGAAGACAAAGGCTCCACGCTTAAGGTAGTATTCATCGACACCACCCCGCTGATCGACAAATACCGCAAAAACAGCGATGAATACCCCGACGCAGTGGCACAGGACATGGATGCGCAGCTCAAATGGCTTGACAGCACCCTCTCCGATGCCCGTGAGGATTGGGTAGTGGTAGTGGGACACCATCCGATATTTGCCTTCACCGACAAGTCGGAATCAGAAAGGACCGATATGCAGAAGCGCGTCGACTCAATCCTACGCAAACATAACGTCGACATGTATATATGCGGCCATCTCCACAATTACCAGCATCTGCGCCGTCGCGACAGCACGATTGACTACATCGTCAACACTTCCGGCTCACGCACCCGCGTACCGAAAAAAACCGAAGGAACCGTATTCTGCAGCGAACCCCCCGGCTTCTCACTCCTGACTGTCGACAAAAAATCGCTCAACCTCAATATGCTCGACAGCGACGGCAATGTAATCCACACCGTCACCCGCACGAAATAAATCCACAAGTGTATTGCAATAGGATACATCATCCGTAGGAGGATGTTGCATAACTTCCAATAGTAAGGACTCGTAGGGACGCACTGTCTGTGCGTCCGGAAAGCGAACATTGATTATCAGCGCATTATCGGACGCACAGACCGTGCGTTCCTACTTTGTTAGCCAAAATTTCGCAATTTTACAGCAACCTCTATATATTGCATCATGCGCACATCGTCATCTGCCTATTGTCAACATATAGCCGAAGCCTCGTTGGTTTATAATTGAGATTGACGGATCCTGGCGGAGTGCGCGGCGGAGTTTGTGTATGTAACCGTGGAGGGAGTTGCGGTTGCTTGGCTCGTCACGTTGCCACACTGCAATCATCAGTTCCGAGGCATCGACCGTTTTCCCAATGTTGGTCGCCAGCCGTTCAAGTATTTTTGCCTCGAAGTGCGACAATTCCGTGCTGCGTTCTCCAAATGAAAGCGTCTGGGTGGTGATATTGAATATGTACCGGCCGATTGTGTATTTAACATCTTCTACCCTATCGGCATTGTATCGGCGAAGCAGAGCTTTTATTCTCACACTAAGTTCACGGAGTTCAAAAGGTTTCTTAAGATAATCGTTAGCGCCGATTTCAAATCCTTCCTCCACATCATCAATCGTGCTTTTGGCGGTAAGAAAGAGCAACGGCACTGTAGGCGATAACTTCCTTATCTCCCGCGCCATAGAAAAGCCATCCATTTTGGGCATCATGACATCAGCGACGACCACATCAGCGCCTTCCGACCCGAACGTTTCAAGCCCCGCGATGCCGTCAGCGGCCGTGATAACATCGTATCCCTGTCCGCGCAGCGTGTCGGCTACAATCAGCGTGAGGTCCTGTTCATCCTCAACAAATAATATCCTATTGCCCATCGTTGCTGATTTTGATTGTGAATACCGAGCCTTCTCTTTCTTTGCTCCTGACATCAATGGTCCATCCCATTTTGTCAATTATGCTTTTGACATAATATAAGCCGATGCCATAACCGCGAACATCCTGACGGTTGCCGTGAGGAACGCGGTAAAATTTATTGAACAGATACGGTATCGACCCGGCCGGTATGCCGATACCGTTGTCTGCGACAGAGATTTCTTTCCCATTGCCGGATATTTTTATTGCAACGCTGTCGCCGGAGTATTTGATTGCGTTGTCAATCAGATTGTTAAGAATATTTGACAGGTGTGTCCTGTCTGTTGCTATCGAAGTATTATCGTCTACATCCACATTTATTGTTATCTTCTTTTCACCTCTCATACGCTGAGCGGTGGCTATTTCCTCGACAAAAGGCCGCAATCGGACTGTCTCCGGTTTCAGCTTCATGGTTTTTCGACGTTCCATACTCATGGCAAGGATATTCTCTACCAGTTCCCCGAGCCGTTTTAGCTGTTTGTTGGCGATATTCAGGTATGTCACTTTTTTCTGCGAGTCATTGGTTGTGTCATAATTGAGGAGAGCATCGTTGGCCGAGTAGGCGATGGCGATAGGCGTTTTCAGCTCATGCGTCATGTTGCTGACAAAATCATCTTTCATTTCCTCGATTGTCCTCATTTTTGACACTGTGCGGAACAGATACCGGAACGCAAGAGCAAACGCGACCAAAAGAAGAAAAACGGTTATAATAACGCCTGACATCTCCGAAACGATATGGCGCGTCAACGGCGTCATATATGCCTTATAATATATACCCTCGTCAGGATTGATATTAAAGCGGAATGACTCCAGTCCTGATTCGCCGTTGAATTTAGGATTGCCGCAAATCAATGAATCGTTGCTGTTGACAACCTCCACACATAAAAAATCAGGATAAATGTACCGGTGAGAAAGCTGATTGCGTAAAACGCTATCCATCACCTCCATGTCATAAGGGATATATTTATCCATTATCGCATGAAACTGTCTGCTCATTGCATCAACCATCTGATTGGAATAAGAGCCGTTTTCCGACAACATAGCTTGTTGTTCAATAACTGTTCCGTCGGCCTCAGTCCTGACAGAGATGAGTTGACCGTTTTCATCGCGATATGTCGACGCCTCAGCTTTTCGGGGGACATTGTGCCCGTCAATATCTTCCTGTATCTTTACATTTGATGCCAATCCCTGGGCTCTCCCCGCACGATACATCAGGTCATCAATATCGGCGTCAGCCAAAGCTGTCATTACATCTCGTTCCACATCGGCTCTTATCGAATTGTAAAGGGATATGAGATAATATACATTACAGCCGAAAATGACTGCAATGACAATAATAAACGTGGTCGATATTGTCTTAAAGCGTTTCATATCTGCAACCGTGAAATGCTCGCGGCCTCATATTAAAATCATTAATCACCGCAAATTTACTAATAATCCGTCATACAATCGATTAGCATAGCTTCGATTTAAGACTAAATAAGGGAGCGTTTAAGACTAAATAAGGTTGGTCATGGTGATTATGAATGTAAGCAAATCTAACTTTGCCTCAGAAAAAAACGGTATGGCAATGAAAAAAGCATTACTTATCATGACAATTCTGCATAGCGCAGCGGTTTATGCACAGACGGAATCACACGATACAATCTCCGCCCGGCAACTCGATGAAGTGATTGTAAATGGAGAGAAGCCACAGGTCAGAGGCAACGACGGCATAATGGTGGTCGACCTTCCTGCGATAGTCAGGGACAAGCCTGTCACTAACATTCTTGAAGCCCTTGGTTATATGCCCGGTGTCACGGACAACAATGGTATGATATGGCTCGCCGGAGCCTCGAATGTCACGATTATTCTCAATGGCGAGCTGACCGATATGCCGCTCCAGAATCTGTATCAGCTCCTTTATACCACGCCTGTTGACAGGCTCAAGAATGTCGAAATCATGTATTCCGCTCCGGCTAAGTATCATGTCAATGGGGCTGTAATCAACGTAGTTCTTAAAACTCCGACGCCTCTCGATGGCTTGCAGGGACAAGTAAGAGCGGGATACAATCAGGCGCACTATGGTTCGTATGGCGGAGGGCTTGCAGCGACATACGCATTGAATGACTGGACTTTTGACCTCAACTATGGGCTTTCCCGTACCAGGTCGTGGAGCCGCGAGGAAACATGGTCGAATCATCTTTATAATGGTAAGCGGACTATGATTGAGGATGATATGCGCCGCATCGGGCAGAACCGGAGCAATACCGTATTTGCTTCCGCCTCATGGAAAACACTCAAACTCACTTACAACGGTCAGATAATCTCCCACTCAAAGAGCCGTGGACTCTCATCGGGGACATTGGGTAACTATACGAACGCATGCAACATGTTGTCGCCGGTCGGTTATCATAATATAGCCCTGCGTTACACTGCACCGTTCGGCATGACTGTCGGCGGCGACTATACACGCTATTCCGAGAACCGTTCACAATCACTTTTTAAAAATAATGAATGGTTGTTTGGTTCAGACAACACACAGAAAATCAATCGCTTCCATATCTATTTAGACCAAGAGCATCATATCGGGAAATGGCAGCTTGATTATGGCGCCGGATACCAGCGTTCAGAAGACCACAGTTCCCAGATGTACGACTCATCTGACAAGGCTGACTTTAATGACATATTCAACGAGGATGTAGCGAGTCTCTATGTCGGCACACAGCGGTCATTTGAGTGGGGATTATCGTTCAATGTCTCGGCAAAGGGGGAATATTATCACAATAAATATCAGCACAACTGGAATTTCATTCCTCAACTCGGAGCGACTTACTACAAGACCCCGAAAAGCATATTCCAGCTTAATCTCAGCACCCTACGTGTCTATCCGTCATATTGGGAACTTCATGGCGGAACAAGCTATATTAACGATTACTCGACGGTAACAGGCAATCCGGAATTACAGCCATATATCCAATACGAAGCCCAGTTCAACTACATTCTCAGGCAGAAATATGTGGCGACACTTTATTTTCAATATGGCGACAAATCCACAGTACAGCTGCCATACCAGTCGCCCGATGCTCTCAATCTCATCTATCAGACCATCAACATGGACTATGAGCGTGTGTTCGGACTTAATCTTTATGCCCCATTCGGAGCAGGATATATCTGGAACGCCACGGCCACCGCCAACGTGATGAACAGGCGTGCGAAGGCCAATCATTTTCATGATATAAGTTTTGACAATAGCAAATGGATTTTCTACGGTGTGTTGAGCAACTCTTTCAAGTTCAGTCAGAACAGTCCTGTATCGGTGTCAGTAGATTTCAGTTACATATCACCGTCACTGCAAGGGATAGCCGGTCTTTCCGGTATATGGAAAGTCGATGCAGGCATTAAATGGCAATTCAGAAAGAGCCGCAGTTGCGAATTTAACCTGAAGGCCGATGACATATTCAATAAATGGTCGCCGACAATGACTATCAGTCATGCCGGTCAGGACTACCGGATGAAAGTTCGTGATATGACCCGCAATCTCAAACTGACCTTTATCTGGAGATTCAACGGATTCAAGCCCAAAGACATCAATATTGACACATCTCGTTTTGGTACAGATAAAAATATCTGAAACAGCGTAATCATACTAAACAGACAAGAGGGTGAAACTACAATTTGCTGTCAAAAGTCGCGGCAAATTGTAGGGACGCACGGTCTGTGCGTCCGATAAATCACTGATAATCAATATTGGCTTTCCGGACGCACAGACCGTGCGTCCCTACAATTTCGTACGTATTTTGGAGTTTTGCGACACCCCCGATATTATGAAAACTACATACACTTGAAATTTATATGCCGTCCAAACTGTCCGGCCCGCATGCCACGTCGGTTCAATGAAGAGAATATCTAAGTTTTTCGGGAGAATTTTGCGGGATAAATATTATTTATTAAATTTGCATCGGAAATATGAGGGACGCAGGCTCGCCTACCGCAGAATATTTCGTGCGGGAAGCCTTGCCGGCAGCAACAATTGCCCGCCATGAAAGGGCATCAGCTTAAATTCACGCATTATATTTTCACGCGGCCGCATATTATCACGCATCAGTTTGAAGTAAAACAAAAGACCGAGGCCGTCTGTTATATATCCGGAGCGTCATATTTCCAAATCCTTAAAAATTACGGAACCAATGACTTCCCGGCACGGTTTTGTCAGGTTTGTCAAGTTTCATCAGATTTATCTTTCCTGCATCAGAATATCATATCTTTCACCACCTCTCTATCGGCCAAGCCTGTACGACAGACGCGTCCGGATCGTGAAAGAATAAATCAAGCGGCGGCTACATGAAAAATCTATGCTTCACGCCGCAACCCGACAACCGAAAAAGCGACATTCATCAGCGGCACGCGGCCGCCACGAAATCACCGGCGCCCCCTGAAACGGCGCCCCCGACAGACAGATTAGTAACTTCTTAACTTATCATATTATATAAATAACATGTATAATATTCATGAACTTTCAGCTATGGACGATGACCAGCTTCGTCAGGTAGCTGAGTCGATGGGAATAAAAAAATTCAACCCCGAGAACCGACAAAATATTATCTACGATATTCTTGACAATCAGGCTATAAATGTAGCCTCGACCTCAGCCGGCAATCTCCCGGAGAAAAAACGCCGTCAGCCCCGCGAGAAACGCGCCGAGAAGACTCCGCGCAAACCGAAGGCCACCGACGGCACCGCAGAGGCCGAAGCCACCGTCGACAGCGCCGGCGAACCCGCTGTCGACAACAACGAGACTCCGCGCCGACGTCCGGGCCGTAAACCAAAATCCGACGATAACGCACAGCCGCAGGAGGAAACTCCGGCTCAGGAGACAGCAGCAGGCGAAACAGTGCCACAACCTGCACAGCAGCGTCGCGGACGCAAACCTAAGGCAAAGACTACCGATGACACGGCATCGGAAGCCACAAACGAACCGACCGATACCCGCGCTGACGCCGAGGCGACAGAAACTCCGGCGCCGGTTGCCCCCGAACGCCGGCTTCCCGAAGCCGAACCGGCACCCGCAACCGACACTCAGGGAGCCACTTATGAATCCGCCGACAAAGCACCGGAAGCTGCCGAAAGCCGCGAGCAACAGTCCCAGCAGCCCCAGCAGCTGCGCCCGCAGACGCAGTCCTCGTTCGGCTCATTTTTCCCGCGCGCGGGCGGCAAGACTTTCGCTCCACGTTCGCAGAAAGAGCGCGAGGAAGCCGCAGCAGCTGCCGCAGCAGCTCCCATTATAATATATGAGCCGGGCAACGAGGCGCAGGCACCCCAGCAACAGCAGGGCAAAAAGAACAAAAAGAACCGCAACAAGCAGCAGCAACAGCAACCGCCCGTGCGTCAGGAACACCGCTACAACTTCGACGGTCTCATACAGGCACAGGGCGTGCTCGAAGTGATGCCCGAAGGATACGGTTTCCTCCGTTCAAGCGACTACAACTATCTCGCATCGCCCGACGACATCTACGTCACCCAGCAGCAGATCAAGCAATACGCGCTGCGTCCGGGCGACGTGGTGGAGTGCACCATACGTCCGCCCCACGAAGGCGACAAATACTTCCCCATGAGCGAAGCGCTGATGATCAACGGCCGCACACCCGAGTTTATCCGTGACCGCACTCTCTTCGAGCACCTTACCCCGCTCTTCCCCGACGAGAAGTTCGATCTTACCTCCGGCCGTTCATGCAACATATCGACACGCGTGGTCGACATGTTCTCACCCATCGGCAAAGGACAGCGCGGACTTATCGTAGCTCCGCCAAAGACAGGTAAAACCATCCTTCTCAAGGATATAGCCAACGCCATAGCCGAAAACCACCCCGAGACCTACATCATGATACTCCTCATCGACGAGCGTCCCGAGGAGGTGACCGACATGATGCGTTCGGTCAACGCCGAAGTCATAGCCTCGACATTCGACGAACCCGCCGACCGCCATGTCAAGATTGCAAGCATCGTGCTTGAAAAGGCAAAACGAATGGTGGAATGCGGTCACGACGTAGTGATACTTCTCGACTCAATCACCCGTCTGGCACGCGCCTACAACACCGTAAGCCCCGCTTCGGGCAAAATCCTCTCCGGAGGTGTCGACGCCAACGCGTTGCAGAAACCGAAACGTTTCTTCGGAGCGGCCCGTAATATCGAGGGTGGAGGCTCGCTCACAATCATAGCCACCGCGCTGACCGAAACGAGCTCAAAGATGGACGAAGTCATCTTCGAGGAATTCAAGGGCACAGGCAACATGGAGCTTCAGCTCGACCGCAAGCTCTCCAACAAACGCATATTCCCCGCCGTCGACATTACCGCGTCGAGCACACGCCGCGACGACCTGCTGCTGCGCACCGAGACGCTCAACCGCATGTGGATACTGCGCCGTTTCCTCTCCGACCGCAATTCGATTGAGGCGATGGAATTTATCAAGGACCGCATGGAGCGCACCCGCGACAACGACGAACTGCTCCGCACCATGGGCGACTAACCGAAAACTGTTGATACATGCGCAACGAAGAACAACTCGAAGGGGTTACACTCCTGGGCAACACCGGAGTGAAATATCCCACGCAATACGCTCCCGAGGTGCTTGAGACATTTGTCAACAAGCACCCCGGCAACGAATATCTCGTCACTTTCACCTGTCCGGAATTCACATCGCTGTGCCCCAAGACCGGACAGCCCGATTTCGCCAAAATCATAATCAACTACATACCGCGCGAACGGATGGTCGAGAGCAAGAGCCTGAAGCTCTATCTGTTCAGCTTCCGCAACCACGGCGACTTCCATGAGGACTGCGTCAACATCATCATGAAGGACCTGTGCCGGCTCATGGACCCGCGCTATATCGAAGTGAAAGGTATCTTCACCCCACGCGGAGGCATAGCCATCTACCCGTTTGCCAACTACGGCGACGAAGAGCACCAATGGCTGGTGAAAAAACGTCTCGAAGCCTCGTTTCTCGACTCGTTTTAACTTAATGCTAAAAAGTAGGGACGCACGGTCTGTGCGTCCGTGAAATATGTATTGATTATTTTATGAAACAATCACTGATCGTATATTCCGGGGGACTCGATTCTACCACGCTTCTGTGGGAGTATGCCGCCGACATCGCCCTGGCCGTCAACTTCAACTACGGCTCCAACCACAACGCCCGCGAGGCCGAGTGCGCGCGCCGCAACTGTGCGAAACTTGGGATAAAACTCATGGAAATCGACCTGGGTTTTATGGCGAAATACTTCAAAAGCTCCCTGCTCGAAGGAGCCGACGCCGTGCCGTCGGGCAACTACGACGACGAGAACATGCGGTCGACCGTCGTGCCCTTCCGCAACGGCATAATGCTGTCGGTAGCGGCAGGTCTCGCCGAGAGCTACGGCCTGTCGACCATACTCATAGCCAACCATGCGGGCGACCATGCCATCTACCCCGACTGCCGCCCGGGATTCGTCGACGCAATGGGCAAAGCCGTCAGCGAAGGCACCTACGAGGGGATAAAACTGTCGGCTCCCTACACCATGCTCACCAAGGCGCAGATAGTGGAACGAGGCGCCCGCATCGGAGTGGACTACAACGATACCTACAGCTGCTACCGCGGAGGCGAACATCACTGCGGCACATGCGGCACATGCCGCGAACGCGCCGAAGCATTCGCACTGGCCGGCGTCCCCGACCCTACCGTTTACGATAATATACTATAATTTATGACAGAAGTATTGTTTTCCGACGAATTCAAGGCACTCGCTCCCGACTACCGCATGCTCCAGATTGAAGCCGACGTAGAGGGTGGCGATACTCCGCAGGAGCTTACCGATGAAATCAACCGGTTGGCCGCCTCGATGCGTCAGGTGATGGAGATAGCCGACATAAACCGTCGTCCCGGCATCGCGGCCACGCGTGCCGCCTACAAACGCTTCGGCAAGGACCCCAACCGCTACCGTCCGTCGCAGGAACAGATGTCGCGCCGCATACTCAAGCAGCTCGGCCTCTATGTGGTCAACAACCTTGCCGACGCCGGCAATCTGCTTTCACTGAAATGCGGCTGTTCGTTGGGCGTATTCGACCGCGACAAAATCGAGGGAACCGCAATCACCCTCGGACGCGGCCGTCACGACGAACCCTACACCGGCATAGGGCGCGGCGAACTCAACATCGAGAATCTTCCCGTAATACGTGACGCCGCCGGAGGCATCGGCACCCCGACTTCCGACAACGAGCGCACCGCTGTCGACGCCTCGACACGCCGGATACTGATAACCGTCAACATCTACGGCGACGCCGATATGGCCGATGCCGAAATCGACGCCGAAGCACGCCGGCTGCTGACCCGATACTGCTCGGCCTCCGGCATAGAATCACGCATCGTACACGCCGCACTACAGTAATGAAAATTCAGGATGGAGAAGTAATTCTGCTAAAATTCTCTTAATGAAAATTCAAACTGATGACAGACATACTTATAATAATCGCACTCATATTGCTCAACGGCGTATTTTCGATGTCGGAAATAGCCCTCGTGTCAGCCCGCAAATCAAAACTTTCGGCTGAAGCCAAGAAGGGCAACCGCGGAGCAAAAACGGCATTGCGCCTCATCGAGAATCCCGACCGGTTTCTCTCGACCGTACAGATAGGCATAACGCTCATAGGCATACTCACCGGTCTGTTTTCGGGCGCGGCATTCGCGGCTCAGCTCGGCGACAGGTTCAGCGACCTCGGACTTCCCGACGCCACAGCTCACCGCCTCGCGCAGATACTCATCGTGGCTGTTGTGACATACCTCTCAATCGTCATAGGCGAACTTATCCCCAAACGTATAGGCATAGCCATGTCCGACAGGATATCGATATGGATAGCGCCGCTGATGCATGTACTGTCGGTGGTGACGATGCCTGTGATATGGCTGCTTTCGGTATCGACCAATCTTGTGGTAAGGCTTCTCGGACTTCGGGGCAAGACGGCCGTCGTGACCGAGGACGAGATACGCTCGCTGATACAGGAGGGTACTGAAGCGGGGCAGGTACAGGAAGTGGAGCAGGACATCATGGAACGGGCACTCGTGATGGGCGACCAGACCGTGAGCAGCATCATGACCAACCGCTCCGACATCGTGAGCCTCAACTGCCGCATGTCGGTGCAGGATATAAAAGACACCGTTTTCACACATCTGCACCGGGGCTATCCCCTCTATTGTGAAAAGGGAAAGGAAGTCACCGGCATAGTGCTTGCCTCCGTACTGCTCAGGGCACTCGACCAAGGGGATGTGGATTTGAAAAAGATTGCCGCAGAACCGGTGTACTTTCCCGAAAGCATGACCGTGTACGACGCGCTTGCCGTGCTGAAAAGCGGCGAAGTGGAATGTGCGCTCGTATGCGACGAGTTCGGCGACATGCAGGGCATCGTGACACTCCGCGATGTGCTTGAAGGTCTCGTCGGTATGATCAATGACCCGGCTGACAATCCGCAGATAAGGCCGCTCGCCGACAACGCCGCCGAACTCATAGTCGACGGACAGTACCGGTGGTACGACTTCCTGTCATATCTTGAAGCGGAAGACCTCTACCGTCCGGCGGCCTATTCGACCGTGGCCGGATGGTTTCTCGATACATACCGCCATCTTCCCCACGAGGGAGAAACTGTGGAATGGCAGGGCATACGGTTCAAAATCCTCGATATGGACGGAGCGCGTATCGACAAATTTCTTGTAAGCAGAATAAACCCCGACCGACTATGACAACCGACGATAGCAAAACCCGTAAAGTGACTGCGCTGACGCTGATAATGACGCTCGGCATAGTTTTCGGCGACATCGGTACGTCGCCGCTCTACGTCATGAAGACAATCCTGCACGTCAATCCCGCGTTTGACGCCGACTACGTCATCGGGGCGGTATCGTGCGTGATATGGACCCTTACATTGCAGACCACACTGAAATATGTTGTCATTGCGCTGCGTGCCGACAACAAGGGCGAAGGGGGCATACTCGCGCTCTTCTCGCTGCTGCGCCGGTGCAAGCCGCGCTGGCTCTACATAGCCGCCATAGTCGGAGCGAGCGCTCTGGTGGCCGACGGCGTCATAACCCCGGCCATCACCGTGACTACCGCAATCGAAGGGCTCAACACCTTCAGCGCGTCGGCTCCGGTGATACCCATCGTACTCGCCATCGTCACGTTCATATTCATCCTCCAGTATTTCGGAACAAAGACCATAGGCAACCTTTTCGGGCCCGTGATGCTCACGTGGTTCCTAATGCTCGGCGTGCTTGGAGCCGTGGCGCTCACGTCATGTCCGGCGATACTCAAGGCGTTCAATCCCGTCTACGCCGTCAGGCTGCTTGTCGACTATCCGGGATGGTTCCTGGTGCTCGGCGCCGTGTTCCTGTGCACCACGGGAGCGGAGGCACTCTATTCCGACCTCGGCCACTGCGGACGCCGCAACATATCCATCACGTGGGGATTCGTGAAGGTAATGCTTATACTCAACTACCTCGGGCAGGGAGCATGGATACTCTCGGGTCCGGTCGACGCCGCGCTGTCGGTCAATCCGTTCTACGGCATAATGCCGCAATGGTTCACCGGCATAGGCATAGTCATGTCGACGCTTGCCGCCATTATCGCGAGCCAGGCGCTGCTCAGCGGTTCGTTCACACTGTTCAGCGAGGCTATCGGACTCGACTTCTTCCCCCGCGTACGCATCAAGTATCCTACCGATGTCAAGGGGCAGCTTTTCATCCCGATGGTCAATATATTCCTCTATCTCGGCTGTATATTCACGGTGCTGATATTCCGCAGCTCGGCTCACATGGAGGCCGCCTACGGTCTTGCCATCACCATAACGATGCTCATGACGACGATGCTGCTTTGCGTATGGATGCATAAGCACAAGGTACATCTGTGGCTGATACTCGCATTCGGCATTACGTTTTTCACGCTTGAGAGCGTATTTTTCATAGCAAACGCCACCAAATTCGTGCACGGCGGATGGTACACGGTGCTTATCGCGGGATTCGTGTTCGCGGTGATGTACATCTGGCACAGAGCCGAGACGATACGCAACAAATTTGTCGACATGAGGAGCATGTCGTCGGTCATTCCCGTCATCAGCGACATCAAGGATGACAAGGAAATACCGCTATATGCCTCCAACGTGGTGTATCTGAGCCGTGCGGCCGACGAAAGCGAGGTGGAGAGCAAACTCGTCTACTCGATTGTCAACAAGCATCCCAAGCGTGCCGACCACTACTGGCTCATACATATAGACGACACCGACCGTCCCGACACCCTCGAATATGACTACACCATACTCGTGCCCCACACCCTTTACCGCATAAACCTGCATCTCGGATTCAGGGTGAGGTCGCAGCTCAATGTATATTTCCGTCAGATAGTCGAGGACCTGCGTGACAAAGGCCTTGTCGACATAACCTCGACCTACGGTTCGCTGAGCCGGCATGGCATCCCGGGCAATTTCCGCTTCGTGATTTTGCGGCACCTGTTCTCTCCCGACAGCTCATGCAAAGGTTCCGACCGTGTCATGATGCGTCTGCATGCCCTCCTGCGCCGCATGGCGCTCCCCAAGGAAGCGGCACTCGGCCTCGACACCAGCAATGTCGATGTCGAAAACGTGCCCCTTATCATCAATACACGTCCGTCTCAGCGCATCACCCTGCGCACCGGGCAGGATTCAACCGATTAGACAATATCAATAAAAAAATACAGCAATGAAATCTCTCCGCATCTACACCGGAAACATCAACATGCGTTTTATCGAGGAAGCCGTCGAAGCACTTGAAGACGGACGCCCGATTATCTATCCCACCGACACGCTCTATGCCATCGGCTGCGACGCTACCAACCAGCGCGCCATCGAACATGTGTGCCGCATCAAGGGAATAGACCCGCGGCGGCAGAATCTCGCCATCATGTGCGCCGACCTGAGTCAGGGCGCCCGCTTCGCCCGCATCGACAACAACGCCTTCGACATCATGCGCCGCAACCTTCCCGGTCCGTTCACATTCATACTCCCGCCGGCACACACTCTCCCGAAAGTATTCAAAGGACGCAAGGAAGTAGGCGTGAGAATACCTGACGACGACGTGGCGCGTTGCCTTGCCGAATCCCTCGGCCGTCCGCTCCTCACCACCTCGATCATCACCGGAAGCAGCAACAGCGACGACTACCACACAGCGATGATGGAAATAGCCGACAGCTACAAATCCGACATCCCCCTCCTCATCGACTCCGGTCCCCGCGACTGCATCCCCTCCGCCATAATCGACATAATGGATCCCACCACCCCCACCATCCTCCGTGAAGGCCCCCTTCCCCTGCAATAACATCCCGATTGCAAAACTATAATTAGCTGCCAAAAGTCACAGCAAATTGCATGAACGCGATTCAATGCTGTCAACTTAAAGGATAACCGCATCGGAAAGCCGGAGGCTTGAGGGTCTACTATTAACCCCGGTCGGAGACCGCATAGCGGGCGCAGGCCGGGGTAATCAAGAGCAATCATCTCATAAGCCCGGGACGGGCGTTTTGTGGTAGTCATCACGTTTATAACCACAAAACGCCCGTCCCGGGCTTATTCTTGCCAGATGCCCTCTACCGGGGCCTACGGGTCACTACGTGTCCCTTCGACCCCGGTTAATAGTAGACCCCCAAGCCTCCGGCTTTCCGATGCGGTTATCCCTTAAGTTAATAGCAGTGCATCGCGTCCATGCAATTTGTTGCGATTTTTCGCTGTTGAATAATAGTTATTCAGAGTCCGGGGAGGCCGAAGGCGGCGGCAACTTTTGTGCGGGTGGCGGGGTCGGAGGTGGGGAGCATCAGCAGGCGCGGGGTGTCGATAAGGGCTATGGTGTCGGCTGTCGAGAGGGCTATGTCGAGCTCATGGGTCGATAGCAATATTGTTTTTCCCCGGTCGTGGGCGAGCGTGCCGAGCAGTTCCATCAGCTGGTAGCGGTTGGGCAGGTCGAGAAATGAGGTCGGTTCGTCAAGAAGTATATTTGGCGTGTCCTGAGCGAGGGCGCGTGCAATCATGATGCGCTGGCACTCGCCGTCGCTCATCGTGTCGAGAGTGCGGTCGGCGTATGCGCTCATGCCTACGGTGTCGAGGGCTGCTTCCACAATCTCCCTGTCGCGGCGTCCAAGACGTCCGGCCCAGTCGGTATAGGGGGCACGGCCCAGTCCTACAAGGTCGCGGCACTTCATATTGGCAATCCTGACACGTTGGGTGTTGACAAACGCGATTGACCTTGCCCTTTCCACGGCCGATGCAAACCGCGTTTTACCGTCGATGATGATTTCTCCGGCGGATATTTTGCCAAGTCCGGCGATAGCGCGCAGCAATGTCGACTTCCCCGAGCCGTTGCGACCCGCAAGAGCGGTAAGCGAGGCCGGGGCGAAGATTGCGCCGGCGTCACTGACAAGCTCACGGTTACCGTATCCTATGCTTAAGTCTTTCAGTTCTATCATACCGCAATCTGTCTGTTCCTGAATACAATCCATATCACTATCGGTATGCCGACAAGCGCCGTGACGGCATTGACAGGGATTACGAAAAGTTTTGACACGATATCGCATCCGAGCATCACAGCCGCTCCGGTAAGAGCCGCTCCCGGTATCAGCACGCGGTGGTCGGCAGTGCCGAATGCCACTCTCGCCACGTGGGGCAGCGCGAGTCCGACAAATCCTATCGGGCCGCAGAACGCTGTCACACTTCCTGCAAGGAGCGCCGTCGATATGAGCACCATCGTACGTCCGCGACGGTTGTCATAACCCATAGTCACGGCGTATTCCTCGCCGAGCAGCAGCAGGTTAAGCGATTTGGTGGTGGCTACGGCGAGAATCAGTCCCACGGCGACTGTCACGGCGAGTATGGGCAACTGCTCCGCAGTCACGTTGCCCAATGACCCCATCGTCCATATCACGAACGATTTAAGCGCCTCGTCGGAACTCATATACTGCAATATCTGCACTATGGCGCTTATGGCCGACGATACCATCATGCCGAGTATCAGCACCACCATTATATCCTTTAAGCGGCGTCCGGCCACGGCGATGAGTGCGAGCACGACCGCCGACCCTACAAGTGCCGCGCCGGTCATACCCAGCGATGCCGCCGTTGCCGACAGGCCGCCCGTAAGCGGCGCGCCGAGTATGAACAGCGCTACGGCCAGTGACGCTCCCGAACTGACACCGAGCACGTAAGGCCCCGCGAGGGGATTGCGGAACAGTGTCTGCATCTGCAGGCCGCTCACCGACAGGGCTATGCCCGCAATGATTGCCACGATGCCCTTTGTGAGCCTTATGTCGACTACGATTTTGGTCGTGGCGGGATTGTCGCCGCGCCCAAGCAGGGCGTCAGCGACCTCGCCTATGCTCAGTTTCACCGAGCCGGCGCCGATGTCGACGAGCAGCAGCAATACGGTCAGTGCCGCCAGGACGACAAATATTATGGTAGTGCGGCTTCTCATTGCAGTCTGCGGTAATATACGGGCTGATAGCTGTCTGACCTTTCGGGGTGGAACACGCGGTTTAAATCATCGAGTATCACGTCGGGATGCATCACCCCCGACTCGTAGAAATCGTTTCCTCCGGCAGGGGAGCTGCGGCGGTTGTTGTTGTAGACTTCGCCGCCGGTGAATACGCGTGTGTCGGTCAGCCGCGGCGCCATTGCCGCCACCTCGGCTTTAGTGAAAGCCTGTCCCGGATTTATCCACACGTCGGCGTTGCTCATCAGCATATAGGCTTCCTCTATATCGATGGCCTTCGATGCGTTGCCGGTATTTTCCTTATATATATAGTCGCCACCGGCATCGGCAATGAGCTGAGCCATGTAGTTGCTTGTCGACGGCATCCACCAGCTGTCGTTGTAGGGCGCGTTAATCATCACCTTAGGCCGGACTGTGCTTTTGCTGTAACGCTCTTTGCGTGTATTGTACCGTTCGGCTATTCCGGTGAAAATATCTTCGCTCTCCTTACGCTTTCCTATGATTTCACCTATTGCGACCACCCACTCCGTTTTGCCCAACGGCGACTCCTCGAGATAATCGCCTATGTAGATATACGGAATGGCAAGTTCCCTGAGTTTATTCTCTATCGGGCTGGGACCGTTCACTCCGTAGAGCAGCACGATGTCGGGGTCAAGCATCACCAATTTCTCATAATCCACATTGGTGTCGTAGCCCACGTCGGCTACTTTGTCGCCGCGGCTGCGAAGGGCTTCGCTCGATATGTATCCGAGACCCGACACTCCGACTATCCTGTCGACGGCGCCGAGGCTTTCGAGCATTGCCACAAAGGTCGACGACATCGCTACAATCCTCTCCGCCGGCTTTTCAACGCGGTAGCACATACTGACACTGTCGGCTCCCTGCCATGGATTGTTTATCATTACGGCCGGTACCGAGTCGTTGTCGCATACGATGGTGAATCCTTTGGCATATTCCGGGGTGTAGATCGTGGTGTCATATACGGCGGTCGTGTCGTTCTTGCCGCCGCATCCCATGGCCGCCACGCCCATTGCGGTAACAAGCATTACCGCGCACAAGAAAGTTGCTGATGTCTTATTTATATTCATAAATCCGTAGCCGGATGCCCGGCAATAGATAAGGTATAGCTATCTTATTATATAATGTATATGCCGCAAAGATACGAAAAATCCGCCGGATACAATGGGTATTTGACAAGCAAAAACAAAGGACGGAAATACGTCGCCGCATTTCCGTCCCGACAGATATGTAAATAAAGCTGTTGTGCCGTATGGTTGCTTTATAATTTGAGCTTGAATCCGACCTGTATCAGGCCCTGGGCTCCGAACCCGACTTCACCAAATAGTGCGAAGTCGCGCGACAGGTCGACGTCAACGCCGAGCGGAGTGATCTGCATGGCGAAATATCCCTTGTTGTACGAGTCGTCGTGTTTTGGCATCATGTGCGATATGTCGGCGCCGATACCGAGGTGCCCGTAGAGCTTGAGCAGGCTGTTGCGATAGTATTCGTAACGGCCGTTAAGCATGATTACGTGGTATGCTACCGATGAATGCTCGGGGCCACCTTTTGTAGTCGCGCTTGAGAATGTATATGACGGACCGACCCAGAATTTGGGCGCAACCTTGAAGTTGATGCCGAAATTGACCGCACCCCATGCGTTGTTCACTCCGTGCCAGCCGTCGTGATAGTCACATGCGTCCATCAGCGTATAGCCTCCGTAAGAAACTGTCAGTTCTGTCTTCTGCGCCTTGGCGGGCACTGCAAGTGCCACTAATGCAAGCATAGCAAGTAGAAATTTTTTCATAATCTCTCAGTTTAGTTAATAGTTAAAATTGTTTTGTAAGTTCTGAATGTGTAAGTATATTTTCTCGGATACGCATTTATAACAATTATATCCCCTTAAAAAGTTTTTAATAATGGCGGAAAAACGGCAGATTAACGCCTAATTAAAAAAATATGTAAAAAATAGTTGATTTTTGTGAAAATATAAGATTATTTATTATTTTTGCATTGTAATACCTCCGAATTACCTATATCTAACTTATGCCTATCGGCATTTTTAAATCTAATTCATTTATTGTCACTGTTTTATCGGAATTAATCTCATAGCATTATAAATTAAGTAAGACTTAATGGCTGCAACTGCATGCCTTTTGCGCCACGGTCGTACACAATTCAGGTTCTTAACCCACTCTTGTCAAGTTTGGTTTTTATTTTCATATCCTTGCTTGGCCGTAGGTGGCGGAGAGAATCGTAATCTACCGAATCCACGATAGATTTGATATAATAAAATTAGAAGCAACAAAAGTGAATCATAGGTTAGGGATCCGGTGGCTCGTGAGAGTCGTCGGATTTCGCATTTTATGTAACTATTCAGCCGACACGTAGTGGTTCCTTATTGCAGATTGCAAAAAAAAATGTTACCTTTGTCGGAAATTTTGTTTCGTTTTTCCTGTTTTTCATGTATGGACTTTCAAACACAAGCTATTTAAACAGGAAATTACCCGAGCAGTAAATTGAAATTAATGATGAAGAAAACAATCGTTGCTGCACTCATTGCAGCTCTGTCTCCGATGGCTGTATCAGCCGAAGGTTACCAGATCAACACCCTCAGTGCCAAACAGAACGGTATGGGACATACCGGTACTGCGCTCCATCTCGGTGCCGAAAGCCAGATTTTCAATCCGGCAGGTATGGGATGGCTCGACAAGCCTTTTGAACTCTCGGCAAGCGTGTCGCCTATATTCGCAACGGCTAAAGCCACGTTGAATGACGGTGCTTCCTACACCACCGACAACAAGGCCGCTACACCGATGAGTATCAATGTCGGATTTTCCATCTACGACAATCTCAAGGCCGGTGTTGCTTTCTATACTCCCTACGGTTCATCCATCAACTGGACCGACAACTGGCCCGGCGCCGACCTCAATCAGTCAGTAAGCCTCAAGACATTCACCATCCAGCCTACCATCGCATGGAAAATAACCCCGAAACTCAGCGTCGGTGCAGGTCTTATGATTACATGGGGCACTGTCGACCTTAACAAAGGACTTGTTTCGCCTCAGGGCTTCGACGCCATGATGCAGCAGGTCGTGCCCGGCTATCCTTCTATCGGGAGCACCGTCCCGGCGAGTGTCAACCTGAAAGGCAATGCTCATCCTCGTCTCGGAATCAACGTAGGCGTGATGTACGACATCAACGACCAATGGACCGTAGGCGCCAACTTCCGTCAGGAGATGATGATGCGCGTCAAGGCGGGCGAAGCATCGGTGCGCTACGCTTCCAGGGAGATTGAAAGTGTGCTCGAACCGACTCTCGGCCTTATCAACAGCGCCGAGTTTTCTGCCAAGATGCCCTGCGCGGCTGTTTATAATGCCGGCGTCAGCTATCGTCCCATAAAGCCGCTTGTACTTGCATTCGATGTCCAGTTTACACAATGGAGCGCCTACAAACAGCTTGATATCGAGTTTCTTAACCCTGACCTTTCGCGTTTCGACCAGAATATTCCAAAGAACTATCATGATTCATGGACATTCCATCTCGGCGCGCAGTACAGTCTCACAAATCGTTTCGACCTTCGTGCCGGCCTGATGCTCGATACGACTCCGGTCGATAAGAACCATTACAATCCCGAGACTCCGGGTATGACAAAAATAGAGCCGTCGGTAGGCTTTTCATTCCGTCCTGTCGATATGCTTTCAATCGACCTCGGTCTGCTCTATGTGGCCGGTCTCGGTGCCGACAACCGCAGCTGTACATACCGAGATTTCATTCTCGGCGAGCGCAAATTCGAAGCCGATTATTCCGTGCATGCGTTCTGTCCGTCAATCGGATTGACACTCAACCTCTGATTTCTCAAAAAAATATAAAATGGCCGCATAAAGTTTTATAATATGAACTTATTGCTGTAACTTTGTAAGTCGAAATGCAGAATATCTGACATTTCGGCTTTTGCATTATATATTTAATTATATATTTAACTGAAACGAAGATTATGAAGTTGTTTGATGTCTATCCGCTCTATGATGTGGAAATAGTAAAAGGCGCAGGCTGTCATACCTACGATGCCGACGGTCAGGAATATCTCGATCTCTACGGAGGTCATGCGGTAATTTCGATAGGACATTCCCACCCACACTATCTCAAGGCGCTTGCCGACCAGGCTGCCAAACTGGTGTTCTATTCCAACTCCGTGCAGAATTCGTTGCAGCGCCGTCTTGCCGAAAAGCTCGGCAACGCTTCGGGATACGACGACTATCAGCTTTTTCTTATCAATTCGGGTGCGGAGGCCAACGAGAACGCGCTCAAACTCGCATCGTTCGCTACCGGCCGCAAGCGCGTCATAGCCTTCGGCAAAGCATTCCACGGCCGTACGTCGGCTGCTGTCGAGGCTACCGACAATCCCAAGATAGTGGCACCTCTCAACGACAATGGTCATGTGACTTTCGTTCCTCTCAACGACATCGACGCCGTTAAGGCCGAAATTGAAAAGGGCGATGTTGCCGCAGTCATAATCGAAGGTATTCAGGGTGTCGGCGGCATACGCATACCAGACGACAACTTCCTGTGCGAGCTCCGCCGCCTCACCGAGGATGCAGGCGTAGTGCTGATCCTTGACGAAATACAGTCGGGCTATGGTCGTTCGGGCCGCTTCTTCGCCCATCAGTGGGCCGGTATACGTCCCGATATGATTACCGTAGCCAAAGGCATAGCCAACGGGTTCCCGATGGGAGCAGTCCTTATATCGCCGAAATTTGCGCCGGTCTATGGCCAGCTCGGCACGACATTCGGAGGCAACCATCTCGCCTGCGCCGCCGCTATTGCCGTTCTTGAGGTGATGAAAGAGGAGCATCTTGTAGATAACGCCGCTGAAGTCGGAGCTTATCTCATTGAAAAACTGAAAGAAATCCCCGGCATCAAGGAAGTACGCGGCCGCGGCCTGATGATAGGCATAGAGATGGAGCAACCCGTAAAGGAACTCCGTAAGAAACTCATTTTCGAGCAGCATGTATTCACAGGCGCATCCGGCACCAACACTATCCGTCTTCTCCCGCCGCTCTGCCTCACACGCGCCCAGGCCGACGAATTCCTTGCCCGCTTCCGCGCCGCCCTCGCCGACTGACCGGCAGCCCGTTATATAACCGCAAAAAAACTTAATCTGAGTTGAGTGGGGCGGGGGCGTCTCGCCCCCGTGGTAACTTTCAGTGTATAGAAATAATACCACGGGGGCGAGACCCCCCCCGCTCCACTCAACTCAGTCAACGCATTAAACTATTGGCTTGGCTATGAATAGCGTAGCTATAAATTCGTTTATACTTATACGTCAGATTTCGACCGAGAGAAAAAACTCGAAGTTGGTGCCGGGCATGGGGTGTGACATGATGGTCTGGTAGTCGGCGTTGAAGAGGTTGTTGACCGCGAGTTTGGCCGACAGGTGGAACGCATGCAGCGGAATGCGTCGTTCTATCGAGAGGTTGCTCATGAAATAGCGCGGCAGCGAGCCGGAGATTGTTCCCTCGTTGGAGGTCATGGTGTAGCGTTTCGAGTAGTAGCACCACTTGTATTGCAGCGTCCACAGGCGCCATGACACGTTGCCGGTGAGCGCAACCGACATTTTTTTTGCTTGACGGGATAACAACTGTATTCGTGGCAAAGACGGTCAAAGTAAGTACGGTAAGTTCTTGGAATATTTAAATCTCCATCTCGTCCGCAAATATTGTAATAATCTTCTTTCGTCATATCATTTGTATAGTTTATGCATGTTGAAAATAATTCCTTTGATTTCGTTGCGGAGCGACTGAGGGGCAAGCACCTCCAGCTTATCGCCGTGTGAAAGCAGTTCCATGATGAAATCATGCGTGGGACACACCGTCAGCGAAAATAGAGTGTAGCCGTCATCCTTTTCGATTACTTGCTGCGACCGGTGCAGCGGAAGTGCCTCGATATAGTTTGCCTCTTCCGATTGAATCTTAAGAAGTACTTCCTCCGGTTCTGTCCCCGGCTCACGTATGATACCGTAGCAGTTATGGAATAAATCGCTGATGTCGAAACTTGACGGCACGGTCTTATCCCCTACGCTCAGACGTACTATTCTGTCGAAAGGGTAGGAGTATGGCTCTCCGTCAGGTTTCTCGGCAATCAGATACCATCGCTGTCGAAACATTTTCAACCCTATTGGTGTGACAGATACAGTTTCTTCCCGATTGCGATCATAATTGTGCCGGTAAAGTAATGACAGTTTCCTCTCTTCCTCGATAGCATTAATGATATCACGCATATATTGCGAGGCATTCGGGGCAGTCTCCACAGATATGCGCTCGCGTAATCCGGCTTTGGAAGCGATATTGTTTAGGAACAAAGCATTGTCGAGTAGTGATACCGCCTCACGGGAAAGGGCGTTGCCGTCATTATCTACGTAATACTGATTAGAGGCACGATCGCAGACGATCTTGACATCAAACAGCGTCTCGATCGCATCCCTGTGATTTTCAAAAGTCTTGTGCGGTAAACCGGCCTTATCCTCATTCAAGGTTGCCGATTCCCATAATCGTGAAATCTCATGAAAAGTCACCGGACCCCGTGACGCTATTATCTCATACAGCCACAGATACCGCCTGAACACCTCTCCCTGCTTCCGTCCGTTTCCCATAATCTCTAATTATGATTGTAACCGTACTTTCGGGTTATAAATTTATCTTTATATAGATTCTCGCGTGTAATAGCTTCGTCTTCAGATATTCTTATCGACATTGTTTCGAGTATGACCCATTGGAAATGAACGGCATAATCAGGGTCTTTGGAAATCAGATCTTCTAAATCTTTATTTCCCCCATGTCCTTTGGTTAAAAAATAGCATTGCCATCTTCCCCATACTCCCTTACTGCCGTATGTGCTGCCTACGTATTGTTTGCCCGTCAACTTATCTACAATCATGTATATTCCATTAACAGCCTGCAGCTTGTTTTTCCACTCTTCATCCTCATTGATAAAAATGGCTTTAAGTTCGTCAAACGACAGTATTGTGTCGGCATAAGAAATAAAACGCGGTACGCCGTTTTCGTCCTCAAATCCCTCATCAATGCGGATGACAGGTTTTATTTGTTTACGAAAATCCTGATGCCAGCTGACTGTTGATTTTCCCCAGTCGATTACTATTCGTCTGGATAGAAATTTAAATTCGTCAACTTCTTGCAGGTTAATTATGACTTCTCCTTTGACATTCGGATTAGGTCTGGATTCACCAACTTTGTATACGGCAATAAATCTTGCACGCGTACCACTTTCGCCTACGAAAACAACTAAAAAATCAGTTTTATCAAACGTCCCCTCTCTTTGGCGGCACTGATAGTCTTTAAAAGTTTCAATATCGTAACGGTAAAGTTCAAGTAAGGAACCTTTGAATGGAAGTCCGTTTACAGTTATTGGCCTCTCGTCCGGTTTTCGTGTATCGGCATGTCGGACAAGTTTGATAGAATTGCTTTTGTCAAATTCTTCGTTACGTCTGGCTAAAATCTGCTGGATAGTAGCAATTGTAAGTTTGTTATCATTCATGATATTGTTTTTTTAATTTTAGTTATAACTATGCGAAATCTGCATAAGCTGATATCGGAACTATTGCTCGGAGGTTAATTTATGTAACGGTAATTAATCACATAAGTTTATTTTTGTTGAAGACCAGTTATTTTATATTAAACCTATTCTTATACATGTCGTTTACTGTCCCGTGTGGACGTGTGCCTGAATAGTTTCTATGCTCATCCTTTTGGAGCGGTTTATTTCTGTTGTACTCTCTTTCTAATTCCATATAAGGTCGCTCTTTTGTACTGCTTTCTTTTATTGATTGCTTGCCAATATCTTCACGTAACTTTTTTTCAAGATATTGTCGCATTAATTCATTAATTTCATCTTTATCTTCCAGCTTTTGCTTGCGCTTTGAAATCCAGGTAATCAAAGACGCAAAAGTGCCCATTATAAAACTCCATGCTACAACCAAAAGTATTAGGCTAATTAACTTATTAAAGGTCATTTCTGCATCTTTTGCCATCACTAATGAAAAAATCATAGAGACTACAAAAAATACTATAAATACTCTCCAGAATGCCTTTGCAGTATTGACTTCTTTATTCACCATAATATAATTGTTATTTCCTCCGCAGGCAGCCGAATATTGGAGATTTTCATGGAATTATATGGAAAAGTGGGCTGCCATCCGTGCAAACTTGAAAGCATCGCCAAACGCTTGTACATACACACAGATGAACAGCCCACATGATTATATGAGCTATTCAAGCTATGCTTCGATGTACTTTTACAGAGTTGGCGATTCTTCAAGTTTGAAGCACTTTTCATTCTTTTTGTTTGTTGTCACTCTTGACTAAGAGCAAAATTACGAATTTTTTTGAAATATTACCTTTGTTAGCCGGAATTTTGAGTTCAGCAATTTCATCGTCTATTTAAATTGCTGCAAATATAAAGCGGGCTTTCGCCATAACACAGCGAAAGACCGCTTTATATTTTCGTGAGTGAAAAGTTTTTTTGTCCGGACATCAGAAGATGCTGCCCCCTATATCGTGACCGACAGGAATACCTCGAAGTTGATACCGGGCATGGGGTGTGACATTATGGTCTGATAGTCGGCGTTGAAGAGGTTGTTGATTGCGAGTTTGGCCGACATGTGGAACGCATGCAGCGGAATGCGCCGTTCTACCGAGAGGTTGCTCATGAAATAGCGCGGCAGCAAGCCGGAGATTGTTTCCTCGTTGGAGGTCATGGTGTAACGTTTCGAGTAGTAGCACCATTTGTATTGCAATGTCCACAGGCGCCATGATGCGGAGCCTGTCAATGCCGCCGACATTTTTGGCACGTAGGGGAGCTGCTTGCCTGTGGATTTGTCGTCGGGAGATACCGGGGCGCTGTTGTTGACCGACGACGTCCATGCGGCGTTGGCATTGATGTCGAGAGTCCAGTCGCGGTTCAGACGCGAGGTGATTCCGGCATTTGCCTCGATGCCGCAGGCGTGCACGTTGCGTATGTTGCGGGCCTGAAAAAATCCCTTGTTGGTCGGCAGCCACAGTATCCAGTCGTTGATGTAGGAGTCATACCAGTTGACCGATGCCGAGATGCTTGTCCCTGACCCTATCATTCGGTCGGCTGAGGCGCCGACATCGTAGCTCCAGCCATGTTCGGCCTTGAGGTCGGGATTGCCTCCGGGGAGGAAATACAGATCGTTGAGCGACGCATAGTGATGGTTGCGGGCCATGGAGCCTTTGACCGTCAGATTGGCAGGACGGTATACGACGTAGTCGGCGAATATGGCAGGGGTAGGGGCGTCGGCATCGCTCCCGGCTATGTCCTGACGCAGGACGGCCGACAGTCCGAGGCGTTGCGTGGCCTGCCACCGCGCGGATATTGCTGCGCCGATGTCGCACCGGCTCTTGTCGTAACTGTTGACGCCTGAGAGTGCCGCGTGGTCGACGGTGGCCACATGGTCATGCTTCACCGTCAGTGTGGCCGACAGGAAAACATTTTCTCTCGGAGTCCAGCCCCATTCGCCGTCGCCGTAGAATGTATCGGTCTTGGTGCGCGCCGTGGTCGAACGGTTCATCACCCCTTCGCTGCGTTCTACCGCGTAGTCGTATGCGTTCCACTGGTGGGTGTAACCGCCTCTTGCCGAAAATGTCATCCCCGGTGCGGTGTGCTGCCACGACGCTATGGCGCGGATTATGTTGTCACGCTGTTTCTTTATGAATTTGCGCGAGTCGATATAATCGACGGTGTTGAGAGGCACATGGCGCACGGAGCCGGTGTACCATACCTGCAGCCCGAGGTCGTGGCGCCTCGGGGCAGTGAAATAAACCTGTTGCAGAAGATGAAAATCCGAGTAGCTGCCGTTGCGGTTGCGGTCCTTGGGGTAGTAGGAGTCGACTATGGTATGGCTGTCGTCGTAGACGAACTCCTTGCGGTCCTTGTTGACGAATGTGAAATCGTTGTCGGAGGTGGAGAGCACGGCGCGTGTGGAAAATCGCCAGCGCTTGTCGCCGTAGGTGAGCCGCAGGAACTCGTCGAGAGTGGTGAAGGAGCCGACTCCCTGTATGTACTGCGCACTGAAGCCGCCGGGGATTTCGGCCGGCGATGTCGACAGGTCGACCATACCCCCCATTCCGGCCGACGTGCGTGTGAGCGACGAGGCTCCGTGCAGCAGCGAGGCGCGGTCTATAAGGTAGGAGGGGAGCATGGAGAAATCGGTCAGACCCATGGCGGGGGAATTGATGGGAAGACCGTTCCACGTCACTGCCGTATGCGAGGGGGCGGTGCCGCGGAATGCCACTGTCGACAGCGTGGCGCGTCCGGCCGACTTGACGAATACCGATGAGTTGAAGCCGAGCACGTCGGCCATCGACAGCGATATGTTGTCGCGTAGGGCGGCCGAGTCGATAGGGGTATATTGAATGCCGATGCGGCTCAGCGGACGCTGAGCAGTGACAGTGACGCCACCGAGCCGGCGGCTCAACGTGCTGTTTTGGGCAGTGGCTCCTAATGGCGCCAGACACAGAAAAAGCAGGGTCATCGTCAATAACAGTCGGGATGGCTCGGAGGAACTAAAATGTTCGCTATTGAAATGAAATTTGGCTCTAAAAAAATAGTGCCTTCCTGACGATTGAGTGATGCCCCTGCTTTGCGGGAGTCTCATATCCTGATGATTATGAGATGTTATTTGCCAAATTTCCAACAGAATCCGGCAGGAATAATACCTACATTGAATGAGTCGGTTTTGTCGCCCGATGCGTTGTAGCGGCTAACAGAACCGGCCTGCATATAGTCGATTGCATCGGCTACATATATGTCGCCGTTGACCGGATTGACGGTGAGGGCATACAGTCCGTAGCTCTCCGACGGGATGAAGGGCGCGGAGGGCGCTTCGTCGGCGTTGACGTTCATGCGCTGCACTCCGTTCTCAATCCAATAGAGCTTGCCGTCGTGGTAGCGCAGACCGGAGGCTGAGCTGTATTGAGCCAGTTTGATAGTCTTGTCAACTTTGAATGTCGACAGATTGATGCGAGAGATAGAAGGCGCTTCATAGCCGATGGGGTTGGTGGCCCAGCCTCCGCCGTCGCAAAGCACCCACAGGGAGCCGTTGCCATCGTAGGCGATACTCTGTGGCTGTATGCCTACTTCGATACGGTCAGCTATCTTATCATTGTTCACATCTATTTTTAGAATTTCTTTCTGGTAGCTCCAGCAGTTTACGTACACATAGTCTCCTATTCTTACCATCTGCTCGGTGGAGCCGGTGGAGGCTTCCATGTCGGGGATTTCTATATGCCCGGTGACCGAATAGGCAGAGGGGTCAACGATTGTTATGCGATTGTCGTAAAGAGAGGTGACGTACATTTTTTTGTCGTTGATGACTAATGCGTTGCGAGGTGACGTGATGTCAGTGACATGGCCCTTCACCTTGTAGGTTTTGGTATCGATAGCATATATCACATTGGAGCCGTTGACACAAATCCATCCGGTGTTGCCGTCAATGCTCATGGACTGTGCGGTGTCGCCGAGTTTCATGCCGTTGGCCTGCTCAAACACTCCGTTGGCCACAATGTTGTCTTTCGGGTCGTAATATGAAAGTGATCCGTTGCCGGCAAGGTAATTGCCGTTGCTTACTATGAAAAGTCCTTCGACCGATGATGGAGGGGTGGGTACATCCGGGTTATCATCGTCTGAACATGAGGTGAACGAGAAAGAAAAGACAGCGGCCGCCGCCGCGAGATAAATTAATTTTTTCATTGCTGTTAAACTATTTTTGAAGATTGTCAATTTTCAGCGTGACTTCCGTGGCGCGATTGTCGCCCCGGGTTAATCTACAATCCGGATTTACTCTTAATTCCGGACAGCAAAGCGTTTGTTTTCCGGCTTCTCTTGTGCGACGCCTTCTCAGAGCTTTAGACCCCAATGGCATCTGTGTCGCGACTTCCCAAATTAATATATTAATAATGGAAAGAAGAGTAACGGCAGCGTGTCTGCTCAGGATTTTCACCTGAATTCCTTACGGGCGGAAAGCCCGATATCTTTGCCGTTGCAAAGATAAGCAAACTATTTATAAAAATTAGTAGGTTTTTACAATTATTTTCCATAAATTTGAAACCGAATTGTGAGTAACGATTACTCCATATTCAGATATTACATTAATATTTAATTTGTTATGGAAACCCGCCAGACGGCAGACGAGTCAGTTGACCTGACTGCCAATCCTATCCCCGAGAGTTCTCAGCCTGAAGTTGAGAACGAAGAAGTCAACACATCAGCCGTTGCCGCCGATGTAGCTACAGATGATAACAAGGCCAAAGAGGCTGTTCCGGCCATTGATGAGATGTCGGAAGCTGATATCATCATAACACTCACCGCTCTTGCGCAGGCCTGTGCTGATGAAATATCCCGCGATGAAGTGTCGCGGCTCAAACAGCGTTATTACGCGTTGCGCAAGGCTACTGATGAGGAAGCACGCAAACAGTTCATAGCCAACGGCAACGACCCTGAAGCATTTATCCCCGAGGAGGACCCTGCCGATGAAGTGCTCCGCCAGTTGCTCAATTCGATTAAAGAGAAAAAAGCTGCGCGTGCGGCTGAGGTGGAGGCTGAGCTCCAGCGCAATTACGAAAAGAAAAATGCCCTCATAGACGAAATCACCGCTATGAGCAACGATACCGACAACGTAAACCGTCATTTCACCCGTTTCCGTGAAATCCAGCAGGAATTCAAGACTGTGGGCGATGTGGCTCCGCAGCAGATGTCGGACCAGTGGAAACGCTATCAGGAGGCCGTGGAGATATTCTACGACCAGCTGAAAGTGAACAAGGATCTGCGCGACTACGATTTCAAAAAGAATCTCGAGACGAAATTGCAGCTTTGCGCCGAAGCCGAACAGCTTGATGCCGAAGCCGACGTGATTGCCGCCTTCAAGCGACTGCAGGACCTGCATGTCACCTGGCGCGAGACAGGCCCTGTCGACAAGGAGCAGCGCGAGGAGATATGGACTCGCTTCAAGGAGGCGTCGGCCGTGGTCAACAAGAAATATCAGGCCTTCTTTGAAGAACGCAAGGCGCGCGAACAGGAGAACGAGAATGCCAAGACAGCGATATGCGAACGTCTTGAAGCGCTTGATTTCGACTCGCTCAAATCGTTCAACGCCTGGAACGACATGACAAAGACCATACTTCAGGCGCAGGAAGACTGGCGTAAGCTCGGCTTTGCATCAAAGAAAGCGAATAACGCGCTCTTCACCCGTTTCCGTGCCGTGTGCGATAAATTCTTCGCGCAGAAAGCGGAATATTATAAATCGGTCAAGGAGGATATGGCGGCCAACCTCGAGAAGAAAATAGCGCTTTGCGAGCAGGCAGAGGCTCTCAAGGACAGCACTGACTGGAAAGCTACCGCCGATAAACTTACCGAGCTGCAGCGCCGGTGGAAGACCATTGGTTCGGTTCCCAAAAAACGTTCCGATGAGGTGTGGAAACGCTTTCAGGAAGCATGCGATTTCTTCTTCGAGCAGAAAAAACGCGACCTTTCGCAGTCTCGCAAGTCGGAGCAGGAAAACCTTCGCGCAAAGCGTGCGCTGACAGCCTCGCTCAAAGAGATAGCCGCCGACGCACCGCGTCAGGAAGTAGTGGCCGCAATCAAGGACGCACAGGCACGCTGGAACGAAATTGGTCATGTGCCTTTCCGCGAGAAAGACAAGGTATATGAGGAGTTCCGTGCGGTCATCAATGAGCTTTACAAGGTGCACGACCTGAAAGATACACGCGCCAACTTCGCCCGTTTCGAGAACAGTATCAACGAGATGTCGGACAGCGGCAAGCTCTCGCGCGAACGCGAACGCCTTGCCCGCGTGCTCGAGACAAAACGTTCGGAACTGACCACATATCAGAACAATCTCGGATTTTTCAACTTCAAATCCACTTCCGGCTCGTCGATGCTCCGAGATATAGAGCGCAAGACACAGCGTATACGCGACGATATCGCCGACCTTGAAAAGAAAATCGCCCTGATTGACGGGCGTCTGTAATAACCTGACCCGCAATGCCCCGGCGAATTGTTGAATTCCCGGGGTATTTGTGATTTATTCCATGGCATGCCCTGACTGTCAGGATTGCTTCATGCCCCCAGTTGTAGCAATTCACTTTGTCGCGATATGCTGAAGCGATGTCGCACGGATTGTATCTATTTCAGAAATAAAATATTATGCTTAGAAATATTCCGATTGGTAAATATGGTAGATATGTACCGCTGATACAGACTCTTCTCGATATGGCAATCATGGCCGCAGCGTTTGTGGTGCTGTTGTCGGTCGGCAGAGACGGCCGTTTTTATGACGTGAGCGATAATGGCAGTGTATGGCGTACGATACTTATCGTCGGAATAGTGACACTCGTATCGTCGAGAGGCTGTATGGCCATACACGAACGCCGTATGATGCGAGCCGAAAAATTATTCGGCATGGCATTGCTCACATCATTATTTTCCACACTCCTTTATGCGGCGATGATGATGTTTACCGGATATGGCAATGTACAGTTCATATTCTTCTGTATATTGTATTTTGCGCAGGCAGCGGTGCTTCTCCTTTTATGGTTGGTATCGTTGCAGCTTCTCAAGCGTTTCCGCCGGCATGGGCGCAACACACGTAATATCGTAATCATAGGAACCGGACAGCCTGCCATGCGCCTGTCGCAGCTTCTTGCCAACGAACAGGGCTACGGCATGAGGGTACTCGGATACTTCGACAACAGGATTCCTTCGGATTTCAACGGAAAATTCATCGGTAATATCGACAAACTTGAGGATTTCATACGGGCAAACGACGTGCATGAGATATTTTATGCCTCGTCAATCGACAATGATGTATTGATTAATAAGGTGATACATCTTGCCGACCAGCATTTCTGCAAATTATATTTCACTCCTTTGATGTCGCCGAAACTCCAGCACAGTTTCTATATGTTCAATTTCAACAGTACGATACCGGCGATTGCCGTGCACAAATCTCCGTTGCGGTCGGTGACCAACAGAGCCATCAAACGCACGTTCGACATACTGTTCTCCGGCCTCGTGCTGCTTTTGTCGCCCCTCGTGCTAATACCGGTCGCCATCGCTATAAAGATTTCATCGCCGGGCCCCGTATTTTTCCGACAATTGCGCACCGGCTACATGGGTAAAGAATTTTATTGCTATAAATTCCGTACCATGCGCGTGAGCAAAGACGCCGACACACGTCAGGCAACAAAAGACGACGATCGCAAGACCCGTCTCGGCAACTTCCTGCGACACACTTCAATCGACGAGCTGCCGCAGTTCTGGAACGTGTTCAAAGGCGACATGTCGGTCGTCGGTCCGCGTCCCCACATGCTTGCGCATACCGAGGAATACCGTCAGCTTATCGACCAGTACATGGTGCGCCATCTCGTCAAGCCGGGCATAACAGGCTGGGCGCAGATACAGGGATTCCGCGGCGCCACCGACGAACTCTGGCAGATGGAACGCCGCGTCGACAACGACGTATGGTACATAGAGCACTGGAGCCTCTCGCTCGACCTTAAAATCATAGTCCGCACCATAACCAACGCCATCTCCGGCGAAGAAAACGCCTATTAATTTCACTCAAGCTAAAATTGCAGCGCACGGCGATATAAAAATTGTCGGCTTTACTGTCCGCGGTTAAAAACCGCGGCTACTATAACGCTCTACAATCAGTCATGCAGTAGTCGCGGTTTTAGTAATGTAGTAGCCGCGGTTTTTAACCGCGGACAGTAAAGTCGGGCGATGTACTGCAATCCCGTAATGAGGCTGTTAGTTCAATTTTATTTGGGTCAATGTAAATAATAAGTTGTAAAAATTCCGGTATCGGAGAGCCTTAGGCTCGAGGGTGTGCTCTTGACATTTAACCAGGTTATACATCTGACTCTTAAATCTGTGCACTGCTGAAGCTACGCGCTCGAAGTCATATAAAAAGGAGGCTGCGACTTAAACTTTGATTAAAACACAGCCTCCTGTAAAAAATTTATATGCGTCACTATTTAATCAGCACTTTCTTGCCGTTGATAATATAGATGCCGGGAGCGAGCACCTTGAGGTCATCTTTAGACGCATTGGTCATTATGCCGACACCCTGCAGGTTGTAAACATTGTAAACTTCGTTGGTGTCACCTTCGATATCATCAACGCTCGCACTCGCTTCATCGCTTTCTCTGATATGCAGAAAGTCTTTCCAATACGTAGCACATTTATAATTTAAAAGACTTCCTTTCGGCACAATAAGTTCGCACTTTAATTTGGAAAAACCTGATAAAGAATAGGGACCTACTATCGTGGGTGTCGTATTCCTCGATACAAGCTTCGCTACTGAAGAGCACCCCTGGAACGCAAAATCACCTATCGAAGTCACACTGTTGCCAATAGTCACCTCTTTTAGCCCGTCACATCCGGAGAAGGCATAAGTGCCAATTGAAGTCACACTATTGGGAATCAGTAGCTCTGTCAGTCCGGTACAACCAGAGAAGGCCTCCCGGCCAATTGAAATCACGCTATGGGGAATCAGTATCTCTGTCAAGCCGGTACAACTGCCGAAAGCATATTCATAAATCGATGTCACGCTGTTGCCAATAGTTACTGTTTTTAAGCCAGTGCACTGAGCGAATGCGGACGATCCAATACAAGTTACGCCATTGCCAATAGTCACTTCTGTCAGCCCTGTGCAAAAGCAGAATGCTTCCGAGCCAATTGAAGTCACGCTGTTGCCAACAATCAAAGACTTTACCCTTTTTCCGAAAGGAGAGGAAGAGTTGTCAAACGAAATATTTCGTCCTAAATATAAAGTCTCAATAGGACAGTCCTCGAATGGACTATTGATGTTATTAAAGTTCAAAGTTTTTTCACCGTCACTAATTGTCACCTTCCTCATCTCAGTGCATCCTGCGAAAGCATATGAGCCCACCTTCGTCACGCTGTTGCCAATCGTCAACGAAGTTATGTTTTTACAGTGGAAATAAGCGTAGTCTCCAATGGAGTTGACGGAATTGGGGATTGTTACTGATTTAAGACTATCGCAATTAGCAAAAGCAAAGTCGCAAATTTTGCCCACACTGTTGCCTATATATGCCCTTTTCAAATTTCTACAGCCGTGAAAAGCGCTTTCTCCGATTGAAGTAATAGAGTTGGGTATTGCCACCGAGGTAATGCTTCGGCAATTATAGAACGCATAGTCCTTTATTAATGTAGTGCCATTAGGAATTTCAAGGTCTGAAATCAGTTCATCGCCGAGATATAAATCGCCATAATTTAGAATATCAGAATTAGGGGCAAATTCGATATTGCACCACGATTCTATGTCATAAATTTGAATTGCAATACGATTATTGAAGGAAGTGAAAAAAATATGGGAACCTATTTTAGAGACGGATTTTGGAATTTTCAACGGGCATAGTATTGTACAGTCATAAAAGGCATAGTCGCCGATTGATGTGACAGAGTTACCTATTGTCACTGAACGAATATCGCTGCATTCGTAAAAAGCATAGTCGCCAATTGATGTGACGGAGTTACCTATTGTCACTGCGTCTATACTTCGGCATCTGAAGAACGCCCTACTGCCGATGGAGGTGACAGTGTATGTTTGTCCCTCTGCAGTAATTGAATCCGGAATGACAACTTCCGATTTGGACTTTACACATTTAGTTAGTTTTGCTGTTTTTGTGAGGTTATCGTAGACATATAAAAGGCCGTCAATCAAAACTTCACCAGCATCAAGTGTCCCGGTTGCTATGCAAACAGCATCGATATCAGACCCATCTGTAGTATGGGCGTGGATTTTACAATCGCCGACATTATATATTCTTACCTCTCCCCAGCTGTCAACGGTGGCGATGTTTTCATCACTTGATGACCAATTTAGGGTTTTAACAGTAGCATTCTCGGGAAGAATTGTGGCTTTAATTCTAAAGGATTCTCCAACTTTGCAACTGAATGCAGTCGAGTTCAGAGACAATGATTCAATGGCAGTCGGTAAAACAGTTATCTTACAGATACTTTCCAAATCGGAACCATCGGTAGTTCTTGCCTTAACGGTACATTTGCCTACACTCTTGGCAGTTACGTTGCCATTGTCATCAACATCTGCTATGAAGGTATTGCTTGAAGACCACTTGATTGTTTTATTAGTGGCGTTTTCAGGCATAACGATTGCGTTAATATTAAGAATATTCCCAACTTCGGCTTCCCATGATTCAGGTATGGAAATCGATGAGATATAAATAGGCGTTACTTTTATTGTGCATGACGCAGTAACATTAGAGTTATCGGTGGCTTTGCATGTAACAACAGTTTCTCCAACGCTGACAGGAGTAACTAATCCGGACTCATCTACAGTAGCAACAGTGGAGTCTTTCGTTGACCATTCAACAGTCTTATAAGTTGCATTCTCGGGTATTATTTGTACCGAAAGTTGTAATTTTTGATTTATAATTAGTGGTAGAATTGAGTTCTCAACATCCTGTCCATTTGCTAAGACATGTAACTCAGTGACTGGTTGGATTACGTCCACTTCCACCGTAGCAACAGATCCATTTATATATGTTGCAGAAATTGTTGCCTTTCCAGTTTTGTGACCAAAAACGACACCATTTTCCACGGTTGCAATATCTTTGTTGGAAGACTCCCATGTTAAATTTGAGTTGGATGTATTGGCCTTTAATGTTATAGATTCACCAACATTTACCTTTTGAGGGCATTCTCTTGTAAAGGATAGTACAAAATAATATTGTGAATCTGACATTAGACGTTTGAACTTGTTCCAACTTGAATATTTATAGTTAGATAATTGATCATCTTCTACAATCACAAAAACATTTTCATATGCAGTCTCGTTGAATGGCTCGCCATATAATGAAGGTGGAGTTCCTTTACATATTATTTTTCCGGCTTTCATACTTGCAAAAGCGTTATTCCCGATGGAGGTTATGCCTTTGTTCAGTTGAAGGTGAGTAATTGATTTTGAGGAGTTTTTGAACGCATTTTCTGATATGCTACAGCTTACGGGTTTATCGTCTTCAGATCCCAAATAAACATTCGTGATTCCTGAAACTTCAAACTGATAGATATTGGTAAGATTAACCCCTGTCGCATAAAGGTAATCACAACTTCCATAGTATCCATTAACACTCAATCCTTTAAGGTTTGTCAATAACCCATTGTCTACCCAAGACGAACCGGAACAATACCAAACGCTCTCATTATAACGTTCAGCAGTGCGACCAGTCATAACTGCGGTTTGATTCATTACAACGGCCCCGGGATCTTTGGTTATAGTATAGATATAGCCATTCCGTTCCAATGCATGCGATTCGATACTAAATGCTAAAGCAATTAGAAAATAAAATATTCGCTTATAATCCATAATCCACTACTTAATGATACTTATTTTTCTATGACTCTATTTCTTTTTCTATAGCCTACTTTCCTCTGACATTATCAATTGGGAGCAGGTTTTGAATGAGATATTCCTCAAGTGATAGACGTTCGTACTTTTTCTCGTCAGGTGCCTGGATTGCGACAATTGCGTATGGCATGGCAGACCAATTGTCGGAAAGTATAATACACTTGCCACCCTCATTCCGGAAGTATTGGTAAAAGCGAGAGCCGAATGATAGTGATTGGCCTACGTAAATCACCTCGCCGGTTCTTGAAAGAATTAGATAAACTCCGGCATGCTCATTGCCCGGCCATTGTTGATTCTTGAACTCGTAATCACCGTCGTCTCCCGGAAAAAGACGATAAGGAGGAAGTGCTTTGAATGATGTGTTGTAAAGTTGATTATATTCTTCTATCAACTTTAAGGCATTAGAAAGATTGTCCCGCATTCGACAAAAATCTGCCGCGGTCGTCCCCTCGTTGGCATTAGATTGGTTTATAAAAGAAAAAGCGTAGGAGTCTGTATCGGTTGCCGTCCTACGTTCAGAGGCTTCTCGCATTGCCCTTTAGATGTCGGACGGCAACGAAGAAGCCCTACGCCTGTATATGCAACGAAAGCATACGGCCATGCATCCATACGGAATTCATTAGCCGATGCTGATATTACATATCCGCGGGCATTCATCGTTGCTCAATCCCTGACATCTAAATGAATTTTGCGAGAATTCCTGAACGTCAAGAATCAGCGTGGATAAACGCTTTTTTATTATGTCTATGCTTCCCGCCCTCGTCCCTACTACCGGGGCCTCTGAACGGTCCGCATCGCGAATTTATAAATAAAATTGGGAAAAAACAAAAATATTTTGGATGTGAACGAATTAGGCCTCAATCTTAAATTACAGCTGAAATTACATAGCATATTACGGTTCCCATTTAATATTGCTTTTCGAGGGTGTTGCAGAACTCGATTTTAGCTGACCGCGGTTGAAAACCGCGGCTACTACGCAGCTGATTATCAAGAGAATTTGCATAGTGGCCGCGGTTTTCAACCGCGGAAAGTTTAGTTCTGCAACACTCTCGGACAGTAAAGTCGGGAATCATCATATTGCTATGTACTGCAATTTCAGAATGAGGATGTTGATTCAATTTAATTTGCTGATAAACACAAAAAAGCGATGGAATTTTCCATCGCTTTTTTGTGATCCATACTGGATTCGAACCAGTGACCTCCTCCCTGTCAAGGAGGCGCTCTAAACCAACTGAGCTAATGAATCGCGCTATGTCGTGATCCGGATGCGACTCGAACGCATGACCGTCTGCTTAGAAGGCAGATGCTCTATCCAGCTGAGCTACCGGACCTACCTTGGTTTATTGTTTTGCAAAGGTACGCTTTTAATCGGTATTGTGCAAATATTTTTTGATTGTAAGCGCTATTTTAAGTTACTTATGCCCGTTTTATTCTATTGCGGCAGGAAACGGGCTTGGTCGGGACGGCCGAGCGGATGGCGCGACAGATAGTCATTGCGCTGGTCGTCGCCAATCTTTCCGAGGATAAAGTAGCGCGATTTCGGATTGAGGATTATCAGTCCGGCGGTCGAGGCGGGTGGATTCAACGCTCCGCTCTCGGTCGGTACAAGTTCGATTCTCTTTAAATCGAGTATCCGGTCGATTATGAATACAAGCGACTGGTCGGGCAGCGACGGATAGCCGACAGCCGGACGTATCGACTGCATCTCGATTTCGAGGTCGGAGAGATTGACATCGCCGTCGGTATACCCCCAGTCATGGAGCGCCTGACGGTGTGTGGCCTCGGTGGCGGCTTCGGCGAGACGGTCGGCGACAGTGCGGTACACAAGTCCCATGTATTCATCCGTAGTGGCGACATCGTCAATCAGCTGTTGTATTTTCGCACCGGTAGAAACGGCGAAAATACCCGTAAAATCGTCAGGCGAGCCGTCGGGCGCCGCAGGATTTATGAAATCGGAGAGCGCCACGCGGGGCTGTCCGTTGTCGTCGAGCTGCTGTCTCAGCGTCGGGATAGCGAATCGGCCGCTTTCAGTAGATATAAGTATCTCGTCGTTGGTAGTGGAGCAGGCCGGTCGGCAGTCTACTATTGCCTTTACCCCGAGGCCTTTTGCGGCAATGGAGGCGAGTACGTCGTCGGCGTCTTTGAGCAGGCGGCGCGCCTCTATCGCTTTGGCCTGTTTCTGCGACGACGGAGCCTTTGATATGTTGTGACTTTGGACTGCGTTGCCGGCGTCGGGGGCAAGTGACGCGAGCGAAGCGTCGAGCTTCCATGCGGCAAGGAATGCGCGCCAGTTGATTAGCGGGCGGAGCGTGTCGATGTCCCATTCGTAAGAGAGCGGTTTCGGCGTGATGCGTTCCGTTACCGTGTGTCCCGGAGCTGCATGCGGCCTGAGCGCACGCGCTTCGGCGAGCGACAGCATGCGCACCGGAGCATCGGAAGCATTACGCAACCGTTCCTGTTCGTCAAGCAACTGCCGTCCTGCTTCGGCTGCCGTGGCAGGGTCGATGAATTCTTTTACACGTCCCGGCATCTGCGCCGCGTCGCGTGTGTGAACCACCGACGACGAATAGAGCGGAGCTATCTTTATGGCCGTGTGGAGGTCGGATGTCGTGGCGCCCCCGATAAAGAGGGGCATTGTCAGGCCGGTGCGCTCCATAAGCCGAGCCACATTGCGCATCTCTTCGAGCGACGGGGTAATCAGACCCGACAGACCGACTATGTCCGCTTTTTCGCTCCGCGCACGTTCCACGATTGTCTCAGCCGGGACCATTACACCGAGGTCGATGACATCGTATCCGTTGCAGCGCATTATGACCGATACGATATTTTTTCCGATGTCGTGCACGTCGCCTTTCACAGTCGCGATTACCATCTTCGGGCGCGATACGGAGGTGTCGGATTTTCCCACGGCCTTCTCCGCTTCAATCACCGGAGTGAGTATGTCGACGGCCGCTTTCATGGCCGAAGCGCTCTTCACTACCTGAGGCAGGAATATCTTCCCTTCGCCGAAACGCCTGCCCACAAGGTTCATCGCCGCCATAAGCGGGCCGTTGATTACCTCGACCGCCGAGCCGGCCTGTTGCAGCGCGGCTTCCACCAGTGCGTCAAGATTGGCCGTGAGGCCTCGGGCCACCGCTGTGGTAAGCGCTTCGTCGGGCGCGAGCGACGTCGGTTCGAGCGCCTGACGGTGTGTATCGGCCGAGGCGCCCTCTTTCTGTTGCAGCAGGAGCTGGGCTTCCTCTACAAGACGGTCGGCCGCATCATCATCTTTGTCGAGTATCACATCCTCGACGAGCTGAGCAAGCCGAGGCGGAATCTCGTCGGGAGAGGGGAGGGAGGCCGCATTGACGATAGCCATGTCCATGCCGGCCGGAATGGCATGCGACAGGAATATGGCATGCATCGCTTCGCGCACCTGATTGTTGCCGCGGAATGAAAATGACAGGTTGGACAATCCGCCGCTTATCTTCGCTCCGGGCAGATTCTTCTTAATCCACCTTGTAGCCTCGATGAAATCGACGGCATACCGGTTGTGCTCGGGCATACCCGTCGCGATTGAAAGTATATTGGGGTCGAAGATTATATCCTGAGGCGGTACGCCGGCGCGGGTAGTGAGCAGCCGGTAGCTGCGGGCGCATATCTCCGTTTTACGTTCGAACGATGTGGCCTGCCCCTCCTCGTCGAATGCCATTACCACCATTGCGGCGCCGAAGCGTCGTATTGTCCTGGCGTGCTCTATGAAGGCCTCTTCGCCCACCTTGAGTGATATTGAGTTGACTACCGGTTTGCCCTGAATGGTCTTGAGTCCGGCGAGGATGACGTTCCAGTCCGACGAGTCGACCATCACAGGCACCGCGGCGATATCGGGGTCGACCTGAGCCAGACGTATGAACCGGCTGATGCACTGCCGGGCGTCGAGAAGCGCGTCGTCCATGTTGACATCGACAATCTGCGCTCCCTTTTCCACCTGCGTGCGGGCTATCTCAAGCGCCTCGTCGTAGTTGTTTTCCTTTATAAGGCGAAGGAACTTGCGGCTGCCGGCCACATTGCACCGTTCGCCTACGTTCACGAAATTTGTCTCGGGTGATATTGCGAGCGTGTCGAGTCCGGCAAGAATGAGCGTACCGCCCGGCTTACGGTACGGACGCGGCGAATAGGCGGCCGCCTCCCTGGCTATGGCGCGTATATGGTCGGGTGTGGTACCGCAGCATCCGCCTACGATATTCAGCTGTCCGGATTCAAGAATCGGGCGCAGGGCGTCGGCCATCATCTGCGGTGTCTCGTTGTAGCGGCCCAGTTTGTCGGGAAGGCCTGCATTGGCATAGACCGATACGCGCGGCACAAGCGGCTGCAGCGTGGCGATATGCGCGGCCATCCCCTCGATGCCGAATCCGCAGTTGAGTCCCACGGCAAACGGATTGGCGTGAGCCACCGTGGCTGCAAACGCTTCGAGCGACTGCCCCGAGAGGGTGCGTCCGCTTTCGGTCAGCGTCACCGACAGGATTACCGGGAGTGTGGTTCCGGTCGTCTCAAAAGCCGTCTTGGCGGCATAGATAGCCGCTTTGGCGTTGAGCGTGTCGAAGATTGTCTCTATTATGAGCAGGTCCGCGCCACCTTTTATGAGTGCGGTCATCTGGGTGGTGTAGGCGGCGACCATGGTGTCCCAGTCTATGTCATCGTCGAGCGTTACTGCCATGGTCAGTGATTTGTTGGTCGGCCCGACGCTTCCGGCCACGTATGCGCGGCGCCCTGTTGCCTTGAAGTATTCGTCGGCCTCTGCGCGGGCTATTTCAGCCGCCGCAAGGTTGATTTCGGCCGCGTACTCCGACAGGGCGTAGTCGGCAAGCGATATGGCATTGGCGTTGAACGAGTTGGTCTCTATTATGTCGGCTCCTGCCTCAAGATATTGCCGGTGAATGCCGGCTACGGCCTGCGGGCAGGTAAGACACAGCACGTCGTTGCATCCGCGCAGGTTGGTGCCGTGTGATTTAAAACGAGAACCCCGGAAATCATCTTCCGTAAGATTAAGGCTCTGCAGCATGGTGCCGAACGCACCGTCAAGTATTATGATACGCTCGTCGGCAAGGTCGACAAGCTGTTGTGAACGTATTGGAAATTCTGTCATCCTGAAGTGTTGTCTGTATTTTGATAGTATATATGGGTGTGACGCTGTTAATCTGTCGCAAATTTACAAAAATTTGTTGTAAAAAATAGTTATGGCATCGGCCGGTGTGATATTTATAATTAAATGACAACCATCCACAGTTACTGATTGTTAATATTTCAAGCTCTTAAGGGCAATATTGAAGTCAACGTTTTAACTGTTTAGTTACATTATGGGAAGATTTATTAACCTTGTGCTCGGGCTTGCGGTGTGCACTTCGGCAATTGCAGCCGACATCGTGGCCGATGCCGTTGTGCCGCGTGATACACTGCCCGGTCTCGACACCATGACTGCCGATGAGATAAAGACCGAGCGACTCAAGCAAAGCCATAAAATCATATATGTCGGTGATGGAGAGAAAGCTCCCGATGATTCTGTTGCGCAGACCCTTGCATTATTTTATGTCGACCAGTACCGGCATTTCCAGGACCCGCTCGCACCATATTTCCTGTTCATGAGCAAGGATGCCAAACTCGCCATGGGTATCGGCGGGTGCATACGTATGCGCGCATGGGGCGATTTCGACGGCTCGGTGCCCGTCAACGGTTTTATTCCCTACATGATACCCGTGCCGCGCGACCCCGACCGGATGAAGCGTATAGGCGGCACGCCTGCCGGGACGGCATTGTTTTTTAAGGTGATAGGACGCAGCGCCACGCTTGGCGACATCATCGGATACATACAGTGCGATTTCTCTGGTCCCGATAATGTCATATTCAAGTTGAAGAAAGCATACGTGACCATAGCCGACTGGACAATAGGATATGCCGCAACCACATTCAGCGACCCCGCAGCACAGGCTCCGACTATCGACGGGGGAGGGCAGAACGGCAAAACATCGCATACCGACCTGCTGGTGAGATGGCAGCATGAGTTCAACCGGCACTGGGAGATGGCGGCTTCGCTTGAAATACCTGAATCGAAGGTAGATGCCGACGGTGTCCTTACAAAGAAACTTGACGACTATCTTCCCGACCTCGCGGTGTTCGGCCAGTACAACTGGGGTCACGGCGAGCATGCGCGTCTGTCGGGCATAATGCGCTCTATCCCGTATCGCAATCTCGTCACCGGCGAACGCAAGACGGTAGTGGGGTGGGGCATACAGGCGTCGACGGTTTTCTACCCGTTCAACCGCCTCGCACTCTACGGCATGGTAAGTACCGGAAAAGGATACGAAAGCTACATGGCCGACATGTCGATCGGCGCATACGACCTTGTGACCGACAACACTACTCCCGGACGGCTCTATGCCCCGCTGGCATTAGGCCTTAATTTTGGTCTGAAATACAACTTCACCCCGAGCGTGTATGCCTGCGCGGCATTAGGCCGCGTCGGATATTATCCCGATTATAAGGTCGAAGGAACTGACTACCGCTACGGACTCTACGGAGCCTTCAACATATTCTGGGACATGTCGCCGCGCCTGCAGGTAGGCGCCGAATACCTGATTGGTTCGCGCCATAACTTCAACGGCGAGCATAACCACGCCAACCGCGTCGACTTCCTCTTCCAGTTCTCCTTCTGAGCATAGCATGGACGCGATTAAATGCTGTTGACTTCAGGTGCATAGATAGGGGCGGGGGCGTCTCGCCCCCGTGATATTATTCTTATTCACTTAAAGTTACCACGGGGGCGAGACGCCCCCGCCCCCTATCAACTCAGTTTAAGAAACAGCATTGGAACACGATTTGCTGCGACTTTTGGCCACTATTACCGCACGTATATCTTGCGGGATTTGCCGTTGCGGAGTTCGATGTATATGCCCGGTATCTCGGGAGTGGCGACAGGTTCGCCGCGCAGGTTGAAGTATATCGGTTCATCGGCATCTTCGTCAGCAATGATGTCGTCAACCCCTGCATCAAGGAACCATTTAAAGTTGCGCCACCCCGTGGCAGCCCGGAACTGAGGTATCATGTCGCCAAGCACGTTTACTTTGCAGTTGTCGTAGACATTACTTGTGAAAGCACTCTCGGCAAGCTGTGGCACGTCCAATGTGACGCAGTCGATGGCCATAATCTTGTTGTCATTGGCAAAAGCATTGCTGCTTATCGTCGCGTGCACCGGCGTCAGAAATGCGCTCTTGAAGCGTCGCTCCACCATACCAGCCGGCAGCTCGCGGCTGCATGTCTGCGCAGTGCCGGCAATGATGACTCGGAAAAGATTGCCGGTATGGAGGCATTTGAAACTGCATTCACGCAAGTGCGGCCGGGTTTCACCGAAGAACTGCTCCGTCGTCATCCCGGACTGACAGCATACGAACTGCGTCTGTGCTCATTGCTCAGTATCGGGCTTGACACCAAGGAAATAGCTCGTATCCTGAGCATTCAGCCTGATTCGGTAAAGAAGAGCCGCCAGCGGCTCCGCTCGAAGCTCTCCATTCCCTCAGGCATGACATTTGTCCAATACTTTACTTCGCAGACAAGCTCTTAGCGTTACGGAATATCCTGCTGCTCGGGAGCAACGAATGTGTAGGCGCCTATATCGGCGGGTGAATGAACGCTTTCGCCGTAGCGGTCGGCCGTGAACCCGAAGGTGTCGTAGGCCGCATCGGCTGCGCCTATGGCCGGCGACTCGGGCTTAAGGCGGTAGTCGAACAGGTATTCATTGCGCACGGTGTAGTAAAGCGGGTCGGTGTCCCACAGGCAGTTGATGAAGTTGTCGTCGTCAGTCCCCTTGCTCTTGAATATGCAACGCCGCATTGTGACGGATGTGCCGGTAAGGTCGCCGTGTGAAAATTCCGTACCGTTGCCGTAGACGATGGTGTTGGTGAAGTCGGCTGATATGTACGGCTTCTGTCCGCTCTCCTCGTCAGCGTCGTCGGGGCTGAGATGCGCAAGCTGTATGGCCGGACCGCCGAGCACCGTGAACAGATAGTAATTGGCTATCGTGCAGTGGTTGAATATATGTTTGCCGCCCGTGAGTTTCAATATCCCCTGCGATGCATCGGTCAGTTCGCAGCCGACTGCCCTGACGTTGGCATGGTATGAGTCTATGATATAGTTGGTGGTGTTGCGCACCTGGCAGTTTGTGAGCGTGAGGGCGGGGGTGTCGCCCGATTCGATGGACGACAGTGTCAGCCCGTCGGAGCTGTTGCGTATCGAGGTATGCGACATGCTGTTGCCGCGTGATGTCGACGTGAAATATATTCCGCCCCATTGTCCCGACATGAGTTCGTAGGGTATGGCGGCAGCCACATTGCCCGTGCGGTAGCCGGTTATCTCGACCTGCGCGTCGGGAGTGCCGGATGCGAGCAGCGTGCCCTCCACCTTGAATGCCGACTTGTCCTTCATGCGCACTTTCGTCCCGGCTTCGAGCGTAAGCGTGGCGCCGGGGGCAATTCTTACGGTGTCGGATATGAGATACGGTTTTGCAGCGTTCCATACCGTGTTGCCGGTAATGTCTAATCCGTTGTATCTTACGACATCCTGCCCCTGTATGTTGAGCACCACTGTCGATGTCACACCGTTGGTGATGAAGTCGAGATGACGCTCTACCTCCAGCAGGTCGTCGCGTCCGTTCTCAGGCAGGGTCGCCTCCACAAACACGAGGATGGAATCGTTGGGACGTATCTCGATGTCGCTGAACGATTTGCCTGAAAATCCGTCGACGTTGAGACGGAAATAGCCGTCGTTGTCGTCGCGGAGGGATATGTGGCTTATGTTCAGTATCTTGTCGTGACGGTTATAGACGGTGAAACGGCGTGTAGGCGAGCCCTCGAGAGTGTAAATCTCGCCCATTCGGAGAGTATCGACCGAGAATGCCGGCTGGTCGGACGGCGATGTGGTGACACCGTCTTCGATGCACGACGTCAGCATGCATGCCGCGATGGCCGCTATTACAGTGAGATATATTGATATTTTTCGCTTCATTGATATATTCATTGATTTATGTCAATAAAATAACGGAAACATATATGGATTATTGCTTTATAAATATAAAATCACTACCTTTGCGCCTCCGTACCGGAATCAGAGGGTGTTGCGTAACTGCAAAACTCGCACGACATTGTAGGAACGCACGGTCTGTGCGTCCGGAAAATCGTCCGCCTGTCAACTCGCCTCCCACCCTCCAAGAGTGCTTGCTACCTCGTTAAAAACAAGAAAAAATGAAACAATTAGCCAACCGCCAAGTATCGGCGCTTTATCTCGTGCTCGTCCTGACATTCTGTATATGTCTGATAGTAGCCAATCTTGTGGAAATCAAGACAATCGACCTCGGACCGCTGACTATCACCGCCGGGGTGATAATATTTCCTCTTTCTTACATAATAAATGACTGTGTGGTTGAGGTCTACGGATTTCAGCGCGCCAAACTCATGATATGGCTCGGATTTGCTTCGAGCCTGTTTGTGACGCTTGCTCTCCAGCTGTCCATCGCGCTCCCGGGTTCGGCGGAGTGGACATCGCAGACGGCCATGCAGGAAATCTACGGCGGAGTGCCGCGTATCGTTGCGGCGAGCTTCCTCGCGTTCCTGTGCGGCTCCATGGTCAATGCCTATACGATGGAGCGCATGAAGCGTTCGGGCAACGATGCGCGACGATTCTCATTCCGCGCCATATTGTCGACAGTCTACGGCGAGAGTATCGATTCGTTGATATTTTTCCCGATAGCCTTCGGCGGAGTGCTGTCGTGGCGCATGATAGTCTCGCTTATGGTCACGCAGGCCGTCATAAAGACGTTATATGAAGTGATGATACTCCCTGTCACGATTCTTGCGGTAGGCAGGTTGCGTAAGGTGGAAAGGATGGTGGAGCATGCGTGATACCGAAATGATTTCCGACGGCACCGTGCGCGCTCATGGCGCGTCTGACGCAGTCAAAGCGCCGGCAGGCGTGACCTGGATATGGTTCGACCTCGACGACACGCTCTACGACTTTGCCGCCTCGTCGCTCATAGCCCTTCGCGGCGTGTACGACAAGTATCGCCTTGACCGCTTTTTCAGTAGCGTGGAGCAGTGGACCGAAGTCTATCACCGCCACAACTCCGCTCTCTGGAAGCTCTACAACGCCGCCATGATTACGCAGCAGCAACTGCGGTTCGACCGATTTTATCTGCCGTTGCTTGAAGGTGGCGTCCCCGAGGAGGAAAACCGGCGCCTCAATCCGCAGTTCGATGTCGACTATCTCGCCATGCTCGGCGCCACGGGACTGCTTGTCGACGGAGCAGCCACCGCTCTTTCCCATCTGAGAGAGCGCGGTTTCCGTATCGGTATCCTTTCCAACGGTTTCCGCGGAGTCCAGCACGAAAAACTCCGGTCGTCGGGCATCGGTCACCTCGTCGACAAGATAGTGCTCAGCGACGATATCAATGTCAATAAACCCGACCGGCGCATATATGAATATGCCCTTGAACAGGCCGGAGCCACAGCCGCCGGCTCGCTGATGATCGGCGATAATCCCGACACCGATATAGCCGGTGCCGTGCGGGCCGGGTGGCACGCCATATTATATGCCCCGCATGCACCCGATGAAAAAATCGTAATCGAACGACGCGAAATAGGGGTAATACGCCATCTCGACACGTTGCTAAATTGGTAAAAGATTGAAGTTTATTAAAATTTTGTGCATAAAATTGCACACAATTAAAAAAAAAATGCGATATTTGCATCTGCAAAACGACACCGGACGATTTTGCACCACTAAATGCTTGCAAACAAATATATTAACCTATAATTAAAAAATCACGTACAACAATGACTAAAGCAGACATCGTTAACGAAATCGCTAAACGTACGGGTCTTGAAAAGGCCAACGTACTCGTCACCATCGAAAATTTCATGGATGTGGTAAAAGACTCCCTCGCTCATGGTGATAACGTATATCTCCGCGGCTTCGGTAGCTTCATCATCAAAAAACGTTCTGAAAAGACAGCCCGCAACATCTCTAAAAATACTACAATCATCATCCCCGAGCACAATATCCCGGCTTTCAAACCGGCCAAAGTGTTCATGGAAGATGTAAAATAATACCGGGTAACGGCTTCGGCCCGACCCCCGAAAGAGAATTAGTCATTTATTTATAAACTTTTTAATCGTTACATCAAAATGCCCAGCGGTAAAAAAAGAAAAGGCCACAAGATGGCTACTCACAAACGTAAAAAACGTCTGAGAAAAAATCGTCACAAGAAGAAATAATCTCATGACATAACGCTATACAGGACAAACTTATATGATATTCCGCCAAGCGGTTGTTGTCAATAAGTTTGTTCTTGCGTTTTTTATAAATGAAAGCCGCGCCCGCATGGCGTCGGTATCCCTAATCAGGCATCGGCCGCTACCGACCGCATGCATAATTTAAACCCAACCAATGAAAAGCGAATTAATTGTAGACGTACAGCCCAATGAGGTTTCGATTGCGCTTACCGAGGAAGGACGGCTTGTGTCCCTGCAGAAAGAGTCGCGCAATCTTGCCTACGCTGTCGGCGACATCTATCTGGCTAAAGTGAAGAAACTCATGCCGGGACTGAATGCCGCCTTTGTCAATGTCGGCTACGAGAAAGACGCTTTCCTTCATTACCTTGACCTTGGCCCTCACTTCTCTTCCTATTCAAGTTTTGTAGACCAGCTGCTTGAAGATAAAAAACGCATTCCGCAACTCTCGAAACTCAAACTCGGTCCGGACATTGACAAACACGGATCCATAGCCGACCTTCTCACGTCGGGACGCGAACTGCTCGTGCAGATTGTCAAAGAGCCTATATCGTCAAAAGGTCCCCGTCTCACCACCGAAATTACATTTACCGGACGATACCTCGTGCTCATACCGTTCAGCGATAAAATATCCATTTCGCAAAAAATCAAGTCGACCGAGGAGAAACTCCGTCTCCGTCAGCTTGTCGAAAGTATCCGCCCGAAAAATTTCGGAATTATAATACGCACTTCGGCCGAAGGAAAACGTGTGGCCGACCTCAACCACGAGCTGAAGACTCTTCTCGAATGTTGGGAATCCACTCTCGCCAAAGCACAGAAAGCTGCGGCTCCCGCACTGATTTTTGAGGAGGAAAGCCGTATTGTAGGAGTGTTGCGCGACATATTCTCACCCGATTTCGAAGCGGTTCATGTCAACGATACCGACGCTATGGCGCAGATACAGAAATATGTGAGTCTCATAGCCCCCGAGCGTCGTGATATAGTGAAACTCTACGACAAGCCCGAACCGATTTTCGATAAATTCAACATCACCAAACAGATAAAATCGTCGTTTGGCAAAACTGTATCATTTAAATCGGGCGCGTATATCATAATCGAGCATACCGAGGCTCTGCATGTCATAGATGTCAACTCCGGCAACCGCACAAAAGCATCTGCCGATCAGGAAAGCAACGCCCTTGAAGTCAATCTGCGTGCAGCCGACGAAATAGCGCGCCAGCTCCGTCTCCGCGACATGGGCGGCATCATCGTCATCGACTTCATCGACATGAACAAGAGCGAGCACCGACAGCGGCTCTACGAGCACATGAAAGAAATCATGGCCAACGACCGTGCGCGTCACAACATATTGCCGCTCAGCAAATTCGGCCTGATGCAGATAACACGCCAGCGCGTACGCCCGGCTCTCGACATAACAACTACCGAGAAGTGTCCCTCATGCTTCGGGAAAGGGGAAGTGCAGCCGTCACTCCTTTTCACCGATACCCTCAAAGAGAAGCTTGAGTACCTTGTCGGCACACTCAATGTCAAAAAATTCACAATGTATGTGCATCCGTTCGTCGATGCTTATATCAACCGTGGACTGTTCTCGATAGCACGCAAATGGCGCCGTGAAATTGGCGGAAATTTCCGCATAATGCCCGACCAGTCGCTTGCCTATCTGCAATACCGCGTCATCGATGACAAACGTAACGAGATTGACCTGCAGGAAGAAAAAGACCTTGAGAGCTCCTCGACAAAAACAAAAGAAAAAGCCAAGAAAAGAGTAAAGGAGGAATAGCCTCACTTACCGACCAATCCGCGGTCGTGACGATCATAAAATAAAACGTCACCCCGCGCTATTTTAACTGACAACAACCAGACAAGCGGTGCATCAGAATCCAATCTGATGCACCGCCTGCTTATTATCCACTGCCCGCACATTCTATCATCCCCCGTTCAAGCCGAAATCGCAGTGCACCCGTCCCAAAGCTGTTTACTTAAGCAGGGTTGAATGGAGCGGGGGCGTCTCGCCCCCGTGGTAATTTCGGTCTGAGCCGTAATTTTCTGTGATTAAGAATAATACCACGAGGGCGAGACGCCCTCGCCCCATTAAGTAACCGTCACAGCAATTTGCGAATCTACATGACAATCTCTTAATGAATACGAAAAGTGCCCGCACGATAACTTTATCGGCGGGCACTTTTTAGCTTTTTTGTATCGACGTGAAGTCGAATGCTGCAAGGAAGCTGAATTATTCTGCGGCGGGAGCTTCGGCTGCTGTTTCCTCAGTTGCGGCTGCGGCAGCTTCTGCCTCTGCTTTTGCTGCTGCTTCAGCCTCAGCTTTAGCGGCGGCGATTTCAGCTTTTTTCTTAGCTACGACCTCAGCTTTTGCCTTGTTCTTAGCTTGCTCGGCCTCAAGACGTGTTTTAGCGTCGAGAGCTTTTTTGTCGGCCATGGAAGACTTGACGGCGTCAACGGCAGCCTGCTTTTTGCTTTTCCAGGCGTCGAAACGACGTTGAGCTTCAGCTTCGTCAAAAGCACCTTTCTTTACACCGCCCTGGAGATGTTTCATCAGCAGAACGCCCTCGTTGGAGAGGATAGTGCGTACGGTGTCGGTAGGTTGTGCGCCGACATTGACCCAATACAAAGCCCGTTCGAAATTCAAAGTTATTGTAGCAGGATTAGTGTTAGGATTATAAGAACCTATCCTTTCAATAAATTTACCATCTCGTGGTGCTCTGCTATCGGCGATTACAATAGGATAAAACGCGTAGTTCTTGCGACCGTGGCGTTGTAATCTGATTTTTGTTGCCATTAATTAATTTGTTTAATTGATTTGATTTGGTTTTGTATTGTTTTGAAGCGGCACAAAGTTACGCTTTTTTCTCGGAATCACAAAATTACCCGAAACAAATTTTTATCAGAAAAATAGATGTTTTGAAATTCCGAAAATTGCAAAGCTGATATAGGTAGTCATAAGATGCATAATGTAAGATGTATAATGTAGGGCTGCTCCCGGAGCAGCCGCCGGCAAGATTGCTTTTCGATGATTGGCGGAGGTTGCTTTGCTGGTACAGGATGATACTTCTGTATTGATGGCGCTTTTTCGGGCTGATTTACCCTCGCATGATGGCATTCTGTTGCGTTTCATTTACAATATGAGCCGTTTGACTTGGTTTATTGCCACGGCTCTTTCATTTAACTTTGGTGCTATAATGTTGCCACTGTTATTCAAGTCTTTACATTGTGTTATTATGTAATGTCTATGTTAATCTCATTATGGCTAAAAACACTAACTGCTTGTAACGTGCTATTTATCATACATTTTGAAATTTCCAAGCTTTTTTAAATGAAAGAGCCGTGGTTTATTGCCTGAAAATTCGCAAATTTGTACCCAATAAACTGTTTAACAATTTAAATTTTTTAAGAAATGAAACGTTTGATGTATTTTACAATGTGCCTATGCACTATGTTGCTTGTTGTGTCATGTTCCAAGAGCAACAGTGACAATCCTCTGATCGGCAAGTGGGAGCAGACAATCGAGCAGGCCGGCGTAAAGGCTGTCGCTACCTATGATTTCAAGGATTCAGGCAAACTTACCCAGACCATGGTGATGAAGAATGCTTCTCCCGCAATCGACATTGATGCTGAAGGTACTTGCGAATATACCTACAAAGACAATACGATTACTTTCAAATTCTCCGCTTCTGATTTCACTTTCAATAAGTTCTCAATCGAAGGTATGAGCGACGACATGATTGATGCCGCTATGGAGGAGATGAAGTCTGAAATGGTCAACATGGAGCAGAGCTTCACAAATGTAAAAATTGACGGCGACAAACTTACCGCCAATTTCAACGGCCAGCAGGTGGAACTTAAGCGCATCTGATAAACAACTATAGTATTAAGAGAGCGTTTGAATTTAAATCCAAACACCCTTTAAAAACGGGCGCCCACAGACAATCACATCGTCTGCGGGCGCTTGTTGTATCCTGTGGCTGTTGCGTCATTGCGGCGTCTGCAAACGCATGGTAAGATCCTCTTTGCCGTCGTGGCAATGCATCAGCGTATCGCTCACTTTGACTTTGGTAAGCGTGTCGCAGCGCATGAAATTTTCTTTGACGGCCTGGGTGAGGTCCTGTTTAAATTCTTTTGCCCATTGTGGCTTTAGGTTTACAAGATCGGGAGCCGCGTTGTTGTCGAGCACATTGTAGTTATAGCTTACGGCGGCCGAATCGACTGAAAGCGAAAAAGTCGAGGCATCGGGGTGGAGTATGATTTTGTCGTATGATACGGCCTCGTAAGTTCCTGTCACCGAAGCTACGGCTGCTGCATTGACCGTGAGAGGAGCGATTATGGAGTCGCTTTCGGGCATATATTTCTCAATCGAAAGCATCGCGCTGATAATGAGTGTGCCCTCTGCATCCTGCATGGGTGCGAACTCGTATGACTTTATCAGACTGACGCTTATGCTGTCGGTATTGATGATATGTTCGGGCACCGACTGCCATGTGCCGTTTACTTTCTTGGCAAGTCCCTCTTTATTCTGGCACGATACCAGAGCGATGACGGCAAATACTATAGCCGGGAAAATAATATGTTTATTTTTCATTTTTTTTCAGTATTTTTATCATAAAACACTTACAGGAGGCCGATTGTTCGTAGCGCTTAAACAGAAAATACACCACGCAAAACTTCCACAACTCAAGCCTGTAACACCGCTGTTGTAAAATCCATAAAATTACAGATAAATATGTAGGTACGGTGTCGCAGAACTAAACTTTCCGCGGTTAAAAACCGCGGCTACTATGCTAAGTTTCCTAACAATCAGCGGTGTAGTAGCCGCGGTTTTCAACCGCGGTCAGCTAAAAGCAAGTTCTGCAACACCCTCCGCATCAGCAATGCATAACATGATATTATACACTACACACTTTGTGGCTCTGGAATGGGGCGAGGGCGTCTCGCCCTCGTGGTATTATTCTCAGTCTCAAAAGTTACAGGAGGTGCTGCATAACTTATAATATATTGTAAATATGACGCATCATCCTGTAGGGCTGCACCACGGTGCAGCCGCAAAACTCCTTTCGCTATCGGCTGCTCCGGGGAGCAGCCCTACACCATGCAGCCGTCAATATCAGTTTTGCAACACCAGTTCCACTTGAGTAGACATCATTTAATCTCGGTTCTGCTGCTATTCTCCAATCATGCCGAGGAATGTGTCCTCGTCGATGATGGGGATATTGAGCGCGGTGGCTTTCTCGAGTTTGGCGGGACCCATATTCTCGCCGGCGAGCACCATGTCGGTCTTTTTTGATATTGAGCCTACGTTCTTGCCTCCGTGCTGCTCAATCAGCGCCTTGTACTGGTCGCGTGAATGACGGTTGAACGTACCCGAAATGACAATGCTCTTGCCTTGCAGGATGTCGGACGAGCGCACATCGGCTACGGCAGGTGCGTCAAGCGTCACCCCGGCCGCACGCAAGCGCTCTACAATCGACCTGTTGCGTTCGTCGGCGAAAAACTCGATGATGCCGCGCGCAATGTTGGGACCTACATCCTCTATCGCCATAAGTTCATCCTCGGTCATGGCCATCAGACGGTCGATGTTGCCCGACGCCCGCGCTATCTTCTTGGCGCCCGTCTCGCCCACGTAGGGTATTGACAGGGCGTAGAGCACGCGTTCGTAAGGCACTGATTTCGACGCTTCGATGCCGGCCAGTATCTTGTCGGCGATTTTATCGCCTTTGACATAAAGGCTTTTTATCTGCCCGGCAGTCAGGTCGTAGATGTCGGCGCAGTTTTTGAGATAACCCTTTTCGCAAAGGTCATTGACCATTTCCTCGCCGATGCCGTCGATGTTCATCATGCGGCGCCCCACGAAGTGCTCGATTCGGCCTTTAATCTGCGGAGTGCATCCGTATTTGTCGGGACATACGCGGGCCGCTTCCCCCTCGATGCGTACGAGCGGAGTGCCGCAGGCGGGGCAGTGGGTGACAAATTCCACAGGTGCCGCTCCGGCTTCGCGCTGCGCCGTGTCCACTCCGGTTATTTTCGGTATGATTTCGCCCCCTTTTTCAACGTAGAGCATATCATGCTCATGTATGTCGAGAGTGCGTATTATGTCGGCATTGTGGAGCGACGCGCGTTTTACAATCGTGCCCGAAAGTAATACCGGTTCGAGGTTGGCTACGGGTGTCACCACGCCGGTGCGCCCAACTTCAAAGGATACATATTTCAGTTTCGTAAGCGCTCTTTCCGCCTGAAACTTGTAGGCTATGGCCCAGCGCGGCGATTTTGCGGTGTAGCCGAGATTGAGCTGCTGGCGAAGGTTGTCGACCTTGAATACAAGTCCGTCGGTGGCTACCGGAAGCTCTTTGCGGGCTTTGTCCCAGTAGTTGATGTAGCGGTCCACATCGTCTATCGTCAGCAGGCGTGTCATCGCGTCCGATACCTTGAAGCCCCATTTGCGGGCCTCCATCATATTGGCATAGTGCGTGTCGCAAGGCAGATTCTCGCCAAGCAGATAGTAGAAGTATGCGTCCAGTCCGCGACGGCTCACCTCCTTGGGGTTGAGCAGCTTGAGCGTCCCTGACGCCGCGTTGCGCGGATTGGCGAAAAGAGGCTCCTCGTTAAATTCACGTTCGGCGTTCAGTCGGTCGAACGCTTTCCACGGCAATACGATTTCGCCGCGTATCTCGAATTTGTCGGGCCATCCTTCCCCCTGCAGCTGCATCGGTATGGAGCGTATGGTCTTTACGTTGGCAGTGACGTCATCGCCCTGCTCGCCGTCGCCGCGTGTCACGGCTCTTACGAGGCGTCCGTGCTCATAGATAAGCGAGATTGATGTGCCGTCAAATTTCATTTCGCCTACGAGTACGCACTCTTCATTGACTATCTCCTTTTTCACACGCTTCACGAAGTCGTCGACCTCCTCCACCGAATAGGTGTTGGCAAGCGACAGCATGGGGTAGATATGCTTTATCTGCGTGAATCCCTTGCTGAGGTCGCTTCCTACGCGCTGCGTGGGCGACAACGGGTCGGCGAGATCGGGGCGCGTGGCTTCGAGGGCCTCCAGTTCTTTGAGCAGGAAGTCGAATTCCTTGTCGCTCACTGTAGGCGCATTGAGTACGTAATACTGGTGGTTATACTCATTGAGGAGCCTGCGGAGCTCCTCTATACGGTTTTTGATACTGTCCATGATAATATAACTCGGAATACAACAAATAAGTTGGCGACGAACCGCGTGCCCCTATAAAATTATATAAAGCGGCCGATTGAACAGGCGGGAGATGCGTGCCGGCGACGGGTCGTCACTTGATTACTCTTTTCACTCCGATAAATCTTTTTGAGTAATAAGGGTCGTCAGTCGTGTCGATTGATATGCCCGAGGAGCAGGCGGAGTGAATGAATGTAATCTGGCCGGTGACAGGGTCGCCGTCGACAACGATGCCCACATGGCCCACGTTGCCCGATTTTGAATTGCGTCCCGTGAAGAAGATAAGGTCGCCGGGCTGTACCTGCATTTTGTCGACAATCTCGCCGTCGCAGCGGTATTGGTCGCGCGACGAACGCTTCAGTTCATATCCGAATTGTGAGAAGATATACGATGTGAATCCTGAGCAGTCAAACCCCTTCGGCGTCCTGCCTCCGTAACGGTAACGCAGACCGATGAACGTGCGTGCCAGCGACAGCATGTCGTTTGCCGTCATGACAGCCTCGTCGCTTGCGAATGATTTGAGCTCGCGGTTGTTGATGTCGGGCAGATGACGCGTAAGGTCCACTTTCTCCATCGCTGCATAGCGCTCGGCTGCTTCGTGGGAGGGTACTCTCGTATGCTGCGCCGATACGGTGGCCGCAACCATGGTCAGTATTAAGGATATGAATATTCGTCTAATCACGTCGGTAAGGGTTATAATCGAAACGATTTTGAAAACAGGCTTTCGATTGATCGAAAATGTTGAAAACCTCAATTCATATTATAATCGAAACGTCGGGTTGTTTTTACTACTCACAAAGTTAGCGAAAACGATACCCATATCCAAGCCCTGCAATCATATATAATATTATCTTTTGTTAATTTTGTTAAATTATAACATTTAGGCAATATCCGGTAACCATTCGGCAATACAAACTTATTGATTGATTGATTGATTGTTTGTTTGTTTGTTTGTTTGTTTGTTTGTTTGTTTGTTTGATCGTTTGATTGTGGGTTGTATGAAAGGCGTTGCAAAACTGCTGAAATTCAGTCAACGATGTAAGGACTGACGGTCTGTGCAATGCGGTTCAAATAGCGGAGAGCCGAAGGCTCGGTGGTGTCACTATCCCCGTCCGACGCGTTAGCGGAGGGCGGGGTAAAAGGGAATACGCGTGTGCGAGCCCACGGAGAGGGCGAGTGTGTGATGCGCCTCTGATACACTATTCTACACAAATACCGCGATGGCGAAACGCCCTTGCATGCTGTATGGGAACCTGAATAAAGCAAGGGCTGACATTCCTGTATGTCAGCCCTTGCTTCGGTTCGCCCAGCATGTATTCAGTCTAACAGGTGAAAGTCCTCGGCACGCCCGAT
>OHLQ01000012.1_pt1 | contig 202731 bp, 188 predicted proteins | sample 1569081 | NCBI WGS metagenome assembly OHLQ01 (sample SAMEA3879585, study PRJEB24766) | human gut metagenome | biome: human-associated habitat; feature: feces | place: USA | collected 1985/1987 | reverse complement strand
TTTTTTTTGATTTTTACTAGTGATCTGCTAAATGATACAGCAAGGTGACACAGCAGATGACTCAAAATCAACCTAGATTACTTCTTCGGAAACACTCTTATTATATTAGAATATTTATCCCACGTAAACTCCAATCAGTTGTAAAAAGAAAAGAAATACGATATTCTCTTCACACAAATAACTACTTTGAGGCTTTAAAAAAGCTTCGTCAAGAATCTGCTAAAATTGACAGTTGGTTAGAAGGATTAGGCAATAATGAGGAAGATATGGAGTTAAAAGATAAAAAATTAAATCTCACAGAAGAAGATGCCAACAGCTTATTGCTTTCTCGCCTTGATGAAATTGAAAACTATTTCATCAAACAACAAGATCGGTTAAAAATAGACAAGCTCAAAGTATTGGATATTAGTCTGTTTGAAGAACATCTAGGAATGTTAAAAAGTCCTAAAATAAACAGCAATCTCTACAAATTAGCTATATTAATCAAAAATTTATTAAGAAAAACATCACAGTATTTACCAGACGATGCTCCTGAAAAAGAAATATTTAAAAATGTAAAACAAACTGAAATATATGTAGAGTTAGAAGACATAAATTCTCCATATACTTATGGCATAAGTGAATATGTGGATTTCAAAGCTTTGGTTCAAGACAAATATTTTTTAGAATATCTTAAAAACTGTTTTGAAACAGAGGAATATATTGAAGAAAAAGCAAAAGCTATCTACAAGAACAAAGAATATAAATCAAATAATCTAAAAATTTCTAATTTTGTTAATATTTTAAAGCAAAAAGAATTATTAAAGTTAGAAGAGCATAAATTAGTCAAAACACACTGGAAAACGGTATTCAAGAATATGTGTAGTACCGATAAAGCTAAAACCAGCAAAAATACGATTAACAAATACGAACAACTCTTGAATATGGTATTTTCAATTATTGGAAAAGACAAAATTGAAGATATTAATTTTGAAGATTGTAGCAAATTTGTTTCTCTTATTTATAAGTTACCTCCCAAATGCAAAGAAAAGTATCCAAAACTAAATATTGAAACGGCTATCCAACAAAATGAGGCTAAGAATGGTGATTGTATCAAAATTAAAACAGTCATTGACCATTTTAGAATCTTTAAAGAACTAATGGCATACGCAAAATTTTCTAAGGTTATCAAAGAAAATCCTTTTGAAAATTTCAAAACACCTAAAAAAAATCATAATAATGACGATAGTAAAATTATTGATTCTTTTACACCTGACGAATTAAAGAAGATATTTTCAAAGGAAACATACCCTAGCAGATATGATCGTAAAAATTTCTATCGCTTTTGGATACCTCTGATCGCTTTATATCACGGAGCGAGACAAAGTGAAATTGCTCAATTACAACTTGATGATATAATAAAAAAAGATGGATATTATTGTTTTAATATTACCGATGAAGGTACAGAGAAATCAATAAAAAATAAAGCCAGCAGAAGAACAATACCTATACATCCCACATTAATAGAATTAGGGCTGGTAGATTTTGTTAAAGAAATTAGAAAAAAGAAAAACAAACCTAATAACAGAATATTTTATACGTTAACTCCCGATTCCCGAGGAAAACTCAACGATAAAATTTCCAGTTGGTTTAATACCACATATTTAAAAAGATTAGGATTAAAAACCAAATCCAAAAATTTTCACTCATTTAGACATACTTTCAGAAGTGAAGCTGGACGACAAATAAAAAATGATAATGTAATCATCCGCATTGGAGGTTGGGAACTTCCTGGAATGGCAAAAGTATATCAGCATATAGGCATACCAGAAATGTATAATGAACTGAAAAAGCTTAAATATCCAATTAATATACAAGATTTAATGCCAGACCCTAAACAAGGAATATTTTAACCAAATGGAGAATTTATATGGAAGAACAATCTTATTCAACTTTAATATTAGGTAGTATTATGGCTTTCATTGCTTTTCAACAATGGAGAACAACAGAATGTCAAAGACGAACTGAATTATTAAAGAAACGAATAGATTTATATGAAAAAATAAGATTTCATCTTATTGACATTCATTTTGAAACAGATGCTATAATTGATCTATTTGAAAAATTTTCTGATAATGATGATTTGTTAAGAGAAAAAATTAATAGCAGATTGAATTCTTCAAAAGACAAAACTGAATTATTTATAAAGGATTTTCAAGAGATCAGGGCTATATTTGATGGAAAAACCGAAAATTTACTCATTGCAGCAGATGAACAACATAACCGTTTTGTTGATGATATGTATTTCAATAAATTAAAAAAACATACACCTCAGCAATTAAATGAATTTTATATTACTCCGGCACTACAAAATATCCATTACTTAGAGGATTATATTCCCAACAGATATTTGGTTATAGAAAAAAATTGGGGAATGGCTTTATATGATGGTATAAGGAATTTTATTGATGGAATTTTCTTTACTATTAAAATTCCTTTTATTCCTATAAAATATATAATAAGAAACAGAGAAATAAAAAAAAGGATTGAAGGATTTAAAGATTTAAAAGCAACACTGCAAAAGATTTCTAATACGCACAAAGATTAACACGAAATATTAATGAAGGATTATAATGAATAAATTGGGATTACTAGGGTTTAACCCAAATTACACATTGGGACAGATTAACAAATTTTCTACGATAGATAATGCTAGCCGATTAGCAACGTTATCTTCTCCAATTTATAAATCTCCGATCCTACTTGGTTCAGTAAATAAGCTAGGGTTACTTGGGAATAACTTTAATAAGATTCCAATAATACCTTCTATTCCTCAATCACTAATATCTCTGGGAAAATCTTTTACATCATCCCCACTTTGTCAGTCTTCCAGCATACTTGGTTCAATAAGCAAGCTAGACTTGCTTGGTAATACTTTTAATAAGATTCCACAGTCTATTCCTCAATCATTAATATCGCTAGGAAGATCTTTTACATCATCCCCACTTTATCAGTCTTCTAGTATACTTGGTTCAATAAGCAAGCTAGACTTACTTGGTAATACATTTAATAAGATTTCAACATTACCATCTTTTCCTCAATCAATAGCATCTTTGGGACAGTCTCATAATATTATTAAACTTTGTAATTTTATTAATGAACTTACAATACCTGATGTTGATATTGACATTGACATTAAAGATAATGAAGTTACCTTAATTTCCAATGATATTGAAGAATCGCTAAAAGATAATATCAATTGGCAACAAAAATTGATGCTCAAACTTGAAAAATGGCAACAAAAAAATCCTGTATATGCTTATATATTAATCGTCATTCTTGGAAATCTATTGTGGCAAATAATATCTTCCTGCTGGATTGGCTTCACTAATTCACCAACAAAAGTGTATGATGCTCCAACAAGAAAATCACAAAAGATAGGTATTTTACCTCAGAATCAATTTTTTCAAATTATAGATAATATGGAATATTATTATAAGATTGATTCTGATGGGATAACTGGATGGGTTAGCAAACGGAAAATTGAAACTAGTTTTAAGAATTCCTTTAAAAGCGAATAATTATATAACTTTATTGGAATATTTTCTTTCTTGGTCAATAGCATCAAATGCTTTTATCTCATAAATACTCTCTATTCTTAAAACATTATGGCATAAAATATCATAATATTTTCGCCCTTTTTATCTAATTTAAAAAGCGGTATCATTTTTTATTAATAAAGTCTCCTTCCGCCAGTAGTCTTCCTTTGTTGAGTTTTATTCTATAATATAAATTACATACAAAGTAGCAAATCTTCAAAAATTAACATTAATGAAGATTTTCTTTGAAACGCCAGAAAAACATAAAACATTGAAATTAGGACCAAATCTTGACATTTCATAAATTTTCATTTATATATATTTTATATACTTTAATGAATATTTTATGAGGTTAAAATGAAGCGTGGAAAATCAAAATTATTGTCTGATACAGATGTAAAAAATTGTCTTCGATTCATCAATGATATGCCATCACATCAGGAACGAACTAGATTAATGTTCTTGATGATGCTGATGACCTCTCTCCGTATTCACTCCATTCAGAAATTAACTATTGGGCAGGTTTATGATGAAAATTTTAATCCTGTGGAATCATTTTTGCTTCAACCTGAACAAAATAAAGGTGGAAAAAAGGTTCTGCAAGTCTATTTAAACGATACATTAAAGCAAGAATTGAAAAAATATGCCAAATTCTTACATTCAGATAAGTATCTTCAACCTAAAATAAATGATTATCTATTCAAATCAAATAAAGGTTCTTATCTTTCAAAACAACAGATAATCCATATTTTCAGACAGATTTTTGATGGCGTAGGGTTGGATAAACAATATAGAGTTCATTCATTGAGAGCGACCTGCTTAACGAAATTGATGGATGCCAATTACCCCTTACCTTTGATTCAACAGATCTCTGGATATAGTTCCATTCAGACTTTATCAATCTATTATAGAACCAACCCCAAAAACATTCAAAATGCTTTGGAAACATTGAATATCTAAAAAGGAGCTTTACTTAAAGTCATATCAATCGCTTCTGATATTTTATCCCTGTTTTCTTTTAACTTTTCATTATAATATTTTATTCCTGTATCAAATTGATCTAGCATTTTCAAACTTTCTTCTTTTATCTTTTGCTTATCAACATTTCTACCATTTAAAGATAGCCTATAAGCATTAACAACAATCTTAGAAATGATTTGAGATGAAACAAAAGGAAACATATAATCTAAATAATTTTTATAAGGGAATGCGAGTTTTAATCCGTCCATAGTTTGCTTTATATTATTTAATGGAATAGATTGACCAAAGCATTTCTCTGTTTCATTTTTAAATTCTTCAATAAGTATTTCTTTTATTTTTATATAGAATCGTTCTTCTGACTCTATAAATGGATATTTTATTATTTTTTTCGATATGGAATCTAATATCCTCTTAACAACATCTTCTGATAATGTTGCATTTGGTTTCTTTATTAAATGCTTTAAAACATTATCAAATCCATTTTTCATTTTTTCAGCCAAATTAACAGGATACTCTTTTAATAAACTGAAAATTTCATCTTTGGTTAAAACTAGATGATTTGAAAATGGAATTTCTGAATGCTTTAATAAATCATAACAATACGAATACTCTTTATCTTCACCCTGATAATTACTGCTTAACAGAACAAAAGCTTGATATGCACCATAAAGTGAAATTATAACATATGCCACTTGCTGCTTTTTATCACATTTTAAATAAAGTGTATGATATATACTATCAGTATACAAGAAATCATCAGTATAATAATAATTAATAATATCCACTAAATTATGATCTCTCTTTTCTAACCGCCTGATTACCTTTTCAATAGGATCAACACTATCCGTACAATATGCGTAATATCCTATTGCAATTTTCAGCAACCCTAAAAATGATTCCCCATTTTTATTAAATTGAGCCTGAAAATGAAAAACATTGTTGTTTGTTTCAATAATCTCTATATTTGCCAATATTTTTGACAGTTGATCTTCTACCCATTCATTATCTTTACTATGAGATTTAGCCCAATCCTGCAAAATTTTACGAAGCTTATTAATATTTTCTTCTTCTGCCTTTGAATGAGGAGTATGAAACAATTGCATATTAATTACTAGCTTGTTATCATCCGTTTTTGTAACCTTAACAGCATTACCTTTGACCTCCCCATTGCCTGATCTAACAATCTCTTTAACTTCACCTGCATCACCAAGCAACTTAAATTTAGCTTCGGCAACTTCTCCATTATCTCGTTTGGGGTTAATAAGATTCGTAATATTAAGCAAATCATTACATAATGAATTATCTATGTTAGATAATTCATTATTATGTTTAGAACACAATATGTTTCTACTTTTTAATTTTCCACCTAATGCATTTGGAATAATATGTTCTTCTTTTTCTTTGCTGAGTTGACAACCGCAAAAATAGCAATTTTTCATTTAATTTTCCTTGTTGATTTAACATTAAATATAGAAATTATTATTTTCATTGTCAAATCGACACAATCTCCTTCCAAAACTAAATTTGGAAAGATGTATAATAAAAAACCATTACTCTACGCCACGATTGCTATTCCATAATGTTCTGAATAATTCCTCTTGCAACTTTTGAAACATTCCAACCTGCGGAATTAAAGCCATAAGTAGATTTAATTCCTTGTGGTGTATCAAGAACAAGAATTAAAGCATATTGTTGTTTTCCGCTGGTAAAATCACCTAGAAATGTAGTATAAACTTCATTATTATCCTTTGATGTAAAATCCGTAGAAGTTATCTGATTTTTGTTTTGAATTAATTTTCCATAAATAATCAAATCTATTTTGGTATTCCGATACGGTTATTAGATATAAAAATGCAGTTTTCACTGTTTTTGGAAGATGCTGGATTTGTCCAGTTATATGAACCTGTCGAAATAGTTTTGCCGTCATAAATAGCGAATTTGTTATGTTCAATCTTGAATTTAGAGTGAACCTTAATATTAAGCCCCTTAGACCACAATTCTTTTACTCTGGAAGATTTACTGGAAGCCTGCAATCGATCCGTCAGAATTCTGATTTTTATGCCTTTACTGTGGGCTTTTTTAAGAGCATCAACAATATTTGTATTATTGATGGAATAAACAGCAATATCAATAGATTCTGCTGAATTATCAATCAATTCAATAATTTTATCTTCACAATATGATGAAGGGGTGAATTCCACTAGGAGTGAAGAGCAGGAAACACCCCATATGGCTGTTATAGTTAAAAACAATAGCTTACACATTGCTAAACAGCCAAAAGAAAAATTAGATATAAAAGCAATGGAAATCCGAATGTTCCTATTGCCACCAATATCAAACAACCAATCGTTCCACCAGATATAGGTGAATATTGTTTCTTTATTTGTTCAACATCAGGATAAACTATTTTTTGCTTCTGCTGGTCAAATTCTTTTTCATCAATAATTTCCAATTCTTTAAGCTGATGCAGTTTTTTTAAGGCTTCAATATCCATTTTATACAAGTATTACAAAGAAAAATGTTCCTAACCAAATCCACAAATAAATAGGTGGTTCTTTTAATAATTTAGAGCGTTCATATAAATATCCAGGAATAAACCAAGCATTATCTAACATCGCTCCTTCATATCTATGATTTTTAAGCTGTCTAGCATCTAAATAACTCAGAAGAATATTTAACCCAAGTGTAATAAACCATAAATCTTCAAATGGAGTTCCTGTTGCACCAGCTATAAACCCCTCTAAAAAAAGACCTATAAGAGGTGCAAATGCCAGTGCCCAAACATAATTTGGATTAATCTTTTTACTTTTGTTCTCTGTTGACGAAGAAATTAATATTTCTTTCTTAGCGGCATTAAATTCTTCCTCACTGATCACACCTTTATTCTTCAAATCGTTTAACTTTTCTAATGATTCCGTATCCATTATTCTCACACTCCAAAATTTATTTTGATAATAAGCGGGCTTTTTCCTGATTGAATTCTTCCTCGGTTAAAATCCCTTTACTTTTTAATTGATAAAGTTGTTCCAGTTCCTCATAACAGGAAACCCCAACGGAATTACCTTCTACTTGCTTTTTATTCCCATTTTCATTGTTAAATATTTCTTTGTTAGCCAAAACTTCTGACCTTATCCAGAAATCAAAACCCACTAATGCAATACCTAAAAGACCGCCAAAGACAATGTTAATAAAACCAATTATGATAAGTTGTGTTATATCCTGAAAAATATTAGGAACATCGGCATCTCTATTAAGAATTTTTTTCTCAGTATCGAAAGAGCTAAGAGATGCTATTAGATTCCAAACACCTGCAACAATAAAAACGACACTAATTATTTGCAGGATAGAGATAATCATCCAAATGACGGCGGAAGTTCTCTCATATCCTGCTAATTGATTTGCTTTTAATTGTTTTTCAGCTTCTTTCATCAAATTTGCTTAATTAAGCTTCTGGTTGTCCATAATCATTAGCTTTTTCATCACCTTTTTTAGCAAGCCAATAAATCATTAATCCCGCAGCCGCTAATGCAATCAACCCCGTAAGAGCGGGCAAGCTTGATGGTTCATCTAATGAATATGTTAAAATGCCTGAAATCATTGATGCGAAGAAAATTGCTCCAAATGGCAGAGCAAGCCACCAACCACTTTTATTAATATCGTGCAATCTTCTAACCTGAACAGCAAGCATTGGAATGAGTACTGCAAGAGAATACAATACCGATAGCATTCCTGATGTTCCTAACATTCCATCAAATACTCCCAAAAGAAAACTAATAAGGGCATTTACCAATATAAATGACCAAAAATCATATCGGCTAGACCGTCCGTTGAATTGAAAATATTTTTTCAATCCATCCAAGTAGCTGTTAAAAATATTACGATTACTTGTATTTACTGTTTTTGAAACATTACTGTTTCCAGATAATATTTCTTTCTTTTTAAGATTAAATTCTTCTTCGGTAAGAATACCTTTTTCTTTCAGCTCGTTTAACTTTTCTAATTCTTGAATATTCATAGTTTCACTCCTCATTATTTCCAATTTTTAACACAAGTCGAATGTGCAAATCTATCTGCAATAATTTTATTAATCCTTGTTTGAACTTCGTTTTTTATAATTAAAAGATCAGTGTTTCCTCTACCTTCAAACTTGATTGCTTCTTTTTCTCGATCGGTCAAATTCAAATCACTATTCAGATGCGTAATGATGTCCTTCTTCAAGCATTCGTAATAAGATGCACCCTTAATACGCTCCAAATCTCTATCAAGATCTGCCATTTTTTCTATTTCTGGGGATAATTGATTTCCACATCCCAATAGGAATGCTGTTGCTACACAAGCGGTTAGAACTGATTTCAACATATTTTCACTCCTTTTTTGAATAATCTATTGAACATTAAATTATTCATTTATTGCCATCAGCAGTAATCCACCCCTAATCCTGTTGTAATCCAAGTGGTTCAAGGGATTAGTTATACATTAATATTTTTTACTTGCATTTTTTTATTAAAAAGATATGTTAAAATAAAAAGTTCATTATTTTTCAACATATTAGCATATTTTTCAACTCTAATTCCGATAAATAAAAAAAAAGGATTCGAGATGATATATGCATATGTAAGAGTTAGCTCATAAATTCAAAACGAAGCTAATCAACATTATGAAATTGAACAATTTGCTCAAAAAAATGGCTTAAAAATCGATGAATGGATTGAAGAGACCATTTCATCTGGAAAAGATTTGAAAAAAAGAAAATTCAATTCTCTTCTAAAAAAATTAAATAAAGATGATATTCTGATAACAACAAAACTTTCCAGAATTGGGCGTAAAAGCTTTGAAATAATGGGCATCCTTTATGAATGCTTAAATAAAGGCTGCCAAGTTTGGACAACCAAAGAAAAATATAAGCTTGGAGATGACCTAAACTCTCAAATATTGGCTTTTGCTTTTTCTATTTCAGCATCAATTGAAAAATCATTAATTTCCGCCAGAACCAAAGAAACACTCGCCAGATTAAAAAATTCTGGTGTGAAACTAGGAAGACCGCAAGGTAGTAAAAATAAAAATCTAAAATTAGCCGGCAAGGAAAAAGAAATTAAGGAATTACTTGTCCAAGGTGTTTCAAAAGCTAAAATTTCCGAAATATATGGCGTAAATCGCATCAGCTTGTATCATTTTATTAAAAACCACCTAAATAAAGAGCCATAGTTTTCGCTATGGCTTTGGATGTAGAAATAGTTTTTTTATGTTACATATAATGAAAGCATTCCCTATCATTTTTTGATAGAGGTAATTTTTTGGATTTTGATAGTGAAATTGTTCAAAAGTATAATCATACTCTATTCCGATAGAACTAACAAAATTATATGGTTCAATTGCAGCATAAATTCCATCTTCGTTGTAAACATAAAAATACAACTCTAAAATTACATTTTTACTATCTTGTTCATAATACATTATTCCGACAACTCCCAATAAATTATCTGGATGGACAAGATTCCAGCCTTCTAATAGCGATAAAACAGCTTCTTTCACTTTATAAAGTAACGCATCTTTAAAGGTTAACTTAAAAATGTCTGAATGCATCATCATAAAATCTCGATGGAAACAATCGAAATTAAATTGTTTATCAATGGGTAAAAAAGCATTTGTAGCTTTTTCCATTTCATAATTTCTTTCGTATATGGTCATATTAACACATCCTTTCTTCTGTATTGAGAAGCAATCCTACCGAAAATATGATTTTGGAAATAAGGTAAAATATTAGGCAAAATACCTTCTTCTCTCAATTTTTGATATAATGTTATTAGCGAACCAATAGATGGTTTTATGTTCAAATCATACAGAAGAACATTCATATAGTTCTCATTTTTATCTAAATATTTCCTACTAAATTCACGGAAACTGCGGATTTTACCTTTTTTATTAAGCAAATTCGCTATTTCTATCAAAAATCTAACTTCATCATTCGTTGGATAATCTATATTTTCACCGATTTTACGCATAATAAATCCTTTAATTAATATAAAGTATTTATCAATTTTTTTAGAAAATATCTTTCGGGAAAATAAAAAAACAGATAAAATAGGTAATAATGCCCCTTTGGGGCAACTTCTGCCAACAGGCATTTGCATTTGATTTATTTACAAAATACTATTTTAAATAAAAGAAAAAAGAGCTATTTTCTTCTTTCCTTTCTATTATAATAGTTTCTTTCTCTTCTTCTATTATAATACTATTATAGAGGTCAATTTTTCCTCTGTATCCCTTACCAGATAAGAGTTTTAACATTTCAGATAAAATATAACCGTATCCAAATCAGGATATAAGAATATCCTAAATGGAAATAAAAATATCCTTTACTAAATATAACAATATCCATTTTAGGGATGCGTGGATATAACGATATTTTTTTATAAAATAAGCGGATATAACTATCCATCGTTCTGTTTGCAATAAAAAACCTCGGTTTTACCGAGGTTAATGGAAGTTAAGCCGCTTGTAAAATTTCTTCAATTTGCTGTGAAGTTATTCCATAATTAAGAAATACACTTTCCAATTTTTTTATGCGTTCATCTTGCTGGCTACATTGCATTTCTAATTGGCTAACTCGTCTTGTTAAATCATCAATCTTTTGTGTTAGACTAAAATTCTTACTATTAAGTTTTTCACTATTTCGCAAAAGCTGTTCACAATGAGCTTCTTCTTGTTTATATTGCTGTTCATAATATTCAGCATCATTTTTATAATTATCCCGCTCACTTTTCAGCAACTTTTTATCAATATTCCTTAAATCTTCAAATAAAGGTTTATATTCTTTTGAGGTTAAAGATAGCACTCTGCGTCCGCTTTTATCTTTTTCTTTATTCAAATAACCGTCTCTAACTAGGGTATTAACCATAATTTTCGCCGTATTAAGTGTTAAATCTAGGGCATCGGCTATTTTCTCATTCCCCATAAAAAACGGTATATTATTATGGGTCTTAAATTTCACATAATCTAAAAACAACCGTTGGGTAATCGATAAATCATATTTTGCTTTACTCATTTTCTTTCCTCAAATAATAAAATATAAAAATAATGAAATTCGTTTAATCAATTCTATTTATCAGAAATTAATATAATTTTGATATTAAAATATCTCTTTCTGAGGAATTTAATATACCCGAAAATCCTGAATCTAACAAAATAAATTTTTGCTGTTTTGCTAAAAAATAATATTGACAAATCCCAGATTTTAAAGTTGCAAAATTGTCTGTTTTTTGATAACAAAGTGGTACAGCAAGGTGATACAGCAGATATTATACTAAAAAAATAAAAAAATATTTTATTTCAATAATTCAAGCTATTAAAGTGGCTGATTAATTCGAATCCAGCCACCCCAGCCACGTTTAACAAAGTCGTCATTTTGACGACTTTTTCTTTTATTTTCAAGCACTTAGGAGAGTTCGAAAATTACAATTTCATAACTGCATTTTTAAAAGCATTTTCGAACTAACTTCTATAAGTTTCATTGTTTTTCAATATATTAACGTGTTTTTGCATATTTTTGACATTCGGGATAGTCAATTATCAAAAATCAGATATAAAAAACCTTGAAAGAAAGTTTTTGACGTTGATGACAAGTTAATTTTGAACCTTTGTTTCTTAAAAACAGAGGTTACTCACTAATTAGTAAAAAATTATGAACCTTATTCACAATGAAAATGAGGTTATTTCGATTAAGTGACGTCAATGTCAAATAATCAACCTTTGCAAATTTTAGCAGAGGTTGCAACTTCCTTTCCAATGAGAAAAGAAGTTAAAAACCAGATATTTTCGCTCTTTATATAAGGATACATCACAAATAATCATTTTTCAGTAGAAACACTCCAACAGACAATTCTAGAAATAAAAAAGTTTAAGGAGATTGTTTATGCGAAAAAAACAGAAAATAAAATCAAAAAAGCAAAGTCAACGCGCTTACAAAGCCTTTATTTCTATGGTTAAATGGTGGAAATACAAGTTTGATGATACTCTGTATATTAGTAATATATATGATACCGGAGACATAAAAAAAGAAATATCAGTCCATAAATTACCAATATGGAGAAATATAACACCCATTCAAAAATTATCTTATTTCTTCTACTTTATGGCAGAAACAAAGGAATATACAAACACCAAACCTTTTACATTAGACTTAAGTAAATTATTCCGAAACAGGTATAATCATTTAACATACAGACAACTAAAACCTATTCTCATCAAAAGAATATATGGTAATCTTGACTATATCCTTAAATCGTCAGCCAAGCCTATGATGTCATTTATACTGGAAAACAAACCTAAGAACAAAAGAAAAAATATAAATGATAAAGAGACACATATACACGGTATCAGAGAAGTTTTTGATGAAGTAGTAGATTCTAAGATAAGATTGGCATTAAAGACATCTGTATGTAATGGGAAGAAAGAATACAATCAACCGGAATATCGCAATATGTTACAGACTAGCTCGAGATATAAGAAATATGGTGCTAAAGGTTGGTTATGGTATCTTAATAAAGGTGCCTGTTCCAATAATGGTTTGTATATCTCTACCTCGTTATTAAAGAAAATACATACTGATTACAACCAACTATACCGAAAATATCAAGAGAGTATAAGAAAATTAAGAAATCTGGGTTTTAAAGTCAAATATAAGTATCCTGAATAATGAGTTATCTCTATTATTATCATTATTATTTTTACTTTAGGTTATGCGCTGGAAAGTTCAGGATATTTTATAAACTATACATCTGGAATCGTATATATCCCTTCTTTTATCTCCAAATGTCTTAAACTTGTAAATCTTAGTCAAAACACTTCCATAAACAAGCCAAAATCAGCCAGTGGCAAGCAGATTAGAATAAAAGCAATTAAACCTATACCAAATGAAACGATTGAGTCCAGAGGTCAAAAAACAAGATGTTTAAAGTTTTTGACGTTAATGACAAATTATTTTTTAACCTCTGACATCTGTATGTTAAAGGTTGTTATGGATCGTTATCAGGTGTGAAATTATCAAAACATCTCACTTGGTTTAATATCTCTGCTTTTTCATTGGTTGGCTTCAAGCAAATGCCATGGCTTAACATAACTTTACCACCAATCAGATGTTTGCGAAGATTGTCATTCAAGGTTTTAATATCTGTCATATCATACCTCTTAGGCTAATTTCTCAAACGCCAGAAACATTTTGAATTTTCTTAATTCCTGTCTAACCGAAGTATGAGAACGCTTGCCATAACTGGATTTTGTGCCGGCGGTTTCATATTCTGGCAAGATAGAAGAGATATTTTCTACCAAATGTGCCAAAGTAAATCCTTCTTTGCGGCAAAGTCTTTCAATACGCCCCATATAATCCGCGGAAGTTAACTCAGAGTATTTGTTTTCCAACAACCAATTCTTAAAATTCTTCAACATAGCAAATATCCTTTAGCTTATAATTTCACAGGGTTAACAAACACAGCGACCATTTTGCGCTGAATTCTTTTACATTCAGCCAAGCAATCACTGAAATATTGATAGGGCGTTGGTAAAATCGTGTCATTAATTTGTATATACCACATTGTTTTTCCTTTCATAAATAGTTGTTTTACTCATTAACTATTTATATTATGCGGTGTATTTGGGACTTCGCGAGCCCCAAAACTCATAAACCTGATGACATTTTGCTACGATTTGGACGGAGTTATTAAGTTATGGATAGAAAATATTAATTATTGGCTAAATTTACATAAAATTAAGTCCAAAGTGTTAGATATTAGTAATTATCACTTGCTTTTCAATATATTGGATGTAATCCTGATCATATGATTTAAATAAAGGAAATGACATGGCTAATATCAAGTTAAAAGATTATCTGAAAGTACATCATAAATCCTATATCAGTCATAAGATAGAAAGAACTGATTTTGTTAAGTACCTTCAAAACATAAGAATTGCTTATGCTCAGATATTGGAAGCTGTTAAAGCCAATGCAACAGAAGAAAATATCAAGAATATAGTTATAAATTTTATTAAAGATACATTTTATACTAAACGTAACGATATACAAATAAATACTTTTAACAACATTGATTATGCTATTAAAAAAAATGATAACATTGAAGTTATAATGGAGTTTAAAAAGTCTTCCAATAAGGCGGAGATGATAACTTGTGATAACTTAAATAAAAAAGCACTTCATGAGGCTATTAAATATTTTTACGATGAAAAGCATAAAGGAAATTACCATATTAAAAATATCATAATTAGCGATAGTATAAGTTATTATGTATTTAATCCTTTGCAATTTCAACATAAATCTTTAGAGAAACTGTGTTATGATAGCATTGAAGGCGATTTATATCTTCAAAAAACAAGTGAAATCTATAAAGAAATTGCTAACATCATTACTAGAGAGAAGATAACCTTTGAGTTTGCTTGGTTTGATTTACGATATTTAGAGCAGAGAATTAAAGATTTTGATTTGAATAATGTTGACATCAATGATAAAGCAATTCGGACTTTACTCTATGTTTACAAGCTTTTTCATCCAGATTTTTTATTGAATGAATACAGTCCGAAAGATTCTAACCAATTAAATAAAAAGTTTTACGATGAGTTACTTTATATTCTCGGCTTAGAAGAAGTTAGCGAAAATAATAAGAAGCTAATTAAACCAAGTCTAAATTCTAACGGTTTAATCAACGAAACAATCAAACAACTTGAAGAGCAAAAAGATATAACTGGTGAAAAGGCAGTAAGTATAGCATTTGAGCTTGTTATTACTTGGCTAAACAGAATTTTATTCCTTAAACTTTTTGAATCACAGTTAGTTTCTTTTAATGACGATAAGAATTTCAAATTCATAACATCAGATAAAATTATTGATTTTGATGAATTGAATAAGCTGTTTTTCTCAATTTTAGGTAAAAAGTTAGAAGATCGTGATAATGCAGATGAAACTATCAATATTCCATATTTAAACAGTTCTCTGTTTGAAAAAAGTGAAATGGAGTTAAAATACATAAATACAACAGCGTTAAGCAATAATCGTAAATTAGCATTATATAAATCATCAAATTTAAAACATTGGCTTGAATATAAAAACAAATCCGAAGAAAAAATTCTAAAATACTTGTTAGATTTCTTGGATAGTTATGATTTTTCATCTGGAGCTAGTGATAGCCTCATCACAGAAGAAAACAGAGATATTATCAATTCCGCTGTTTTGGGATTGATTTTTGAAAAATTAAATGGTTATAAAGATGGATCTTTCTATACCCCTGGCTTTATTACAGAATATATGGCAAAAGAATGTATTGAACGAGCCGTTATTGATAAGTTTAATACTACATTTGATGATCTAAATGCCAAAAACATTCAAGAGATTAGGAATTATATAGGTAATGTATATTCTTTTGATGATGCTAAGAAATACAATGATATTATAAATTCACTGCGTATTTGCGATCCTGCCGTTGGTTCTGGGCACTTTTTAGTATCTGTACTTAACCATATAATCTATCTTAAATCGTATTTGGGCATATTATTTGATGATGAAGGTAATAAAATCAATAACAATATTGAAATCTTTGATGATACCTTGGTTGTTTTTAATCAAAATGATGTACCTTATGCCTATAAACGTAAAGATAAAACGACACATCAAGTACAAAAAGCATTATTCAAAGAAAAACGTACAATCATTGAAAATTGTTTATTTGGAGTAGATATTAATCCTAAATCTGTTTATATTTGCCAATTACGTTTATGGATAGAGTTATTAAAAAATACATATTACATAGATAATACCAATAATATGGAAGTTTTACCAAATATTGATATTAACATCAAAAAAGGTAATTCGTTAGTTAGCAAATATCCTGTTCAAGTGGGGAAAGCCATTGTTCAACAAGGTTCAAAAGAACAAAAGGAAAATATTAAGCAATATAAGCAATTAGTTGCCGAATATAAAAATTCTGGGGATAAAGAAACTAAAAAGAAAATAAATGAAACTTTAGATATAATAAAGAATAAATTATATTCTGTGGTCGAAGGTGTGCTTGTTGCTGAAACAGAAGAACAGAAAAATTTTGATAAACAAATTAAAAAATTAAAGAGTCAATGGAAAAAAGCAACGACAATAGAAGAACGCCTCAAGATAGATAAAGAGATAGAAAAACTAAGTAAATCTAACCGCGGTTCCAATAAAATTTTGGTTATTGGTGATAGTTTTGATGATCCGATTTATAAAAACTCCATGGAATGGATGTTGGAATTTCCCGAAATTCTTGATGAAGATGGAAAATTCCAAGGCTTTGACGTTGTCATAGGGAATCCACCATATATTAAAGAGGATAATAATAAAGAGATATTCCAAAATATGAAAAATTCTCCTTATTATCAAGGTAAAATGGATATTTGGTATTTCTTTGCTTGTAGAGCAATTGAATTGATAAAAAAGCAAGGATATCTAACTTTTATTGCTACAAACAATTGGATATCAAATGATGGAGCTTCTATTTTACGCAATAAAATATTATCAGATACAGAAATTAAAAAATATATAGATTTTGGTAATTGCAAGATATTCTCTTCTGCAAGCATACAAACTATGATTTTCTTATTAAACAAGCAAATTACCAAAGAACCTTATTCTGTCGATTGTTCAAAATTTGTATCAGATATTTCTGTGGCAAACTTCAGTTTGTATAAAATTATTACCGATAATAAACATAATGAAATTTGTTGTAATTATATCGCAAATATAAATCCACAAACGAATAAAGACCAGTATATTCGCTTTTCTTCACAAGAGGATACAAAAATTTTGGATATAATGATGAGACAAAAAGAGCATCTAAAGGATAATGAAATATATAGTGGTATAGATGTTTTGCAGGACAAAGTTAATAAAAAGTCTTTAGAAAAACTTGGTGGAAAAATCAAGCTTAATGATGGCATTTTTGTTATTAATTCTGATGAATTAAACACAATGAACCTCACTCAATGCGAGTATGATGATATAGTTAAACCTTACTACACATCTCAGGAAATCAAGAAATATTCTGTCATTGGCAAAAATAAAGAATGGATTATATATACAGATTCCTCTTTCAAGAATATTAAGAAAATAGAAAAATATCCTAATATAAAGAGACATCTTGATAAATATCAAAATATTATGACATCCGTCAATAAACCTTACGGATTGCATCGGTCAAGAGAAGAATTTATTTTTAAAGGAGAAAAAATATTATCTATTAGAAAATGTGTTTCACCTTCATTTTCATATACGGATCGTGATTCTTATGTTTCTCGTGCGTTTTTAATCATAAAAACAGATAGATTAAATAACAAATATCTTGTAGGGTTGCTAAATTCAAAAATTGTAGCGTATTGGCTAAAAAACAAGGGAAAAATACAAGGTAGCAATTGTCAAATTGATAAAGAACCTCTGCTAAATATTCCTTTACCACAGTTAAATGATAAAGAGCAGCAACCAATTATTGATTTAGTTAATCAAATTATATTATTGAAACAAGACGATATAAATGCAGACACATCAGAACAAGAAGCTGAGATAGATAAACTAGTCTATCAACTCTATGGTCTTACAGATGAAGAAATTAAAATAGTTGAAGATGGTATATAAATACTGGACAATGAAAAAGAAAAATATAAACAGCAGCATAGTAAAAGTCTGTTATATTAAATAATCATATTTTGATCTTTAATATCAGAAAATTTCGCTTCTACATAATAAACTATTATGTAGGATTTTAGTTGATGCTCAATTCAATCTAAAAGTAGCAAAATTTTACGACTAATCTTGCCTTGAACAACTTGTGTTTTGTAAAAATATAGGTTCTCTTTTATATCTTTGACTTAAAAAAATTAGAAATGGAAAATTTATTTCAAAAAATTTAGTAGAAAAAGCCAAGTCATATACTTCTATAATATATGACTGATACATATAACCAACTTAAAGACGAGTTATCAATTCTCTATCCCAATGTTACGGATATCGAATTAACTGAAATGACGGATAATCTTATAAACTTTTATAAAATTGCGGTTGAAGCTGTTTTAGAACAAGAAAATAAATTGTCGTTAACGTCACAAACTTTAAAAACAACCTGCTTCCCTTAAGGTAAAGAAGTTAACATTCAACCTTATTTATTTTGTAAATCAGTTTAATCTTTTGAAAAATCATAAAAATATTAGTAAAAAAGTTACAAACGGGCTCATTTTTTTGCGTACATTCCCATTTAAACACGGCATAATAATATTGTGTAAAAACAAATGAGTAATAAAAATGAATACACTTGTAAAATATGTCGTAACAGATCCTTGCTATATTCTTTCAAATGATACTTGGAACGAATGTTGTCAATTTTTAGATGACAGCCCGAAATCATTTAATGAGGCAGTTTCCAAGGCTTTGACTAAATTCAGCGGTTTTCCGGCTTATGCTTGTGATACCGGTTTTGGTGATTGGAGTAATAAACTTTATGGCAGTTACATTATTCATAAAGAGTTTTGTGCAGATTCCGGCATGGTTTGCGTTTGTAGATTGACACCGGAAATTGAAAAGCATTTTGAAGAAAACTACTCTGATATTTATTCTCATTGTGCAGCCGTTTTTGAAGGCTCTGAAGATATTTGCGTTGATTTTGATATATCGGATCCGTCTTGGACTGTTGTAAAAATCCATGACAACAAAACTGGAAACTTTATAGAAACTATGAGTTCTGACGATTTTTATGTCGAAAATGAAGATTTTGATGATGATTATTCTTTCGATGAAGATGATGAGGAATACTGAAAATGGCTAAAAGAAATAACGATTTTGACCCAAATGAAAAATGCAAACAAGCTATTATATTTGCCCGTGTATCCAGTAAACGTCAAAAAGATGAAGGTGTTTCTCTTGATGTGCAAAAAAAAACAATCAGGCAATACTGTCAGAATAATAATTTCAAGATATTAGATACTATTAGTATTGATGAAAGCAGTACTCAGGGTAACAGAAAAAAATTTCATAAGATGCTTGAGTTAGCAGAAGAATGCTCAGGCAAAGTGGCTATTGTTGTAAACTATGTTGACAGGCTTCAAAGAACTTATACGGACACACCAGAACTTGAAAGGTTACGCAGCTCCGGTAAAATTGAAATTCATGCTTTAAGAGAAAATCTTATTATAACCAAAGACTCTCCTGCTATGGATTTAACTGTTTGGTATATGCATGTTCTTATGGCTAATTTTCAGGTAAATACGATGATTGATAAAGTCAGAGCAAGCCAAAAAGAAAACTGGGCAGAAGGAAAATGGCAAGGTTTGGCTCCTATTGGTTATCTAAATGCCAAAGATGAAGATAGAAAAGCAACTTTAATTATTGATGAGGAACGGGCAAAAATTATTCAACGTTTGTTTGAGGAATATGCGACCGGCTTACATTCTTTAGCCAGCATTCTTAAATTTGCACAAGAGCTTGGTTTCAAATCAAAGGAAAAAAATTACCATAAAACATCACCTAATTTTAATAAAAGAGCCTTAGTCAGCCGGAATACGATACATAATATTCTACGCAATCCCTTTTATTATGGTATGATGAAAGTTAAAGGTAAAGAAATGCCTCATCGCTATGATACAATCATTTCCAAAGCTTTATTTGATAAGGTGCAAGAAATTTTAAACCAGAAAAATTGCACCGGCTCCAATCACGAACAGCAATACAAAGCTTTGCCTTTTACTTTTAGAGGTATCATTAAATGCAGCACTTGCGGTTGTACAATCTCACCTGAACATCATAAAATATCAACCGGAGAATATTGTATATATTATAAATGCAGTCATATCAGAGGTAACTGTTCTCAAGTAATTGTCCGGGAAACTCAACTATTGGAACAACTTGATGAAGAAATTTTTAGCAAATTAAATGTGCCACATGCTTTATTACAACTTATAAAACAAAATGTACAAAACAATCTGGAAGAAAATTCTAAAATCAATCGGCATGTAAAACGACGTCTGCTTGATGAATTAAAAATATTAGAAAATAAAGAAGATAATTTAACAGATTTATACTGTCAAAATAAAATCAGAGAAGACATTTACAATCGACAAATTGTTGGTATTGCTAACGAAAGAACACGGATAACAGAAACCATTGAAAAATATAAAGACATCGGAAAAGACATTAAAGAAAGCATTGATAAAGTTCTTGATGTTGCCGGAAGTATCTCTCATATTATGAAAACTGCCGATCCGAAAACTAAAAACAAAATGTTAAAATTGCTTATATCTGATTGTAAATTATCCGGAGATAAACTAGTTTACACGATAAACAAACCTTTTGATAAATTCATCTCAGCATCATCTCCTAAACTATGGACAACCATTACTATGAATAATCTGGAGGAGTTTGGAGAGGGTTGGCATGAAAGAGAATTAATATGAAAATAATATAATGAAATTACTATTCTTTACAAAAAAGAATATCTAAATAACTTGAAATTTTAATCAGCATATCTTTAACATCTTTATGTACCCAATAGTGCTCCATTATAAATTTTAATTTCTTTTTACAATACGCTAAATTTACTTGAAGTTGTCCTATACCCACACAAAATTGTAAACAATCTTGAATTGTTGATATTGGGGGATAAAAAACAAAAATTAACAAAAAGACACTATCTTTAAGCATCCTTAATACGAAAAAGTCTTTGACGTTAATGGCAAATTATTTTCTCAACTCTTAAATATACATTATGCCTTTAACTATTGTAACAAGCTGTTGCAATATATATTTGAGTTTAATCTTATATTCTTTCGTTTCTTGTTCCATTTGTTTCATTCTATTAATTGATGCCGCTGAATTCGGATAATGCATATTAGAATACGAATTAAACAAACCTCCCATTCCACAATTATGATTCCATAAAGAATTACTAGATGAAATATAGGATACATAATTTGTAGCAAATGTCACATCTACCACTTTAAGCGTTGACGTAGCATATCTCTCAAAAGAATCATAAAGACCTTTGTCTAAATACTCTGTTGCCAACAACTCTACACCTTTACTTATAACATCCAACAATTCTGATATTACCTTGCTCTTATTGTTATCAAGCAGATTATTCATTATCCACGCCCTCCTTTGCATATTTCTCGGAGGCTTCAAGCTGTCTTTTTTCTATTTTTTGAATAAATTCTTCATCAAAACTTTTCATGGCTTCTCGCTGTTCTTTACGCGTTTCTTTTACTTCTTCAGAATTCATAAGTTCTGTCCCCCCTGGTAAAGTCTTTATTCGCTCAAGTATTTTTCGAATATCTTTTTTATAATAGGCAAGAAAACCTATTGCTACCAACGGCCAAACAAGGTGTTCACACAATCCTAATATAAAAAGTTGCCAAGGATACATATCTTAAAATCCATTATATTTTTATAAAATAACTATTTATGACTGATTGGAATGTAATATCGGTCAGTTACTTTTCCAATAAATTTCCGCACATCTGTTCTGTTTCTTTTTTAGTTAATTTATCATCTAACTTATATGTTCTTATAAAATTGCTTATCATTTCGCTCCCATTGTTTTCACCACAGTAAGGACAATCAATATCTTCTTTTTCTTTTCCTCCTGGATATACTGTTCCCCATGTTTCATAACCGAATAATTTGCCACATTTTTTACATTTAATCTCCATTTGCACCTTTCCTTATTAAAAATTCGTATTGATTTATAGTTAGGTACTGAATTTTAAAAACGCAAGAGGTTTGGCAAATAAATTGCAATAATCATTAAATCACACGTTCAAATTTAGCTCGAAAACTGCACGATGTCTCCAGCCAAGTAAGGTAAGCCGCTTTAAAAGCGGCTTTTTTCTTTATAAATCAAGCATTTAACCTAGTCCGTGTAAACAAGTTTAAAAATAGCCTGTTTTTGATAGTTACACGGACTTTTTATTTTTAATTTCCTTATTTTTCAACACATTGAGCTATTATAAGCCCGTAAGAGTTATTGGGAAACTTATTCTTAATATAATAGCACGGACTTTTATATTTTTCAGAAACCAAACTTAAGCACATTGAGGGGATTAATTTGATTTTTTCTTGTATAATTAGTTTGTATATAATAGCTATTATAAAAACCAACTGTAAGATAATAGGATTATGAATAACAAAAATATAAACAAAGATAATAACGAGAAACAATATGTACTTAATTTCTTGAAAACCACTCAAGGAAAAGATTGGGTTAAACGTAACTCAATAGATATTAACTCTATGATTAAAACGGAAGGACCTGATTTTGTATTTGAAAATCTTGATGGCAGTAAAATAGGTTTAGAAGTTACTAAATTAATTGTCCCCTGTGAAAATACATTTGCCACACAGACATTAATCAGTATAGGAAACCAAGTACGAGCCTTTATTAAAAAGAAATATAATATTGATATTTCAGTAATTATTGATAAATATGATAAGAGGATATGGAGTGGTAAAAAATCAGATTTTTTAGATGCAGCTTACCATCCTGGTTTTAAGAAAATTCTCTCTATCAAACAATTCAAAGATAGCTTTATTAAAGCTATGGAACGTAATGTTCATTTATTCAAGCCCGGAAATATCATTCAAGAATCTATAGATGTTAATGGCGATCTATTTAAAATAACCGCAGAAGCGTGGATTAACCCTTTTGTTGGGCAATATGACACTCATGTAAATAATGTACAGCTGTGCATTGAGAATCCTATAACAGAATTACAAGATGAAATTAATAAAAAAAATCGTAAATATGCAAGCTATAAAGAAAAATGCAAGCAATGCACTTTACTAATTATTATTCCTGACTGTCGTGAAGGATCTTCTTGCTCTTTTAATCGATTACTTTTAAAAATGCATCATTTTAAGTCTAAATTTAAATATACAATTTTATTTGATAGTAAATCACAAGAAGTCATATATATATGATAATTATCGTTTTAAATTTCTACATATACTAACTTCGATATACAAATATTTGTCATACTTGCTTTTTTCTTTTTAAATCCCTATATAATAAAAAAATTTAGAATTTCAATTATAAAGAGACTAAATGGGAATAGAAATTGTTTCTCAATATAAAATAACCCCTAAAGACTATGGCTACAATGGTAACTGTATAGTAACTTATATTCATGTAAAGATATCTGATATAAAGAAAAGAGCTCAAGTTATAAAAAATGATTTTTTAGATTTAAGTTGGATTAATAAACTAGATATCGCAACAAAAATAGCATATGAAAGAAGAGCCAATGACACAATATCTAAATTGATAAAAAATGTATTAGATAAAGTTGAAAATAAGATAACTGAAGAATTTGGTGAAATTTTAGTATCGACTTCTGCGAAAGATACTCTCTGCACTCATTGCAATCATAAAAAAATACCTCTTGCTGAATTATGGAAAGAAAAGACCTTGGGCAATCCTGCATTTGATTTTCACACAGAAACACCAACTGAACTTATTGCCTTTGGAGAAGCTAAGTATAGAAACCAATCTAATGCCTATAATAAAGCTTTCGAACAAATTGACGATTTTATAAAAAATGAAAAGGATCTAAAAGAGCTATCAGATTTGAAAAACTTTGTAGGAAGCAAAGCTTTATCTAATATTTCATCTCTAAACCTGAAGGCGTTTATCGCAGCATTTTCATTATATAGTAAAAACGATAGTTTAATTATAAAGAATATAATGGAAAACCAATACATTAAAAACTTGTTATTCTATCCTGAGCTATATATAATTGGAGTGGAAGCATGAATATTTTAACTATCTTAGATGGAAACAATATTGAAGAAACATTAGCCTCCATACTAAATGATATACATATAAAAGGTCCTTCAAACCCAGCTTATTTTGAAACTCTTGCGCTAATAAAAAAGTACCATCCGAATATTTTTTCTCAATATGAAAAAAAATTGATGTATTTACTAGGCTTATTTTATAAAACGTCAGAACCTCAATCACTAACTGAAGAGTTATATAAAATATATGCCGATCTTATAAAAGATAATTACAAAGAAAATTTTACCCCCGTTCAGGCAAGCGCGTATAATCACATACAAACAAATCGTATTTTCTCCTTTTCTGCACCTACTAGCATTGGAAAATCATATTTATTTAGACATCTAATCAAAAACTGTACCAGTGATATCGTTATTATTGTACCATCAAGGGCTTTAATTTCAGAATACATTTTTGAAATATTAAATAATGTTAATAATTCTGTTTTAGTACTTCAATTTGTCGAAGACATCAATAAAACGCATACTAAAAGAAGAATTTTTGTATTAACACCTGAAAGGGCTGGAGAATTATTCAAATATAAAAATAACTTTTCTATTGGATTATTCTTATTTGATGAAGCTCAAATATCTGAAGAAAATATTAGAGGGATGCGCTTTGATGCTCTAGTCAACCGCATTGATAAAAATTTTCCAGAAGCAAAAAAAGTCTTTACACATCCTTTTATATCAAACCCAGAAGCTCAATTAACTAAACACAATTTTATTCAAGATTCTACAGCTCAAAGATATGCCCAACAATCAGTTGGAAAAATTTACATTGCTTATGACAATAACAAATTTTTTTACTTTTCACCTTTTAGTGAAGGAAAAATAAAAAAATTTCCTATTAAACAGGATCCTATTGAAGAAATTTTACAGAATGAAGGTACTCTATTAGTTTATACATCTAAAACAAATATTTATACTGGAAACTATTTAAATGATTTTTCCAAATATATTGCGACATGCAAACCAATAAGCAATCCGGAAGCCCTAAAAATCATAAAAGAACTAGAAGAATTTATCGGAGTTTCTTCTGAAAAAAACTCTTTAATGATAGATATGATGAGAAAAGGTATTGTCGTGCATCACGGCTCAATTCCATTACATGGAAGGTTATTAATTGAAAAATTCGTTAATAATAAATTTGCAAAAATATGCTTTTCAACATCAACCCTAACACAAGGTGTTAATATGCCTTTTGATGTCGTTTGGATTGACAATTTTTCATTTCAAGGATCAGAAGATATAAAAAATCTTAGCTTAAAGAATCTTATAGGAAGAGCAGGAAGAAGTTCTCAAAAAAAAGATTACTTTGATTATGGATATGTTGTCGTTAAAAACGCAAATCTTACAAATTTTTGCAATAGAATCCAAAATAACGCATCATTAAAAACAACTTCTCAATTATCTGAACCAATATCAAATATACCAGAGGATTTAAAAGACTTAGCTGAAGCAATTGTAAACAATACTTTTGATGAAGAAAATCAACTACCTAATTCTCAGATAGAACGAATAAATCAAGCAGGAATCCAAAATGATATAAGATATATTCTTGAAAATATTTTTGATGAGAATGTCCTTTTAACAGGAAGTAAATATTACAATTTAGAAAAAACTATTAGAGAAAAAATAAAGCAATGTTTTATAAATGTTTATACAAGCCATTTAAGGCGCAATGAAATATCTCCGGGAGAAAAAAGTGTGCTAAGTACCTCCATTCCCATCTTATTATGGCGTGTTCAAGGGCGTTCTTTTAGTGCTATCGTTGCTTCAAGATATGCTTATATTACCAGAGCTGATGATAGAAGACACATTTCTTCAATGCTTGAGGATGCCGTACTTTCTGAAGAAAATAAAAAATTCATTTTATCTTTATCAAAAAAACAAGAAATAAAAACACAATTAGAAAAATTATTAAACCACTCACCGTTATCATCAAATGACAAAAAAGAAATTATCTTATTAACAGAATTAAGATTTACTCAACAAGCATTTTCAATACCTGACAAAACTATAAATAAGATATCTTTATTCAAGGACTTTCCATCATATAAAGATTTCAAATATGATATTTTAGTCTTTGACACATATGATTACTTGGATAAAATCATATCATTTTCAATTGCTTCGCCAATTTGTGCTGCTTTTCAGACATACTATGAAAAAACTTCAGATAACCGAGCTCTTATGATGAAAAATTATATAAAATACGGAACAAATGATGAAAAAGAAATTTGGTTACAGAAATATGGCTTCGGCTTTGAAGAAATAGAGTGGTTAAAAAATCATATTAAAGATATTAATGAAAATGAAATAATATTTAAACATGATATCCTATCTCTTCCATCTGATAAACAGGAAAAAATTAAAAGATATCTCTATAACACTAATATAGAATAACCTTAACCTTTTCTCCCCCCATACACACTCCCTACCCCACAGCAAGAGCCAGCTGTCTGGGGAAATAATTACGAAAGCTTACAGAATCCTTATAAAAAACTTATTTTACAAAGGCCTTTACGTACGAAAGGAAAAGTAAAACAGGCTGTTTTCAGTAGATACTTCTATATGCTTCCTCAACATAGGGACATCAATGAACACAAGTAGCTAGTTTATTATACTTAATAATTTTTAGCAGGTACAAAAAAGGTCCGCGTTTCTCATTTCGCAGACCTCTTAATTTATATGAGCGATGAAATACTGGTAAATATCATCAAGATAATATTTATACGTCCCCACCGTATTGTAACAAGGAATTCCCACCGTTTTATCTCCCTGTTTCCGAAGTTTCCGCCACCGGATGAGCGTTCTTTCTGAACATCCCAGCACAAGCATCAGCTCTTTAGTATAAAGAAAACCTTCTTCTATTTGCCGAGATGTTAATTTTGCGGCCAAAACCCTTTGAACCCTCTCCTTTAAGGATGAAGGTGCTTCATTCGGTGCGAATCCGCTATTTTGGCTCGTTTCGAAGCTCATTACTACTCATTTCATCTATATTTTTTGAGTAGCCTAGCGATTATTCTTAACTATATAAAGTAAAATTCTAACTCTATACTTTAGACAAAAGTCACACTTCTGTCTACAAATGTCATATTGTGTCATGACGTGTCACGGCGACTTTAATGGATAGTGATATTATAAAGAAAATGTACCGAGCGAATAGTTCGTAAGGACATTTTGAAAGGAATATAATATGACTACCAACGCAATTTTAGAAACAATCGACCTCATTAACAATGAAACTCAAGTTTATGGCACGCCGGAAGATTTTAATCTGCCTGCTATTTCTGAAAAAATTATTGATGTTGAATACACTATTGAACAATCAAAAGAACTTGTGGCAGCCAATGACAACAGGTTCCCCACTCTTCCAACTGATCCTCAAGCACTACCGTCATATATCGTCTTTGCAGATAAAGTATTAGCGGCGGAAACAAAACTGTTAAAAGGATTAACCATGAATCCTAAAAAGTATAACTACGCCTTAAAATCAACGCAAGCACATGCAGTTTTATTACTAGAAGCTCAATTAAGACTGGCTGAAAACTTAAGAAGTATTAAACCCCAAAGAGGATTGCGCAACGACTTAAAACGTAATTTCAATAATAAACTTAAATCTAAAAAAGAGATTATCGCAAAAGATTACAAACTAAGCCGTCGTCAAGCTAGAGACATAGAAAGACTAACGAGAGAAAGCATTGATGAAGCTATTAAAGACGCTTTAGAAAGTGGTGAAATTCCTACACGAGCTTTGGCTTTATCCAAACTACCTAAGATAGCTAAAGATAAACAGGGAAAATTTGACTACACGCCTATTATAGAAGATGAAGATAAAAAACTCTCTTTAGAGCAACCTTTATATTACACATCCCTTTTTGCAAATGTGGGGATTGGAACTTATTATCTGCATGAACAAAATATCAAATGCGCTGTAAGCAATGAATATTTAAAAGAGAGAGCCCAATGGCATGAAGAAGTATATAAAAATATAGATACCGATAGTGTTATGATACAAGGAGATATTACCGATTCTGCAATATTTGAGGAGCTGGTAAGACTTCATAAAGCCAAATCCTCAAGAATGATCTTGGCCTCCCCGCCATGTCAATCATTTTCAAGAGCTAATAACGCCAAGAGTAAACAAACTGATAAAAGGACGATACTGTTTGAAACAACTCTTGAATTTGCACGCCGCGTTAATGATTGCAATGATTACATTCTTATTGAGAATGTTCCTGATTTTTTAGCGTCTCAACCTAAACAAATAGATGACTTGCTTCAAGGTAAAACTGTTGGTGAATATATAAAAACAGAACTCGAAAAACTTGGTTATTCCTCTGCCGTGCCGTCAAATTCATCTAAAGTACAAAAATTTTGAGAAGGATTCGCGATATTGCAATTTACTTCTTTAGACTTTTGCGCGTTTTTATTACCTTCTTTAGCGTTACTTTTCTTCATATTTGTTTCAAGAGTTTTTTGCATTATCTCACTTTTGTTCTTTTCAAAATAATCAATCATAGCTTTCCCAAGTTCCTCCGGATTATCTATAATATGTTTCTGTTCTTTATTTTTTAGAGAGATTGTTAATGTTGAAGTTTCTATATCAAAAGACCATTTAGACTTTGCCTGGCCATTCATGGACACTTCTGTTTCTCCACCCGATATAAATAAATTACATATATCGATTGAGTTCATAACCGGATATGAAAAATTATAACCATGTGTTTTAGCTTTAAAATCAGGTGTTTTCATTATTCTGGCATTATATTCCGAACATTTTTCTATAATAGGCATTTGTTAATCCTTTTTCTATTATGTAAAATACAAACCGTTTGTTACATTTTATAGAAGTAAGAAATAATGTTTTTCTACTAAATCTTTTTACAAAAATAAGATAAAAACCTTTTGAATACCTTTTGTTTAGCCTTTTGTTTCCTATATATAAATATAAAGATATAATGATGTAAGGATTAAAAGATTCAGAGATTCAAATATTCAAAAATTAAAAAATAAAATTATAAAAAGATGAAATAACAGATTCAGATATAAAATCATTTAATAAGAAAAATATTAAAATAAAAAATGATAAATTTAAAAACAAAGATATGAATACCACATCTTTATCCCTTATTTAGCGTATTTAAATTTTGTTCTTAGGTATAAAAATTTTCATTAAAAGATAATTTTATCTTTATTTTCTATATTTCATTAAAATTTTAGTTTCATATTTGTTTTTTATATAAAGGTATGGATATATTTTTCATATACAAGTCCCTTTTGTAAAGGGATTTAGGGTTTAATATAAGTGTTTCATGGGCAAAACTATATGAAATAAATGGTAAATAAAAATAAACTTATTTTATCTGCAAATGATTATTAAAATTGAATAAAAAACATAAAAAATAAGGCAATATACAAAAATACATTGCCTTATCCATTAACCTGAAAACATATGCTAAAATAACTTAGTTACCTGAAAGTACTTAAGTTGTTATTTTTTTAGCGTATAATTAAATTTTATGCTTGTAAAGGTACATTTAATCGGTAACACTTAACCATATGAATTTTATAATGTTTTGAAAGTGTTACAATGTTTAATAATAATGAAACAAAAGTTAAAGTAGATAAACAACTATTAGATAATGTTTTAAAGCGTATTAATTGTTCAGACCCTTCGTTTGCAATAAATTTTCTAATGCATAACTACCTTGAAGCCTCGAAAGAGAAAACTCCTGTTATACCAGTTCCAACTTTTAAAGGTAATAATCTCCCTATTCAAGGAGATACTAAAAAGCCCATACATAGTGGTAATTATTATAAAGTTGAGAAGAACTTACAAAACTGGTTAAGTAAATCTAGTAAGTATAAAATAATAATTTCCACTTACTTTGAATGTAAAAAAGATTCAGATGTCATAAATAAAACCATCTTAGAAGAAAGATGCAATGCAAAAAATATCAAAAATTTCCCTATGTATATTTCTCAATTATCAAATTCTACCGGTACTCAAGGACAAATTTTTGAGAAAGATCGTTACAAAAATTTATATATACTAGATGAAGTAAAAGAACTAGTTGAAGATTTTTATAATAAAATTTCGAATGAGAATGCCATAAATTATGAACCTACCAATACAAATTTAGGTGACGAAATATCTATAAAAAATGATATGAATAAAGAAACTGCAATTAAGATGTTTAATAAACAAGGTTTTGATATTAGTAATTATTGTACTTTTGCTAGTATAAACAATACAGGTGCTTGTTATTGGGCAAATCCTAGCTATGATGTATTAAAAAATGATTGGACTTTTATATTAAATGATCAACACAAAAAGGTACTCACACTTTTACATATTCCTGCAAATACATTTAATAACAATGATTTTATTGTCAAAAAAAGTCATGGTTATGATCCTAGACCTAATATAACAATAATGCCTAATAATTTAACTTGTAGAGATGGAAATAAAGTTAATTTTGCTCGTTTTGTTAAGAAAACTATTAATTATTAGCATCTAAATAGATATGCAATATAAATAAGAAGAGACATATCTTTTTAACATGATAAACTTTTTTCATGTTTTTATATCATAAAAACATTTGGAGATTAAATTATGACTAATATAGCAAATATTCTTGGGCTTATTGATTCTGGTAATTACGCAATACCAGTATTTCAACGAGGATATGTTTGGAATAGAGATCAAGTTAAAAAGTTAATGATTTCCTTATATAATGGGTATCCAATTGGTATATTGTTGGTATGGAATACTGTTACTGATCCTTCAATTGCTCGAGGAGATGGTAAATTAGTTCCCGGAAATGTTAATATGATTTTGGATGGGCAACAAAGAATTACAAGTTTATATGGAATAATAAGGGGGACACCACCTAAGTTTTTTGAAGGAAACACTAATTCTTTCACTGGACTTTATTTCAATGCCGAAGAAGAAACTTTCGAATTTTATACTCCAGCGAAAATGCAAAACAATCCATTTTGGTTTGATGTAACAGATGTAATGCAAAAAGATGCATGGACTTGTGTTTCGGAAAAAAAATCAATCATGGAAATAGATGATCAAGATACTTTTACAAATAAATGTATGCCTAAACTGCAAAAACTAGCGAATATCAAAGATAGAGAGCTTCATGTTGAAATTGTTTCAGGACCAGATAAAACAATAGATGTTGTTGTTGAAATTTTCAATCAAGTTAATAGTGGAGGAACAAAACTTAGTAAAGGCGATTTAGCTCTTGCTAAAATCTGTAGCGAATGGCCCGAAGCTCGTGAACATATGAAAAAAATTTTGGAAAGATACCGTAATTCGGGTTACGAGTTTTCAATGGACTGGCTTTTACGTTGTTTAACTGTTTACATGACTGGACAGCCATACTTTAATGTTTTAAGTAAAATCAAAATTAGTGAAGTTAAAGAATCCCTTCCTCATGTTGACAAGATGATTGGAACTTGTCTTGATCATATTGGAACAAGACTGGGACTAGATCACTCTAGGGTTTTAGGTGGTGTTTTTGCTATAGTTACGATGATTGGGTATCTTCGTTATAAGAAATGGAAACTATCTGATAGCAAAGAGTGGGATAAATTACTTTATTGGTATGTACATTCTTTTTTGCTTGGAAGATATGCCGGCTCTACAGAAAGTGTATTAGCAAGAGATTTAAACTGTATTGCTGATGGACTTGGAATAGACGGTTTATTAAATCTATTAAAACTTTCCCGAGGAGATTTAACTATTCGTCCAGAAGATTTCTGGGGTTGGAGCATTGGAGCCCGTTTTTATCCTTTACTATACTTATTAACAAGAACCAATCATTCTCGAGATTGGAGTAGTAATATTGAATTAAGAAATAATTTATTAGGTAAGAACTCAACATTAGATGTGCATCATATATTTCCAAAAGATATACTCTATAAGGCAGGAAAATCAAAATCCATCGTAAATTCACTAGCCAATTATGCTTTTCTTACAAAAGATACAAATCTTGAAATTTCGAATCGATATCCAGAAGAATATTTACCTCAATATCAAAAAAAATGCCCTGGCTCTATAGAATCACACTGGATACCAATGGACACAAAATTATGGGTAATAGAGAACTATGAACAATTTTTAGCTCAAAGAAGAATTCTTTTAGCTGAAGCTGCCAATAATTTATTGAATTCCTTGTATCAAGGAAAGTTAGCAGAAGAAGACGTTCAATCTTTCTCTACCAAAAAATTCAACACAGATACAGAAATTTCGAATGAAGACTTAGAAATTGAAGAAATGTCTAATTGGATGCATGAGCAAGGTTTATATGAAGGAAATGCTAATTTTGAATTGTTCAATCCAGATACCGGAGACGTGGAAGCTATCATTGATTTAGCTTGGCCAAGTGGTATTCAAAATGGATTAAGCGAACCAGTAGCTTTACTAATAAATGAAACAGCAGAAACACAAGCTATTGTTAGCAAATATGGCTATAGATATTATACAAGTAGCGTGGAATTGAAAGAATTTATTCAATCAACTTATTTAAAACAATAGAATAGGAATATAATGACAAATTCTATGTCTTAAAATTTGACCCGTAGTACACATTATTTTTGAATATAATAAACCTATATCAAAAGTAAAATCATTATCCACGGGTCAAAAAAATGAGTCTGGTTTAATATTCTTCTGCAAGCATGACTGTCATAACTCGGTTTGTAACTTCTGGGTTGCTTGGATTTTCTGATAAATATTGATAATTCTTGTCGTAATAATCAATTTTCCAAAAGATTTTTTCACCATGATAATCAAAACTTCCGAGGTCGTGTTCACCATAAGGATCGTTATCAGGTGTAAAATTATCAAAATGGCGAATTTTTAACATAATTTCAGCAATTTCTTCATAAGTTTTTGCTCCTATACCCTGTGTTAATACAATTTTACCACCAATCAGATGTTTACGAAGATTGTCATTCAAGGTTTTAATATCAGTCATATCACATCTCTTAGGCTAATTTCTCAGACGCCAGAAACATTTTGAATTTTCTTAATGCTTGTCTAACCGAAGTATGAGAACGCTTGCCATAACTGGATTTTGCACCAGCTATTTCATATTCTGGCAGAATAGAAGCGATATTCTCAACCAAGTGCGCCAAAGTAAACCCTTCTTTGCGGCACAATCTTTCAATACGTCCCATATAATCCGCACTTGTTAACTCAGAATATTTGTTTTCTAGCAACCAAGTTCTAAAATTCTTCAACATTGCAAATCTCCTTTTCAATTAAAGTTTTACAGGGTTAACAAACACAGCGACCATTTCTCTCTGAATTCTTTTGCATTCAGCCAGACAATCACTGAAATATTGATATGGAGTTGGTAAAATCGTGTCATCAATTTGTATGTACCACATTGTTTTTCCTTTCATAAATAGTTGTTTTACTCATTAACTATTTATATTATGCAGTGTATTTGGGACTTTGCGAGCCCCCTAAATTCATTTTTTTGATGACATTTTGCTACGATTTAGACGAGATTGCTAAATTACAGACGGAAATATTATTATTGAGGCGAAAGAAGCTTTAATATTTCTCCCAAAACAGGTTGATTTTTAATAACAACTATTTCAAGTTTTCTTTTAACGCGTGTCATTGCTTGAAATAACATTTTAACTTGATCATAAGGATTCCCGGGCCTTCCTCGGCTATTTAATTGTCTAGTTTCATCATAATAAAAAAAACTATCTATTATAACAATAACATTATCAAATTCTTGTCCAATAACACTATGAGATGTTCCTTCGTATACCCCAAGCAATTGAAAATCATCCAAATGGTCATGATAATACCGAGAAGGCGTATAGTTAATAAGTCTAAAATCTTTTTTGATAGAAATATATTCTTTTGCAGTATTTTCATTTTGAAAATGAATGATAGAAACTTCTTCTGGAATAGATTGTAATTTTTTATTTAAATCAAAAACTGATCTTATAAACTGTGCTAAATTTTTATTAGTTCTTATTTTCTCTGACAAATTAAGTTTTTGGGTACAATTTGCTTCGATAGTGGGTATAGCCTTACTGCATTTTTCTGCTAGACACAGAGTTTGGGCGGGGTCATAACTAATAATGCATTTTAATTGATTGTCTTGTACAAATTTAAGTATTATATTAAGTTGTTTAGTGTCAATTCTTTGAGTTTCATCCAAAATTATAATATCATACTTAGAGTTCTTTTGTGTATCTATCGCATTGGTAATTACATTGTAAACATCTTTGATTGGAGATATATCCCATCTATAATATATAAGAATTAAATGACCTTTGTTTAAATTCCCGACATGAAAAATCTTAACACGTTTACCATCTTTCATAAAATGGTTTGCTAAATCATATAGTAATAAGTTTTTTCCTGTTCCTGCTTTTCCTGTTATTCCAATAATATTAGGAGAAAAAGAATTAAATGAAGCGGTTACAACTCTTTTAAATTCTTCTTGTTGACTTGTTAAAAAATATTGACCATTGAGAAAAGCACTTGTGGAATTAAAAGGAGAAACTAAATAATTAGAAGGATTAAATAGTTTGTTCAAATCATCCGTATATAGATCATTTTGGCTTTCAAGTGCAGAAATTATCTCATTGGGACTTATCGTAATTAATTGGTTGTTTGTGTCTAATGTATAAATTGAGTTAGAATCTTTTTCAAAGGTTACTAATAGAGTATGACGTTTTAAGTATGATAAATAATGTTGGTTTTGTATAAGCTGTCTATGTATTTTTTCCAGAGAAGAGATTTTCTTTAATTCTATATCTATAACCAACTTCTCATCAATTCTAAGTAAATCAAATTCCTTAGAAATTTGGGGAATACTATAACCAACATAAAAATTATTATATATCTTAATAGAAGCATGCTTTGCTTGCAAAAGAGAACAAAACTGTTGTAGGCATGAAAACTCCTCATCTTTTATATTTATTCCAAGATACTTTTTATAGTTATCTCTACATATTCTATCGGATATCTCAGATAAAGATAAAATATTAACTGTCTTCATTTTTCTTACAAGCCCTCTATTATCTCATTTTTGCTCAAGCCTCTAAAAAGTCTAGATAAAACGTATCTGTCGATATCGACAACCCTAAAAATTTTTATATTTTATGTTATTTAGCTATAAATCCTTAAACATGTTGACGAAATTATCGAGAGAATACGCGCCATCCATGTTTAAATCTTTGCTGTCAAAAACCATAAAATACCTAAAGTTGTTACCAGCCATAGACTGCCACTTTCTACCTAATTTTAATTTTTTACGGCTATCGTCCCCATCCAAGTAGTCTCCTTTGACTTCAATAAGGACGAATTTACCAGATTTCGTGCCGACTATAAAATCGGGATAATGATTTATATATCCGTTTAGCCTGAAACCTTTGTTTTCTATAATACGGTGCCACCAAACAACATTATCCATTGAAACGACATAATCTAAAACTTTTCGTTCAAATTCGTTCATATCATTATTTTCTGCTGTATAGAGAGATTTAGCTATGGAATTAATAGTATTTGCTGGAGTTATGATGTCAGGGAATTGATATTGTGCACAACATTTAATCTTTCCATTATCAACCCATTTATCAAATTGCTGTTCTCTATATTTATTTTCTTGAATTTCAATTTTGTCTTGTATTTTTCTGGCATAAACAGGCAATGATGTTTCCATCGCTGTAAGTTCATCATCCGACATATTAGAAATAACACGTTGAACATAATTTGAAACTTCTTTTGTTGCGTACCTATTATTGCGGTTTATCAATCCACTGATACTGCTAGCACATGCTTGTACACGCTGTTCTGCTGGTAAGGTTTTTATATAATCACGTATAAATTCACTATCTGTTTTTGATGCTCGAATATATTGAGGGATTGCATCCCCTTGATCTCTAATATCCACTCTATACATTTCACCTGTAGATAATTCAAATTTGATATCTGCATCTTGTCCTGACAAAGAAAAACCTTTGGATAAATTTTCTTTTTCTAATAAATCTAGAGATTCCCCGAAAACATCTGGTGTTGTTTCAATAAAGAATTGAGGAATGTAAAGCTTGCTAATTTCCTCCTTAAATTCTGCTTGAAGGGCATTTTGTATCAACATATTTCCTAGTTCACCTCCTATAAATCCGCTGGCTTCACTTTTTTCAGCTTCTTGACTGTATTCGGCAGACTGATTTTCTGCTTGTTTTATCATTTCTTGAATTTCACCACCAGAATTGGCTAACTGATTATCAAGTTGAGACTTAATATCTGATGTAGAAATATTATCAAAATCTTCAATGCCTGTATTTTGATTGTTATCTGGAATAAGTGTTAATTTTGGTTCAGGAGGCGTTGTTTTTTCTATTTCTTTTTGTGTATCATTTCCTATTCTATAATCTTTTTTGCTGAAACCTGCCTGATTTAAGCCACTTATGACATTATCTAATGTTTCGTGGAAATCTTTTGAACACGTCAAAACATAGGAAGTATTTAATAAAGGCTGTTTGTATTTGTATGCGTATGGTTGGCGCAATATTCTTCCTACGATTTGTTCCACATCTACTCTAGAAGTTTTATTTGCAAGTGATGCTAATATATACGCAAAAGGACAATCCCAACCTTCCTTTAGGGCATTAACCGTAATAATATATCTAATTTTGCAATCTTCGCTCATTAAATCAATATTTCCGATTTCATCACGATTGGATGTTTTTATTGCAATTTCCTCTTTGGGAATACCTATTTCAACTAACTTTTCTTTTATCTTATCAAACGTTTCGTTTTCTTTGCCTTTTATATTGGGTTGAGCTTGAAATAAAACAATTGGCCTGATGTATTTTTCCTCAGATTGCGCTTGTTTTTCGATACTTCCGCGAAGCTGTATTGCATCTTGAATAACACTTTGCACCGATGTACGATTAAAAACAATAACTGGTAATTTTACCATATTTTCTTTTTTTAGCTCTCTTGCATCAACATAAGATAATATATTGCTATTTTGGCGAGGTGTGGCAGTCAAATCTAGAATAAATGCAGGATTAAGATTTTTTAACATCTCTACACTTAATTCGGATTCCGCATTATGACTTTCATCAACAATCGTTACTGGAGTTAATTGACGCAATACTTGTATAAGTGCTGTATCTGGAGTATCTGCTAAGAGGACATCCTTATTTTGAAAATAATCAGCAAAACGCAAAAGATTTCCATTTTCTTGATAAACTTTGCGAACATCTTTTTTATTGCTGTTAATCCGCAATGAACTGTAACTCAAAACGCAGATAGACAACATATCCTTAACAGTATCTGGTGAAAAATTTTGACCATTTAAAAGTTGCTCTTTAGTATAAACTTCAATTTTGCCTGAAAAATCTCTATCCAGTCTTTGTCTATATGGATGCATTGGATTAGATAAATTTTTTATAGTTTGTTTTAATATAGAATCAGATGGCACCAACCATACTACAACTTTAGCTTTTTCTAAAGGTATTGCGTCATAAATACACTTAATTGCAGCACATGCCATAAAAGTTTTGCCACCTCCTGTTGGTACTTTCATACAAATATGAGGTACTTGAGGAATAGAATTATTATAAGAAGGAACTCCCCCAAATCCGACATTAATATCTTGTCTAAACCAATACTCACGCCATGCTGAGATGAGATTTTCACTACGGCTAAGGCACTCCATATAAGAGTTCAAATCAGACATAACTTTTTTTTGATAATTTTTTAATTCCATAATTATCTCCTTACAGCTTTGAAATATCTCTTGGTATTTTTTTGAATGAAATATGATATTTTTCCAATTCACGATTACTCAGTGTACACAAGTCAGCATAAATAACATAACTTTCCATTTTTGTTTTAATGGTATGCAAAAAATCTCTATCTAGAGTGGTTATATTATCTTTATCATAATAAAAATAATAGGCATTTCCTGTATAAGCACCTAGTAAATATGGTTCATCTTCACTAGCTTTGCCTATTTTTTGTTTGGTTTCAGTAAAATAAACATATTCACGAATTTTATCTATACTGACATTCTCATTAATTAAGCCATTTTGTATTAAAGCTTCTCCAAGTTCATAGTAGCTAAAGTTACCACCAAGCGCTTCAAAACCATCTGTTCCGGAAATGACGCGTTTTACTCTCTCAGCTGTTACAGTATCAGCGTAGTCCATCATTTCAATCATAATAAATTTTCGATGACCATTATCTTGTTTATTTAAATTAAGAATGGCATGGGCTGTTGTTCCAGAACCGGCAAAAGAATCTAGCACAATTGCGTTTGACATGCGCATAGAGCATATAAGCTTTTGAATCAATCTAACTGGTTTAGGATAGCTAAAAATTCGCTCCGTTCCAAAGAAATTTATAAGTTCATTGTCGGCATCTTCATTTGATCCCCAACCACTATCAAATAAATTGTTTATGTTGATTGGAGTATTGTATGTTGTATTTTCATCGTTTCCAACTCTAGCTAGTAAATCTTTCATGGTTTTGTATCTAGGAGTTGAAACTATCCTTCTGATGTACAAGGCATTAGTAATATATAATTCTTTTTTTTGCGAGTATTCATACATCGCGTCGCTTTTGTACCGCCAATTACCTTCAACTTCAAAATCTTGCGCAACAATTCCATCTTCAATAACTAGATCTGTAAGGTATTTGATATACATGGTGGAATCTGAAATAATCGTGCCTGCAGGAACAATATAGTTTTTCTCTTTATAATTACTCTTGATACCTTTTGATATTTTGCAAACAGAACGCTTATTGCTCGCATTAATGCAAGGATACGTTTCTGTGTCAGTGTTTATTTCACCTATTAACCCCGAGAAAATATCTTTATTATTGCAATATACAATGATATATTCTTTGATGTTTGTTATTTGGTTTGACAAAAAAGAACCTTTTTTCTTCTTTTCCCAAACAAGCTGAGCAACGAAATTATTTCTTCCGAATATTTCATCACAAATTAATTTAAGATTTGCTTGTTCGTTGTCGTCGATACTTATAAAAATGGCTCCGTCATCCGATAATAAACGTTGTAAAAGCTTCAAACGTGGGTACATCATGCAAAGCCATTTGTCGTGGCGCGATAAATCTTCACTTTCTGAACCGACAACTTGCCCAAGCCATCTTTTTATTCGTGGATCATTTACATTGTCGTTATAAGTCCAATTTTCGTTTCCGGTATTGTATGGCGGATCTATATAAATACAATCAATTTTTCCTTCATACTGAGGCAATAAAGATTTGAGAGCTTCTAGATTATCGCCATGGATAATCATGTTTTCGCTACCATTATTCTCTTTGTGTTGTCCTTTTTCATCATAACTGTATTGGCGCTCCAAGACACGATAAGGCACATCTAAATGATGATTAACAACTTTATCTTTTCCTATCCAATCTAATACAGGCATCTCAAACTCTCTATTTTATTATAAATTTTTACAAATTTTACCTTAAACCAGTCAAAAATCAAGCAAAAGGATATTTTATATCCAAGAAAAAGCCAAGTAATATCAATTAAGAAAACAGTTCTAACAAATGTTAAATTTAATAATTATTAGGAATTTCTATTATGAAAAGTTTCAATGAAACCAAACAAAAACAAGCCCAACAAGCCGTATTTATGGCTGCGGGAGAAAACACAACCGAGCAATATATTGCCGTGATGAAATATTGCAAAGAAAAGCGATTGCCGATTGTAAATCTATTTATTGAGCTGTCTGATAATGAGGAAAAACTTTATCAGATGATGAATGATGCCTTGGATTTTGCTGCAAGAGAAGGTGAAACTAATGACAAAAGGACAGCTCTTGTCTTTGCAAGCAAGGATAATTTACCTCGTTTTGTGAATTTATTATCCATTAGACAAGTTATTTTAGATGATTATACAGAGCTTCATCTGGCAAAATCCAAAACAATATTCCGGCAAAATCGAGATAAACACTAGATAATATCTCATTTCAAGCACCCTCACCTTTGTTTTTTTACGAGAACAAAGGTTTTTTTATATTCAAAATCTAACTTATGTTCCATGATGAACCTTAGTTAATAAAAAAAATCGTCGAAAACAAGATAAAATTACATCTTTTTATCCTTATCCCCCTCAAAATAAGACAGTTAAAACTTTTATGAGGGTGAAAATGGGTAGAAAATTAAATAAATCAACATCAAATATTTGTTATGACGCAGTTATTTTTGCTCGCGTTTCTAGTGAAAAACAGGAACGTGGCGCTTCAATAGAAGCACAAATTGAAACCATTTACAATTACAGCAAAAACAAAGGGCTAAAAATTATTAAAGAATACATCATCACTGAAAGCAGTATGCGAGGTGATAGAAAGCAATACAAAGAAATGCTAAGTTTTGTAAAGAAAAGGCAAGAAAAAACAGCGATTGTTGTAAATTGTGTTGATCGTATGTTGCGCTCATTTACTGATGTGCCGATTATTGATGAATTACGCAAGCAAGACAAGATAGAAATACATTTTTTGAAAGAAAACCTAATATTAAACCAAAATTCAAAAGGCATAGATATTTTGTTTTGGAATATGTGCGTTTTAATGGCTAATAGTTATGTTTTAAGCCTGTCTGATAATGTTAAACGCAGCATGCAATATAATTGGGCGCAAGGTAAATGGCAATCTAAAGCCCCTATTGGTTATTTGAACATTAAAGACAATCAAGGAAAATCCGCCATTATTATTGATAGCCAAGTCGCGCCAAAAATAAAAAAGATGTTTCAAGAATACGCTTCCGGCTTACATTCAGCTGGAAGTTTATTAAAATTCGTCACTCGACTTGGCTTAACCCGCAATAACAAACCGATATCCAGAAACTCAATCTACGAAATTCTCAGAAACCCCTTTTATTGTGGAATTATGTGTATAAAAGGCGAACTAATACCACATATTCACGGAGCGATTATCAATAAAGATTTGTTTGATAAAGTCCAAAATATCTTAAATCAAAAATGCGAAACGAAAAAAGGAGCGCACTACACCTCAAAAAAATCTCATTGTGATCATGCCTTCAAAGACTTAATCACATGTGGAAAATGCGGCAATATCATGTCTTCTGATTGTAAAATTAAAAATAATAAACAACAATACACCTATATGAGATGTTTCCATAAATGCGGACAGCATCCTATTAGTGACAAGATATTGTTAAAACAGCTAGAAACAGAAATATTTAACAAATTTCATATTCCAAAAATAAAAATATCCGCATTAAAAAAGTCCATCAACAAAAAACTGGATAAAATGCTCTCGGAAGCGTCTTTAATTAACGACAAATTGAATCAACAATTGGCAGAACTTAGCAAACAAGAAGATAACTTGATTAACTTCTATCTTGCAGGGAAATTAGAAGAAAATATTTATCATAGAAAAATAGCTGATTACACTAACGAAAAACAAATAATAAAAAGCAACCGAGGGAAACAAGCAATAATCAATAAAGACACCAAAGACACGATAAATCAGCTTATTGACATAATAACCAACCTATCTGAAATTATGACTAACTCCCCTTCTAAAAAACAACAAAAACTATTAAACTTGCTCGCTCGCGATTATGTTCTCAATGACAGAAAACTAACCTACACGATCAGACCTCCTTTTGATAGTTTAATCGAATGCCCTGACGCTCGTAAATGGAAAAACATCATAATTGAAAACTTAACATCTTTTATCGCACTGGAATACGAGATAAAGACTTTAGATCTCTCATAGCCTGACAACTTTTTTCTAACATACTGATATACTTGTTTTTTATAATATTTTTTTGTGATTATCTGTTTTACATTTTTCAGGGAATAGTGCATATAAAAACGCATTATGACTGATTTTGAAAAAATAAAACAAGAATTTGCAAATCAATATCCTGGAATTACGGATAGCGAATTGTGTCAAATGGTTAGAAATTTAATCGAGGCTTACAATATTGCCGTTAACATTGCGCTAGAGGAAAAGATGCTTAACCTGACTTAGGCACAACAATGACCATAAGTCCCGTTTAATAGCTCAATCTCCTGAAAAAGTGCAAAATATCAGTAAAAAGCCGTTGGGAAGTTCGTTTTTTAGCGTACATTCTTTAAGATTAGCTATATAATAAATATAGTGTAAAAACAAAGAGGTATTAACATGAGAAAGAAATATCAAAAAATTGCAAAAGAAATTTGTTCTGAAGCGATTATTTTCGCCCGTGTGTCTAGTGAAAAGCAAGAAAAAGGCGCAAGCATTGACGCTCAAAAAGAATTGATTTACGACTATTGCCTCAAACACAAGCTAAATGTGATTAAAGAACTGACCATTACGGAAAGCACAACCCGTGGCGATAGAAAACAATATAAAGAAATGTTGGATTTTATCAGAAAAAAAGACCATAAAATCGCTATTGTTGTGAACTGTGTGGACAGACTTCAAAGAAGCGATCAAGACAATCCGGCTATTGACGAACTTAGAAGAACTGGTAAGATTGAAGTGCATTTTATCAAAGAAAACATTATTCTGCATGAAGATTCAAGCGGCAATGACTTGTTGTTCTGGAAAATGAACGTGTTAATGGCTAACAGCTATGTTATTTCCTTGGCTTCCAATGTAAGACGCAGTATGAAATACAACTTTTCATTAGGAAAATGGCAAGGTTTTGCGCCTATTGGCTACCTCAATAGTCGTGATGACAATAATGACGCGACGTTAATTACCGATCCTGTTCGCGCGCCAATCATTAAAACGCTTTTTCAAGAATATGCGACCGGCTCGCACACCACAACATCTATCTGGCAATTAGCGACAAAACTAGGCCTTTGCTCTAAGATGAAGAGCAGAAAAGGTTTGCCTATAAGCAAAAACACCGTATATGAATTGTTAACCAATCCTTTTTATTATGGCGTCATGTGTATCAAAGGCGAGTTTATACCGCACATTTACGAGCCGCTCATTTCTAAAGAACTATTTGATAAAGTTCAGCTTATTTTGACAAACAACGGAAACCACAACCGAACAAACGTTACCGAATATGCAAAAACTCCTTATATTTTCCGAGGTTGGATCTATTGCAAAGAATGCGGTTGCCTGATTACACCCGAAACAAAAATTAAGAAAACAGGACAACGTTACATATATCTTAGATATGGGCATCCTAATAAAGTTTGCCACCAGAAAATTGTTAGAGAAGATAAAATTATCGAACAATTAAAACGTGAAGTTCTTGATAAGATTACATTATCCCCTACTTTGCAAACGCTCTTAAAACAAAAACTAACCAAAGATTTGACAGACACTTCCAGCCTTAACGCAACTCTTAAAGGCAATATCACTCGCAATCTCGCAGAATTAAAGGTTAAAGAAGATAAGTTGCTTGATTTCTATCTTGAAGGAAAATTACCTCAAGAAACTTATGATTTAAAGAAAGCCGCGATTGATAAAGAAATTGAAGAACTAGAAACAACCGCCGAAAAATACCAGACCATAAGCAACGAAACAAAGAAGATTGTTAGCAATGTAATATCCATGGCCGGAAACATTTCAAACATCTTTGATAAAGTGTCTATCACTCGTAAAGCCGAATTGTTAAAAGCCTTTGTTTATGATTGTCAAATCAACGGCGATAGGCTTGAGTATAAACTCAAAGCACCTTTTGATAAGCTGGTTGCCTGTAATAATTATAAAGAATGGCCAGATATCGCAATCAAACATATTGATGAATTTGATAATAAAGCACTGTGCGTTTGAGCTTAAAAGTAGACATTGGAAACATTAAAATATTTTTCCTAAGGATATGTTCCAAAATAGAACATATCTTATAATGATGTACTTTCAGGTTTTATTCGTGCTTCTGCACCTTATGATTTGCCTTACCTTCTAAAATTTCCTGACACCGTTCAAACGTATGAATATCAGTCAATCGCGGATAACTATGTGGATAATAACGCCCGCCGCTGTACATTTCCCCTATATAAAAACGGTTGCTTAAAATATTGCGTATTGTTTGCTTATGAAGTTTATTGCTGCTCTTCATCTTCAACCCTAAATTGGCCGCCTTGCGAACAATCTGCTCAAGATTATAAATGCCTGTCGAAAATTCTTTAAACAGTTGCGTGATAATGAAATGATTATCCTCATCCAGTAACAATATCGCTATGACCGTTTGCTTGCCTAACATTTTTATAACCGACTGGTGCATGATGTGCCCATTTTCCCTCTTTACGCATTTTTTCAAGACTGCGACAGACATTATCACTCATTGTGTCTGTTTGCGACTGAGCAACCGTAATCCGAAAATTCCACATCAGCTTGTCATGTGCTTTGGCATTTTTTGCTATAACTGACTGTTCCGTGTTAAAATGAATGGCGATTTTTTCTTTTTCAATCAGCTCATTCAAGACATTATATTCCTTAAAACTTCTTTGCAGGCGATCAACCTTATCACAAACCAGAGCAACCGGATTTTTATATTTTTTTATGAATGCTATCATATTATAAAATTCTTCCCGCTCCCCTCTGGTAGAGCTTTCAACAACCGTAAACTGTTTGACAATTGTCAGCCCTCGCTGAGTACAATAACTCTTTAGCCGGTCTTCCTGTGCATCCAGCGAATAACTCTTGAAGCCTTTTCTTCTTTTCGCGTTTGTTTAAAACTGTTTCCTCATCATCATAAAAAAATAATCTAACATAACATTTAAGGGAACAAAATATTATTGTTCCTTATTATGCGGAAACGTTTACTTTCTATTACCTTGGCAATATTTATATTTTATTAACCATAATTCTGTACATTCCATTTATAAGCGGAGAGCAACCTGATGCTATGCAATGCGTAGGTTTTTGAATATTGTTTAAGGAGAAATTTATGAAGAAAATCGGCATTATCGGAACGGGAATTTGGGGAACGGCTCTGGCTTTAACTGCTGCACGCGCCGGAAACGACGTTTTGTGCTGGGCGAGAGAGCAGGAAGTCGTGGACGCGGTCAACCAAAAGCACGTCAACAAGATATATCTGCCGGACATTCCCCTGCCCGACGCCATCAGGGCTACCGGAGAGATTGCCGATATTTTTGAATTTTCGGACATTATTCTGCTGACGTCCTCGGCGCAATGGACGCGTTCCATGCTCAAACAGATGAAGCCGTATGTCAAAGCGGATACGATTATCGTCCTGTGCGCCAAAGGGATTGAGGTTGAAACGGGAAAGCTGCTTTCCGAAGTGGTGCAGGAAGAAATTCCCTTTGCTACCGTCGCGATTTTGTCCGGGCCGGGATTTGCCGTTGACGTGGCGCGGCAGAAACTCGTTTCCGTTACGATTGCCTGCGCCAAAGACGGCATAGCCGCCCGGCTCGCCGATATGCTCGGCACGCCCTACTTCCGCCCTTATCTGACCGCGGACATAATTTCGCCGCAAATCGGCGGAAGCGTCAAAAACGTTATCGCCATCGCTTCCGGCGTGGTGGAGGGTGCGAAATTCGGCGACGGCGCCCGGGCGGCGCTGATTACGCGCGGCTTTAACGAAATGGTCCGGCTGTCCAAAGCGCTGGGCGGCACGCTGCGCACGATGATGGGAATGAGCGGTATGGGCGATCTGGTACTGACGGCGAGCTGCGCTACGTCCCGCAATTTCAGCTTCGGGTATGAAGTCGGCCTCTGTGGCCGGGCAAAGAAACTGCTGGAAGAGAATACGCGAACGGTAGAGGGGATTTATACCGCCAAGGCCGTCGTCAAAAGGGCTCACGAACTGGGAATTGAAATGCCTATCTGCGAAATTGTCAACAAGGTTCTGTTTGACGGGATGTCTCTGGAGGCGGCAATGGACGAGCTGATGTCCCGCCCGTATAAGGAAGAGGGATTTTAGTTTCTGCAGGAGGTAGTGTAAGCCGCAGCGATATGACGGAGGGCTTTAACGAGACGGAAGTGTTTATGAGGTCTGTCGGGGCAAGGCGGAAAGCCGGTTTCAGAAATTAAACTGGATGCCGATGTTGATTTCCCACGGAAAACGGACGCGGCTACCCAGCTGGGTAGAAGCTTCAAAATAAGCGGAATTCGTTTCGTTCCAGGCGGCGGCAATCCCTGCCCCGAGTTCATAGCGCAGCGACGACGTATCTTCCGTAAAAACTTCGTCCGCGACGGTAACCGGGCTTTTGCCGTCCCAGTCGTGCAATAGGTTTACCCTGCCGTATGCATCCAGTACCGCTCCGTTATCCAGCACGAATTCCCGTCCGCCGGACAAGCCGACGTTGCCGCTGAAATAATCCGTCGCCGATGCACTGACCCTCGTGTTAAAATTCGTCCGGTAATCTATTCCGTCCACGCGCATATAGCTTAAACCGACATACGGCTCGACAAACCAACTGCCGGCGATATTCCACCGTTTTCCGGCAAAGGCGGACGCCTGCCAGGCGTTCGTATCGTATTTTCCGTTTACGTCGGAACCGGACGGCGTATAGCTTTTAATCTTCTGCGTGTGCCAGAAATAGGTTCCGACGACGTCTACAAACCAGTTGTCCGCCGTATTCCAGGTTGAATACAGACCGAGGCTCTGCGTGTCTCCGTCCCCGCGGCCGCCGCGGTCGTATTTCTGCCGCGAATCGCTTAAACCGCCGTACAGGCCCACTTGCAGATGGCTGCCGGCGTTATACCAGATTTCCCGGTCATAGCCGATTTCCGCCCCGTAAATTTCCATCTCGCTTTTGGTTTCGTCCCGATAGCGGAATTTTATTTCGCGGCCGATACCCTTAACCCACAGCCCGTCGTCATGTTCCTTTTGCTTATGTTTCATGCGAAAACGGTGATACAGGGGATTCAGATGCGTATAAAACAATGCCGCCAGCGAACTGTAGGTGTTTTTGGCAATCAGGGAACTGTCTGTGTGCTCCTGCGTCCGGTGCAGCACCCAGTCATCGCCGTCGTGCTGCAAATCGTACCTGAAAGCCCCAACGTCGACGGCATTGCCGACCAGATAAAAATCATCCGCAGCTGTAGAAGCTTCGTCTATAATCTTAAACTCCGCCGGCAGGTTTCCGTCAGCACTATAGTCATGGATAATCAACCCGAAATTTCCCGAACCGCCGAGAATGTCCAGATGGTCGGCTTCACTCTGCGCCAGGTTGCTGTTTATGCTGAAAACGCCGGTTCCGTCCAACCGGTCTATCCGCAGACGGGAAAAGCCGGGTTCCCGCGTAACGGTTACCAGAGCGTTTTCCAGTTCCAAATCAGGAATGCTGTTTTCTCCGACAACATTCAGAATGCCGTCGGTAATTTTTGACGTTCCTTGCATACCGCCGCCCGCGTGCAATACGATTAAACCGCCGGAAGCGTTTGTATTACGGGCAACGCCGCCGGAAAATATCGTCTGTATCCCGCCGGTTATTTTGGTGTCGGCGGCAATTCCCCCGGCTTCAATATTTTGCAGCCCGGCCGCCAGCTCCGTACCGGAAACGGTACCGCCGACAATCTGCGTTCCGCCGACTATCCGGCTGTTTGATGCCTGTCCGCCGGCAGCGACTCTCTGGACGCCGAACAGGCTGACCGTGCTGCCGTCGGCGGCTCCTCCGGCTTCTACCTGCTGGGTTCCGCCGAGATAAATCCGGGCATTGGAACTTTTACCGTCAACATATTCCGTCCCGAGGCTGATAACCGACGAAACCGCCTCGCCGCCCGCCTTAACATAGGAATTGCCGCCGTTTACGGTCATTCCGGACGATTTCCCGCCGGCCTGAATTTCCGCCTGTCCGCCTTTTTTGACGGTCGTCTTATTCGCCGTTCCGGCCACCGTCAGACGCCCGCCGCTTTCAATAACGGAATTTTCGGCCGTGCCGCCGGCATCCACCTGCTGAATTCCGGTGCCACCGACCGTCGCATTCCGCACCGTTCCGTGTTCTTTGACAATCTGTTTTCCGCCGTTAACCCTGCTGTCGGAATCGGTTCCGAAAACATTCTGAAAACCGGAGTTGACAACGGTCTGCTGCGATTTCCCTTCCGCCTCCACATTCATAGTGCCGCCGTTGACCACGGTACCGACGGCGGTTCCCTCCCAACTTACGTTCTGGGTGCCTCCGGTTGCAATTTCAGTATTTTCCGACGTTCCGAAAAAGCCGACTTCCTGCGTTCCCTGCCCCGAAACGACCGTATTTTCGGTACGGCCGCCGCCTTCTATAATCTGTTCCCCGCCGCTGACCCTGCCGTTGACGTCCCGGCCATATACATACTGCGTGCCGGACAGAACGGCGGTGTTTTGCGCGACGGCCTCTTCATCAACCGTCATTGTTCCGCCCGAAATCGTCGTATTCTCTGCAACTCCACCGTCCTGAACCGTCATTTCGCCACCGTTTTGCACGGTCGTCGCCACGGCTCTGCCGGCAACTTCCTGCGTTCCCCGGCCGGAAACCGTTGTGTTCTGCACCGTTCCTCCGGCATTAACCTGCTGCCGGCCGCCGCCGACCTGCGCGCCGGAAGCGACGCCGCCGTCCCTAATTTCCTGAATTCCGCCGGAAACTTTTGCATTATTGTCCGTTCCCGATATATATTCGTGCCCCGAAACGATAACCGTTCCCTCCGCCGTGCCGCCGGCGGATATGAAAAGACTGCCGCCGTTCACCGCCGTATTTTCGGCATAGCCGCCGGCATTGACATCTATGGTTCCATACGAACCGACACCGGAAGAATATGCCTGCCCGTCGACATTCTGTACGGCATATTGCTGAACAACAGTACCGTATGATATGCCGTTCTGCAATACATCCTGCTGCCCATACGGATAAATATTGCTGTTGCGGGTTACGCCTCCGGACATAACCTGCTGCTTTCCCGAAACAGTAAAATTATCAGCCTCGCCATAAACGCGCTGGGTTACGACCGAATGAACGTCGCCGCCGCTGACAACTTCTCCGGCAGGAATATCGACAGTTATCGCCCGGGAACTTTTCGGATGCAACAACAGGCACGGCAAAAGCAGAAAAAAACCTCGCAAATGTTTGTTCATAACGGTTATCCCCCTAATTTTACGACAAAGCTACCGCATTTTTCGGATGACGGCGTTTTCCGTAATCGCATTTTAATCTCACATATAATCGCAAATCCCCGGAATAAAAGCCCGGCAACCTTATTTTCCGCACAAGTACAAAAAAACAGCCTGACAAATACAAAAAACAGCCCGTTCCGTGAGGAGCGGACTGTCTTTGTTTCATCATCAGACGATAATCTGCGGTACAAATCAGACAATGATATGCGGTACAAAATGGCTCAGGTCATCGGTAATTCTGGACGTGTTTTCCCGAATTCCCATTCCGGCCGCTTCACCGCCGATAACCCAGCTTCCCAGCACCGGATACCTGCCGTCAAAACAGGGAATATCTACAAGCTGCTGATATACGTATCCCTCTTTGCCGTACCCGCCGGAAGAACTTTCCAGTATCGTGCCGTTTTTTACCAGCTCAACATTGGCGCCTTCGCGAGAGAACACCGGCTTTTTGCAATAAGCTCCCAATTTTCCGGGTTCGGCATAAGCCGGCAGGATATAGGGAGACCGGGGGAACATTTCGTAAAGCACCGGAAGCATGGCCTTATCAGACATCAAAGCTTTCCACAGCGGTTCTATCCAGCACATCTCCGTCATACAGCCGGTCAAATCCTCTGCGAACATAAACTCCCACGGGTAAAGCTTGAACATACAGTCTATCGGCATACCGTCGGGCGCAAACAATGAGCCGTTTTCATGCCTTACGCTGCGAATATCCAGTTCGTGAGGAACAAGCCCCGCCTCAAAGGCCGTTGAAATGATATAGCCCAGAGTGGCATTGTCTTCCAAACAATCGGAAATTGACGCAAAGTAATACCGGCCGCATCGATAACGTTCGTGGATATATCTCCAAGATTCCACCATTTTTTCATGAATGGAATTGAACTGGTCGTGGAGCGGAAAAACATCTTCTTTCCATAACCACTGGATGACGGCGGCCTCTACCAGAGAAGTCGGCGTATCGGCATTAAATTCCAGCAATTTCGGCACGCCGTTGACAAATGCAAAGTCAAAGCGCCCGTACAGGGAATAATCGTCCTCTTCCCAGCTGCGGACTATCGCCTCGCGAACCGCAACGGGAATGCAAAGCGCATCAAGCCGGCGGTCATCATACAGGCAGGCTTCCACAGCCTTGCAATACATTTCGTAACATTCAGCCGTCGCTTTTTCAAGCGCTTCAATTTCAGCTGACGTAAAACAATAGCAGGCATCTTCTATCCAATAGGACTCGTGAAATCCAAATCCCTGCTTTTCCACAATTTCCCGGTAATTCTCACGGGGCGTACAACTAATTCTTTCCATATCCGATAAAATTAATCATGCGCCAATAGGTTTACTGCTGAAACTGCTGCCGAAGCCCTTGCCCGATGTGGACTTGCTGCCCGAAGCTGGAGCCTTGGAACCGACAGAATTCGGTTTTGTTGAGCCGTAGGATACGTTGCGGACTCCCGCAGGAGGATCAACCTTTACCCCGCCGGAATTTGTCCAGGAACCGCTCCCCGGATAATAAAAATACGAGGGAGAACCTCCGCCGGAAGGCGTCAACGCCCAACGCATCAGCATTGCATTCCATATCCATGAATTTCCCTGACTGTCCCGATATTCCTGTTTGTCTTTCGGATTTTCAGGAAGTTTGTCTTTGGCGACACATGATACAAACAATAAAAAACCAGCTGCAAAAAAATAATTTAATTTTTTCATACGACATAACTTTTAGTTAGACAAAATAATCAAAAAAACTTTTGTCCTTATACGGCGTTTTACCGAAAATGTCAAGCGGTTTATTGACGGAGAGGATGCTGACTGCTGATGGGAAAAACGGTTGGCCGGGCGGCGGTTTGTCCGGAGTATGGCGAGGATATCCGGAATCTATGAGAAAGCCCCGGCCGAACAACAACCGGGGTTTCATTCAAGCTATTTATCGAGGACAGTTCGAATTACGCTTTTTTTATGCACAAAACGTAATACGTTCCGTCGCGAACCTCAACGCCGTGGGTGTCGTGTCCAAAGCCGGGGAAATCCCGGTCAAAAGCCTGAAGCGCCTTCAAATAGCCAAGTATCGGCCCGTCGGCCGCGCCGGCATTTTCGCCCGGCATCAAAAGCGGAATTCCAGGCGGATACGGCACGACGCCGGTTGCAACCGTCCGCGTTGCCATATCGTCAATGCTTACGGCTTCAACATTGTTATGAACAAGATTTTCATAAGCTTCCACCGGTGTCATATCAGGATGCGGCAAAACAGAGAATCCGGCAGACAGCGCTTTAGTCGTTCCAAGCTTTTTCATCGCCGCAAACATCTTGCCGCAGAGGTCTTTCAGCCCCATACCCCGATATGCGCGCCCCGTTTCCTTAACCAGTTTCGGCAGGACGCGCTCCAACGGCTCGTTATTGTCATAATCACGCTTAAACTCAAACAGCGTATTCAGCAAAGTTCCCCATTTGCCGTTGGTTACGCCGAGAGAAAACAGAAAAAGAATTGTAAAATCGGTCGTTTTTTCCACCACAATCCCTTTATTGTCCAGATATGCGCTGACGACAGCGGCGGGAATACCCCACTCCCCTAATTCCGCATCCGATTTGACACCCGGTGTTACGACTGATACCTTTATCGGGTCAAGCATACAATAACCGGGCTCTACATTGCCGAAACCATGCCACTCTTCATCGGGATTAAGCAGCCAGCAGCCGGGATCCGACGCCAACTGTTCCTCGGAAGCCTCATACAGAGGAACCTTTTTCCCGCTCTCGCCGTCCTTGACGAAGTCCGGCTGCCAGACGTTGAAGAACCAGTCTTTTTTACCGGAAAACTCGGCATACAGGCGCGCCATCGTTTTGCGGAACGAAACGGCTTCGCGGATGGACGCGTCGGTCAGGGCCTTGCCGCCCGGGCCGTCCATCATGGCAGCACTGATGTCGTTGGAGGCGATTATCGGATAGAAGGGAGAGGTTGAGGCGTGCATCATAAACGCTTCGTTAAAGCGCTGATGGTCAATCGGATTGCGCCCGTCGCGAACGTGTATCATTGATGCTTGGGAAAAGGCTGCGAGCAGTTTATGCGTCGACTGGGTCGCAAACATGGTCGGCCCTTTGCGGTCGTCGTCTTTCGGGTCGCAGCACATCGCAAAACGCCCCTTGTACATCGGGTTAAAACGAGCATATCCGTACCAGGCTTCGTCAAAATGCAGCCGGTCGACACTTTTGCCCAACAGCTCTTTGACCCGGTTGACATTATAGCACAAGCCGTCATACGTTGAGTTGGTGATAATCGCATGCACCGGCTTTTTGTCAATCCCGTCTTTAACGAGCGGATTTTCGGCAATACTCTCTTTTACGGCATCCGGTTCCAGGCGGTCAGGCGTAATCGGCCCGATAATGCCGTACCGGTTGCGGGTCGGCACCATATAAACCGGTATCGCGCCAGACATGGTGATAGCGTGCTCGACCGACTTATGACAATTACGGTCGCAAAGCGCAATCTGATTGCGGGTAACGCTGGCCATCAGGATAACCCTGTTGGATGTGGACGAACCGTTGGTTACATGATATGTCCGGTCCGCACCAAATACTCTTGCAGCATATTTTTCGCTTTCCCCTATCGGCCCTGAATGGTCTAAGAGCGAGCCCAGTTCACCAACGGATATGGACAAATCGGAGCGGAATACCGGCTCCCGAAAAAAGTTGAAAAAAGCCCGTCCGGCCGGAGAACGGAGAAAACCGGTTCCTCCGGTATGCCCCGGCGTATGCCACGAATATTCGTGCACTTTGGAAAACCTTGCCAGCGCTTTAAACATCGGCGGCAGGATAAACTGCCGGTAACGTTCCACCGCTGCCAATACCCGCCCGGCGATAAAATCCGACGTATCTTCCAGTATCCAAATAAAGTCGCTGACATTCTCAAGAATTTCCGTGGATACTTTTGAGGCGGCAGTACGACCGGCAAGCAGAAATACCGGCACATCACGGTTATGTTCGCGCAAAACGTGCAGTAAATCGACGATTTTCAGATAATCTTTGTCATCCTGATTGTTCAGTTTGAGCAAAACACATTGAACCGTCGGGTCTGATACCAATACTGCCTTGGCGTCTTCTTCGCTTTCGGACACGATAACGCTTACATCCTGTGCCTCCAGCCCGCATTTCAGCCCGCGTACGGCTCTGGCAGCGGCCGTATTGTCGTTGATGCCGTTATACACAAGCAGTATTTTTATGCCCAGAGGGCTGTTTTCCTGATTTTTCGTACATTCTTTCATCTACACTGTCTCCTTTTGATTGTGATTTGGGAAGAAACCGCCCCAACCTATGCGTCTTGGTTGTGGATTTTGGAAGAAACCGGTACAGCCTATGCGCCTGGGCTGTGGACTTGGAAAGAAACCGGCGCCACCTATGCGTCAGGCCATTTGGCATTTCAATCTGCCGGTGCCTGCACCGATACTGACGGAGAATCCGGTTCGTTAATGTATTCGTTGAGTTTTTGAGAACTGTAGTCGCCAACCGAAACCCAGAACATGGCAATAAGTGCCAGAATGGTTATGGCCAGCGTCATATAGCGAACCCAGCGCGGCACGCAGCAGCCGCCCGGCTTCAAATGCTTCTCCTTAATCTCAATTTTCCGGTTAACCGACAATTCGTAAAAAATAATCGTCGAGATGACAAATATCAGTGCCCACCGCGTCTGCTCGCTGTTGGAACCTATCATGGCAGCAAGGCTGTAAACGGCTGCAATCAGTCCGACGATTGTATAAAACAGCCCTTCCCTGTCGCTCATCTTTTCACGGCCGAGAATTTTTATCGCCACGGAAGAATAAATATACGGCAGCAATGTCATAATAACCGCGATTGAAGCAATCTTGCCAAACTGTTCGGACGCTGTCGGCGACATGGTTGCCAAAACCTGCAGCGTCATTATTGCCGCAACAATCGCCAAGCCGGCCGAAGGAACGCCGCGGCGGTTGACCCGCGCAAAAATATTAGCGAACAATCCGTCTTTGGCAGCAGCCTGCGCCGTTTGTCCGACCAATAACGTCCAACCAGCCAAAGAACCCAGGCACCCGATGGCCGCGCACACTGCGACGACTTTTCCTGCCACCGGCCCCAGCGCGATGCTTACGGCCTGTGAAAACGGCGCTGACGATACTATCAGTTCTTTATTGGGGATAATGCCCATAATGGCCGAAGAGCTCAGAACATAACATACGGCGGCAAGCAGAACCCCAACAACCGTCGCTATCGGAACATTGCGGGTCGGATTTTTGACGACAGCGGTGGATACCGAAGCACTTTCTACGCCGATAAATGCCCAGAGGGTGAAATTCAGCGTCATGCCGATGGCGGAAAGGCTGCTCTCGCCGGATACATTCCATCCCTGCATATAAGTTTCCGGGTTAAACCAAAACCACCCCAGCAAGGCAACGCCGATTATCGGAAATAAGGCGATGGTCGTCGTAACACCCTGCATCCTGCCGACAATTTTCGGCCCGAGGATATTGGCGTAAGTAAAAAACCAAATAACCGCAATCTGCGCCAGAGCCATCACCAGCGGATCCCGCAATGCCGGAAAAAAAGGCGTCAAATATCCCAGCCCGGCAACTGCCAGCCCTACATTGCCGATAACATTGGCCAGCCAATAAACAAGGTTTGTCTGGTATCCCATATAGTCGCCAAAAGCCTTACGGGCATAAGCATACGGTCCTCCGGCTGCCGTACTGATTTCTGTCAGTTTGGCAAAAACCAGCCCAAGGGCTATCGCCCCGACAACAGTAACCAGCCACCCGATGATAGCAATGCTGCCAATTCCCGCGAGGTTTGCCGGAAGCATAAAAACACCCGACCCCATCATATTGCCGGCAACCATCAATATGGCCGGAACCAGGCCTATTTTATTATTTTCACTGACCATCTGCTTCTCCCCCTTTTGATTTTTACGGCTTTATCTAATACGGCTTTTAAATAATTGCTTTGCGGGTGGTTGCAATTGCCTGAAATGTCTTTTTTTTCTGGCTAAAAGTTTTATCCTGACATCTTTTCCATGCTTTAAGAGATTTTTCCTGTTTTCTCGCCATAAGTATTATTTGAAAAAGCCGGCTATGACGCTTATTTTTTCCGTGCAACAATTATTTAGGAGATAATCTGATGAAACCTACGCGGAAATATATTTCCTCTTTTGCATTGGCTGCCTCCGTCTGTCTGGCGGGAACAGAACTCAATGCAAAAACGGCGGACGATTCGGCCGCTTTGCTTTCGGCTCATCAAAATACTGCCACTATTAATCATACGTTTATACAGCAAGGAGAATTTAAAATGTCAGAAAATACAACCAACGATACCGACAGCCTCTGGGAAAAGACCAAAGAGGCCAGCGCCAACGCCTGGGAAGCGACCAAAGAAACGACCAGCAAAGCTTGGGAAGCTACAAAAGAAGGAACTGCAAAGGCCTGGGACAAGACTAAGGAAGCCAGCGGCAATGCATGGGACGCCACTAAAGAGGGAACTGCCAAAGCCGGCGATGCAATAGCGGAGAAGTCCGGCGATGCATGGGAAGCCACGAAGGAAGGCTCAGAAAAAGCCTGGGATAAAACCAAGGAAGCCAGCGGCAATGCATGGGAGAAGACAAAAGAAGGAGCAGCAAAAGCCAAAGAAGCCGTTTCGGAAAAATCTCCCGATACAAACAGTACGGATGCCGACCACCATCCTTATCAGCAAAATCCCAACAAAACATCCGGACATCATGAAAACCGTCCGCACTTCTAATATGACGGAACATTAAAGTCTTGACTTTCGGCAAGAACCGGCCTATAGTGCATAATGAGATTTCAAATTATTGTTAAATTTAATTTATATAACTATGGCTCAAACTATTAAATTAACGGAATTAAAGGAAAATAAGACTTTTACCCTGCATATTAACGGCAGAAAATTCCGACACAGTTATTCTTCTATGACTGTTAACGGCGTCAGTTCAAAGGTCAATACATTTTATCTGGATGAAACGGCCGAACTGACTATTGAGAGTTATATTCCCGGTATGTGGAGAGTTTTGCGCGACGGGCGGAAAGGATATTATTTTGTTCCGACGAAACCTTCACCTTTTACTTGGACCGTTTTGTTGGATTAACCTTAATTCCGACGGCAAGCCGCCGTTTCCTGAAAAACCGCTGTTATCTTCGGAAAACAGCGGTTTTCTTGAAAAAATTCCCAAATTTTTCCGCAGGAAAGAACTGCCTTATCTTACTTTAATCGCCGTTGTCGTACAATTATCGTTAGATACCGTTCCCATAAAAGCGTTCATATGTACCTGACATTTTTCAATGACCAAACCGTTATTGCCATCAGCAGAAATATTGGTTACAAACGGCCCTGCATTTGTGCACGCTCCCAATAAAGCGGCAAAAGCTATTGCTAAAATTTTCTTCATTTCTCACCTATAGATAATTAGTTACATAACGGATTATATATGCCTTAAATTTCAAATACAATTTATTTTGTAAGTTTTGCGCAGTTTACAAAGTCCGTTAAATAGAATACAGACACGGGTGAAAAAAAGAAGAAATAAATCGTGCAAAAGGCTTCCGTCCTGAGAAGATACGGCAGCTTAAAAAATCAATTCCCCGAAACGACCTCTTCCAACTCGCGTTTTTGTTCGGCAAGCTTGTTCTGCTTTTTGACAATCTTATGCCCTTTGCCGGAAGCCCGCGCCGCGGCTAGTTCTTCTTCCGCCTTTTTCACATCGTTTTCCTTATCTTTTATTTTACTCCTGCGCTTTTGCAGCAATTCTTCGTCAGTACAATTCCTTTCCAGCCTGGACAACGCCTTTTTCAATCCATGGACTTTCATGGTTCGCCCATAATTTTCGGCTATGGCTATCTGGCTTTCGATTTCTGCCTTTTTCTGCGCACAGGTTTTATTTCCCGCACATGCATTTGCGGCCATCAGGCAAAAACAGGCGGCATATATATATTTTGCTTTTATCATCACATTCTCCCTTTGGTTTGTTTTAACTTAACCGCCCTGAAAAAATATACAAGAGCAAACTCAAATATTTCCGCCTTTTCCTTGCAAGGAGCACTTTATGCATTATATTGAAGGCGAAACACAGAACTCGGCCGCGCATACAAAACGACCGGAGATAAAATCTGCCGCCGATACTGCCGGCTTTATAAAAAAAATATCTGAACTACCCAACGTAAAAATTAAACACGAGGTTTACATGCCTGCAGCAAAAAAACTGTTTACAACCATTGCCGTACTTCTGTTTCTGACCGGAACCGCCTGCTTTGCCGCCGAGCCGGAAAAAGGCACTGCCGAAATCCAGCTTAACTTTTCCGACATCAATAAGACGCTGGACGGCATTACAAAAAAAATAAACGGAGGCTCCGTCTCCCGCGAAGAAAGCGACGACTATATTGCGACGCTCAATTCCCTGCAAAACCAAATTCTTAACGAACAGAAACAAGATACGACCACATTACAGAGCATGACGCAAAAAATCAGCGCGCTTAACGGATTGGCCGACGAAAACGGCAAAGACGTGCCGGAAGTTGCAAAAGAAAGAAAAACGCTTGAAGACAGCGCGGCTAAATATAAATCCCTGTTGGCGCAGGAAGCGCTGGCTCTGGCTAAAATCGATGAAATCAACGCCCTCATCTTCAAAGCGCGCAACAAAGAACTGCTGACCAGCGTCCTTGCCAAACAAAGCTCTATTTTTCAACCCGAACAATTCTGGCAGTCGCTGCTCAGCTTTGGCAGCTTTTTAAAAGAAATTCTGGTTTCGCCATTCAACTGGTACCGCCAGCTTAAACCCGAACAACAGCAAAACGCGGCCAAGAGTCTGATTATCCTTACCCTGATGCTGGGCGCGGCATTAATTTTGGCGGTCGTCGTCAGAGGGTACATCAAAAAGCATTACGGTTACAATTTGGAGATATGTACTCCGACCTACATCCAACGCCTGAAAGCTGCGGCATGGATTTTCGTGGCGCTGGGCGCTATTCCGGCGGCGATTATCGCTGCACTGTGGGTTTGGATTAACGGGTTTGACCTGATGAAAGGAAGCGAATTTGCCGCACTTTTGCGCAATGCCGCAATATACCTGCTTTATTTTCTGATTCTGCGCGCCGCAATTCTGGCCGCATTCGCTCCCAATAATCCCGACTGGCGGATATTTAACATTGAAGCGCGCAAGGTACGCAGAGCTTCCAATGCCCTGATTACGGCGGCGGCGGCCGTGGCGGCGGTCTCCTTTTTTCAGAAGCTGGCGACAGAAATGTCGCACGAACCGGAAATCGTCTATTCCATGCAGATTTTCGCCAACGGCATAAAAGCATTTGCCGTCATCTGGGCGGCGCTGCGCGTCATGTACGATGTTAAGGATTTATCGGACGAAGACGTTAAAAGCGGCAATATCCAAAAACTTTCGGTTTCAGCACAAACCGCTCTGCTGATTACGTTTTTTATGATTGGCAGTTTCACATTCTCCCTGTTCGGCTACATCAGCCTGTCCGAATACCTTATCAACCGTTTTATCGTATCGGTTGCCGTCATCTGTATTTTATACATTCTCCATAATCTGCTCAAAATGTTTTACCATCTGATTGTGCGGCGGCGGTTTTGGATTACGACCTTTCGCATCAGTCCCCGGACGCTGGTCAAAAGCGAAGTATGGTTCGGCATTATCCTGACGCCAGTATTGTATCTATTCGGGGCCTTGGTGCTGCTGGCGGTATGGGGCGTATCGGTCGATATTCTGGTGGCGCGGACCAAAGGTTTCCTTACCGGTTTCAACATCGGCGAAGTTCATGTATCCATTACGTCAATTATTCTCGGGCTGGTCAGCTTCTGGGTGGCGATGCTGCTGGTTAAAATGCTCAAAAGCAGCCTGCAGGACGGCAGCTTAAGCCGGCTGGACTTTGACGAAGGAATGAAGAGCTCCATTATTTCGGGAATCGGCTTTTTTGGATTTATCCTTTCCGTCATCCTCGGCATTGCCGTTGCGGGCGGAAGCTTCAAAAGCCTGGCATTGATGGCCGGAGCGCTGTCTTTCGGCGCCGGTTTAGGTCTGCAAAACGTCGTCAGCAATCTGGTTGCCGGCATTACCATTTTGTTTGAACGGCCAATAAAGCTCGGCGATTTGGTCGTCATCAACGGTTATGAAGGCGTGGTCAAACAAATCAGCATGCGTTCGACGACTCTGGAAACGGGAAACAAATCCAACGTCATTATCCCCAATTCCGCAATTATCGCTGGCAGTGTTGTTAACAAGACCTACGACAACAGAATGGCTAGGGTGGACATCAACGTCGGGGTGGACTATGACAGCGATATTGACAAAGTCAAGAAAATCCTGCTACGAATCGCCGGAGAAGACGAAGAGGTTTTGAGCAATCCGGCTCCGGCACTGTCTTTTCTCGACTTTGGCGACAGCAGCCTGAACTTCCAGCTTAACTGCTACACGGCAAACATAGCCAACAGCAGCGGCATATCTTTCCGTATACGCGAAAAGATTATCAATGAATTCCGGAAAGAAGGGATTAACATCCCGTTTCCACAGCGGGTGGTGCGTTCGCTGGAAGAAAGTGCCGCCGACTGACCGAAGAAACAGCCTCTGACTGACCGAAAAAACTATCTCGGACTGACAAAGAGGCTATCTCTGACTGCCCTAAAACGTTCCACGACATCTCCCCTTGCATTTTATTTCATATTAACCTATTGAAATATATATTTTTTATTTAAAATCAAAAAAAATAAAAAAAATTATTTTGCCTTAAGCGTTTCTTAAGATTAGAATGCAGAATAAAAGATGTTCTGATAAACAACCTTTATTTAACAACTTTTATTTAGGAGAAAAACGATGAATAAGATTTTAGCTGTTTCCGCGATGGTTTTGACTTTTGCCGTGGCTTCGCAGGCCAATGCACAGGGATTTGGCGGCGGTTTTCAGGGACCGACAATTTCTTCCTCTACGGTTGCCGAAGCGCTGAAGATGAATGACGACACGCCGGTTGTTCTGGTAGGAAAGATTGAGAAAAACCTCGGCAACGAAAAATATCAGTTCAGCGACAAAACCGGTTCCATCGTTGTTGAAATTGACGACGAAGATTGGAGAGGACAGGTTGTCAAACCGGAAAATACGGTTGAAATCCGCGGCGAAATTGACAAAGAGCTGCTGGGAACGCCGGAAGTCGACGTTGACGTTATCATCTTAAAACAATAAGCAGCGACGGACGGTCTGGTATGCGCATTCTTCTGATTGAAGACGACGGCCTTATCGGCGACGGGATAAAAGTCGGGCTTTCCAAGCTCGGCTTTACCGTCGACTGGTTTGACGACGGCACGGACGGCAAAGAAGCCCTGTTGCAAACGCCGTATGATGCGGTAGTGCTTGATTTGGGACTTCCGGGCATTGACGGCCTTTCCATCCTGCGCGCCTGGCGAGATACCGGGCTGGATACGCCGGTTCTGATTTTGACTGCCCGCGGCGACGTGGACGAACGGATTAAAGGACTGAACAGCGGCGCAGACGATTATCTCGGCAAGCCTTTTGCCCTTAAAGAAGTGCAAGCGCGGCTGAACGCCCTTATCCGGCGGCGGTGCGGCGTGGCGAAACCGCTTATCCGCTTCCGCGACATTACATTCAACCCCGAAACCAAGGGCGTCTGCCTTGACGGCGAAAAGGTAATCCTCTCGCCGCGGGAAACGGCGCTTTTGGAACTTCTGTTGTTAAACAAAAACAAAGTCCTGTCCAAAGAAACCATTGAAAACAAACTCTATTCATGGGATGAAGACGTTGCCAGCAATGCCGTAGAAGTGCACATTCACCATCTGCGGAAAAAACTCGGCAAAGACATTGTCAAAACCATCAACAAAATCGGATATACGCTGGAAGACTAACCCTTTTCCGCCGGAGTAAACAAAATGGCCCGAACAGATACAAACGACAAAAAAGCAAAAAAGGCAAGAACCTCCGCTTCTGCCGGCCAGCGGAAGGACAAGTTTGCCGCTGCGGCATTTCGGATGAAAAAAGAAGCTGCGGCGTTTTGGCAAAAGTTCAACGGCGGGGCGATGAAATTCAGCCTCAGTTTCCGGCTGATGATTTTTTTTGCATTGGTTTCGGGCGTTGTATGGGGAATTGCCGGCTATATCTCCTATAAAGAAACACGGGAAAGCATTGACGAATTTTTCGACACTTATCAAATGGCGTTGGGACGACAGCTGGCAGCAGCGGACTGGAGCGGAGTTTCGCTGAAAACGCAGAAAGCGACGGATAAGCTGATAAAAGGCATTGAAAACGCCGATGATGATGACGATGCGGTCGGTTTTGCCATTTTCTCGCCGCAAGGCGAAATGATTTTTCACGACAACGAAAACGGCAAATATTTTACCGCGGCGGAAGCGGCGGGGAGTTTTGCCAACGAACGGATAGGCGAAGACCGGGACAAATGGCGCATGGTGCGCCTGAAATCGGCAGACGGAAAATTTATCATTGCCGTCGGCCAGGAGCTGGAATACCGCGAAGATCTTGCAATGGATATCCTTGAAGAATTTATGCTGCCCTGGCTGGCCGGCTTTATCGTTCTGCTGTTGGCCATTTCCGGATTGACTTTCATTGAATTCCGCCCGTTAAAAAAACTGACCGGTGAAATTGAAAGCCGCCCGGCGGACGATTTGTCCCCGCTTAACGCAGAAAAAGCGCCAACGGAAATTAAACCGCTGCTGAAGGCAATGAACCGGATGTTTGCCAAAATAGAGGCTCTGCTGGCACGGGAACGCAGTTTTATCTCAGATTCGGCACACGAACTGCGCACGCCGCTGACTGCGCTCAAAATCCAGCTCGAAATAGCCGAAATGTCCGGCGACGACAGCCTGATGCGGACACAGGCTCTTGCCAAACTTTCACTGGGGATTGAACGGGCGGAACATCTGGTCGAACAATTGCTTGCCCTGTCGCGTCTGGAAGCTGACAACGGGCATTATGACAATACAGAGCTTTTGGACTGGAAGGATATCTGTACCAACTTGTTCGACAATTATGCCGAAGCGGCAAAGAAAAAAAACATAACCTTATCGTCTTATATCGGCGCAACTTCACCGATTGTGCGAGGAAACCACATTCTTGCCGCCTTGCTACTGCGCAACCTGCTCGACAATGCCGTCAAATACAGCCCCAACGGAGCAACGATTACCGCTACGGTTGACAACGAAGAGATTGCGGTCGTCAACTCCGGAACCATCGTCGACGAGGCAGTACTGGCGCGGCTGAGCGAACGCTTTTTCCGACCGGCCGGGCAAAAAGAAACCGGCAGCGGCCTCGGGCTGGCGATTGTCAAACGCATTGCAGGACTTTACGGCTGCAGCCTTGATTTTGCCAATACGGACGATGGTTTTAAAGCCGCCGTGAGAAAAAACTAACCCAGACGGCCGAGCGAGGTTAATATTTCAGCGCCACACCGGTTATGACCGCAAATCCGCGGTTATTTTCGGAGCTTTGGCGCTCGGATCCTTTGGAATTGAGATATCCGTTTATCCAATACAATTCGATATATTCATTATAAGCAAAATGGTTGGACTGCACCCACAGGTCATCCCGATGGCGCGTGTTTTCCGCTTCGGTATGCAGATAAGCGATATTCGTCTTAAATCTGCCGAAATCGTACCCCAGGCTGATGTCCCATGCCTGCCCTTCACGGTAGTTGTCAAAGTATGCCGGCAGCCCAAACCCGGCGGCAGCCGTCGCAACAGGATTTTTATTCCCGTCCACCCAGGCCTTTTTATAGGAAAAGCCGATGTCAAACCCGTCATATTCCCAGCGGGCGCCTGCCGTCCATTCATTATCGGTGCGGTTAAAAATTCCGTATGCCACGGATGTGTATAATTTCCCGGCGCCGAGTTTCCACCGGCTGCGGGCTCCCGCCGTATAGCCGTCTTCCGGCTTTTCGTAATCAGCGTAACGGCTGACCATGCCGCGGCGCGACGCATTGTCCGGCGTATAACTGAAACCGAATGTCGTATTGCCGATTTCCGGCGTAAAATAACTGATTTTAAATGCCCGGCCGTCATCCATTATCGCCGTTGATTTCGGCGTGGCGAATTTTACCTGCTTACGGCCGTTTTTCCAGTTTGCACTGCTTAAAAAATAGGTCAGATTGCTGTCCCGTATCCCCAGCCAGGTAATGTCATGCGCGCCTGTATGCAGCAAAAGCGCGGCATTATAGGTATAACCGGCGGTCAATTTCCCAAGGCTTTTATCTTCTCCCAGGAAATACGGATAAAAGCGCCAGTCCCCGTCGGGGTAATTTTTGTCATGTTGGCGATTGACAACGGTATAATCCGCATGAATACCGGCACGGCTGCCGGAAACCGCGCGGTAAGCGCCTTCAAATTTGCCGTCGGCACGAAAAACCGCTCGATTGGGCATATTGTCCAGATTATTGTCGCGGCGCGTTTCCATTATGCCGAAATATTCCCCGGCTATTCCCGAGCCGGAAAATTCAAAACTGCCGGCAAAAGCGGCATCGGTAAATCCTATGGCACTGCCAAGAAGCAGCAAAAGCTTGTTCATTCGTTTCCAGTTCCGTCAGTTCGGCTTTTATATAGCGCAGCAGTGCTTAAATTTGTCTTAAAAAATCTTCCATAAAAACCAAACGGCAAACGCCAAGCGAAATATTCTGAAATGTTTTTTGTGCAAAACACTTTCATTTTTCGCTTGACTTCGGCGCCTTTTGCATTATTCTTAAGCTGTTCCCGGTGCTTGCAGGGCTTATAAGCAGGGAACGGATAAAAACTGAGCCGGTTTGATGAGATTTTAAGACAGACGAGGTCTATTTAAATTTTCGTTGGCGGCTCCTTGTAAAGGAGTTTTTTAATGTCTGAATACAAATACCAACACGGTTTGAGCATTATGCGGGCACAGCCTTTCCATATCGGGCACCAAAAGCTGGTTGACCGGATGCTCAAGGAATGCGAACGCGTTACCATCGTCCTCGGTTCCATTCAGGAACAGGGTACGGCGCGCAATCCCCTAAACTACACCACACGCAAAAAGATGATTCAAAACATTTACCGCTCCCGGCCGGAATACGAACGGCTGAAAATCATCGGGCTGTTTGACATCAACAACCCGGCGGAATGGGGCGAGTACGTTCTTGACTTTATTGCCGAGAGTTTTCCCGACCTGCCGCGGCCGGACGTATACTACGCCGGTTCCAGCTACGACGCGCACTGGTTTCGGGAATGTTTCCAAAACATTGAACTTGAAGACAGAACCGATCCGGATTTTCCGTTCGTTACCGGAACGATGGTGCGGGATATGATAAAATTCGGCGACGCGCGCTGGAAAAACTTTATCGCGCCGGAAAACCACCACCTGATTGAGGAGTATTTCAGCAAAAAGAAAGGGATTATATAACCGAGACCTGCGGCCGGCGGGCCGTGTTGCGGCATTGTTCCGCTCATACCGCGCCGGAAAACAGCCGTTGAGGCTGCCGCATTTTACCTAAACGCCTGCGTCTTCTGAAGGGCTTATAGAAGACAGGCGGTTCCTAACCCGAATAAGCCTGAAGGGAATTTAAGATGAATAACCGTATTTTGATGCGGATAGATTTTCAGAACGATTTTGTTCATCCGCACGGGGCGTTGAGCATCAGCTCCCCCGAACTGATTGAGCGGCAGCAAAAGTTTGCCGACAGCCTGTTTCCGACAAGTTTTGATAAAATTATCGACACTTACGACACGCACTTTGCCGAAACGTACGGCGAAACGCATGAAGCGGCGAATTTTCCGTTGCACTGCGTTTTCGGCAGCTGGGGCTGGCAGCAGGCGGCGCCGTTCAAACCGGAACTCAACGTTACCAAAATGTACAAATCCACCACCAACATCTGGAACGAAGCCCACGCCTACCGCGATTTGGCGGAAAGCTGGAACGGCAAAGAAGTCTACCTCTGCGGCGTGTTAAGCGACATCTGCGTCTTGCAGGCGATGCACGGCCTTTTAAAACGCGGCGCGAACGTCGTCATCCTTGAAGATTTGTGCCAGGGGGCCAAGCGGCAGACGGGAGAAATCCTGCGCGACGACAGGTACCTGCCGTTTATTGAACAGGGGAAGCTTAAGAGCATCACCTCGGCGCAGTTTTTTCGCACCGCCCTTTTAGACAAGAAAATCCAGCATAATTTAGTCAACAGAAGTTTCGGAGAATAGCCATGAACAATACATATACGATGAAAACCAGACCCAACATTCTGGAAACCGGCACGCCGCTGTTTTGCGACCATTACCACCTGACGATGGCACAGGCGTGGTTTATGGACGGCAAGGCGGAAGAACACAAGGTTTCGGAAGCCTTTTTCCGCAAATGCCCGTTCGGCGGCAGCTATCTGATGGCGGCCGGGCTCGGCGAATTTATGCAATGGCTGGAAAGGTGGCGATTCAGCAAAGAAGACATCGAATCGCTCAAAAACGACCGCAACGAAGACGGCAGCCGGACATTTAACGACGAATTTCTGCAATTTCTGGAGGGACAGGAATTAAAAGTAACCATTCGCGCGGTGCCGGAAGGCGAACTGGTGTTCCCGAACGAACCGGTCTATTCGGTATCGGGGCCGAACTGGCAGGTTGAGCTCGTAGAAGCAGCGCTTTTGGACATCTTTAACGCACAGAGCCTGATTGCTACCAAAGCGTCGCGTATGGCTTACGCCGTAAACCTTGACGGCAAAAAACGCCCGCTACTGGAATTCGGCGTGCGGCGCGGGCACGAGCTCGGCGGCTTTTCGGAAACGCGGGCGGCGTTCATCGGCGGAGCGGCGGGAACTTCCAACAAAGCGGCGGCAAAGCATTACGGCATCCGGGCGGCGGGAACGATGGCGCACTCCTTTGTGATGAGCTATGAGCGGGAAGTTGACGCGTTTAAGGCCTTTATGCGCGGCAATCCGCACAATACGACGCTGCTTGTTGACACATACGACACGCGCGAGGGGATTAAAAACGCCATCCGGGCGGCAAAAGAAACCGGAATTAAGCTTATGGGCATACGCATTGACTCCGGCGACCTCGCCTACTGGGGACATGAGGCCAGGCGCTTATTATGCGAGGCGGAAATGCCGGACGTCAGGCTGGTAGCCTCCAACGACCTTGACGAATACCTGATTGAAAACCTCATTATGGTACAAAAAACGCCTTACGACACCTTTGCGGCGGGAACAAAGCTGGTTACCGCCTACGATACCCCGGCGCTGGGCGGCGTCTTTAAGACGAAGTCGTACATGGGGCAGCCGAAAATCAAAATCGCCGAGGGAAAAACGACCATTCCGGGAATGACCGATACGTTACGGATTATCCGCAACGGCAAATTTGAGGGCGACGTTATCTGCCGGGCGGAAGATACGGAACTTATCCGCGACGGCAAGCTGACGCGCAATATAACCTCATACGCCCTCGGCAGCCAGAACAGCGCGCGGGCAACCTTTCAACGCGGTGAACAGGCAAAATTCCTGCTGCATCCGGTTATGGAAAACGGCAAAATCGTCAACGTGCCGGAACTTGACCTGCACGTTTTGCAGCAACGGGGCAAAGACAACCTCAAGATGCTGGACAGCGCACATAAAAGGCTTGCCAACCCGCATATTTACGGCGTAGGATTGGAAGCCGGGTTGTTTAACCTGCAACAGGATTTAATCCGGGCTCATTTAGGGAGATAAGACGATGAAAAATTTATGGCATACTTTGCAAAACGGTTTAAAAGACTTTTGTGCGGCAAACGGATTTGACAAAGTTATCCTGGGACTTTCGGGCGGATTGGACTCGGCGCTGACGGCAGTGCTGGCGGCGGACGCCCTCGGTGGCAAAAACGTTAAGACGATTATGATGAAAACGCGCTATACGTCTGATTTAAGCATTAAAATTGCGCGTGAGACTGCCAGGCTTAACGGGCTTGACTATCAGGAGCTTGACATTGAACCGCTGGTAACGGCGGAAACGGATTTTCTGCAACGGGCGTTCGGCGAAGGCGTCAAAGGGATTACGGCGGAGAACCTGCAGGCGCGTATCCGCGGGCAGCTGCTGATGGCTTTTTCCAACCAGAACGGCGGGCTGGTTCTCGCCTGCGGCAACAAATCGGAAGCGCTGACCGGATACTGTACGCTGTACGGAGACACCTGCGGCGGGCTGATGCCTATCGGCAACCTTTACAAGACGACGGTGTTTGAGCTGGCAAGATGGCGCAATGCCCAAAGCAGGGCGTTGCCGGAAGAAGTCATAACGCGGGCGCCGTCGGCAGAATTGGCGGAGGGGCAGAAGGACGAAAACTCGCTGCCGCCGTATCCGGTTCTGGACGCCGTTCTGCGGCTGCTTACCGACGAGCAGAAGACGCCGGAAGAAGCCTGCGCCGCAGGGTTTGACCCGGCAACAATCGAACAGGTGCGCCTGCTTGTAGCGCGTTCGGCATTCAAACGGCGGCAGATGGCGCCGGCGCTGGACATATTATAACCTGATGAAAAAGCAAACCGCCTGCAATATCTGAGGCTTTCAAGACCGATATGCAGGCGGTATTATATTCTCCTATACCGGCAAAAAGGGCGGACAGGATAAGTATTTACTTCAGCGTATCCTTCAGCAGTTTCAGAGCATTCAGCGCATTCGGAAAACCAACATACGGCATACACTGGATAATCGCCGCGGCAACTGTTTCCGGCGAATTTCCCGCTCTGATGCTGCCGGCTATATGGCTTTGCAGCGTCTGCATATTTCCCGTCGTTACAAGAATCCCTATCGCCAGAAGCTCTCTGGTTTTGACATCGAGACCGCCGCGGGTATAAATATCGCCAAAACAAAATTCCGTCAGAAAACGCGCGGCGTCTTCGCCCATATTTCCGGGAAGCCCGGCCAGCGCTTCTTTTATCTCGTTGCCATATAACGGCTGTTGTATGGCAGAGCCCGCTGCAAATCTCTCTTCTTCGGCTGTTTTCCCCTGACTTTCCAGAGGAAGCTTAATCCCGCGTTCGGCAAACACTTCATTGATTACTCCGAGTGCGTTAAGGGTTTTGGGAAAGCCTACAAACGGCGCACACAGATATACAGCTTCCCGCAGTTCTGCCGGCGTTACCCCTACGTTCAACGCCGCATTGGCATGCGCCTTCAGCTGAGGCAGGGTCTGTTGGGCTGACAGGGATACAACCGTCAGCATTTCCCGGGTTTTTATATCCAGACTGCCTACAGCAAACACTTCGCCGAAAATATATTTCTGCAACATTTTCATCATTTCCGGGTCATTCCCGGCATCGGTTAAAGCCTCGCCGTTAAACAGCCGGCGGTAATTTTGTTTACAGATTTCGGTTCGCGACATATTTTCTTCTCCCTGTTCAGTTACAGCAGCAGACGCGGCACCAACCGAAAATAAAACGGCAACTGCAACGCCCATTATTCCTTTCAGCATATTTTATCTCCCTTTTCCTGCCTTTTCGGCTACGATTTCGGCGATTTCCTTCTCGTCTTCCGGACTCAGCAATCCGTACAGGGGGATGGCAAACGGCGTAAAGTCTCCGTTATGTTTCTGCAGGAAATTATACCGGTAACTGATACCGTCTTTCGGAACAAGCGTCAAAACGCGGCAGTTGCGAAAACAGCAGCGGACATCCTTTTCTTCCGTCCGGGCAATATCTTTCCACGGCAGCTTTTGGCAATAGTCAATTTTTATGCCTTCATCATCAACGACAACGGCCTGATGTTTTAAAACATATTTCCAGCCCCAGGCGAGCCAGGAAAACAGGCAGACACCCAAAAGAACCTGCGTTTGCACCCAAAACAGAAGGCATGGGCAGCGAACTCCCCAGTAGACCAGCGTTATCGTCAATGCGAGGTTTAAGATAAGCCAGGCATTGAGTTTATTAAAGCGGTAATAAAAAATTTTCTCGTTTAAGTTTTCGTTTGACATTGATTATCTCCCTAATTCTCTCGGTTAAATGCGATTCTGTTTTTAGTGTAACATTTAGAGTTTGCTCTAAGTCAAGTGTTTTTTGCTGAGGATAACGCCTTTTGCGCTGCGGAATGTGATTTTTGTTCCGGATATTGATTTGCTTTTTTAGACAACACATACTTTACGCTTGGCTTTTATAAATTTCATTTTATAATAAAAAAAGAGCAATTTAAATGTCTAAGGCCGAAATTATGATATATACGTTTAACTACACATCGCCGTTCGGCAATATCCGTCTGACAAGCGACGGAAACTTTCTGACCGGCGCGAGGACTGAATTCTGGCCGGAACGAGCCGACCGCAAGGGACTTTGCCCGAAAGGGGAAAGCGAAACCGACGGCTCGTCCCTGCCCTGCCTGCAACAGACGGCGAAATGGCTGGACATTTATTTCAGCGGCAATATCCCGGATTTTCTGCCGCCGCTTAAATTATGCGGGTCGGATTTCCAACGGACGGTCTGGCGCCATTTGCAGAATATTCCATACGGAACCCTGACGACATACGGTAAAATCGCTGATAAAATTGCCCGCGACAGGAGATGCGGCAAAATGTCGGCGCAAGCAGTCGGCGGAGCGGTCGGAGCCAATCCCGTCGGCATAATCGTCCCCTGCCACCGCGTTATCGGCAGCAACGGCAGCCTGACCGGATACGGCGGAGGCCTGACATACAAAGTCAAGCTGCTTGAACTTGAGGGGATTAGCTGTTCAAAACTGAAAATGCCGAAAAAAAGCCGGTTCCTCTGATTTCAGACACCGGTTTTGAACATTCCTGAAGATAATTTCGGATATATTTGATAAAGCATAAAAAAATCACGGCTATCGGAAAAGAGTTGTTGACAACCCCGAAATATATATTATAGAATAAAGGGTATGTTTAATGTATTGAGGTAGTTCAAAAATAATAACCATGAGTCCTGTATACGGGTATGTTTTTAATTTATTTTTAGTTTTAGTATTAGTTTTTTGCAATGCTTTCTTCGTTGTTTCAGAATTTGCAATCGTAAAAATCCGCCGTACCAAGCTTGAAGAGTTGGCACACGCGGGCAGCAAACGCGCCAAAATCGCCCTGAAAATCAACGAGCACATGAACACTTATCTGAGCGCCATCCAGCTCGGCATCACGCTTGCCTCCCTCGGTTTGGGCTGGCTTGGCGAACCTGCCGTTTCCAGGCTGCTGGAAGACGTTTTTTCCGATTTCTTCGCCGACAATAAAATTCTGCTCCATTCGTTGAGTTTCGGTATTGCCTTTACTTTCATCACGCTGCTGCACGTCGTTTTCGGCGAGTTGGTGCCGAAGTCCATGGCCATACAGGATACCGAACGCTATGCGCTGATTATCGCGCCGCCGCTATATACGTTTAATAAGATTTTTGCCCCGTTTATCTGGGTCTTTGACCACGTTACGATGTGGATTTTGAAACTGATGGGCGTCAAACAGGCGGACGAAAACGAAGACGCGCATTCCGAAGAGGAAATCAAGCTGATTATCGACGCGTCGCAAAAGGGCGGGGTTATTGACGATACGGAAAGCGAGATTATCCAGAACGCCATCTGCTTTTCGGAAATTTCCGCGCACGAAATAATGATTCCGCGGCAGGAAATGAAATGCATCTACCAGAACAGCAGTTACAATGAGGTCATGGAGTTTGTCAAGCAGCACAAGCACACGCGTTTTCCGCTCTGCAACGGCGACAAGGATCAAATTATCGGCATGATACACATCCGCGATTTGCTGGAATGCAAAAATTCGCCGCATAAAGACATTTTAAGCAAGATTGTCCGCAATATCCTGTTTGTGCCGGAAAATAAATCCATTTCGGAAATCCTGCACGAAATGATGAAAAAGCGCATTCATCTGGCGGTTGTGGTTGACGAATACGGCGGGACGGCCGGACTGCTGTCTATGGAAGACATTCTGGAAGAACTGGTCGGGGACATCCGCGACGAGCACGACGATATTACCGAGGAACCGGTTAAGAAAATCAACGACACAATCTGCGAATTTGACGGGCTGTATCTGGTTGAAGACGCCTATGACTGTCTGGGGCTCCCCTATGATGACAATGAGCATGAAGAAAGCACCATGGGCGGTTATGTCTTTAACCTGCTCGGAAGAGAACCGGTTGCCGGAGACAAGACCGAAGACGATTATTGCGTATATGAAGTTATGCAGGTCGACAATATGCGGATTACCCGGATAAAAACAACAGTCAAACAGCCGCAGTATGAGACGGCCAGTGCCGAATAGCACATACGGAAAGGACGGAAAGTTTTATGAGAAAAAGCTGCGGCAAAGTGAGAATTTGGCAAACCGGACTGATTTTGTACGCAGCTTGTCTGGCAATAGCGGGAACAGCGGAAGCCAAACAAAAACTGGAGCGCCATCCGGGCAACAAGATTGAAACAACCGCAACCGGGCGGGTCAGCGCAACGATTGTCGCACCGGTATCTGCCGAATCCGCAAACGATTTAACGTTCGGGATGATGGTCAAAAACAATCAGGGAAGAGTTACCGTTGACGAGAACGGCAACCGTACGACAACCGGGCCCGGACTGGCAACCAGTTCCTATTCGGCGGGTTCCGTTAAATTGAAAGGCCCAAAGGCTCAGGCGGTTACGGTGGATATTCCCGATGCACGCATTTATAACAATGAAGACAAAAGCATTGATATCCATTCATTTACAACAGACGCCGGAAAGGGAAATGTCGTCGCGCTGGACAGGCAGAACGGCGAAGCGACGGTTGACGTCGGAGCAACATTGAACATCAAAGACAAAGAAACGCAAGGCGGAAGCAGAAACGGCGTTTATATTCTGCAAACATCTTATTAGCTTTTTGGCGGTTAGTCTTTTATCAATTAACTTTTTATCATTCCGGCCAGCATTCCAATATATTTTGACCGGAGCAGAATACTGCGGCAGCTTTCAATAAGGCCGGGCAATTTTTATTTAGAAAAAGAAAGGAACTGACTTGTATTAAAGAAAAGGCAAATTGCAAATTTGGTGCTGTTTTTTAGCAATGAGAAGATGGTTTTAAACTCAAAATTAATTTTTATACCTTAAAGTTGAGATGTTGATAAAACTTATTGTTATTTTTAAGGGGATAAAAATATGAAAAAAATTTATTTGCTGGCGGCAGTTTCCGTGCTGACCTTAAGTGGTGCGGAAGTTTGGGCTGCCGAGGCTAACGGCACAGGAAATATCAGTGCGAAGATTGTTGCGCCGGTAACCGTTACGGAACAAGACGCATTGGATTTCGGCACCATTCTGGCTCCGACCGACAGTGCCAAGAAAGTGAAAATCGCGGCAGCAAACGGTGCGCGCAGCGTTGATGGCGGTGATAACAGCATATTGGTCAACACCAACCAAGGAAAAGCCGGATTGTTTAATGTGACAGGAGCCGAAAATCAGAGAATGACAATCCAAGTATCGGATTCAAGTCAATTAACGGGTGCGGGAGAGCCGATGACGGTTGACAATTTTGTTACCGAACCTGCCGATACACTGGTTTTGAACGGCACCAGCGGGCAAATCAAAGTCGGAGCGGATTTGACCGTCGGTCAGGGACAAGATGAAGGCGACTATAGCGGAACTTACCAGGTAACAGTCAGCTACTAGAACAAAACGATATTGAAAACGGTCTAACTTATTATTTTGATTTATTTAAATTATATACTTTCGTTGTAGAATTTAAACGACCCCTTTAAATCAACAATAGCAATGAATATTTCTTAAGCAAGAGACTATCTTAATTTATCAACATTTATAAAGACTTATCTCAAAATCCTGCCTAATCCGATACATCGCAAAACTGCGTATAAAAAAGGGTCGTTTTTTATACGCAGGTATATATGAAGTTTTATTGGGCATTTTTTTTCTTTTTAATATTTGCAGCGGAAAATACGTATGCGGATTCTGCCAGTGTAACGCAAACGGCTGATTTTGGAACGGTTATCCAGACGGCAGAAAGAACCGTTGCCAGACTGGGAACCGACGGCGTCGTTGCGTGGGATGGTGGCAGCGGCTCGGGTTCTGCCCGACAGGGAATTATCCGGTATGATGTGAACTGCAGCGTAACGCACGAACTACAGATGTCAAGCGGCGTATCCGGCGGACAAAGCGGCGAAAATTGCGAATTTACCTTAAATAATCTACAGTTCAACCCAAGCAGCTTCTGGCTTGCGCCATTAGGCGTATTGGGCAACCGTTCACAAAACGTCAATGTCGGAGCCGAGCTTACTCTTGACGGTTATTGTAAAGCGGGAACTTATACCGGTGCGATGACTGTTTCTGCAAGCACATATATGTGTGCTCCCAATGATGTCCAACTTAATTTTTCCGTTACGATTGTAGAAAAACTCGGCATTTCATCAAAACAGGACATAAATTTCGGAACCATGATGTCCCCGTCCAATGACGGAACCGTTACATTGTCTTACAACGGGCAGAGGTCGGCTACGGGCGGGATTTACCTGATGAACAATACGGACGTTTCGCAGGGGATATTTGCCATAGACGGTACGGCGGGAAGGACTGTCTACGTTTCCCTGCCGGGTGAAGTTTCCATATACAGCGGACAAAACACCCTGACCGTCAATAATTTTACGGCAAGCACGGGAACTCAGTTTATTTTGGCGGCCGAGACTACGGATATGAGTATCGGCGCAACATTAAACGTGCCGGCAAATGCTCCGGAAGGCGAATATGGCGGCACCTACACGGTAACGGTTTCTTATTAACAGAAAGGTCTTTGAAATGATGAGCAAACATATCCTTGGGAAATTTTTACAGACGAAAATCGGCAAATCGCTGGGAGCGGTGCTGCTGTTCTGTGCGGCGGCGGGGACGGCGGATGCCAACATCTCCGTCTTTCCGTACAGCATCGACTTTGATGCCGCCTCGAATAAACGGGTGCAAAGCGTGCGGATTATCAATACGTCCAGCGAAACGCAGACCTACCGGGTCAGCTTCGTCAACTTCATACAGGACGAAAACGGCGCGTTGAAAGAAACCACAGACAAAAACGGTTTTTATGCAGACAAATATCTCAGCTGGTCGCCACGGCAGTTTACGCTGAAACCGAACGAAGTGCAGACAATCAACATCGCCCGCAAAAGCCTGGCGCAGGCTCCAGACGGCGAATTCGTTTCACATCTGAAAATCAGCGAGGTTATGCTCGGCGCGCCGAAGCCGAAGGCCAAGCCCGGTACAAAGTCGAGCACCCTTTCCATGCAACTTAAGGCTTTGTTTGCAATCACGCTGCCGGTTACGATTACCAAAGGCGACAATCTGTACAGCAAGACCGAGCTCTCAAGTTACAAGCTCCTGCCGGACGGAAAGCTCCAGCTTGTATTCAAACGGCTGGGCAACAAGTCATCACGCTTTAACATCGCCGTTGCCGACGGCAAAGACAAGGATATCGGCCGGATGAACGGCGTCAAAATATATATGTCAACCGACAAACTCAATCTCAGCCTGCCGCTGGATAAGAACGCAAATACCCATAATGCAATTTTGAAACTGGAAGATGCAAAGACGAAAGAAGAAATATTCAGGCAGGCGCTGCAGCTTTAGCCCGGTTTGGCTGCTGGCGGCCGCCCTCTTCCTGAACGGCGGCGCGGCCCGGGCCGAAGATTTAACGGACTACGGCGACGAACCGCTGATTTTGGAACCGGTGGTACAGGGATTTAACCTGAGCGACTATGCCTACGTTTATGCGCAAAACGGCAAGGAATACATCTCTTTGCCGCAGATGTCGGCGTACCTCGGCCTCAAATACAAAATCGACGGAAACCTGATTACGGCACAGATGGCAGACGACGAAGACGCTCCCATTATAATTGATATGGCGCGGCGAACGGTAACGGCATACGGAAGCACTTCTTCTTTTGCTGCCGACGAAATGACGGTTATTGACGGAACGGCCTTTTTTGCCGCGGATTTCTATATCCGCCTGCTCAAGATGCAGATTAAAATTGACAAGCTCAATATGCAGATGACGCTTGACCGGGAAAAGGACTTTCCGACAACGGCAAAGCTGAAGGCCGAGAAAAAACGCGGCAAGGGTTCTTATAATTTCCAGCAGGACAGTTTCAGCAACTACGAATTTGACAACCGCTGGTTCGGCGAACCGGTGGTGGACGTTACGCTGGGCAAAGGCTGGGGGCGTTCCGATGATACGGGAAAGAGCTTCAACAGCGACGCATACTCGGTCAATCTGGCGATGATTGCCGGCGGGCTGGATGTTAATACCTATATTTACGGAGACTCGTATTCCGACCGCAACCCGAGGGTCAGAATTTCCGGCAGCAGGACGTTTCTCGACGAACCCGAAAATAAGTTTAACCTTAAGACTCTGAAAGTCGGCGATATCAGCGGGCTCAGCTCTTCCTACTTTGCCGATGCCAGCTACGGACGCGGCGCGGCAGTCAGCAGCTTTAAGAATCTGGTGATGTCCGCCAACAAGACGATTGACATTACCGGACCGCTGCTTGACGGATGGCAGGTTGAACTGTACTGGAACGAACAGCTGGTCGGCTACCGGCAGAACGGTGTCAACGGGCAGTACAACTTCCCGGACATGCCGGTTTCGTATGGCCTGAATACATTTAAGCTGGTATTTTACGGGCCGTACGGCGAGACGCGCACCGAGTATGAACGCTACTATTCCGGTACCAGCCCGGTTAAAAAAGGCGAGTTCGGCTATACGGCGGCGGCATATCAGCCGTACCGGTACCTGATAGAAGACAACGAACCGTTTGAATACGAGGGCAAGGACACGCCGATTATTGACTTTACCGGATATTACGGCGCGACCGACAATCTGACTTTAATGGGCGGGTTTACGCAGACGCCGGACGCGGACACTGGAACTGAAACACAGCGTTTCGGCATGGCGGGCGCCCAATACGCAATCAAGGGGAGCTCCATCCAGTACAATCTGGAACAGAATCTGGATACGCAGGAATTCGGGCACCACGCGGAATGGCAGGGCGACGTCTATATCGGAACGGTTTATGCCGGTTATGACAAGTTTAACAATATTCACTCGCCGGTTTCGTTCTACGGCGACGAATATCTGGACGAACAGTTTGAAGCCAGGCTGTCGGGTATGCTGCCGTGGCGAGTGCCGTATTATCTGAGCTGGCGGCAGGGAACGCTTGAGAGCGACCAGACGTCGTTCAACAACATGACGGCGCGATTGTCCAAACAGCTGATGAACGGGCTGAACCTTACCCTTGAGGACAGTTACTACGATTATGCCCATTCGGACAAGCCGTACAATACGGTACGCGGCGGCGCCTACAAATGGTGGGGCAATTTCTCTTCGGAGACCTGGCTGACATACGAAACGTCGCCGGAAAGCCGGTTTACGGAATTTTCTACCCGGCTGGACTGGCGCACCGGACGCAACACCTATCTTTCCGGCAAATATACGCGCAATTTGATTGAAGATATGGATTATTTCTCCTTTTCCGGCGGACAGGTCTTCCCGTTCGGCGGATTGACGGCGACGCTGGAGGTCGACCGCGATTTCAACATCAGTTCATACCTGACCTATAACATCAGCTTTGCCAAAACGCCGGACAGAATGGGCATTATTACCTCGGCGAACTCCAAACTCAGCGATACGGGCACGATGTATGTCAAACTTGCGGACGAAAGCGGCAATCCGCTTGAGGGAATCGGGCTGAACGCCAACGGGCTGGAAAAAGAGATTTATACGGACGAAAACGGGGTGGCGGTGCTGACCGATTTACAGACATACGAGAAGACTATCCTGAATGTTGACACGGAAACGCTGCTGGACATCGCCCTGCAGCCCGAAGCCGAAGAGAAAAAACTTGTTCTGCGGCCGGGCACGGTGCGAACCGTCGCCATTCCGTTCATCCATCGCGGCGCGGTTGAGGGCAAACTCGCCAACGACGACAATATCCGTATGTTCGGCTATCAGATTGCCGCCGTTGACGAAGACGGCAGGGAAAGAGCATCAACCTTTGCCGATGTGGACGGATTTTTCATTTTGGATTCCATACCATACGGTACATATAAAATCATCGTATCAAAAGACGGGCATGAGCTGGCAGAGCTGCAAGACGTCAAGATTGACGACGTATCTGTCTACCTGAAAGACGAAGTGGCGATTGACACCAGGGCAGCGGTTTTCTTTGCCGAAAATGACAGCGAAGAGGAATTGCAGCAACGCGAAGAAGACCATGAACGCGGCTTCAACCATCAGGAATACCGCAACAATGATTTTCCGATTGACATTCCGCAAGCCGTCATCGAGCCGGAAGAAAATGCGCCGCAAATCAACATTGAAGAAATTGAAGGCGATATTTTTGCCCGCGCGGACGCGCCGGTTTTTGACTCAGTCGCATCTGTACAATCATACGCCCGATATATGAGCTTTGCCGAAACGGAAAAGGATATTTTCAATACTGACGGAGAAGCCGGCGATGCGGCTGCGGTTCTCGGCGATTTAAGCCGCAATCCGGCATTGCAGGAACTGATAAAACCATAACTGACGCAATATGTGCTGCGGCACAGAGGCATAGGCATTATGAGGTAAGACATTTCCCCAATGCAATGCGGTTGATTATGTACAACAAAAAACCGCTTGCCAACAAGCGGTTTTTGAATTTCAGCAACTTTTGCGACATACTGTCTGCCGGAAAGCAGACCGCCGCGTTGCTTATTCCGGCAACAGCGGGGAACGGTATGCCATATACGGATCATCCTGAGCCGAAATTATGGTGAAGCTTCCGTCTTCATTGACAACAGCCTTGTCAATCTGATTCAGTTCATATTCGCCAAACTGATTCAGGTCAGCCCGCTGCGCCCCCATCAGATAAATATCTTTGACGGTTACGGTTCCCGGATTGGATGCAAAATCCAGACGAATGCGGTACACTTCGTCTGACGGAATGACTATGCTGTATCTGTGCGTGCCCGATTTTCCCGGATATTCGACCATATGCCCGGCATCAAACCAGACTTCGCGCTCTACGGTATAAAACACTTCGTAATTAAAGTCTTTTTCCGAAGTCGCCGTAAAGGTCAGCACCACATTCTGCGGCTCAACTTTTATCGCTTTTTTCTGAGGCTTCGGCGTTTCGCTCCCGGCTGCCGCGACAACGGCATCAGAAGTTTCTTCAGATACAGCCTGGCTTTCTTTCGCAGGCTTCTGCTTTTCTTCCGGCTGTTTCCGCTGTTCGGCCGCCTTTTCAACAGCAGAAGGCTTATCCTGTTCTGCCGCCGGCGCTGTCGCCGTTGCTTTCGTTTCAGGCGCCGTTACTGTCGGAGCCGGTTCTTTTTTGCCGGAGAACGCCAGCATAAACAGCAAGACGGCAACCACCAAAATTATAGCGGCGACTACCCACTGTTTCGTATTATTTTTCTCTTCCATAAAATTTTCTCCCTTTCTTAAAATAAACTAAGGAGAATTGTAAGCAATAAAATTGCTTTTTTCAACCCTTATTTTAAAGAACCTATTTTTAATGGCGACAAAATATTCTTGACATTTCTTCTACATTTTATATAATTTTGGACAAATTTAATATTTATTGTGTCATTTTATAATATTTATGTATGAAACGATTATTTATTTTTGATGTTGACGGCGTTCTGTTAGATTTGTGGCCGGCTATGAGGTCTGTATTTGCCTGTTATTATAACATGTCATTAAGCGATAAAGACTGGGACGACATTATTGATGATTTTCTTCACAATCCCCAGCCTTATCTGGAATTTGGCGAATATTTCAGCCAATCGCAAACTTTCAAAAACCTGCTTCCGATAAAAGGAATGCCCGAGTTGGCCTTTAACTTGTCCAACCATTGTTTTGATTTAGCAATAGTCAGTTCTGCCGACCCTGCGTATATAGAACAACGCCGCCAAAACATTAAAGAGCATTACGCCGATTGTTTTGAAAAGATTATTTGTGTCGGCATGAAGCAAACAAAGGAAGAAGCTTTACGCCAAGTGGCTTCCGGGTATGACGAAGTTTTCTTTGTTGACGATAATCCCCGGCATTTGTTTGAGAGTATCGGTATTGTTACCTGCCCGATTTGGCTTGAAAACAAACATCATTTGTTTTTATGGCAAGGCATTGACAATACCTGCATCAAAAAAGCCCGAAACGCCAAAGATATTCTTGATATCGCACTGAAACACGCTTAATCTTTAAGAACAGGGCAATTTTAACAAAGCCGCGGCATTTCCTGTCGCGGCTTTGCTGTATTCATAAAATAATAATTTTACTGCTCAAGTTTGTTTTATTTCCCCGGCCAAACCAGTTCTCAATACATTCAAACCAACCGACTCTGCCTGATTGCGGCGCGGACGAATTCCACGAACAGCGGATGCGGCGCAAAAGGTTTCGACTTCAGTTCGGGGTGAAACTGCACGGCAACAAACCACGGATGATCCGGGCGCTCGACAATTTCCGGCAGCTTTCCGTCCGGCGAGGTGCCGGAGATAACCATACCGCCCTGCTCCAGCTGTTCCCTGTATTTCATATTTACTTCATAACGGTGGCGATGACGTTCGGAGATGTGTTCCGTACCATAAACTGCCGCCGCTTTGGAACCGGGCTTCAAAACGGCATCATACGCGCCAAGGCGCATGGTTCCGCCCAAATCGCCGTCTTTATGGCGTATCTGTTTCGCTCCGTCCTTATCCCATTCCGTCATCAGGCCGACAACGGCTTCGCAATTTTCATCCAGTTCGGTCGTATTGGCGTTTTTGACGCCGAGAATATTGCGCATGGTTTCAATAACGGCCATCTGCATTCCAAAACAAATTCCCAGAAACGGAATATTATGTTCGCGCGCATATTTGACGGCGGCGATTTTTCCGGCCGTTCCGCGCAGTCCGAACCCGCCGGGAACCAAAATCCCGCTGACGTCGGAAAGCAGGGCTGAGGGCTCTTCATTTTCCATATCCTCGGCGTCAATCCATTTAATCCGCACTTTGTATTTGTTGGCAATACCGCCGTGCGTCAGGGCTTCGCCCAAAGACTTGTATGCCTCAAGCAATTTGACGTATTTGCCGACAACGGCAATTTTGACTTCGCCCTCCGGCGCCTTGAGCGTTTCAACGATTTTTTCCCACCGGCTCAAATCGGCCTCGGGACACGGCAGATTGAAATAGCGGCAGACGGCCCTGTCCATGCCCTCTTTGGAATAAGCCAGCGGCACCTGGTAGATGTTGCTGACGTCCAGTGCCGGAATAACGTTTTCCTCACGAATATTGCAAAACAGCGCAATCTTTTTGCGTTCGTTTTCCGGGATTGGCATCTGGGAACGGCACAACAGCATATCCGGCTGAATGCCGTATTCCTGCAGCTGCTTGACCGAATGCTGCGTCGGCTTGGTTTTCAATTCTCCGGCGGTCGGAATATACGGCAAAAGCGTCAGATGCAGAAACATTGTACGATTACGGCCGAGGTCGTACGCCAACTGGCGGATAGCTTCCAGATAAGGCTGCCCCTCAATATCGCCCACCGTGCCGCCGATTTCGCACAGCACAAAATCCTCGTCTTCCAAATCGCTGACGATAAAGTTTTTGATTTCATTGGTTACATGGGGGATGACCTGAATGGTAGACCCGAGATAGTCGCCGTGGCGCTCTTTGTCTATAACGCGCTGATAAATTTTACCGGTGGTCGTGCTATCGCTTTTCTTAGCCGCAACACCCGAAAACCGCTCATAGTGCCCAAGGTCAAGGTCGGCCTCGGTTCCATCATCGGTTACGAAAACTTCGCCGTGCTGAAACGGGCTCATCGTACCAGGGTCAACGTTCAGATATGGGTCCAGCTTTCGCAATCGCACTTTAAAGCCCCGGCATTGCAAAATCGAGGCCAGAGAGGCGGAGGCCAAGCCTTTTCCCAATGAAGAAACAACGCCGCCGGTGATAAAAATAAATTTGGTTTTCGGGTTTAATTCAGACATTTTTCTATCCTTTTTGGTTAAATTTTGCAGTGAAAAAGGCACCTCCCTGAAAAGGTGCCTTTATTTTCAGTCCTATTGTCAGCATTCCGCTATTCCGCTGCCGGTACGGACGGTGTTTCAGGTACTGCCGTCGGAGCAGGCGCCGTTGCCGGTGCCGGATTTTGAGCCGTATCAGAAGCTGCCGGAGCAGTGCCCTGGTTTTGCGTCGCGGCATCAGGAACGCTCGGAACCGCCGGTTCGGTCTGCACCAGAGGCGCAACGTCGGTAATTGATTCCGGCTTTCTGGTTTCGCCTTTATAATACAACGAAAGCAAAATCGAAGTAATAAAAAATACGGTTGCCAGAATGGCCGTGGTACGGGTCAGCAGATTTCCCTTGCCGCGTGCAGACAAAAAGCTGTCCGCCCCGTTTCCGCCGCCCAGCCCGCTCAGAGCATTGCCGGAATTGCGCTGCATCAGAATCAGCACCACCAGCAGGATGGCCACCATTAAATGAATAACTAACAATACAGATCCCATTTTTATTTCCTTTATTGATTATTGTTTGCTTGCTTCGGCAATAGCCATAAAATCCGCCACCTTGAGGCTGGCTCCGCCAATCAGGCCGCCGTCGACATCAGGAAGAGCCAAAAGCGCCTTGGCATTCGCCGGCTTCATGCTGCCGCCGTACAAAATACGCATTTTGTTGGCGTTGGCGCGGCCGAGCTTTTTGCTTACCGCCTTGCGGATAGCGGCATGAACTTCTTCAACCTCATCGGTTGTCGGCGTCCGTCCCGTTCCGATAGCCCAGACCGGCTCATAGGCAATTACCGTATTCTGCGCCGTGGAAATGTCCGGAACGGAACCGTTAATCTGCGACGTACAGACGTCTATCGCATGCCCTGCATCGCGCTCCGCCTCGGTTTCGCCGATGCAGATGATGACTTTCAGCCCGGCATTAATCGCCGCTTCGGCTTTTTTTCTGACTTGTTCATCGCTTTCATAATGGTCGGTACGGCGTTCGGAGTGCCCGACAATCACATACTGGCATCCGAGGTCTTTAAGCATAACCGGGCTGATGTCGCCGGTATGCGCTCCAGACGCCGCAAAATGGCAGTCCTGCGCCCCAAGCATAACCCGGGACCCTTTAATTGCCTTCTTTGCCGAAGCCAACAGGGTAAACGGAGGACAAATCAGGAATTCGCAATCTTTGCGGGCAGCCTTTTTGGCTTCCTGGGCGATGCCTTTGGCCAGAGCAACGCCGTCTTCCAAAAGACAGTTCATTTTCCAGTTGCCGGCAATTAAAGTTTTTCTCACCATGTTCTTAATCCTCATTCCATAAATTATAACTTGTTCTTTTTTAGCACAGGCTTTTTTATTTTCCAGCTAAAAAAAAAGTTGTTTACAGATTTATTTTCCAGCCCGGAAAACTGCTTACGAAAAAATTCCCCGCCCGACAGGAACCCGCCGGATAAAGGAAAAGACCGGAGGGTGAAAAACGTCGTATGAAAAAACACCGGCTCAAAACAAGGCGAATGCTTTTCCGCTTTGCAAAAAAACGTTGAACATATTTATATTTGCGATTGCATAAATTTTTTTGGCTTTTATAATAGGCGGCAATCAGGTTATTTTTGGGATGGAAAAAAATGATAAGTAAATTAGCTAAAGCACATGAAAGTTGGGTTTTCAAAATTATTTCCGCAGCAGTAGCCGTCAGTTTCGTTTCGCTTTTCGGCGTTACGGGCTATATTGACAGTGCCAGCCAGAACCAGACCGTGGTCGACGTTGACGGCAAAAAAACGACGCAAAGCGAATTTTCCTACAGATTACAGAAAGAATTAAACGCGCTGAAAAATCTGACCAGCGACGATTTTGAACTGACCGACGATATGCGCAACGCCATTACCGAAGGCGTATTGAGACAGATTGTCGACGAGAGCGTCCTTGACCAGACCATGGCCGAAAACGATATTTACTTCCCCAAGGCCTATATCCAGCAGATTATTTTCAGCCAGCCGGAATTCATAAATCCGGCCAACGGACAGTTCAACCCTGAGATTTTCAAACGCTACCTCTCTTCCGCCGGCCTGAGCGAAGACGAATATGTAGCCATGGTTAAGCGCCTTATGGCACGCAAGATGCTGGTTACCGATTTGGTAGAAGGATTTGAAGTTCCCGAAACCCTCAGCAGAGCCATCCACAAAATGGACAATCAGCGCAAGTCATTCAAATATGTTACAGTATCTCCGGCCGACGTTCAAATTGAGCGCAGAATCAGCGACGACGAGGTCAAACAGTATTTTGAAGATTTTTCGGAAAACTTTATGATTCCCGAAACAAGAGAGGCCGAGGTTCTTTTTGTTCCCAATGAAGCGGTTTTGAAGAAATACGCTGCCAGCGACGAGATGGTTGCGGATTATTACAAGCAGCACGAGAAAGAATTTGACCAGCCGGAAAAAAGAGAAGTATTGCAGATGGTCTTTACCGACAAGGCGCAGGCCGAAAAGGCGCTGAACGAGGTAAAGGGCGGCAAAGACTTTGCTGTTGCGGCAAAAGATATGCAGGCGGAAAATGCCGACGAGCCGACATTGGGGCTGGTTGCCCAGGACGAGCTGGCGGAAGATCTGGCATACGACACGTTTGAAATGCCGCTGAACGAACCGCGCCTGTTACAGGTAGCCGACACCTGGCAGGTTGTCAGCGTCAGACAGATTGTTCCGGCGAAGAAAATGACGTTTGAAGAAGTTAAGCCGCAGATTGAGGAAATCCTGAACAACGACAACCTTTATGACGCTTTGCGCGACGCCAGAGCGGAAATCGACGATGCCGTCAACGGCGGGAAAAATCTGGAAGAAGTCGGGAAGATGCTCGGCATTGAACCAGTTAAGGTATCTGATATCAGCGAAACAACGCCGGTCAAGAACGTTCCGGCAGCGCTCAAATCGCTGGAAAACGCGCTTGACTTTAACGAACTGGCTTTTTCGTACGGGCTGAACGAGATAAGCTCGGCCGAAGAGTTTGACGACGGCATTGCCGTTATCCAGGTTACCGCAATCAAGGAAGCTCATCTGCCCGAAATTGATGAAGTCAAAGACAAAATCACGGCAATGTGGGAGGTTCAGGAAAAAGACGCGCTGGCTAAGGAAACGGCCGACAACATCATTGCCGACGCCGAAAACGGCGAACAGCTTGCCGATGCGGCAAAAGCGCGGAATCTGGAAGTTTTCCGTTCCGAACCAATAAACCGCAACGAGACTTTTGCCGGATTAAGCGCACAGGAAATCAACGACCTGTTCGTAACAGAAGACGGCGCGGTCAAGCTTTATGAACACCCGGGAAACAACTTTGTCATCGTTACCCCGTACGAAACGGTCAATTATGCCGACGAGCTGGATAAAGACGCTCTGACGGAAGTAAAAACCCGGGCGGCGGTTTCGATGGGCTCGGATATGGCTCAAAGTGCACTGAATGCTTATGCGGAAGGCATGGATATTAAAATTGACTATAAACGCGCAGGATTTTCCGAATAATGAAAATTGTATTTATGGGAACGCCGGATTTTGCCGTTCCGGTTTTGGAAGCACTGACGAAAGAGCATAACATCGCCGCCGTTTATACACGGGCGCCGAAAGAAAGCGGTCGCGGCAAGAAGGTCAACAAAACGCCGGTACATCTTCTGGCAGAAGCGAAAGGCATAGAAGTCAGGACGCCGAAGTCTCTCAGAAGCGAAGACGAACAGCAGAGCCTGAAAGCGCTGGGTGCGGATATGGCGATTGTTGCCGCGTATGGTCTGATTTTGCCACAGGCTGTTCTGGATATTTTCCCCAAAGGGTGCATTAACGTTCACGCTTCCCTGTTGCCGCGCTGGCGCGGGGCAGCGCCGATACAACGGGCGATTGAAGCCGGAGACAGGCAAAGCGGCATTTCCATTATGCAGATGGCGGCAGCGCTTGATGCCGGCGACGTTCTCTGCCAGGAGGCGGTTACCATTACGCCGGAGATGACAGGAGGCGATTTGCACGACAAATTGTCTACGGTCGGGGCTGATTTGCTGGTCAGGACTTTGCGGCAGCTGGACGACATTGTTCCGGCAAAACAGGACGAGAGCCTGGTAACTTATGCGGAAAAGCTGGACAAGGCCGAATGCCGTCTGGACTTTACCGGAGACGTGAATGCACTGGCTGACAAAATCAGGGCGTTTTCCCCCTACCCTGCGACATATTTTACCTACAAAGGCGAACGTTTTAAGGTTTACCGGGTTCGGGTCTGCGACGGACAGGGCGCGCCGGGAGAAATTATTGAAGGGGAAAAAGCTCTGACGATAGCCGGGCGCGACGGCAAGGCACTTTGTATCGAAAGGCTGCAACGGGAAGGCAAACAGCCGATGGAAACGGCCGAGATGCTGAAGGGCTTTCGTTTTGAAAAGGGCGTTATTTTATAATTTTTTTGCTTGATTATATAAAAATGTTGTATATACTCGGGGCAAATTTGTTGTTGTAATCCGCGGGCGTGGTGAAATTGGTAGACACGCCAGACTTAGGATCTGGTGGCTTTGCTGTGAGAGTTCGAGTCTCTCCGTCCGCACCATTTCGGGTACCGAAGTGGGCTTTTTGGAAGAGATAAATATAATGAAGATTAAAGAAGTAAAATCAGAAGGCTTGAGCCGCGAATATAACGTTACTGTCAGCGCCGCAGATTTCAGCGCGGAAGTTGACAAGAAACTTCATGAAATTGCCAAGACGGTCAGCATGGCCGGTTTCAGAGCCGGAAAGGTTCCGTTTGCGATGGTTAAGAAAAAATATCAGGGCAACGCAATGAGCGAGGCGCTGGATGAAGTTGTCCGCAACGGCGTCAACGAAGTCCTGAAAGAAAAGGAACTGCGCCCGGTATTTACGCCGGATGTCGACCTGAGCAAGTTTGAAGAAGGCAAAGACGTTGAATTCAAGGTATCCATGGACGTTATGCCGACGATTGAGCTCAAAGACTTCTCCGCCATCAAGATTGAAAAGCCGGTTGCCGAAGTTCCGGACGAAGAAGTTGAAAAAGCACTCAACTATATGGCCGAGAGCCGCCGCGATACGATTAAGGTTGAAGAAGACCGCGTTACGGCCAAAGGCGACATTGCGGTTATCGACTTTGTCGGTTCCATTGACGGCGTAGAATTCCCGGGCGGCAAAGGCGAGGCCTATCCGCTGGAAATCGGTTCCAATTCCTTTATTCCGGGTTACGAAGACCAGCTTATCGGCAAGAAGGCCGGCGAAGTCGTTGAAGTAAAAGCGACTTTCCCGGAAAACTATCACGCCAAGGATTTGGCCGGCAAAGAAGCCCTGTTTGTAACGACAATCAAAGAAATCAGAGAAATCAAAAAGGCGGAAATCAATGACGAATTTGCCAAATCCATGGGCGAAGAAAACCTTGACAAGCTCAAAGAAACCGTCAAGAAGAGAATTGCGCAGGATTACGACGCCGCTTCCAAGATGAAGCAGAAACGTTCCCTGCTCGACGCTTTGGACAAGGCTTACAAGTTTGACGTTCCGGCCAAGCTTGTTGACATGGAATATGAGGCGATTGTCAAGCAGTATGAAAACGCCAAGAAAAACAACCAGCTTGACGAAGACGAAAAGAACAAAAAGGAAGAAGACCTGCTGAAAGAATACAAGGAAATCGCCGTTCGCCGCGTCAAGCTCGGCCTGTTGCTGGCTGAAGTCGGCAACGACGCCAAAGTAGAAGTAACGCAGGAAGACCTCAACAAGGCGATTATGAACGAAGCCCAGCGCTATCCGATGCAGGCAAAGGCTATTTTTGACTTTTATCTGAAGAACAAGGAAGCGGTTGAGCGTCTGCGCACTTCCGTTTATGAGGAAAAAGTCATTGACTATGTCCTTTCCAAAGTCCAGACCAAGGAAAAGAAAGTTTCGGTTGAAGACTTGTACAATTTTGACGAAAAGGCAGCATAATCAGACTTTCCAAAGTCTGGCGTTATGCCTGTCCGGAATACGAAAAGAGCTGCACCTTTGCGGCTCTTTTCCTTATGTGGGAAAGCCGTAAAAGCATAAAAAATCTTATTTTTTAGTCAGATGAAAAAAAATATATTGACAAAAAGACAAATTTGATTGATAATGATGATAAATATTAATCATTAAAATATACAATTATGAAAAAACTATTATTTATGATTGCAGTTGCAATCTGTTGTTTGGTTTTGGCATCATGCGCCTCCGAGCCTGCACAGTCTATACAACCATTGCCTATACCTCCGCTAGAGGCCAATGTGCCGGAAGACGTACCTGAACTTAATCCGGATTCTGTTGTTGCCACGTTAATGGCGATTGGTGGAGATAGTCGTCGCCGGACTTCGAGCGTTGCGTATGTTTTATTATCAAACGGCAAAGTCCTTGTTTTTAACAAATGTGACGTAAGGTTGCCTTTTACCAAAGAACAGGCAAAAATCTTAATGCTCGCCAAGATGAAAGAAAAAATGCTTTCGGCTGAGGATTAAAATTTAAGTTTTTGAAAAGACGGTTTGTTTGAACCCGAAAATTTTTTAAGACGCTTCGTATGAGGCGTCTTTTTTAATATGTTTGCACCGGCAACAGCTTTTTTATGAACATGGGCTTTTTTTGTTGCAAAAATACAATAGTTTTGTTAGATATGTTGTTAGTTTTGCAATAAATTTTCCAAGAGGCTGCAATGTTTAACATCGGCATGGATATTCTGATTGATTCCCTATACGAAACGCTGGCGTTGTTTCCATACCTGTTTTTGACATATCTGGCGCTTGAATTTTTGGAACACAAGACATCGCGGAAAACGCTTTCCTATATAAAAAAATCAGGTTCTTACGGTCCGGTTGCCGGCGGATTGCTGGGGCTGATACCACAATGCGGCTTTTCGGTCGCGGCGGCAAACCTCTATGCAACCGGCATTATTACGCTCGGCACGCTGATGGCCATTTTTCTTTCTACTTCCGACGAAATGCTGCCGATTTTGATTTCCGGCGGCGCAGGAGCGGCTTTGATTGTACAGATTTTGGGAATTAAGGTTATTTTTGCGATTGCCAGCGGCGTGCTGTTGGACATTTTTCTACCGCAAAAATTTATCAGGCACAAAAAGGAGCCGGACATTGAGGCTTTTTGCCAGCGGGAAAAATGCAAATGCGACGACAAGGACAATATATGGCATTCCGCTTATAAACATACTGAAAAAATCAGTATTTTTATCTTTATTTTTTCGCTCATCGTCAATGCGGCTTTTGCATTCGGCGGAAGGGAAACCGTGCAGTTGCTGTTGACGGGAATGCCGATACTCAGCAAATTCATCGCGGCAGGCGTGGGGCTTATTCCGAGCTGCTATCCGTCGGTATTGCTGACGCAGCTGTATCTTGACAATGCGATTACATTGGGTACGATGCTGGCGGGAACGCTCAGCAATGCAGGACTGGGATATCTGGTTTTATACCGGGTTAACCCGAATCGGAAAGAGAATCTGCGCATCCTCGCATTATTGTATGGTTTGGGCGTTGTATTCGGCATCGTTGCGGAAATTTTGCTTTAAACATTCAAACGGAATCTAAGGCCTATAAGCCTTCAAAGAGATGTGCAGCTACCCCTGCGTATAGCTTTGACGCAGAAGGGCTATTTCTTCCGCATATCCGGGAAGTTCGTTCGGCGTTTCCAAATTAACGGGAATACCTTTGAGCGCAGGGTGATTGACAAACCGAATCAGGGCGTCTTTTCCTATTGTTCCGTGCCCCAGCCGCTCGTGGCGGTCTTTATGCGACGCAAACTCCGTCATACTGTCGTTTAAATGAATCGCATGCAAACGGTTCAGCCCGATGACACGGTCAAATTCTTCCAATACTTCATCCAGGCGGTTGACGATATCATAACCGGCAGAATAGACATGGCAGGTATCCAGGCATACACCGAGCTTCTCCGGAGCGTTGGATTTGGCACGGGAAATTATTTCCGCCAGCTCCTCAAAACGGGAACCGACTTCGCTGCCCTTACCGGACATCGTTTCCAGCAAAACCGTCGTATGGCGCGCTTCCGGCATTACAGCATCCAAAATCTCGACGATTTGCGGAATAGCGGCGGCAACGCCCTGCCCTACATGTGAACCGGGATGGAAATTATACAGGTTTCCCGGAAGATTTTCCATCCGTTTCAAATCGTCGGCAAAAACCTCGCCGGCAAATTTCCGGACGGAGGCGTCCTTTGAACAGGGATTGAGCGTATACGGCGCATGAGCGAGGATTTTACCGAATCCGTTCTGCTTTGCCAATTCAAGAAATTCGGCAACATCTGCGGGCTTGATGTCTTTGGCCGCTCCGCCGCGCGGATTGCGCAAAAAGAACTGAAACGTATTGGCATTAATTTTCAAAGCCGTTTTTCCCATTGCGGCAAAACCGGCAGCTGATGACAGATGACACCCCAAATACAACATTTTATTCTCCTTGCACAATTTCTGACCGGTTTGTTTTACACTTGATTTGCAAAAGCGTCAATTTTTTTATGCAAATATTATTTTTATACATATAAGATTATTGGCATACAAACCATTTTTGCGTACAGATAATTTTTTTTACGCACAGATGAAAAAAAAGCTTGTAATCTAATTTTTTTTTGTGTAGATATATGTTCGTTGAACAACGGAACGTAGTTCAGCCTGGTAGAACGCTGCGTTCGGGTCGCAGAGGTCAGTGGTTCGAATCCACCCGTTCCGACCATATTGGGCGCCTGTTGGATAAGCAGGCGCTTTTGTTATACCTGAAGACTGCATATCAGAGCGCCGCTGTTTCTTATATCTTTCCGCCTTAAAAGGCCGCTGTTTCCTTTGTCTGTGTGCGTTTTTTCCACGTTAGAAACCTGCTGAATTTAAACCAACCTTTTAAATAAGCAGTTTTTTATTCACAACAAGATTTTCGTCTTTTCAATTAATTATTTAATTATAATGGATTAGGATAACTTATTCTTGCTATTGGATGTCTACTCAAGTATATATTTAAAAGGTTGGTTTTTTATAAACAAAAGGTCAGATTTTATCTGCCAAAGGAGATTTTTATGGCTGTTTCACATCAAGAAAGCAAATATTCCGCCCAGGTTTCCCCGAATAAACCGCTGCGTATCGTCAGGTTGGGCGGAGGGCTCGGCAATCAGATGTTTCAATATGCCTTCGGACTGGCTGCCGGCAATGTTTTGTGGGATAATACCGGCTTTTTGACCAACCATTACCGCAGTTTTGATTTGGGATTGTATAGCATCAGCGGAGATTTTGCCTCAGATGAACAAATAAAAAGATGTAAAAACGAAATCAGATTTAAAAACATTCTTCCCCGTTCTATCCGTAAAAAATTTAATCTGGGAAAATTTATTTACCTGAAAACCAACCGCGTTTGCGAAAAACAGATTAACCGTTACGAACCGGAACTCCTAAGCAAAGAAGGCGACGTTTATTATGACGGAGTTTTCCAGACCGAAAAATATTTCAAACCGCTGCGAGAAAGGCTGCTGCATGATTTTACGCTGACAAAAACTCTTGATGCAGCGAATCTTGATATGCTTGCCAAAATCCGGGCAGCCAATGCCGTTGCCGTTCATATCCGCCGCGGCGACTATCTTAATCCGCGCAGCCCTTTTACTTATTTGGACAAGGATTATTTTCTGAATGCGATGGATTATATCGGAAAACGCGTTGATAAACCGCATTTCTTTATTTTTTCCAGCGATACAGACTGGGTTCGAGCAAATATACAAACGGCCTATCCGCAGACTATCGTTGAAATTAATGATGAAAAACACGGCTATTTTGACTTGGAACTGATGCGGAACTGCCGCCATAATATTATCGCCAACAGCACATTTTCGTGGTGGGGCGCCTGGCTGAATACAAATCCGGACAAGATTGTCGTGGCGCCTAAGCAATGGTTCAAACCGGACGCCGCCGAATATTCCGGTGATATTGTCCCTGAAGATTGGATAAAGTTATGACTGGCTTTAATAAAGAAAAAGACCGGGAAAATGTTGAATGGAGCAATACGTGGATTGATAATGCCAAAAATTTTGGCTGCCCGCGTATTCTTTTAGTCGGCGACAGCGTTTCCCGCGAATTCCGAAGCAGTTTAGGAAAACTTCTTCCCAAATATGCTGTTGATTTTGTCGGTTCGTCGGCTTCTATTGAAGACCACTTACTTTATGATGTCTGCGATATGTTTTTCAAAAATAAGGAGTACAGCTATTCTCTTATACTTGTCAATATCGGAGGAAAGCATGGTATGTATTTGCACACAGCAGATAATGCTGAAGATGCGGAGCAATATGAACGGGCATATCAAAAATTTCTCGGTTATCTGTATTCCCATACTCCAAACATCGTCATACTGACGACAGCTCCGAATGTCCGAGCCAATAACTTAAAAAAATTTGACGACGATGTAAACAGAGAAATATGTTCACGTAATAAAATCCAAACACAGGTAAGTGAAACTCTTGCTTTCCAAACGATAGACCTGTATTCTCATGTTGTACAAAAAAAATTCAAATACAGAGATACGCAGCACTTTGCCGGTAAAAAATACCAACTGGCGCTTGCCGATTATATTATTAATTCACTTTCGGCTTCGCAGCTGATTACGAATATCCGCCCGCACTACCGCAAAAAATGGCAGGGATTTTTTGCGGCGGAGCTTGCAGAACACAATAAACTGAAAATAAAATGGGGTTACGGCCTATGTAAAGTGGTACGTGTTAACGGTGTAACCAAATATTATCTGGCAGATTTTTGCATAAAAACAAAAGTTAGGAAAAGTAATCATGGTTAAAGTTTTTGTTTCCGGTTGTTTTGACGTCCTGCACAGCGGGCATATCCGTTTTTTTGAAGAGGCAAGCCAGTACGGCGACTTATATGTTTCCATCGGTTCAGACAAGACGGTGGAAGAACTGAAGAAACGCAAAACACTTTATAACGAAAAGGAACGCCTGTATATGGTCGGGGCTATCCGGTATGTTCATCAGGCTTTTATCGCCAAAGGAAGCGGCAAACTCGACTTTTTGCAAGAGCTGGCAGAAATTAAGCCGGATATTTTCTTTGTCAACAGCGACGGGGACAGCCCAGAGAAGCGTAAAGCCGTAGAAGATTTAGGAATACGTTATATCGTCAGCAATCGTATCCCCAAAGATTTATTGCCGGTCAGATCAACAACTGCCATCAGGACGGTTTTAGGAAAATAAATTGATAACGGAGGCAAAATGAAAATCAGACTAATACAAAAGGCTATTGATATTCTAAGAAACAAAAAAGCCAATGCCTACGTACGGGGCAAACATACCTGCGTTGACAAATCTTCCGTTATTGATTCGCATTGTGACATCGGCGATTATACGTCTGTCGGCAGGGACGTCGATATTACCAGAGCCAAAATCGGAAGATATTGCAGTATTGCTTCGCATGTCAGAATCGGGCAAGGCGAACATAATCTTGATGAGGTTTCGACCTCGACGCTTCTTTCATACCGGGGGGGGGGGGTATCACGACTTAACCAAAAAGGACTGTATTATTAAAAACGACGTTTGGATTGGCGTAAACGCAGTTATTCGGCGCGGCGTTACTATCGGCAACGGTGCCGTGGTCGGCGCTAATTCCTTTGTCAACAAAGATGTTCCCGATTTTGCCGTTGTGGGCGGTTGTCCGGCGAGAATTATCAAATTCCGATTTGACGAAGAAACACAAAAAAGGATTATTGCCTCGGCCTATTGGGATTATGCTCCTGAAGACGCGAAAAAAATTATTGACTCACTGGACATCAATCATTAAATTTTGAATATCAGCTATTAAATTTCAGATATTGTTTTACAGGTTTTTATAATTATTAACAGATTATTGTATCACTTAAAGTTTATTGATTATGTCAGACGAAACATTTGAAACCAATTTGGCGAAAACGGCCGATGTCAACGAATTGAAATCATTTCTGGAGCATACCTGGCTGTGCATTCCGGCTCAGATTGCGCTTATCAGCCGCGGTGACGCCGTTCTGATTAAGCTTTACATTGCGACCTACAATCTGTCGGAAGAGGCACAATGCGAACTGGTTAAACTCGGTAATCGGGAACTTCTGCTCTATGCTGTGGAGAAGGCTCCGATCTCAAGAAAAGCAACCAGGCTTTTAATCGAAAAATTCGTCGGTTGATTTTGTTCCGGCGTTCAGACTGTCTGAATGCTTTTCATTTACCATTAAAAAGCCCCGCGTAAAACGTATGGGGCTTTTTGGCACAAAAAACCCCGCCTGAAGACAGCGGGGTTTTTGTTTACCTATGAGCAAAGCCTTATTCGGCGTTCTTTGCCTTGGCCTGTGCAGACAAGTCGTCGGCAATACGGGCAGAACGGCCGCGCAGGGCACGCAGGAAGTACAATTTGGCTCTTCTTACCTTACCGATACGGGTTACTTCAATCTTCGCAACATTCGGAGAATACAGCGGGAACACGCGTTCTACGCCTTCGCCGAAAGAAATTTTGCGAACAGTGAAAGAAGAATTCAAACCATCATTCTTACGGGCAATGCAGACGCCTTCATAAATCTGAATACGCTCGCGGTCGCCTTCCTTTACCTTGGTGTGAACCTTAAGGGTGTCGCCGGCCTTGAAGTCAGGAATGTTCTTGCCTTCAGTCAATTTGGCTACTTGCTCTTGTTCAATATTTTCTAAAATGTTCATCAGTTTTACCTTTTTATAAAATTTTTTAACTTTATACACCTAACTATTTTTAGAATCAAGATATTTCTTAAATAAGTCAGGGCGTTTGGCCTTGGTTGCGATTTCGGCCTGTTCGCGGCGCCAGTCGGCTATCTTCCGGTGATGTCCGGACAGCAGGACTTCAGGAACACTGCGCCCCTCCCATTCCGTCGGACGGGTATACTGGGGGTATTCCAAAAGAAAGTCCTCAAAACTTTCATCTTCAAGAGAAGCCTCGTTTCCCAAAACGCCCGGCAGCAGCCTGACGACTGCGTCCAGCATTATCTGGGCGGCCTGTTCGCCTCCGGTCAGAATGTAATCGCCGATGCTTATCTCCTCGACGTTGTAGGCTTCAATGACGCGCTCGTCAATGCCTTCAAAACGTCCGCAGACAATCGTCAGTTCTTCTTCGAGAGAGAGCTCGTGCGCCAGCTTTTGCGTCAGCGGGCGACCTTTAGGACTCATATAAATAATCCGCCCCCGGGTATGATTGGCTTCTATTGCACGTCCCAGAACATCAGGGCGCATAATCATTCCCGCACCGCCGCCGCACGGCGTGTCGTCCACGGACTTATGACGGTCAAACGCATAGTCGCGGATGTTGACGGCCTGCAGCTGCCACTTTTGCTCTTCCAATGCTTTTCCTGTCAGAGAGTATCCGAGAAACCCCGGAAACAATTCGGGAAAAACAGTCAGAACCGTTACATTCAGCATTCTTCGGAATCCTCGCCGTCTTCCAAGAACACCATTCCGGTTGACGCCACAATAATATAGCCTTCGTCAAGATTTATCTCCGGCACATAGCCTTTGTTAAAAGGCAGCATTTCGGAACGCCCGCTCTTGAGCCGGATTTCCAAAATATCTCCGGCGCCGAAATTATAAAAGCCGACAACTTCGGCAACTTCGGCCTTTTCAGCGTCGAGCACTTTCATACCGACCAAATCCGCTTCGTAATAAACCTCTTCCGCCTTTAATTCCGGAAGGACGCCGCGGGGGGCATAAAGCTCGGTTCCGACAAGGGTTTCCGCCGCAGTGCGGTCGTCAATCCCCCTGATTTTTATTCGGAGCAAATCTTTTGAATGTCCGGTAACTTTCAGCGAAAAACGCTTTCCGGCAGCTTTGTCTTCCAAATCGCCATAAGCGGCAATATCCTTGTCAACAGCCGTATAGCTCTTGACCTTGACCTCGCCCCTGATGCCGTGGACGCCGACAATTTTGCCCAAACAAACCCTTTTTTCGCTCATCAAATTACCAATCGCAACATAAACTTAATTTATAAAGAGAAAAAGCTTAGGCTTCAGCAGACGTTTCAGCCGGAGCTTCGGCGGCAGCGGCAGCCTCGGCCGCAGCAGCGGCGGCAGCTTCAGCAGCAGCTTTTGCCTTTTCTTCCTTTTCCTTAATTCTCTCCAGAGCTTTCGCCTTCGGAGCGGACTTCTTGGGCTGGCTGTGAATTTTCGGAGCCTCGCAGATGCCCAGGTTGGCAAACAGCTTTTGCAGCCTTTCGGTCGGCTGTGCCCCTTTGGCAATCCAAGATTTTACCTTTTCAACATCCAGAACCAGTCTTTCCTGATGGTCCTGCGGCAGCAGCGGATTATAAGAACCCAGCTTTTCAATAAATCTACCGTCACGAGGAGCTCTCTGATCGGCAGCTACAACGCGATAGTAAGGGTGCTTTTTCGATCCACCGCGAGAAAGTCTAATACGAACTGTCATTTTTTTCCTTTCCAGTTATTATTTGTTTCGTTCCTTCCGCTTAAAACGGAAATTTGTTGTTAAATCCGCCAAAAGGATTGTTCCCGAAGGAACCGCCCCCAAACGGACTGTTTTTGCCAAAACGGGAAGCGAGCGAGCCGAGGCCGCCCATCTTTCCCATTCTCTTCATCATAGTTGACATTTGCTCATAGGATTTAAGCAACTTGTTAACTTCATGAACTTCTACACCGGCACCGGCGGCAATCCTCTTTTTGCGCGATGCCTTGATAATATCAGGATTGCGGCGTTCGCCCCTGGTCATAGAGAGGATTATCGCCTCCTGTTTTCTGACCAGCGAATCGGCATTAGCCGCTTCTATCTGTTCCTTATATTTTCCCAAACCGGGCAGCATTCCCATAATGCTTGACATGGAACCGAGCTTCTGCATCTGGCGGATTTGATTCAGCATATCGTCCAAATCAAACTTGCCTTTCAGCATCTTTTTAGCCATCGCTTCGGTTTCTTCGCGGTCAATGTTTTCCACCGCCTTTTCTACCAGACTGACGACGTCGCCTTTGTCCAAGATGCGCCCGGCCAGACGGTCAGCGTGAAACTCTTCGATATCCTCCAGCTTTTCGCCGGTTCCGAGGAATTTCAGCGGCGCGCCCGACACCATTTTCATAGACAGCGCGGCACCGGCACGCGACGAACCGTCAATACGCGTCAGCACCAAACCGGTAACGCCGACTTTTTCATTAAACTCTCTGGCGACGTTGCAGGCTTCCTGACCGATAAGGGCATCGGCAACCAGAAGCGTTTCGGTCGGCTGCGCCAGCTTTTTGACCGCGGCGACTTCGTCCATCAGCGTTTCGTCAATCTGCAAACGGCCGGCGGTATCAAGAATCAGAACGTCATACAGCCCTTTCTGCCCGACCGATATGGCGCGGCGGGTAATTTCCAGCGGCTTCTCGCCGGCAACTACCGGCAAAACGTCTACGCCAATTTGAGCACCGAGCTGCGCCAGCTGTTCCTGCGCCGCCGGACGGTAAACGTCCAATGAGGCAAGCAGAACGCGCTTGTTCTTTTTGAGCCTTAAGGCAATCTTGGCCGAAGTCGTGGTCTTGCCGGAACCCTGCAGCCCGACCATCAGAATAACGGCAGGCGGCACGGCCTTGAAATTCAGTTCATTGTTTTCGGCACCGAGCAGTTCCACCAGCTCGTCATAAACGATTTTGACAAGCTGCTGATCCGGGCGGACAGCTTTGATAACCGTTTCGCCCAGAGCCTTTTCCTTAACGCGGACCATAAACTCCCGGACGACCGGAAGCGACACGTCTGCTTCCAGCAAAGCAAGACGAATCTCGCGCAGCCCGTCTTCAATATCCTTCTCTTTCAGGATACCGCGGGAACCGAGCCTGGTGAAAATTCCGCTCAATTTGGCTGTCAGTGCGTCAAACATTAAATTTCCTATTCTTTAATATTATCCGTTATGATAAAAAAAATTGCGCCAGTGTGCGAACCCTCGCTGACTGACGGCACTCCGTGGAGTGTTATTTTGTTATCAAAACCTAGATGGATATTAGGGAATAAATTGTAAGAGTCAAGCATTTTTTTGCGAGTTTTCCGGCTTTTCCCGTCCGAAACAATAACGAAGACATTTTTGGCTTGCATATTGCAATTTATTTGTTAATATGCGCATGAGTTTTGCTCACCGCTTAGGTTTGCGGCAAGAAAGAGTTATCTTACATATTTATCCCCGTTTACGCATGTAACGGACAAAAGTAATTTTACAGAGAAAAAACAATGTCAGAGAATACTGTCAACAAAAGAAAAACGTTTGCGATTATTTCACACCCGGACGCCGGTAAGACTACCCTGACCGAAAAGCTGCTGCTGTTCGGCGGTGCCATTCAACAGGCCGGCGCGGTCAAAGCGCGCGGAGAGAACCGGAGAGCCCGTTCCGACTGGATGAAAGTGGAACAGGAACGCGGCATTTCGGTCGCGTCGTCGGTGATGACTTTTGAATATAACAACATTACCTTTAACCTGCTGGACACGCCGGGACACGAAGACTTCTCCGAAGACACATACCGGGTTCTGACGGCCGTAGACTCGGCGGTTATGGTCATAGACTCGGCAAAAGGCATTGAAGCGCAGACCAAAAAGCTGTTTGAGGTTTGCCGCCTCAGAAATATTCCGATTATTACGTTCATCAACAAAATGGACCGCGAGGGACAAGACCCGTTCCTGCTGCTGGACGACATTGAAAAGACGCTGGCGCTTGACGTCTGCCCGGCAAGCTGGCCCATTGGCAGCGGCAAGGATTTTCTCGGCTGCTACGACCTTTTGAACGACCAGCTTATTTTGATGAACAAAACCGGCAACAAGGGACAGGTTAACAGTGTGATTGAAACCTGTAAGGGGTTAGATGACCCGAAACTTGACGAGCTTCTGCCGGCGCACGCGGTTGCCAAACTGCGCGAGGACGTTATGATGGTTAAGGAACTCTGTCCGCAATTTGATCTGGAACTGTATCTTGCCGGTGCGCTGACCCCGGTTTTCTTCGGCAGCGCCATCAACAATTTCGGGGTTAAGGAAGTTTTGGAAGGCCTGCACAATCTGGCTCCCTCCCCCCGGCCGCAGCCGGCGGCGGAACGCGAAGTCAGTGCCGACGAGAAAAAGGTAACGGGATTTATTTTCAAAATTCAGGCCAATATGGATCCGAAACACCGGGACAGAATCGCGTTTATGCGTTTGTGTTCCGGACACTTTAAACGCGGTATGAGCCTGATGCAGATACGTACGGGCAAACCTGTCAAGGTGCCGACGCCGGTGATGTTCCTGGCTCAGGAACGGGAACTGGCCGAAGACGCTTACGCCGGGGACATTATCGGCATACCCAACCACGGCCAGCTGCGCATCGGCGATACGCTGACCGAGGGGGAAAAGCTGCATTTTACCGGTATTCCGAGTTTTGCGCCGGAACTGCTGAAATCGGTGCGGGCGCTTGATCCGCTGAAATCAAAGCATTTAGGCAACGCGTTGCAGCAGATTGCCGAAGAGGGCGGTGCCAGCGTGTTTAAGCCGGTTATCGGTTCGGAATGGATTGTCGGGGTTGTCGGCGTGTTGCAATTTGAAGTTATGGCCGACCGTATCCGCACCGAATTCAACATCCCGGTTGCATTTGAACCGACACAGTATTACACGGCGCGCTGGATTTCCTCTGCCGACAAAAATGCGCTGGCTAAATTTGTTGACGCCAATCAGGCAAACATTGCGCAGGATCATGACGGCGAGACGGTCTTTCTGGCACGGAACGCCTGGCATTTGAACAAAGTGAAAGAGGATTTTCCGGCGGTTGACCTGAAGACGACGCGGGAGCAGGTTTTCTAGTTTTAATTCTGCCTAAAAAAACGGATACCCCGCACAGCTTTTGAGCCGGCGGGGTATTTGTCAGACTAGACGGTGTATTCTCTGATACAGTTTAATAGACTCTGTTTAATACAACCAGTGAAGCCATGTTCCAGAATATATCGCTCACACCACACGGCACATTCCAGCGGAATTCCGTAAGACGTAACATCATAGCAAAATTCCGGTAATAGGCCGTAACTTAGCATTCGCTTATAATCCAACTCTTGTCTGAATGTCTCTTCGCACTTTATCTTGTTAGGGATAAAACACAATTTGTCATCGGAAGAGAACGCTTGGAACTTACTCAGATTGGCGTTCACTAAGTCTATCGTTAGTATATCCAATAAACAGTGTGTGGCAAGGCCTTTCAGATAGCTGACATCTTCTTTTGATAAACAAGCTATTCCTATATCGTCAAAGCTGCGGCTAATACATGTAATCAAATTTCTTCGATCAAACAATGATAAAAGCTTTAGCTGAGATGAAGCGGAAAACTTCAGAAAAGCCCCCTGACGAAGTATGGTTACCCACTCCGTATCAAAAATGGTATCCCCATACTGTTCCTCTTCTGTTTCACACGTTCCAAACATGCTTGTTACAAACTCGTCAGTCGTAAGTACATTACATTCAAGTCCGGTCTGGATTAAAGATACTGTATCATTTTCACTGATTTTGCCTGTCTCCATTGCTAATAATAACATCTTCATAATTTTTGATTTTTTTAACGAGGTTCGGGCCTGTCCCTAATCCTTCGTGAAACAACGCCGCAGGGACTGTTGTTTCGGGTTAATAAATTTTATTTTATCGTATATACATACTAAAAAAATCCGCACAACCCTGACCGAAGAACTAACCCCAAATCAAAACCATGAAAACCTTTTTAATAATACACATATACTTACATTGTAGATTTTAATTGTACCATTTTTACAACCAAAAGTTCATATACCTAACATATTGATTACAAATAAAAGATTTTACTTGAAAAACGTTGAAAAAAATGGTATCTTTTTTCTCTGCTGTCAGGACTGTCTTTTCGGCTGCAACATCAGATTCCTACAAAGAAAAATATCGCGTTCTTTCCTTTTGGAAAAAACGCGATTTACCGGAGATATGTTGTTATTTTTTATAGCGCCGCGGTTTGAAATCCCCGGCAAAGGCAAACTTATCCTGCCCGTTAATTTCCGTAATCCGGGGATTTTTGAGTATCTCCGCCAGCTCTGTCGCGCAGAAAGTGCTGCGCTCGTCCGCCCCGTCCACAAACGCATTGATACTGCCAGAAGCGGCGGCAATATAGCGGGCAGAAGCAATCTTCCATATTTCGGTTATCTCGGTGCCGACTTCGTCTACCCTGCCGTCCAATCCCAACGCAATCAGCTTTTTACCGCAGGGCGTATCGTCCAGCATCCGGGCGGACGGCGTTGCCTTTACAAAGTCTTCGGCTCTTTTTTTATTTTCCGAATCCGGCATATAGCTGACACTATATACTACAGCCCTGTCAGGCAACGTGGATACGTCCTCTTTTTCGGCGATTTCATACGCCTTATGCAGCAGGTTTGTCATTTTTCCCTGCCGGAGAAAAGTTAAATACGGTAATTTCCGAAGGGGCGAAAATCCGCATCGGCGGCCCCCAGTATCTGGTTCCGCGGGAAACGTACATCTGAACGCCGTTTTTATTGTAAAATCCGGCCAGCACCCCGTCATTGGCAATTTCCGTAAAATAGTGAAACGGATAAATCTGCCCGCCGTGCGTATGCCCTGAAAGCTGCAAATCAACATTTTCCGCCGTTACCCCTTCCGCAAGCTTGGGCGTATGGGACAACATAATAACGTAGTCTTCCTTTTCCGCCTTATACAGAGCGTTTTCTATTTTAATGGGCATTTTAGACCATTTAGCTGCATTAATATCCGGAATGCCGGCAATATAAATCCCCGTATTACCAAGTGCAGTACCGTAGTTGTTTAAAAATTCAAATCCCATCTGAGCAAAAGCCATAGCCCACTCTCTTGCACCTGAATAAAATTCGTGATTGCCCAAAACGACATAAACATGGTCTTTGACTTTCAGCTTTTTCAATTCCTGCATCTGCTTATAAAGTTTAACCGGCGTATTGTCAACGATATCTCCGACAATAACTACGGCATCGGGATTTAAGGTATTGACGCGGTTAACCAGCCGCTCTACCGTTTCAGGCGACACGTCAACATCAATATGCAGATCTGACAGCATAACGACTTTTGTTTTCTGCCTGACTTTGGGAGATGTTATGTCATATGTTTTAATTGCCGGATTTTTTTCAGCCTCGTATACACCGTAAAAACAAAACAGCAGACAAAAAACAAATGTAATGATATTTACCTTTTGCAACAAGGGCGGATTTTTCATTTCCTCAACCGGAGCCCGGCGTATCAAATCAATAACCATCCACAACGTATCGCGGATGAAACTGATAATAAAAAGAAAAAAGACAAAGCCAAACAGGAAATACAGCCCTTTGGTCAAATAAATGAAACTTTCGGACAAATCCGCCCGGCGCAGTATAAATCCAAGAAAAGGAGCACTCCAGCCAATCAGCAGAAACAGAAAAAAGCCCAGTTTGGTATACCATCGGTAATCCCCGTACCCGACATAGGTTTTATATGTAATGGCAATTACCGCAACTGCGACAATTAAAAAAGCAAGCTCTGCTGGCATATATTTTCTCCTTATCTGCATATTTTAATAAAACAGGCTAACCTTCCGCCGCAGCCTTTTCTGAAGTTTTGCGCGGGGCTGAAACCCTGCGCCGGACAACACGTTTGGGTTTTGCCTCTGCCGGAATTTCCGCTTTTTCAGCTGAGATTTCAACCACCTGAAAACTTTTGGCGGCAGGACTTTCCTGAGCGGGAAGCGTTTCAACATATCCGTTGGCTTCGGGCACAGGTTCGACCGGCGCGGCCGACGTTCCATTATTGCCTTCTTCCACATCTGAAGTTCCCTGTGTTTCGGAATTCTCAGAAAGGTTTTTCTCGTCCTGACGGTTTTGCCCGTCCTGGCGTGCCTGGCGCCGCTCGTTGATGTCCGTTACAATTTTGCGATAGTGTTCGGCATACTGGCGATAAATTTCCATATCGACATAATTGCCGCAGCTCTGAGCCTCTTTGGCCAGGTCGTTATAGCGGCGAATCAAGTCCAGCGCGGTACCACTTATTTTTCCGGCTATGCTTACGCTGTCAAATTTGTAGTTCAATGTGTAACCGTTGTTATTGTTACCATTATTGCGAAATCTGTTATTTTGCTTTTTCATATATTCCCACAATCACGACAGAGTTTTAAACCCTGTCAATTCATTACATTCAAAAAGGAAATGGCTAACGCGCCCAACATGAAACCGCGCGTCAAATACAGAACGGATATTAGAGGCTAAAAATTATTTTTGCAACTTATTTTTTTAGTATCACACATCTGTTTATGCCGGCCAAATCCGGGATTACGGCAACTGTTTCCAACCCCTGAGCCGAAAAAATGCGCTTAATATCCTCAGCCTGCCCCATTCCGCTTTCCAACAAGATATAACCGCCCTTTTGCAAAATTAAAGACACAAGGCCGGCAATTTCCCGATAGCAGCCATAACCGTCTTCGCCGCCGTCCAGCGCCAAATGCGGATCATAATCTTTTACTTCCGCCTCCAGCCCGGCTATATCGCCGCGCGGGATATACGGCGGATTGGAGACTATCATGTCCCATTTTTCATTTTCGGGTTTCCAGTCCGACCAGCTCTGATTTACAAAAGAGCATCTGCCGGAAACGCCGAGCCTTGCAGCATTTTCCCGCGCAACAGCAAGCGCTTCCGGAGAAACATCCACCCCGGTTCCTTCTGCCAGAGGGCATTCCTTAAGCAACGACAGCAGGATACATCCTGATCCGGTTCCCAAATCCAGAATCCGGCATTTTTTTTCGGGATTAATTCTTTTCAACGCTTCTTCCACCAAAATTTCCGTATCCGGGCGGGGAGTCAGCACTGCATTATTTACCATAAACACCGATTTATAGAACTCGCGCTCTCCGATTATCTTATCCAGCGGTTCATGGCGGAGACGCCGCGCAAGCATCTGACGAGCCTGAGCAGCCTCCGTTGCCGTCATTTCAGGATATCCTGGTACGGCATACCGCAAAATTATGCCGGCTTCCAAACGCGGCGACGGAATTTTCGCTGCCGTCAATGCCATGACCAATTCTTCCCGCAGCGATGCCGCCTTCTTGCCTTTTTCGGCTGATGCCTTGGCTGTGTTATGCAATTGCCTGTCCATTCTCAAACTTCCGACAACGGAAATGCAGCCTTATGCCGCCATTGCCTTTTTTACTTCGGAAGAAAGCTTATCGAAAGCCTTCTTTTCAATCTGCCGCACCCGTTCACGACTGATGTTGAAATGAGTTCCAATGTCATCCAACGTGCTCGGGTTTTCGGTCAGCATCCGGTTTTTAATGATATACTGTTCGCGTTCATCCAGTTTTTTCATACACTGAGCCAAAATTCTGGCTTTATACGCCTGCTCCTGCCGTGCCGATATTTTGGCTTCAATATTTTCCCGACGGTCAACAATCATATCGATTTTTTCATGACCGTCTTCGTCATCGCCGACACTGACGTTCAGGGAACTGTCGCCGCCGATACGGCGGTTCATTTCGGTAACGTCCTTTTCATCAACCATCAGTTCATGTGCAATGGCCTTGACCACTTTCGGCTCAAGTTCCTTATTTTCATATAACCCCAAGCGGGCTTTTATCCGGCTCAGGTTATAAAACAGTTTTTTCTGCGCCGCAACCGTGCCGATTTTGACCAAAGACCAAGAACGCAGGATGTAATCGTTGACCGCAGCTTTTATCCACCATATCGCATACGTTGCCAACCGAACTTTCTTATCCATATCGAATTTTTTAACCGCCTGCATCAACCCCAGATTGGCCTCGGAAATAACATCAGACATCGGCAGCCCGTAACGGCGGTAGGTCAGCGCAATCTTGGCAGCCAGGCGCAAATGTGAGGTAATCAGCTTTTGGGCGGCCAGCAAATCGCCTTTGGTCTGAAAGTCGGTTATCAGTTTTTTTTCTTCATCTTCGGTCAGCACCGGGAATTTTTTTATCTGTTCAAGATAAGCATAAATCCCGTTTTCCTCAATCACCATAGGCAGTTGGGATTTCGGTTTTACAACGATTAAATCTTTATGTTCGCTCATACTTATTCCTAACAGACTTCTTTTTGTATCCAGACGGTTGCGCCGCCGGCGGTACGCCCCGCAGATTTTTTGGGGCGACGGAATTTATTTAGGGTATCCGCCGGGCAAAATCAAGCCTTTTTATAAAAGAAGGAAACATCTTCCCCTTTTGCATCCAGGTTTATCAGATGCACCTTATAGCCGTCATCTTCGGGATACACCAGAATATAAACGTTTCCGGGATCCTTATAAGGGCTTTGATTTTTACAGAGAAGCATATTTTCTTCCAAGATATTTTTATTAACTTTCAGGTCAATAATAATATCCGATACGGGGCGAGCCGCTTCTGTTTTATAATTGGCAATATTTTCTCGGGAAAATTCTGCCAGATTATGGGTTATAAAATGGCGGCGGCGGCGAAACGCTGCATTTTTATCGGCATTTCCGGCATAAAACCCGGCAACAAAATCTTTGACCGCGCCAAGAAGCCCGGCGTCTTTACAATCCGGCAACGGCAGCAGCTTTTTTTCTACCTTGTGCGTAAAGACTTCTGCCGGCTGCTTGTCCCCGTCCTCCGCCGATGCGGCAACAGGGGAAGCCGCGGCACAAATACAAAAGGCAACCGTAACAATTGCAACGGACAAGACCTTTTGCGGCAACAACGGCTGCACTGCCCGGCCAAAGATTTTCTGCATAGCTTTATCTCCCTAAGGTTAAGCCATTTTTCGGAATAAGGCACGTTCAACAGTCATGCCTTTATCCGAATACGGCTCATCTAAAAGTTAAGCGATTTAGGCGTCCGCGGAAACGGAATAACGTCACGGATATTGGCAATACCGGTCAACAGCATCATCATCCGTTCAAATCCCAGCCCGAACCCGGCGTGCGGCACCGAACCGTATTTGCGCGAATCCAGGTACCAGGCGTAATCTTCTTCGTGCATTCCAAGTTCTTCTATCCGCTTTTTCAACAGCTCATACCGTTCTTCACGCTGCGAACCGCCAATCAGCTCGCCAATCCTCGGAACCAAAACATCCATAGCGGCTACGGTCTTGTTATCATCGTTCATCCGCATATAGAAAGCCTTAATTTCTTTCGGATAGTCGCGGACAATTACCGGACGCTTGAAATGTTCTTCCGCCAGAAAACGTTCATGCTCGGTCTGCATATCAATCCCGTATTCCGGGGCATATTCAAATTTTTTGCCCGACTTTTGCATAATTTCGATAGCTTCGGTATAGGTAATGCGGGCAAAGCTGTTGTTTTTGATATTGTTCAGCGTTTCCATCAGCGCCGGATCGACGAATTTGGCGAACAGTTCAATATCATCGGCGCATTGTTCCATAACGTCGGTTACGCAAAAACGAACCATATCTTCAGCCAAATCCATATCGTCATGAATATCGGCAAAAGCCATTTCCGGCTCAATCATCCAGAATTCGGCGGCATGGCGCGCGGTATTGGAGTTTTCGGCACGGAACGTCGGGCCGAACGTATAAATGTCTCCCAGAGCACAGGCATACATTTCGCCGTTCAATTGTCCGGACACAGTCAAGTGCGCGGGTTTGCCAAAGAAATCCTGGCCGTAATCAATTTTTCCGTCAGGCAACAGCGGAGGATTTTTCAAATCCAGCGTCGTTACCTGAAACATCTCCCCGGCACCTTCACAGTCGGAACCAGTTATCAGCGGGGTATGGACATATTTAAACCCGCGTTCCTGAAAAAACTTATGAATAGCATACGCCAACGCCGACCGGACGCGGAAAGCGGCACCGTATTTGTTGGTGCGCGGGCGCAGATGGGCAATCGTGCGCAGGTATTCGTCGGAATGTTTTTTCTTTTGCAGCGGAAAATCTTCCGGCGCCAGACTGTAAATTTCGATTTTATCGGCAACGACTTCGTATTTCTGGCTGCCGCCCTGCGACTCTACCAAAGCGCCGGTTACGGCAACGGACGAACCGGTAGACAAACTTTTTACTTCATTATAATTGGGGAGATTATTATGAGCGATGATTTGTAAATTTTTCAGGCAGGATCCGTCGTTTAGTTCAATAAATGAAAAATCTTTGGCATCACGTCTGGTTCTGACCCAGCCTTTTGCCAACACCTGCGGTTTAGTCGTGTCCGACTTCAGCAAATCAACAATTTTAGTTCTTCTTAACATTTTAAATAATTCCCCATCAGTTAAATCTTGTTTTTAAAGCAGAAAGGAGTTTAAGCCATTTTGTTTTAAATGTAAACAAATTTATGAAAAGAAAATATAATCCGCACCCCGACAAAAAATATGCCGCCGTTTTACGGGCGGCTTTTTTCCTAAAGCATAAAACGCATCAGCATAATCAAATATGCATAAACGACAAATGCCGCAATCTTATACAGCAATACTGCTGCAGCGAGGGCGCCTCCAACAACAAAAAGCTGTATCAGAACGGCAGCAAGAACAGCGCAGCCCAGTATCAGCAGCCAATAATAGCGCTGTTTTGCCAGCAGCAGGGAAACAACAACGGCAGAGACCGCCAGATACGGATTCTGCATTGCGGCAAAAACAGAAGACACCACCCCGGTTACCGGAGAAAATTTTATAACATATGACACCAAAATTATGGTAACGGCGGCAATAAAAATCATAAAACAAGTTTTTCGAGACATTTTTCTTTTCCTTACTTTTGGGTTTTGGATCTGGAGGTTTTGGATCTGCCTGTGCCGGACAGTTTCTTTCCAGCCCGGGGCGCGGATTTTTTCGACTGAGATTTGGTCTTGCCGTTGTGCGGTACGGATTTTTCCGGCCGGGATTTAATCTTACGAGCTTGCGGCGCGGATTTCCGGGATTGAGCTACATCTTTCTGAGAATGAGGCTTTTGATAAACGTAAATTTTTTCAGGCACGCCATAAATAGAAGATTCTATCTGTTTGATTTCATGTAAATGCGCCAGAGGAAACATTTCGGAAATAACAATGCAGTCCTTTTTAATTTCCTGAGCTAATTTTTTGCCCAACGGTTCACCGGTTACTTTCAGCACATAGCAGAGGATTAAGTCCATATCGGCATAGGACTGTTGCATATAATCCCCTTTGACAAAAGTAATGTTTTTCAGCCCGGAAGCTTTAATCTTTCCCATCGTCAGGGGAACGATATCCCACTCGTAGCCGGTAAACTGATGTTCGGGAAATTCTTTTGCCAACGGCAGGAGCAAAGCTCCGCTGCCGCAGCCCAAGTCGGTTACTTTTAGCGGACGGCCGGCTTTTCTCAGTACTTTTCTGGCTTCTTCCAAGATGTCTTCTTTGATTTTTCCGTACGAAGACACAAACGGCCCGTATCTCCCGCAACCACAGCGGATATAGGAATATACCTGATACAAAAGATAAACAATAGCCATAAAACCGATAATGAGCGCCAACAGGGCGAGAATTCCGTTGCAACACATAATTTTGTTCTCCGTTTCATAAAAAGGTTGCTAACCAAACGTTTTGTGTTACATATATCTTAAATTGTTTAAGAAAAGATTTAAGGAAAAAAATGCGCAAAACGTATAAAAAAATCACGTTTTTAACCGGGGCGGGAATTTCCGCCGAATCCGGCCTCGCCACGTTCAGAAGCGAAAACGGGCTGTGGAACAACCACCGTGTTGAAGATGTGGCAACAATTGAAGCATATTATCGCAACCAAGATTACGTCCACGATTTTTATAACAACATGAAACCTGAACTGTGGAACGCGAAGCCCAACGCCGGACATCTGGCAATTACACGGTTGCAGCAGGAGTATCCGGGCGAAATTCATATCATAACGCAAAACATCGACATCTTACATGAAAAAGCCAAAAGCAAAAACGTCATCCATATCCACGGGCAAATAAACCAGGCTGTCTGCATGAACTGCGGGCACGTTCTGGAAACCTGGGGCGACGTTACCTCGGAAACGGTTTGCGAAAACTGCCATATTATGGGAATGATGAAGCCCAATATCGTTTTCTTCGGCGAAAATCTCTTGTATATGGATAAGGTGGAAAGGCTTTTAAGCACATCGGACCTGTTCGTATCCGTGGGAACGTCCGGAGTGGTTTATCCGGCAGCCGGATTTGTGCAGACAGCCAAGTATTATGGGGCTGATACACTTGAATTTAATCTTGAGCCGACGTCAAACAACTTCTATTTTGACAGGCATATTATGGGCAAGGCCGGCGATACGCTGCCGCAATTTGTCAGCGAACTGCTGGAGACGCCGCGGCAGGACAGTTGATATCAAAAAGCTTTTGCGTAAAAACCGGGGAAAAGATATTCTTTTCAGAGATGAGTTTTAATTTACCGCAACTGTCGGCGGCATAAAACGCATCCGGTTTTTCCGGCAGAAAGGCTTTGCCAATTTTTTTGCGGACGGCAGCATTGGCTTCCTCGTAACTGATGCCGTAATATTTTGTGCTGGCGCCGTTCCTTTCCAATACGTCCTCGGGCAACGCCGCCAGTTTCCCGCCCGCAAACAGAATCTGCAACCAGAAGTCCCAGTCTTCGGACGCTTTCAGCCCCTCGTCATAACGGATATTATGTTTTGCGGCAAAATCGCGGCGGTACATCACGTTGGCATTGCCGAAATTGTTATACTGTATCAGCCCGGCGGCGATTTCGTCATGATTTTGCGGAATGCGCGGCAGCCCTTTTATCTGCCCGGCAACAGCTGCTATTTCCGGGTGGCTTTCCAGAAACGACACCTGCGCACCCATCCGGGTCGGCAGGCTTTTGTCATCGTCGTCCATTATCATAACATATTTTCCGCGTGCCAACGCTGCGGCACGGTTGCGGGAAAAAGCAATTCCCCGGTTACGGTCATTGCGATAATAGCGAACACGAGGGTCATCACAGCGGGCGACAACTTCGTCGGTGTTGTCCGATGAACCGTCGTTTATGATGATAAATTCAAAATCAGAAAAAGTCTGTGACAAAATGCTCTCTATCGCCTGCGGCAGCATTTCTGCCCGCTGATAGGTAAGCATAACCACAGATACCGCCGGCGTTTTCTGCCGGCGGTATCTGCTGCCGTAACATAACACGCCGAACGCGGCAATCAGAACAAAGACGATTGCTATCAGGCGCTTTTTCATATTTTACTGGGCAATAATGCGGGTCGTATTGCCAAACAATACCAGACAACGCTGGCCGACGCCGAGCGCCTGCCCCGTTCCCTGTGTCACACTGATTACCTGACCGTTGTCCAGTTTGACGATATATTCCAAGCCGGTCTGGGAACTCAGCCCTTTTTCCGCGGCATCACCAACAAGACCACCGAGCAATGCACCGCCAACCGCTCCCAGCGTATGTGCGGTGCTGCCGCCGCCGATGGTTGAACCGGCTACGCCGCCGGCTATGCCGCCGATAAGCGTACCCGCTCCCGAATCGCTGTTGACGCCGACCTGGCGCACGCTCAATACCGTGCACTGGGAAACCGTTGAAACCTTCCCGGCCTGATTGGTATTATAATGGTCGGAATTGATGTTGTCGGCACAACCTGCCAGCAAAAACGGCAAGACAGCCAGCCCTATAATTTTTCTATACATACACATATCTCCTCTTTAGATAAGTTTGGTATAATGTAATCCATTATTTTCGGTTGTCAATATTTTTCACCGCAAACAGGGAGGCAAAACACGGGCTGTTTTAAAATACGGGACGTTTTCAATACATGGGCTGTTTCCAAACACGGAGGGGGCGAAATATGGGGGTCAAAATTCCGCGCCAAGTTCTTCCAAAATGCGCTTTTCGTGTTCAGGCTGATCCTGTTTGGCCTCGATAACGTCTTTGCGGATTTTCTGCGTGCGCTTAAACAAATCAAACAGCTTATCCCCCTCGTCCCAGCGAATATTACGTTCAAGAGCGATCAAATCTTCAACAAAACGCTGTATCAGTTCCAAGACCGTCTGCTTGTTGGTCAAAAAGACATCGCGCCACATTGTCGGGTCAGAACCGGCAATACGCGTAAAATCGCGAAAGCCGCCAGCGGAATATTTGATAATTTCCTTATGTTCATATCCCTCCAAATCGGCAACGGTACCGACAATGGAATATGCAATCAGCTGCGGCAGGTGCGATACGGCTGCCATAACCTTATCATGATGTGCAGGTTCCATCGTATCTACCTTCATGCCGCAATGCTCCCACATTGCCGTCAGGCGGGCAACGGCATCAGGCGAAGAATTTTCATCCGGCGTCAAAATGCACCAACGCCCTTTAAACAGCGAAGCAAAACCGTTTTCGGGTCCGGACTTTTCGGTACCGGCAACAGGATGCCCTCCGACAACAACCATACCGTTATGCCGGTTTAAATATTTTTCCACTTCGCGCAAGCTATATTGTTTAACCGAACCGACGTCGGTAATGACTGTTCCTTTTTTCAGGAACGGCGCACTCTCCCGCGCCAACGCGCCAAATGCGCAGACCGGTGTGGCGAACACGACTAAATCGGCGTCTTTGACGGCTTCGCACAGATTACCGGCATAAATATCGGCCAAATCCAGTTCGCGGGCTTTTTGCAAGTTGGCAGAATTTTCATCGTAAACAGCCAGCGTTTTAACATCGCCGTTTTGCTTAAGGCAACGGGCAAGCGAAGAGCCGATTAAGCCAATGCCCAAAATTGCCGCTTTTTCAAATAGCATCCTGATTTCCTTTTATTTGCTTTGGATAAACAACGAACCGCTGCGAACTGTAGCCAAATCCGGAACGTTTGTCAACATCTGTTTCGCCACCGGCATCTGATTTGGATATTTTGTTGACAAACGGTATAAAAAACGTATTATACGCTTATTCTGATAAATATATGTTTTATTATTTTGAAACGGCAAACGGCTGTTTCACGAAGGAATGGGCTAAAAGGAGCCAACCTCGTTAAAAAAAGCCCAAATTTATGCAATTCCAATACCGTAAAATTGTATTTCTGACCGGTGCCGGCATTTCCGCCGAATCCGGGCTATCGCTCTTCCGCGGAAAAAACGGTTTGTGGAACAACCGCAATCCCGAAGAGGTGGCAACGGCGGAAGCCCTTTCGCTACGGCGCAGTGACGTGCTTGACTTTTATAACGGTTTAAGGCAAGAAATGGCCGAAGCAAAGCCCAATGCCGCCCATTTGGCAATCAGCTGGCTACAACAGGGCTATTCAGGAGAAGTATATATCCTGACGCAAAACATGGATACCCTGCATGAAAAGGCGGGCAGCGAAAACGTGTATCACATTCACGGGCAAATTAACAAAATCCGATGCTCTCATTGCCATAATGCCTGGGAAACATGGGACGATATAACGGCTGAAACGCCCTGCCCTTTTTGCCGCGCCGAGAAATCGCTGCGGCCGGACATTGTCTTCTTCGGCGAAGAAATAATGTTCACTTCTGTTGCGAAAGAACTGCTGCGCTGCGCCGACCTATTCGTTGCAGTCGGAACGTCAGGAGAAATTCCTCCCGCTTCCCGTTTTGCCTGGGAAGCTTGGAAAAACGGCGCCAAAACACTTGCTTTTAATTTGGAACCACCGACAAACAGCGTTTGTTTTGACCGTCTGGTTTTAGGCAAAGCGGAAGAAACGCTGCCGGAATTTGTCAGAACTCTGCTTATGACGGCTTAATTACCGTCCACTGCCGAAAATACAGGTTCTGACACACAGGTTCAGCCATCTGGCTGAACCTGTTTTTATTAATAGCTGACAGTTACGGTATATTGACCGCTGTATTCTCCTTCAGGTGTACCGGCAGGCACATTCAACGTCGCCCCGACATTCATATTCTGCCGCTCTGCTCCCAGCGGAAAAGACAATCCCGTATCCGCCGTAAAATCGCTGACAACCATACCGCCGCCAATATCCACTGATGACGGGAACGTTACATTTACCTTGCGCCCGGCTATCCCCTCAAGCTGAAAAACACCGTTGGACGCTTTTGACGAGTGTAAATGTATGTTTCCGGAACTTTGGCGACTGCCGTTATAATCTACCGTAACGGTACTGTCCACAGCCGGAGAAACCAATGTTCCGAAATCAAGAGATTGTGTTTCACGGATACCTATTTTTTCCTCGATAATCAACGAAACCCGAAGCGGTGTTCTAAAACCGCTATTGAGCCCATTTATCGATGGACTGACATAATACGTCGCTGAGTATGTTCCCGGTTCGCAAATCCCGGTTATGCGCAGGGTCGCGCCGATATATACATTCTGTGCGGACGGACCGCCGACATACAGGTTAAACTGCTGCGGGTTATAGGTATGGTTATAGATTTCAAATTTGCAGCCTATGCCATCGCCATAGATGGAATAGGTATCCGGCATTTTCACCATTACGTCCTGTTTTGTATCTTCCAAAGAATAATGTATTATTCCTGCCATCCCATCGGAAACGCGCCCGCCTACCGCCGTAACGCTGCCGTCAGGCGACAAATAAATTTCGGCATTTTCCGAAGTTTGAGTAAACTTTCCGAAACTTACATCCTGTTTTTTTACGGCATATTCTGCGGCCATACAATATGTCGGCAGCAAGATAAACAATAAAACAGTAAAATAAAACTTCTTACGCATAACGACTCACCTGCTGAAAAAAAACGGTCATTTTAATTCAGCAGTTTTATGTTACTCTGCCGTTGTGCAAAAACAATACTTTAGTCTTGCCGGACATAAAACTTTATGTGTAGAAAATTAATGACCGTTTTTTATCACAAGTAAACATTTATAAAAGCGAAATTTATTAAGAACTTTATTTATCAAGAACTTTTTACATTCAGAAAATAAAAAAACAGCCGGAATTTAATTCCGGCTGCTCTCGTTCAGGCTTGGCACAATCTTATACCTTACAGCATTATTTTTGTACCAAACGGCATTTATGCTCTAAAGCCAAAACTTATGCAGACTTGCCGAGCTGAGCGGCAACTTCGGCGGCAAAGTCTTCTTCTTTCTTCTGCAGGCCTTCGCCGAGCTTGAAGCATACAAAACCGCCGAGTTTAACGTCGGTGTTGTTTTCTTTGGCAAATTCGGCAACAACGTCTTTCACCTTTTTATCCGGATCCATAATGTATGCCTGTTCTTCCAAGACAACTTCTTCATAGTACTTGCGGATACGGCCTTCAACCATTTTTTCAACGATGTTCGCCGGTTTGCCGGAAGCCAGAGCCTGCTCGCTGAAAATGTTCTTTTCGCGCTCAACGGCTTCGGCCGGAACTTCGGCAATCGTCATCGCAATCGGGTTGGTGGCAGCAATGTGCATAGCAACATGCTTGCCCAGTTCCTGCATTTTAGCCTTGTCGGCATTGCCCTCAACCGCAACCAGAACGCCGATTTTGCCGACATTCGGACGAACGGCGTTGTGAATGTAGGAGCAGACGACGCCATTGGCGGCACTCAGATAAGCGGCGCGGCGCAGGTTCATATTTTCACCGATTTTGGCAATCATATCGGTCAAAATCGTTCCCATATCCTTGCCGGTTACCGGGCAGGTGAAAGCTTTCAGGCCTTCAACATCGCCTTTGACGGCCAGAGCAGCCTTGGCGGCATTTTCAACATAATCCTGAAAAATATCGTTCTTGGCAACGAAGTCGGTTTCGGAGTTTACTTCAACAACCGCACCGGCATTGCCTTCCACATATACGGATACCAGACCTTCTGCGGCGATACGGCTGGCTTTTTTGGCAGCGGAAGCCAGGCCTTTTTTACGGAGCCAGTCAATTGCCTCTTCCATATTGCCATTGGTTTCAACCAGCGCCTTTTTGCAATCCAGCATGCCGGCACCGGAAGTCTCTCTTAAACTTTTTACCAGAGCTGCGGTAATTTCTGCCATTATCATTCCCCTTGTTTGATGTTCTAAATACGATAGTCCGGCGGCAGCCCGAAAGCCGCCGCCTGCTTTTTTATGCAATGCTTAAAAAGAATTAAGCGTTTTCTACATTTTCAACAAATGCTTCGTCAGCCGCCGCATTTACCGCGTCGTCAACCTTGACGCCCTGAGCAGCGATTTCCGCCTGCATACCGTCCAGAATTGCAGAAGAAACGAGTTCGCAATACAGCTGGATGGCGCGAATGGCATCGTCGTTGCCCGGAACCGGATAGTCAACGTCATTCGGGTTTGCATTCGTATCGGTGATGCCGATTACCGGGATACCCAGTTTTTTGGCTTCTTTAATCGCCAAAGCCTCTTTCGGCGTATCGATTACGAACAGCAAATCAGGCTGGCCACCCATGTTTTTGATGCCGTCCAGAGAAAGAGCCAGCTTTTCCTGTTCTTTCTTAATGTTCTGCATTTCTTTTTTGGTATATCCGTCATAGGCGTTCTTTTCTTCCATTTCGTTTAACTTAACGAGACGGTTGATAGACTTGTTAACGGTTTTCCAGTTGGTGAGCATACCGCCGAGCCAACGGTAGTTAACATAGTACTGTCCGCATCTTTCAGCGCTTTCCTTAACAATGTCCTGAGCCTGACGCTTGGTCGCGACAAACAGAACCTTGCCGCCTTTGGCCGCTACGTCGCGGGCAACTGCCAGCGCTGTGTAGAGCATCGGATAAGTCTTCTGCAGATCAATGATGTGAACGTTGTCTTTTTTGCCGTAGATATACGGAGCCATCTGCGGATTCCAACGACGGGCGTGGTGTCCGAAGTGTACGCCGGCTTCAACAAGCTGACGCAATGTAAAAGTAGGAAGTGTCATTTTTATTTTTCCTTATTTTCCGGTTAAACCTCCGCAGGATTTCGGCTTAAATCGCTTTAAGCACCGGAGCGTGAAGCCTGTCCTTTCCATCCGGGCAGACCGACGCCATTCCTGCGTGTGAATTATAAAAACGGCGGGATTGCCGTTTTCGCACATGTTTATAAGGGCAAAAGATTTAATTTGCAAGACTTTTTTTGATATTCAGGCAAAAAAAAGCCGTATTTTCCGCCCCTTTAAACAAAGGAGGGAAAATACGGTTTTTTACAAGTGTTGGAAGCGGCAACCGTTCAGGCACCGTCTGCATACGGACAGGGAATGCGTCGGCCCTTATGACCTATTCGCGTTCGTATGAAGCGATAAAGTCATAAATTTTGGCCTGAGCTTCGCCGTGAAGCAGCGCCAAAGAAAGAATCTGCCGCAAATCACGGCGGCGTGGGTGTTCCAAATCGGCGCCGGCCAAAGCCAAAGCAATGAGCGAATCGGCAACTTGCACGGAAACAACCGCATATTCCATTCCCAACAGTTTATCCAGCAAATCCGGACGAATTGAGAACAGCGCATCAATCGCTTCGGCATCCTGCGACAGCGCCAGAATATCCAGCGCGGCTCTTACCAAATCCTCCCGTTTACCGTAATAAGAAGATAAACCGAGCAGAATTTGAACAATACGCGGCAAATCCGGCAGCTGCATCAGAGGCTTACCCGGAGCTATCCACAGACAGCTCTTTTCCGGCAGCCCCAGTCCGTCAGGACTGCGCTTAAACAAGAGTACGACACGTTCTTCCGAATGCGGCGTTTCCGTAATGACATACTCTTCCTCCGCACGGTAATACGTAACAACGTCGCCGGAGCGCAAAGAAGAAAGCCGTTCGTCTGCGGGAACTTTCAACGTTTCCTTCTGGCCGTGAAAAAACTGTTCGGTTAACTGCTCCACCTGTAAGATGTGGAAATTTTCTGCGGTATCAATCTGATTGATACGGGCAGTGAATGGTCCTTTTGACATAACTATATATTAAAAATTAAAAATACAGTTCTTTTTAACACTATTTTTGACAGAATGCAAGTTTTTTGTTTATTTTTTTAATTTCGCTTTTTCTGCCTGAGCAAAATATGCTCCCTAAGGCGGCAAAAAGGCTTTTTCTGTTTAAGAATTGGAGATTTTTCTTGTGTTTTTCCTTTTGTTTCTATATGTTTTGGCGAGATGATTACGAAAATAACGGCCGGAGGGCAGCTTCCGGGCAAAGAAAAAAACATCAGAGGAAAATATGAGCGATTTGTTTGAAAATTCCGCAACCGCCGCCAAGGAAGAATATTCGGCGCGCGACATTGAAGTTCTGGAGGGGCTTGACCCGGTACGGCACCGTCCCGGCATGTATATCGGCGGAACGGACGAACAGGCGCTGCACCATCTGGTGGCGGAAATCCTTGACAACTCCATGGACGAGGCGGTCGCAGGCTATGCGAACCGGATTGACATCGCCGTCAACGCCGACCTGTCGGTAACGATTACCGACAACGGCCGCGGCATTCCGGTAGACGACCATCCGAAATATCCGGGCAAGTCCGCATTGGAGGTCATCCTGACGACACTCCATTCGGGCGGCAAGTTCGGCGGAAACGCTTATAAAGTTTCCGGCGGTCTGCACGGTGTCGGTTCGTCGGTCGTCAACGCCCTGTCAAAAAAGCTGGTGGTGGAAGTGGCACGCGACAGGAAACTTTACCGGCAGGAATATTCACGCGGAAAGCCGGTTACGCCGCTGATTTTAGTCGGAAACGCCCCTAACCGCCGCGGCACGAGCATTACGTTTCTGCCTGACGAGGAGATTTTCGGCACGGACAATAAATTCGTTCCGGCGAAAATTTACCGCATGGCACGTTCAAAGGCTTTTCTGTTCAAAGGAATTAAAATATTCTGGAAATGTGCGCCGGAAGTTCTGGCTGCCGGCGACGACATTCCGACCGAAACCGAGTTCAACTTTCCGAACGGGCTGCTGGACTTTTTGAATTACCAAATCGGCACACGGCTGACAATTAACCGGACGCCGTTTTCCGGCGAGGCGGAACTGTCGGGCGACGAAGGTAAGGTTGAATGGGCCATTACCTGGCCCGACGACGAGAAAGGCTTTTGCAATTCCTACTGCAACACGGTCATCACGCCGCAGGGCGGAACGCACGAGCAGGGTTTCCGCACGGCATTGCTCAAAGGGCTTAAGGAATATGCCGATATGGCCAACATCAAAAAAGCGGCGGGCATTACGGCGGAGGACTTTTTGAGCGACGCGGCGATTATGCTGTCGGTATTTATCCGCGACCCGCAGTTTCAGGGGCAGACGAAGGACAAACTGACGTCCACCAAGGCGGCTTATCTGGTGGAGAAGGCGGTTAAAGATTCATTTGACCACTGGCTGTCTTCGGACAAGGAAAACGCCAGCGCGCTGATTGAATATGTCGTCAGCCGTGCCGAACTGCGCAAAAAAAGAAAAGAAGAAAAAGTGCAGAACCGCAAATCGCCGACAAAGAAGCTGCGCCTGCCGGGGAAACTGGCGGACTGTTCCAAAGCGGCGGCCGAGGATACGGAAATATTTATCGTTGAGGGCGACTCCGCAGGCGGCTCCGCCAAGCAGGGACGCGACCGCATGACGCAGGCAATTCTGCCCCTGCGCGGAAAAATCCTTAACGTTGCAAGCGCCAGCCTAGACAAGATTACGCAAAACCAGGAAATCAAAGACATGATTGAAGCGCTGGGCTGCGGCACCAAAGACAATTATAAAGAGGAAAACCTGCGCTACGAAAAAATCATCATTATGACCGATGCGGACGTGGACGGCGCACACATTACCTCGCTTCTGATGACGTTTTTCTACCAGTATATGCCGAAACTGATAGAACACGGGCACCTGTTTATCGCGACGCCGCCGCTGTATAAAATCGTTTTCGGCGGCAAAAACTACTACGCGCTGGACGATGAGGAGAAAGACAAAATCCTCAGCAAGGCAAAGGCCAACCAAAAACCGGATATCAGCCGTTTTAAAGGCTTGGGCGAGATGAGCGCGCTGCAGCTGAAAGAAACGACGATGGACAAGAATAACCGCGTTTTGCTGCGGGTCGTGATTCCGACGGCAAACACCGAAGAAGCGCGCGACGAAGCGTTTGAAACGCGGCGGCAGGTTGAGCGGCTGATGGGAAAAGACCCCGAACAGCGGTTCAAATTCATTATAGAAAGGGCAAAATTCGCCGAGGACTTGGATATTTAACATTCTGTTGCACGCCGGGTTGACTGCGAAGATAAGGCAACTGAAAGAGGTTGCAAAATTGCGTGATATTGTGCAATTATCGGACAGAGTAAGTATGATGATTTTAAGAAGTTAACAAGAAAAATTGAGGTTTTAGGGAAAACTTAAATATGTGAACATTTTGTCAAAATTTAACAAAAAAAGTATTTTATATTAAAGAGTTTGTGCTATAATAACAGTAATTTATAACTAAAATCAGGAAATGTTTATGGTAAATACTCCATTAGAAAATAAATTTGAAGTTAACAATAAGGCACTTAATGAAATTCTTGACACCACAGTTAATAAGTTAAGAAACACCCCTTACGGCAAAAAACTGTTTGAGAATGCTGTAACTCCAAGCCCAGATTCTCAAACGCAATTTAATTTATCGAAAATTTATATTGGTTATGCAGGGACAGGTATTGGTGGCAATTGTTATAGAGAAGTAATTGATAAAAATAAAACTCGCGATGTTGTTTATATAAGTGATGAAGAGGTCAAGTCTGTAATAGCTAAAACTTTGCAAAAAAGTAATGATCCTGAAATAAAAAAACTAATGCAAAAAGCGAAAAAGCAAGAAATTACTGAACCAACTAGCAGGTTTCAAGATTTTCTAGAAAATTATTACAAATCAATAGGAGAAAGACCAAATCAAGCAACTTTAGAACATTGGGAAGAGTTAAAACTGTTTGCTCAAATTGAAAAAGTTGCACCTCTAGAAAAACTTATAGAAAATCAAGAAATTAAAAATATGCTTTCAGATTCGCTGACGCATATCGTTGCTCATGAGGTTTCTCATGCAGGACAATATAATAATGGCTGTCAAACTGAAATAAAGCAAAGTTTCTCAATCCCTGCGCTAAAGAAAGAAAATGCTTTAACTAATGATGAACTCTCTAGATTATCAACCTCCCAAAGTAACAATAATAATTCTAGAACATTCGACGAAATAAAAGAAGGTAGGGCATTCGAGAATGCGCTAGAAGCAGGTGTTATGGCTAGCGCGATAGTCGCATTTATCCTAACCAAACCATCTAAAGAGGCGATGGAAACTACTATTGACTATTATAATTTACGCTCAGAACGAGACGCAAAAATAATATTAGATAAATACAACTTAAATAAGATGCGTGAGATTGGGGACGATAATAAATACACTAAAGAGGCTGTTGATTTGCAAAATAGTTTGGCAAGAGATGTTTTTGTTAACGTTGTCAAAGGTATGGACAAGCAACAGCAAGACAAACTAAGGAAAAATAATCCAAAGGCTGACTGTTCTTACAACTATACAAGGGGAGAAGCTTTAATATCAATAAACTCTTCATATCGTCAGGAGATATTTGGTGATAGAAAAGATTTTGACAACTCTATACAGTCAATAATAGCGAGCAACAGGATAACAAGCTTGAGAGATAGAATGAATAGCTCTGGCACAAAAGTTCCATATAAATCAACCCAGAACCTTTCAAAAGTTGATTTTACCACTCTAAAAATGTATCAAGAAAAGAAACAAAAAAGCTAGTTTTTTTATCGAACTGGTAAGAAAAATTAAAAAACCTTGCAACCCTTAGCATTTTTGATAAAAGTCCGATAAGAGGCCTCAAAAGTACCTCGATAAAATCCTCAAAACCTAACTAAATAAGTGATTGTTTAAAAACAAAAAAAATCCGAAATATATGCGGATTTTTCAAAACTGGTGCTGCAAATAAGAATATACTGAACTCAGACTGCAGAATTGCTGTAAATAAGAATTCAATAAGGTTCGCCCGAACTTTATTGATGATTATCTAGATGCAAAAAAAATTGATAGTCAAGTTGAGCAGAACTTGAAGGGAAAATACCACACCGAATATGGCTGCGGGGAAGAGTACACGAAACTAAGCCGATGGTAGAGGTAAGGTTGTCTGCTGCTTCCTGAGATTTATCTGACATACAGTAACTTAACCATCCAGCTCAATTCTGCAAGTTTGGTGATGCCAGATGAAACTTTTGAGCTTTTGCTGATTTGTGAAAACGCAACGCGTATGCAACTGCCAACCTTTCAGATACGCACGGGAAAAAGCGGCATATTGTTTCGACGTATCGCAAGCAAGAGTTTTGACGGTAGGCAGAGCTTTCGCAGAAGCATCGTTTTGGCATAATGAGTTCAAAACGGCATTTTTCAGAATATTATTGGCAAAAATCTGTAATTCCTCTGCACCTTTGCTCATATTCGACGCTTTTTTGAACCCCAGAAACTCATGTTCTCCCAATACCTTTTCCTTTTGGATGTTTCCTTTATCTTTTTGGAGATTTTCTTTATCATTTTCGGCGTTTTCTTTATCATCGGGGTTGTGGCGGCGTCTGGCTGCGGCAAAAAAGAAAATTTCGGGATCAACCTTTTCTAAAACAATAACTTTCGGAGGATTTCCCTCTATGCCGCTTTTGTCAACTTTCGTACACATCAAGACGTTGCCACCGCGTTCCGGCAGCCGCAGCATTCCAAAATCCAACGCTTTCATTTGCAGGTATTCTTTAAACCTCGTCTGGTACTTATTATGGTCATCGGCCGCTGATTCTATGGTTATAAACCGGGACTCCGCCATTCTTGCCGGACAATCCGGCGCATAGTTCAGCACCATCAGCTGGCGGACAACCTTTTTCCGTTCGGCAGGCAGATATCCCAGTTCCGCCATTTTCTGCAGCATCATCTGCTCCAGGCGCAGGGCGACATACGCCCCGTGGCAATGCGTTACGATGTTCAAACGGCGAATATTCCGTGCAGCCTGTTCCGCCGGCAGGCGTTCTTTTCCGCCGTTTCGGGATATCCGCGGCAAAAACGCCTGTTCAAAAATGTCTTTTATATAACAGGGACTTAAAATTTCTTCTTTCTGTTCTTTTGCCATCATATCCAGAGAATACTGTTCCTGCCAATATTCATGATAAAGTTTTTCCCGCGCCAGCCGCTCATTGTGAAAGCGCCCGATGTAACAAACGGCGACGCAGACTCTGACATTCTTCCCGGACAATTCCGGATGCGTTTTTATGAAATCATCCGTCTTTTTCAAATATCCGTTATACCCGCGAAGATGTATGCCGCGCCCGCCGGCACCGCCGAGAACCAATACCAAGGTTTCTTCGGGGCTGACAATTTCGGCAACATTTATGCCATACGGTGCGACAGCTGACTTGCCAACCCGCTCTGTAAGCAAAGCAAAACTCTTACCCTGCCGTTCTTTTATTTTTTGCCTGACGGCTGCCAGAATGGTCATCTCTTACCCTTTTTAGTTTTTAGACAAATATAACTAAATTATTTTCTTTTATTTGTCAATTTTTATTTTAAACATGAAAAAAGGCCGTCAAAGACGACCTTTTGAGAAGAATACAGCCTGCACTGATATTGCACAGGGGTATTATTTACGGCATATACGGCATTCCGTTTGGTTCGCCGTCAAAGCCCAGGTTATCATCATAAGATGAAGACCCGTAATCACTGGTTCCGGAACTCTTGCCGTCACTTTCGGGAAGATGTTCCACAACCTTGGCCATGCCAAACAATCCTAAAGCACAGCCTCCATAATAAATAAGCAACGTTGTCAACATAGCTTAATAATTTTTTAGTGAGACATCATAATTGTTTTAACGGTTTTAACGTAAGCAATGATGTCTGAAAAGTCAAGGATATAATTGATTTATCGACTGTTATTATCGGTACGGACGGTTTGGACAGGCGGACGCCAAATCAGTCATAAGCCCGATACCGGCGCTGTTTATAGTCAAAATCGCATTTTAACCGGCTGTATTCGGGCTTTAAGATGTAGAGGACGTCGGAATTGTCAAAACGCTTATAATACTTGTTGACCAGCGCCATATCCGGACGGTGAATATAAACATCAACCCCTCGTTCGGAAGCATATTTGCTGCGATACGGCGCGGCGGAGATGATTTTGGGCTTATAGGTAAGGATAACCCGATTAATATCCATCAGAGGACGAATGCCAACCTCGGCGCCGATAACGTCCAGCTGCCCTAACAAATTCCAGTAGTAATGCGGATCGCGGTTATAAAGGTTATACAGCGTTCCGTCGCCGTTCAGGACATAATCACACGGCGTAATATAGCGCAGGATTTTTTTGTTCAAGGGTTCATAAAAACGCCCTGCCCGGCCGCCGATATTGCCATTGTAGACCGCAGGTTTATACATACAAAACGCCAGAGCCGCCAAAAGAACGTATATCAGGGCAAAGCAGCGCTTAAAAATTTTTTCTTCCAAGAAAACCGCAGACAGAATGGCGGCGAGATATATCAACTGATAAAAATAATATGCAAACGCGGAGAAATAAAACAGGCGCTGGCACAGTTCCGCGACAAACAGCAGCGCCAGTATTTTAAAATAAAGGCTTGCCCCGCGCCAACAAAACAGCACCGCCAAACCGGCTCCGGCCAACAACAGCCGCAATTCCGTCCAGAACTCCCCGACCCGGCGGCCGGCAAAAAGTTCGGGAATATGCAGGTTAAACGTAAAGTTGGATTGATACCAGACCGACAAAATACCGTGATGCCAGAGCCAGACGGCAAACAGCAGGCTCAGCCCGAACGGCAGAAGCAGCGCATACAGCATATCGCGCCAGAAGATCCGGCCACGGCATAGCTGATACAGCGTAACGGCAGCCAGCAAAACCAGCGTGAAGACGATTTTCTGCAAAAACATAAACGACGCCCAGAACAGCAGCATGGACAGGCTTAACGACCAGAGTTTCTTTTCCTGCAAATAGCCGAAATAATAATACAGCCCGGCAAAAAACGCCGCCACCATAAAATTGTCGGGACGAAAGTTGACAACAGACACCAGCACATAAGGCGTAAAGGCAATCGCAGCGGCAATCAGCCCGCCCTGCCTGTCGGTTAAAAAGCGCGAGGCAATCAGATACAGATAATAATAGGTCAGAAACGATGCCAGTATTGCCGCGGTTACGACAGACGACGTGATTACATTATCGTCCAAACCGTGCGCATGCAGCCCGACAAACGGCGCAAACAGATACCATAACAGCGGATTATGGTGCTGGAAGAAATCCTTATAGGGGATAAATTCCGCATATACGAGCCACGAGGAATGGATATGTTCAAGCGTATCACCACCCAGCGTCGTCGTAAACCAGGCGATATAAAGGCAGTATCCCAAACCGGCAGCCAAATGTGCCAAGAGGAAAAAAAGCGGAAACTTTTGATAAACGGCATTCAAATATGACACGGCTTTCTCCTCTCAGACGCCAAACCGGACGAGGCCGGCTCATGGAACATATATTGTCTGTTTAAACACATTTTCCATAAAAAACAAGGAAATAAAGCTCAACACAAACGCGATAACCGGCGAAGCCACCCAGCCCGACACGACGCGCAGCACCAAACTCCATTTTATCCCTTTCCCGCCTTTCACCAAACCGATGCCGACAATCGCGCCGATGACGGCCTGCGTGCTGGAAACAGGCACCGCCGGCAGCGGCGGCAGGTTAAGGGAAATCAGAAAATGCTCCAGCGTTTCGGACGAAAACAGAATCAAAACCAGCGACTGCGACAAAATGACAATCCACGCGACCATCGGCGAGAAAGACAAGACATTTTTGCCAACTGTCTTAATCGCCTTCTGCGAATAGGTAAACACGCCGACGCACGCAGCAACGGCGCCGAGCAGGAACAGTACCTGTATGCTGCTCAAGGTGTACAGCCGACCGATTTTCAGCGGTTCAAATACATTGGAATCGATAAAAACGCCGACGACGTTCGCCATATTGTTCGCACCCAGCGCAAAACCGCCCAGAGCAGTCGTCAGCACCATACCGACGCGCACGGCCATATCCTGCCATAAAATGTGAACTTTGCTGTGGTGGAGAATTTTTTTGACGCAGATATACAACAGTACCGCTATTGCGCCGGAGATAACGGGACAAAGAATCCACGATGCGCAGATATTTGCCAAAGTATCCGTATCCGTCGGCTTATGATTATATACGTTCCAGCCGATAATGCCGCCGACAATCGCCTGCGAGATAGACACGCTGATGCCGGACTTCAGCATCATCAAAACAGCCAGAGCCGAAGACAGCGACACCGTAAACGCGGCCGGGAGCGTATTGACCTCGCCGAGCGCATTCAGGGTTTCCGCCGTATTCTGCCCGCTTACGACTGCCCCTAAAACCAGAAAGACACTGGCAATGACGGCGGCCGTCGTAAAACGCAGCATTTTGGTTCCGACGGCGGTGCCGAATATGTTGGACGCGTCGTTGGCACCCAGGGACCACCCCAGAAAAAGCCCGCTGGACAGGAAGAACAGATATTCTAACATCGCTTAAATTTCCCGTTTAATCGCAAAAATCAGCAGCGCGTCGATGCAGTCTTCCGCCAAGTCGGCAATATCGGCAACTTCTTCAACGAAAGTGTTTATCTGCATTTTATGCGCCAGGCTCAAATCGGAATCAAACACGGCTTTGCGAAGTTTGGCGGCCGTTTTGTCGCTCTGGTGCTCCAGCAGATAGACCTTCTGGGAATAATCGCGCAGCGTTACCAAATCGCGGAAAAACGCCCGGGACGCTATCGCCATATTTTCAGCGCAGTCCGCAACCTGACTAACCAGCTCCTGCAGCTGCTTATGGTATATTTCCGGAATATCCGGCTGTTCAATATAAAACTTGTGCGCAACCTCGTCAAAAAGGTTAACGACCCGGTCAAGGTTTTCAACAAGCTGGAGAATATTGCCGCGCAAGTCCGGTATCAGGTTCTGCTCGTACAGCTTGCTCTCAATTTCCCGGCGCAGCGTATCCGAATCGTGCTCTATTATCTTTATCTTTTTGCTGGTCCGGCGATAAGTTTCACTGCGGCGCTCTTTCAGATATATGTCAACGGCTTCTTTGAAAACCATCGTCATTTCTATAATCTTGTCATGCAAGCTGTCTATATTATGCTCTAAATCGCGGGTGCGCGCAAATAATGATATTTTAACGTTAAACATTATTTCTCCCTGTTAACAAAATTCTTTTCCCGGCTTGTAGAATCGCCCTCCCGGCCTATAGAATCGCCGCAGGCGTTTTTTCTCTTGCGGACATTTGATTTTAAACCGGGGCGGTTTGTCAACATATTTTTATTTTGGGCTTGCATTTATTTTTTTAATTCATTAGTTTTTAGTGGTTATATAACATTAATTTAAGGATGGGAAATATGCAAAAAGATAATATTATCACCGTTTTGGTTTCGGTTATTGCAAGCGTTGTCGTTTCCGTGGCCCTGTGCTCTTCGGTATGCGGTTCTAAAGCTCCGGCTTCCGCGCCGGCAGCCGGACAGGATATGAATCAGGCGATTGAAGACTACCTGATGAATAATCCGGGGAAAGTCCGCGAGGCTTTGGAACTGGCTGCACAGCAGGAACAGATTGAAGCCCAGAAGAGAATTGCCGAACTTTACAAGGCAAACTGGAAAGATTTGAGCAGCTACGAAGGTTCTCCGTTTGTCGGGCCGAAAGATGCCAAGGTTACGATTGTCGAATTCTTTGACTTCAACTGCGGATACTGCAAACGTCTGGCTCCGGAACTAATGAAAGTCATCAAGGCTAACCCGAAAGTCAAGGTTGTCTTCAAGCCGGTTACGTTCCTCGGCTCTATGCCGGCGGCAAAAGCAGCCATGGCTGCCAACAAACAGGGCAAATTCATTGAAGTTTACGAAGCTCTGCTGACACATAACGGACAGATTACGACTACCGTTATTGAAGATGTCATCAAGAAAGCAGGTCTGGACGTTGAAAAAACGAAAAAGCTGATGGAAAGCGATGAAATTGCCAAAGAAATTTCTGCAATTGCCGAACTTTCCCAAAAGGTACAGATTCGCGGCGTTCCGACATTGATTATGAACGGCGAAGCTCTGCAGGCGATTGATGCCGACACAATTCAGAATGCCATTAACAACGTTAAGTAATTTCTGAAATTGTATCACCAGGAAAGCCTGCTGCAACGGCAGGCTTTTTTTGTATCCAAACGCATCTAACGATGGAAACGCCAACGATAACTTTCCTAACGGCAGCTTTCCTAACGGCAGTTTTGGGAAAATACCCTGTCTGGCTGGCGCGGGGAGTTTGTTACCGCCTGCAGCGGACTTGCGGCTATTGTGGTTCAGCATCCGCAAAAAAATTATGCAGACGTCAGCAAAAAGCTGTTGCATAATCGTTTCAAATTGTTAGATTGAGATTACAGTATGTTAATTTTGAGGGGATAACGGCGATGAAAACATTACTTAAAGCACTGGCTGTCATTATATTGGCTGCACTGGGCACAGGGGGCGTCCTTTATCTGGACGGCAAATGCCCGCAGAAACAGGCAAAATTTCAAGAACAACTCAACGAGGCAATTGCCGGCTATATCAAAAACAATCCGCAGCCGATTTTGGAGAGTTTGGCGAAAAGTGAAAATTTCGGCAATGTCATCAAGAGCTTTTCCAATGTCAGTGATGAAGAAATAAACGATAAGATACAGACTTTTCTGGCTAACAATCCATCCGTCCTTGAAGATTATATCCGCAGTAATACGGCATTTATCGCAAAGACAGTAATCGATAGCGACGTTTTTAAAAATGCCGTAAACACAAACGGCGATACCGGAGAAAACGCGGCGACCGATGGTGAAGAGCCTGCACAGGATAGCGTTGCGGCGAATCCGGATCAGAAGTTCATTGACCATTGGGAAGAAATGAGAAACAGTGCCGTTGCGCCGTATGCCGGGCCGAAAGACGCCAAAGTTGCCGTCGTCGAATTTTTTGATTTTGCGTGCGGACACTGTAAAGCTCTAGCACCGGTTATGGCTCAGCTGATAAAAAACAATCCCGATGTCAAATTCGTCTTCAATCCGCTGTTCTTTATGAGCGAACATTCGCCTTATGCAGCGAAGGCGGCGATAGCGGCGTTTGAGAAAGGAAAATTCATTGAAGTTTATGAAGGCATTATGACCCTGCCGGAAATGAACGAAGAAACGATTAACCAGATTTTGAGAGACGAAGAACTTGATGTTGACGAAATCAAAAAACTGTCGGAAGAGAAAAAAATCCGCCGCGGCGTTCAGGATATTGACGCTTTGTCGCAGGTTTTGGGAATTAACGGCGTTCCAATGCTGCTGATTAACGGAGAACCTTTTTACGGCAGGAGTTTGGAAGATTTGCAAAATAAAATCAACAGCTATAAATAGCGGCCGAACTTACAAAAGACAAGCAGACAAAATCCCCGCACCTATATGCGCGGGGATTTTGCTTTAAACGAAAAAGCAATTGACTGCATTCTCTCATAATCTGAACTCTTTGCCATTGCCGATTCCAACTACTCCGTTTTGAAACCCAATACTGGTAATCCTGCCTTCATATTTTTTTTCCAGCGTTTTGGTCTCGGGATTAAGACGAAGTATTCTCCCATACATCGGAACGCCGCAATCCAGTTCCACAATATTACCGTTTCTTATCGGAATAAAGCTTTCACCCCGATAAAATTCCCGATATCTGCCATCTTTTTCCGCCAGCAAAACAACCGTTTCAATGCCTGAACGAAACATTACGGCCGGCGCTTGGGCAAAAAGAAAATGCGGCAACTGTTTTTCTTCCGCATACAAGCCGATTAAGTCATAAGTTCCGCCTTTTTTCAGAAGCAGATAGCCATATGGCTTTTTGCAGGCTTCCGGATACATACGCTGTTCACGAAAACTTTTATCAGGAACGATACATTCTCCGGCCGCCAGCGGGAAATACATATCCCCGCAGACATACATCTCTGCCGAAAATTCCTTATACGAACTTCTTCGCAACACGCACAGACGTTTAGGATTTTCACCTTCTTCAGAAGCAAGAAATACCGTTTTTTCCAAACGTTTTCCAAGTTTTCTTATTAGCATTCCGCCATCAGAATCTGCTACATGGTACCATTGGGAATCGTCTGTATCGCAGTAAATGAAACAATCATTTTCCCGACGAAACATCTTATATTCATATTCTGCAGCGCTAATATGTACAACATCCCCCGGTACCTTTATACAGATATCATAAAATATCCGCTTTTGGGCATTTTCCGTTTCATACACAAAAACTTTGCAAAGTTTCCTGCCATAAAACATGAAAAAACAGTCATCGGCGCAACAAAGTTCAGCCAATATTCCAAAGAAATACAAGCCGACAAGAATACAGCAGATACAGATTATTCCGGCTGTCTTTACCGCAAGCATGCTCATAAAAACAGCAAGCGCAATTCCGGTAGCAGCAGCAACAAGCAATACGTCCCATTTACGAATCCTTTTCCAAGCGGAAGGAGCCGCCAAACGCGACCATCTCCAAGATAATACTTTTTCCATAAAACAATAATTTAAGTGATACAATAATTATTTATTGTCAAAAAACATATCATATTTTACCTTTTTGTCAATATTTTATTGTGCTGCCGATAAAGGCTGGCTGGCGAAAGGACGCTGCCTATAAGAAATTGACGCCAGGGTGGCGGGCTGCTGATGGGAAGTTGCCGTCGGGGTAGCGGGCTGACAAGATACTGTCGTCGGGAAAATTGACTGGATGGTACCGTTTGGAGAGATGACAGGGCGGGTTGACGAGAAGGTATTATACCACCAGCTTTTGTTGTGGACATCAGCCGTTTTCGGCTGACGCCGTCAGTTCAAGCCATTCTTCTTCCGCAGCGGCAATCTGCGCTTCCAGATTATGCAGCCTTATCTGCAGCTCGCCGACCTCTTTGCCGGAAACGGCGGCAAATTTTTGCAAGATTTCCTCTTTCTGCCGTTCCAGGCGGGTCATATTCTGTTCTATTTCCCGCAAAGCGGCGCGAATCTTGCGGTCCGGACGGCTGCTTTTCAGCATCTGAACCGGTTTGGGTTCAGGTTTCGGCGCAACGGGACGCGGCTTTGCATCCTTATCGGGATTGAGCAGAAACTCGCGGTAATCGTTCAAATCTCCGTCAAACGGCGTACAGGTGCGGTTATGCACCAGCCATAAGCTGTCCGCAACCATTTCCAACAGGTGAAAATCGTGCGAAATCAGAATCACTGCTCCCTGATAGGCGTTTACGGCATCGGCCAATGCCGCCCGCCCGGCCATATCCAGATGGTTGGTCGGCTCGTCAAAAATCAGCAGTTCCGGCGCGTCAACCGATATGCGGGCAAACAGCAGGCGCGTCTTTTCGCCGCCGGAGAGCGCGTTAATTTTGGTAACGGCCTTTTCCTGTTCCAGACCGAAACGTCCGAGGTGGGCGCGGATGATTTTTTCCGGCTTATCGGGAAGCAATGCCGCCAGATACTCTGCCGGCGTCTGTTCCAGCGGCAGCTCCTCGGTCTGGTTCTGATTAAAATAACCGATTTTGAGCTTGCCGGATTTTTTCATCGTGCCATCCAGCAGCGGAAGATGCGAAGACAAAAGTTTTACCAGTGTCGATTTGCCGTTACCGTTCTTGCCGAGCAGGGCTATCCGGTCGTCCTGATTGATATAAAACGACAGCTTTTTCAGCACCGGAACTCCGTTATAGCCGACTGCCGCATTTTCCAACGTAATCAACGGCGACGGAAGCGGCTTTATTTCCGGAAAGGAAAAGCGGCTTTCCCTGTCGCGCGCGACTTCGGCAACGTCTTCCATTTTTTCCAGCATTTTCAGGCGGCTCTGCGCCTGCCGGGCTTTGGAAGCCTTGTAGCGGAAGCGGTCAACGTAAGACTGCAAATGGGCGCGGCGTTCGTTCTGCTTTTTTATCTGCTTGTCGGCAAGTTCTATCTTCTGGGCATACTGCCGGGCAAAGGTGTCGTAATTGCCGCTGTAGAACGCCAGCTTTCCGCCCTCAAAATGCAGGATTCCCTGACAGACATGGTTTAAAAAGTCGCGGTCATGGCTTATCAGCAGCACGGTTCCGCGGTATTTTTGCAGATAATGCTCCAGCCAGACGATGGCTTCCAAATCCAAGTGATTGGTCGGTTCGTCAAGAAACAGGATGTCCGAGCGCTGAAACAAGGCTCCGGCAAGATTAAGGCGCATTTGCCAGCCGCCGGAAAAATCCCTGACCGGGCGAGAAAGGTCTTCCTGGTTAAACCCCAGACCGACGAGAATTTCCGCGGTGCGCGCTTCGGCCGAATCAGCCTCAATCAGCCACAGCTGTTCCATAATTTCCGGCAGTTCTTCCGGCCGGGCATTCTGCTCCAGCCGCCGCAGTTCCGCCAGTTTTCTGTCCTTGCCCAGAACATAGCTGAGAATCGGCTTTTGCAGGTCTTCTTCCCTGATTTCCTGCTCAACAAAAGCTTTCAGGCGCGCGGGCGGGCAAAACACTTCGCCGGAATTGACGTCGTGTTCCCCTTTCAGGACTTTAAACAGCGTGGTCTTGCCGCAGCCGTTATTGCCGACAATGCCGATTTTCTGCCCGTCGGCAATCTGCGCAGACGCATTTTCCAACAAAATTTTCGAGGCAATCTGAACGGTTATGTTTTCCAGCTTTATCATTTATTTTTCCTGTTTTTCTGCATTGTTGCCCGCTGCCGTTTCTGCCGGGGCGGCGTACACCGGACGCAGGCGGTTTTTCCACAGCTGCTGCGTTTCATAAAAACCGGCGGGTTTAAGATATTCGTGCCCGATAATCTGCGACACATCTTCCGGCGTAAAATAAAAGTCGGCAAACGTTTCCGGCAAATCCGGCAGACGGGGCAGCGGAACGTCCGGTAGCGGGCTCTGCGCCATACGCCGCTTCAACCCGGGAAGAAAACGCTGCATTGACGTATCGTTTTTAACCTCATTTTCGTTATGAAAAAAATAATACCCGTAATCTATCGGCGTTCCCTCGGGATGCCCCCGGCCCTTTTTGTTCAGGAACTCGGCAAACGACTTGGTAATATAGTGGTTGACGCGCGCCTTATCGGCGGAAATGTTAAAGTTTAACATAAAATCAACCGGCTTTCCGTATTCGTTGACGCTTTTGCCGCGAACCGGTATATAATGATTGGAACCGAACGGCTTAAACCCGATGACGGAGCCGGGGCGGACGATTGACTTGACGGTATGGTTCAGAAAGCGGGCGTGCGCCGTAAAAAGTTCCGTTACCAACCCGCCGGAACGGGAGAAAATACCGTTGTCACCGTAATTCATCCAATGCAGGCTGACTTCATCCGCATCGGCAAACCGGTGCAGAAAATCCGCCATATCCCCGTCTTGAAGAGGCACCAGAAATTCGTCCAGGTCAATAAAAGCCAGCCACTCCGTTTCCCGGCCGTATCCGGCAACGATTTTTTCATAACATTCGGCCTGTTTGTCAACGCCGGGAAGAGGAATATACGTTATCACGCCTTCGGCGACATACGGTTCAAGATAAGCGGCCGTGCCGTCGGTGCTGCCGTTGTCGCAGAGATAAAAATGCTCCACGCCCTGCAACCGGTGATATTCCAGCCATTCTTTCAGGTACGGCTTTTCATTTTTCATAATCGCCGCCACGCCGAGGAAATATTTTTTCGGCGGCATACGCCGATGCGGCGCCGCAAAGAAATACGCTGCGGCGGCGAGCATAACGGACAACACAATGCAAACGGCGACGGTTCTTTTACTCATTTTCCCTTACGCAAAATTTTCCATAATATTATGTTTGTGGCACGCGTCCTTAACCAGCAGCGTCGTTACCGGAGCGGCGGAATATTTCTGAAACAGAATCCCGTGCCCGAGGCAGAGGCCGAAATTTATGTTAAAATCGGTCTGTTCGGCGTTGAGATACTGCGCCTGCGATTTCGGATCGCACGAAACGCCCGACAGTTCCGGCGAAAGCTCCGACGCGTCCAGCCCGGACTCCTTACAGTTTACCAGAACAACGTCAATCCCCTCGGCGGACAGCATTTCTTTCAGCTTCCCGGCAAGCGCGTTTACGGAGAAACAGTTGGCAATGCCTACCTTCTTATAGCCGTTCAGCTTAATAAAGCTTATCAGTTCCGCCAGCCGCGACGGGTTGCGCGATTTATTGGTCAGGCACATAAAAGCCTTGTCTTCCTCGGTATATTGTCCTTTTTCCATCATCTCAGCCTTAAAAAGTTGTTAACTCTTGCTGATATATTATAACAACTGTCAAATAACACAAGACAAATAAAGCAAGTTATTCTAAATTATTTATGCGGTCGAAAATAAAAGGCGCGGAAAAGGTTTTCCGTTTTACCGACATCCTGTCCGGCCGCTGAGAAGAAAGAGCAAGATTATGAGCAAATATTTATCTTTTATGCCGCTGAGTCTGTACAATATCGCCGCTTTTCTGCGGTCGCAGCTGTTTCTGCTGCCGGTGCTGCTGTTTTTCTATCAGGAAAACGGGCTGACGGTCGGCGACTTTTACCTTATTCAGGGGCTGATTGTCTTTTTTGCCTTTCTGTTTGAAATTCCGGCCGGATACCTCGGCGACATTTTTCCACGCAAATATATTCTGATTACGGCTTATGCGCTGTTTCTCGGACGGCTGTTTCTGTGGATTTTCTTCCGCGGGTTTGAAATCATCCTTATCGGCGAATTCTTATACGCCTGTTCCAAAGCCTGTTTTGATTCGGTGTCCTCTTCCTTTATCTACGACATTTTGAAAAAGAACAACGAAGAGGCCAAAATGGTCAAGGCGTATTCGAACTTTAACGCCGCTATGTACATCGGGACGGGAATCGCCGCGCTGCTCGGCGCCGGATTATACGAAAAACTCGGTTCGCACGTTCTGCTTATTGCGGAATTTGCCATTTATTCCACGGCCATCCTGCTGCTTTCCTGCCTGCCGAACGCCCACCGCCCGGCAAAAGACACCGTTGCCGGACTTAAGGAACGGCTTAAAAAATTCTGGGTTGCGGTGCGGTATATCCTCAAATCGCGCAAATACTGCTATCTGGTGCTGTTTTCAGGCTTTATGGTCGGAGTGTCGCACTTTTTCTTCTGGAGTTTCCAGCCGCTGATGAAAAGTTCCGGCATTGACCCGTCGGTTTCGCTGACGGATCTGGCGGACAGCATCGGCTGGGATGCCCGCGTTTTCGGCGAAACGGCGTGGAACTACCTCCTCAGCCTCAACTGGCTTGACTATATCAAAGTTATGGGCGTGGTCATTTTCATTAACAACGTCATCCGTTCGTCTTTCAGCTATTTTGCCGCGAGCGTTGCCAGATACGTTTCGCTGTTTAAACTCGGCAACATCTCTTTTGTTATGGAAATTATCGGCTGCGCCTTGTCTTTCGTCCTGATGAAAACGGGGCATATCAGCCCGCTGCATTGTCTGCTGTTTATCATTTTCCTCTGCGTCTGCATCGGGTTGCAGCTGATGTTTACCATTTCGCACATCAGCCGCCTGCACCGGCTTATCAACCCGAAAATCCGTTCGCTTTCGTCTTCGGTCAATATGATGACCGGACGGCTGCTGACGTCGGTTATGCTGATGGCGCCGAAGTTCCTTCTGGAACACGAGGCCGGAACGGCAGGTATCCGGGTTATTGACATTTTCTGGATTTACGCGATTGTCTTCATCCCGGTCGGGCTGTATTTTATTTATAAAATCTACAGATACAACGTCAAAGCCGAACATTCGCTGATGAACGTCAGCGCGGCAAAGGCCTGACAATGCGCTACAGCCGTCTGACATCGGTTCTGCTGCGGAGCGCCGCCCTGTTCTGGACAGGGGCGCTTATGTTCCAAACGGCGGAAGCGGCGGACGTCGGCTTAAAGATTTCGGCAGAGAAAAACTGGCTGTCGTGGGGCGATTATATCCTGGGGCAGGATATGAAGAGCGGGCTTGAGCGCCTGGGCTATTCGGTGCAGCCGGCGTATATGGACAACTTCTACCCTTTCGGCGCCGAGAAGAGCCCGGTTGACATTTACATGCACGGCTTTGTTCCGTTCAATCCGCCGGAAAACCCCGGCAAGACAAACGTACTGTATCTCTATTACCCGCTGGAAACGGCGAATATGGATAAATTCAAAAACCTGAAACACACGACGGAACCGGACTGGATGTCGTTACAGACGGAGCTCTGGGATTTTCAGCTGGCGGCGGTCGCCTCGCCGGGATATCAGAAAGAACTGGAAAAGTTCGGCATCAAGACAGTTTTTGTGCCGCAGTTTACCGACCCGCAGAAGTTTTTTTACGAATATGACAAGAACGCGGCATACGACATTTTGTTTGTCGGACGGCCGGGATACGAACGTATCAGCGCCTTATGGGCGATTGAAAACGGATTTGACGTCGCCCTGTTCGGCGAAGGCTGGGAGGGTAAGGCACCGGCGGAAATGGTCAAAGGCACCTACATTGACAACAAGGAGTTGCATAAATATTACGCGTCGGCTAAAATCGTCCTCAACGACACGCGCGCGGATATGAAACAGGCCGGCTTTATCAGCAACCGCGTTTTTGACGTTACGGCAAGCGGCGGTTTTCTGATTTCAGACTATATGCCAGAAATAAAAGAATTTTACGGCGACAGTATTCCGATGTTTAACAGCAAGGAGGAACTGAAACAGCTGCTGGAGCATTATCTGGCACACCCGGAGGAGCGCAAAGAAAAAGCCAGACAGGCACAGAAAATCACCCTGCGGCATTTTACCAATGAGGTGGCGGCAAGAACGATTATGAACGCGGTCTGGGAACTGCGGAAAAACACGGCGGAAGAGGAAAGCGCAGCTGAAACGGGCGGCGCATCGACCGGAGAAAACGGGGCGGACAGTGCTGTGGCCGAAGAGGACGGTGTACCGACCGGGGAAAATGGGGCGGATGGTGCCGAGGCCGAAACGGGAGGCGTATCGGCCAGTAAAGACGGTGCCATCGATACTGCGGTAGGAGACGGCATTTCCGGCGGTGAAAACGGTTTGGACTACAACAAACTGGTCATCAAAAGCCCATGGGAAGCGACGGCGCGCAACATCGGCGAATACTGGCTGGAACTGGATTTGGAAGACGGCCTGAGGCAGAGCGGGTTTGAGGTGCGCAATTATTATTTTAACCGGCAGTTTTATCCCGACGACTTTTATGACAATGCGGGCAACCTGCTGTATATGCAGTTCAAATACAATCAGACGGATTTTGAAGACGAGCGTAAGAACCGGATTATGTACCTCTATTTTCCGACGGAAATTCCCGATACGGCAAAATTCAAAAACACCAAAGACGTTTTCCGTTACAATACCGACATTTCGCTGAACGACGAATTGCAGTATTTTGACCTGATTGCCACGCCGGCCAAAGCGCTGTTGCCGGAATTGCGCAAGAAAGGGCACAAGGCCGTGTTTGTGCCGCAGTTTACCAATCCGGAAAAATTCCGTTTTGAGCCGGATGCCGCGCTGCAAAGCGAACTTCTGTTCGTCGGTTCGCCGTGGTATGAACGCGTCAGCGTTACCTATGCAGTTGAATACGGCTATGACATTGCGGTTTACGGGCTGAACTGGCAGGGTAAAATCCCAGACAGATTTATCCGGGGCGACTATGTAGACAACAATATACTGAACAAATATTACGCATCGGCGAAAATCGTCCTCAGCGACCATCCCGACGACCTGGCGGCGATGGGGCTGGTCATCAACCGACTGTATGACGCCAGCGCCGCCGGGGCTTTTATCATTTCCGAATACAGCCCGTATATTGAGGAGATTTTCGGCGACAGCATTCCGATGTATAAAAACAAAGAAGAGTTTAAAAAACTGGTCGACTATTATCTGGCACATCCAGAGGAACGCAGGAAAAAAGCGTTGCAGGCAAGGAACATTACGCTGCACGGCTATACCAACAAAGCCGTGGGGAAACAGCTAAAACAACTTTTTGACGATATCGGCAGGAGCAAGCAATGAAGAAAACATACGCAGTCATTCTCGGGGTTTTGATTTCGGCTATTTGTATCGCCGGCTATGCCTTACTGGGACAGGAAAGATATCCGGGACAAGGCACGGCGGCGACACAAGTTGTTACAAAAAATGCAGAACACACTCGCAGCGGGACAGGTTCAACACCGGATGTTTCCGCAGTCCGCAAAATTTTCATTAATGTCAACTCTATCAAAATTTCGCCGTTTTTCCGCGATATGCAGGAGCTGGCGCAGGCATTGCGCAAAACGGGAATCGAAGTCGTCCTGTCGGGAAAAGGCTCTTTTGCAACCGGAGATTTCAACCTGTATGCCGCAGACAATATAGACAATCTCCCTGAAGTTGCCGACAAAAACGCCATTAATGTCTTATGGCTGCCGACGGTGCAGGGTTCAGACGACGTTGCGCGCCTGCGGCCGTTTGATGTCGTGGTCGTCAAAAGCATGGCGGCCTTCGGGCATCTGAAAGCGATTAACGTTCGGACAGCTTACATTCCGGACGCGATTAACTTAAAAAATCCGGCAAACCGCCGGCCAAACGGCAAGGCTATGTTTTACGGTGACAACCGGGGATTTTCGCTGCCGCTTTATCTGGCAGGGCGCGCCGACATGAGCCTTGACATATACGGCAACGGTTTTGAAAATGTCTGGCCGGCTGACGAGATTATGCCTAATGCGCCGCAGCCGGAAGATTTTCAAACCTATTCCGCGGTTCTGCTTGACCAGAGCGACGAGGCGGTACGAGACGAGCTGGTATCCCCGCAGGTTATTGAGGTGATTGAAAACGGCGGTCTGCCCTATCTCCGCTTTAACAGCGGCGTTTACAAAATTTTCGGGGAAACGCTGCCGATGTACAGCAATGAACAGGAATTTGCCGCCGGTCTGCGGGAGCTGGAACAAAATCCGGCTTTGGTACAGCAGCGCCGCGCCGTCCTGCGCGAAACGGCGAAACAATGGGACAGCATTTCACAGGCACAGAAATTTGTGGAAATTTTTGCGATTATGCAGCAAAAAAGGCGGTAATAACACCGCCTTAAACTTTGCCCGAATCGGTTTTTCAGGCGTTTTTTTCCGAAACTGTCTTTTAATTCCGGTACGACAAACGTCCGTTTTCCAGCTTTGCGGTTCCGCCGAGCGGAATAGTCAGCAGCGGCGCGGAATGCCCGAAGTCCACATTAGCCAGAATCGGCAGATTCTTTAACTCGGGTTTGGTGTTGAGAATAAACTCCAGCCCCTCGCGGGTAACCTGCGAACCTTTTTGGAAACGGCCGATAACGAGGCCTTTTACGTTCTTAAAGTCATCCTGATAAATCAGCGCCTGCAGATTGCGTTCAAAATCCGCAAGCGGGCTGCTTTCGGTATCTTCAACAAAAAGTATCGTATCGGGGGCAAACCGCGGACGGTAAGAAGTACCGAGCAAGAGGTTAAACGTGCCCAGATTGCCGCCGATTATCGTACCTTCGGCAGAACCGGCGCGAATGTTCCAATACCCCTCATTTGCTTCAAACTCGCGTTTGTCCTGATCCAAAAACCATAAGTCGTCGCTCCAAATCTGCGAGGGTTCCACCTCATCCAGACCGTCGGTTACGAGCATTTTTACAAAATGCTCAAACGTATAGTCGCAGCCTTTCTTCATCCCGAGCGAACTGAAATGCGGCCCGTAGTAGGTTACCAGCCCGGTTTTGGCGAGAATGGCGTTTTCCAGCGCGGTAATATCGGAAAAGCCGCAGAATATTTTCGGATTTTGACGAATAAGCTCATAATCCAGATGCGGCAGAAGCTGGTTGGAATTAGCGCCGCCGATGATGGTCATAATGCCTTTCACACTTTTGTCGGCAAATGCCGTATGAATGTCGGAAACGCGCTTTTCAACGGAGCTTGAGCCCATATAATCCCAGTTTTCATCCACCGAATTCGGGGCAAAGACAACCTCCAGCCCCAGACTTTCCAGCCGTTCGCGCGCTATTTCGCGCACGTCTTTGCCGATAATTTTTACGCCTCTGGCAGGTGCAATGACCATTATCTTATCGCCCTTTTGCAACCGTTCGGGAATAATCTTCTGCATTTTTTTCTCCTAAAAAACTGTTACGCTGTAAACTTCCTTATCGTCGCTTTCGTCATCTTCGTCTTCTTCCCAATGCACCTGAAGCATGGTAACGGGCTTAATGTCCGTGGCATTGAAGACGCGGCGGCGAATCTGGCCGCGGATGTAATCTTCCGCCGCGTTGCGATGCGGATGTTCCGCCAAGCGCCGTTCAATCAGCGGCCGAACCTTCTGCATAATTTCCTCGTGCAGGACATACCATTCGTTCGCCTCCAAAATGTCTATCGAATCAAACTGCAGGGACTTTAATTCATAATCACGGCTGATGACGGCGGAAATAAACAAAGTGCAGTTATACATAATGCGGCGGCGGTTTTTAATTAATTCCGATCCAAGCGACACACTGCGCCCGCGGTCGACTCCCATAACTTCCGCCGGAACCTGCTCAACCATTTCAATTTTGCCGTTTTGATACAGGCAGACATCGCCGTTCTGCGCAGAAAAGACATCTCCTACACCGCAGCTTTTGGCAAAGCGTTTGTGTTCGCGGATAAATTTCTTGTCGCCGTGAACCGGCAGAACAATTTTCGGATTCAGCAGTTCATACATCGCGTGCAAATCTTTCTTGCAGGCATGGCCCGAAGTATGCACCAGATAATCTTCTTCGGTTACGAGGTTGACTCCCTTGGCGAGAATTTTTTCCTGCAGGCGCTCAATTTTGTCCTCATTGCCGGGGATTATCTTGGACGAGAAGATAACGTTGTCCTCCGCACAAAGCTTAATATGCTTGCTTTCATCATTGGCAATCAGCGTCATGGCGCTGCGGTAGTTAGCCTGAGAACCGGTACAGATATACAACGCCTTATCGGAAGTTATGCCTTCAACCTCGTCTATCGTATGAATTTCGGGGTATTCGGTCAAATATCCGCACTGGCGGGCGATTTTGACGTTAGTTACCAGACTGCGCCCGGCAAGCACCGGCGTCCGCCCGGCGGCCCGCGCCGCCAGCATCAGGCTTTCCAGCCGCATAATGTTAGATGCGAAACAGGTAGCAACGATGCCCCCCTGCATTTCGGGAATTATCTTTATCAAATTTTGCCGCACTTCTTCTTCGCTGGCCTGCGGCTCGTCCACCATAACGTTGGTGGAATCACAGACGAAAATGTCCACGCCTTCGGATGCTGCGCGCTTTAACGACGCAAAGTCGGTTTTGACCATTGACAGCTTATTGTCATCAAAACGCCAGTCCGTTGCATGCATAACGTTGCCGTGCGGAGTTTTGATGAACAGCGCGGAGGTTTCGGGAATCGAGTGCGCAATCGGGATAAACTCAACCTCAAACCCGTCCAGCTTTACCACCGGTTCCTTATTTACCGATACCAGCGGGACAATGTCCTGAAGCTTATATTCGCTCAGGCGTTCCTTTACCAGACCCAGCGAAAAATCGGTGCCGTACACGGGGCATTGCAATGCAGGCCATATCTGGGCGATTGCGCCGAGGTGGTCTTCGTGTCCGTGGGTGATAAACAACCCCAAAATATCATCGCGGTAATTCTCCAGAAATTCGGGCGAGGCATAGCACATATCCATACCGGGAAAATCATCATTCAAAAAACCGTAGCCGGCATCTACGACTATCAGTTTGCCGTCGGCCGCATACACAAACATATTCATTCCGATTTCATCGGCGCCGCCCAGCGGCAGAAAATATATTCCTTTCTTCTTAAAATCATTCATTCTTTATTATTCCTTTTTTTTATATAAACAAGTCGCCGGCGACAATCCTTTCTATCCCTTCCCCGGTTTTCAGCATCAGATAGCCGTTGTCGTCAATAGTCAGAAATTCTCCGGTTTTTACAGCCGTTTCGGTTTTGACGCTGATTTTCTGCCGACGGTTCAACGCCAGACTGAGCCACCGTTCTTTCAGCGGAAGAAAGCCCTCCCGGCGGTATTGCTCAAGGCCTGACGCAAATTTAGCCAGATAATAATGCAAAAATTCAATACGGTCAAGCATTATCCCATTTTCTTTTAACGAACCGGCTTTATAAGCCGTTCCGGACAAGTCGGGCGCCGCGGCGACATTGACGCCGATACCGACGGCCCACAGGCTGCCGCAAATATTTTCAAGCAATATGCCGGAAAGTTTTTTTCCGCCTAAAAAGACATCATTCGGCCACTTTATCCGTACATCGCTCTGCGGCGCAATTTCCTTTACCGTTTCGGCCAGGCTTAAGCCGATAAGACAGACGTAACGGCTCAGCTCCGCTGCCGGAATGTCCACGCTGAAAGTTAAATAAAGGTTTCCTTCTATTTCCTGCCAGCCGCGGCCGCGCCGCCCCCGCCCCCCGGTCTGGCGTACGGCGCTTAAAGCGACAGAATTGCCGGACGACGGTACCAGCCGCTTTATTTCGTCATTTGTAGAACCGGTGCTTTCAATCTCATACCAATCCCACAAAGCAATTTTTTCTTTATAAACCGGAAGCATAAACTCATCTCCTAAATCCAAAGCATCAATTCTGAACCAAACAGCCGCATCTTTTCTGCCTATAATCCGACAACATAAAACATATCCTGCAACAAGTGAAACAAGCCGTACGGATTAAACGAAACAAAAACGACGCACAACATACAGAACATAGTATACAGCAGAACGGTTTTATTTTCCGCATCAAATATTTTGACTTTATGCTCAAAATAGGCGGTTTTTATGATTTCCAAATAAGCTTTTGCCAGAACGAGAAGAAAAAGCAGAACAATCCCCAAGCTGACGTAACAGCCGTTTTTCAGAAGTTCGGAAACAGCGCCAAGCTGCCCCGTAAACCCGGCCAACGGCGGCAGCCCTATCATGGAAAACAGGCTGACCAGAAGCGCTCCGGTCGTGTACGGGCGGGTTTCGGCAAGACCGGACAAAGATGTTGTTGCCGCCAAATACTCGCCATGGCTTTTCAGGCTGTAAAAAACCAGATAGCCGCCGTTCAGGCTCAGCGTATAAACAAAAAGGTAAACAAACGCGGCAAAGTCCGTTTCAATTCTGAAAAAAGACAGCAGGAGAAGCACTACCCCGAAGTGGTACATAGAACTGTATGACATAATACGGTGCAGGTTTATTCTGGCATTAGCACCAACGGCTCCGAACACGGCGGACAACAGGGCGAATCCGACATATACCGGCGCCAGCGCCGCTTTATACGGGGCGAGAAGTTCTATGTTCAGTTTTATAAATGCTCCCCAAAGCGCAACGGGCGCAACCAGGGCAAAGTAATGGCTGACCGGCAGTATCCCCCTGCCGGCCTTGTCTTCCGCCATTATATGAAACGGCGCAATGCCAAGCGAATATAAAAAGGGGACGACAATTGCCACCGCCGCCAAAAACAGAGGCAGAGAAGCCGTATTTCCGGAAAACAGCGCATAAAGTTCCGAAAAATCGACCGCTCCGTCCTGTATATAATTCAAGAACCCGAAACCCGCAGCAAAAACAAGGACAATCACGGCCGATACGCCCATATACCGCACGGCGGCTTCTGACGGCAGCTTTTCATAGCTGATGCCAAGCAGGCGGTAGTTGATGAAAATCAGAAGTATATAGCAGAAAAGCAGCGCCACCAGATTAGATGCAGCCAGCAGCAGGTCTATGCCTATCAGTGCGCAAAGGACTAAAACATAGTATCTGCAACCTGTCCGGTTTTCGACGGAAAACCAGGCTGACGACAACCCAAGCATAATATATGCCAAGAAGCCCGCCAACAGGCTGAACAGCAAAGTATAGGCATCATTTGCAAAATAGAGCGGGCTGAAAGTCTTATCGTAAAAAACAATGTTCCAGAATATGGACGCCAACAGCCAAAAACGGGATACCCGGGCGTAAAGCCGCGCCGATTCATATGACAGCATATACAATATGCCCAGGTGCACAATCCCCATCAACAACGACAATTCGGGAAGCGTATAAACAAGCTGGTGCAAAATCACGTCTTTTTCTCCTAAAATACAAACCACAACGGCTTAAAAAACGAAAAGAACAATACCAACAGGCAGCCGATATAAACGGCAAAATGGAGATTGGGCAAATCCGCCCCCAGAATACAGGCCGACGCTGCGTTGCTTTTGTCTTTCATCCGGTACAATTCTTCCAACAGCGACAACGCCACCATAAACAAAGACAGCATTACCATTATTCCCAAAATCAGGTTATAGTTAAATATTTCGGAAATAATGAGAAAATTGTTCCAGAACAGCGACGTTACCGGCAACCCGATACCGGCAAGGACAAACAGGGACAGACATTTTGACGTCCGCGGCATATAACATAAAATTCCGCCGGCACTGTATATCCCGAGTTCTTTTTTCTGATGCTCAATATGGCTGATGAGGAAGGACAGAACCGTTACAATAATAATATAGGAAAACAACGAATAGCCGATATTCTGCGTCAACACGTCCGTCGGCAGAAATACGCTGGTCAGATAAAGCAGGTAATAAACTGTCGTATAGGCAAAAAGTTTGTAGCGGATATCTTTATGGCTGAGACTGACCAGCGAGATAAACAGCATAGTTACAATGCAGACAATCTCGAAAACCGGCGCATATACGGCTATGGTCGCCGGCACGCTGTTAGGCCAAAAACGGATAAACCCATACAGCCCGACAAGCGGGATCAGATTGCCGACCAAAAATACCAACGGATTTTTCAGGCTGGCATTGATTGACGATATCCAGTAATGGAACGGCCATATCGGCAGCCGGGAGATAAAAGCGAGAAAAATGCCAAGCCAGACACAGTATTCCGTACAGCCGCTCAGCTCCAAGCGCCCGGCCGCATTCAGCGGAACATTATCCCCGTTGAAATTATACATTGTCAGAACCGCAACCAGCAAAAGCAGCGCCCCGATAAGGTTATAGAGGCTGAAACGGATTAAAACCGTTTTTTTGCGCTGGCTTCCATAGGTACTTATCAAAATAATCAGAGGAGCTCCGGAAGCGGCAAAAAAGATATAAAAAGACAGAATATCCGCAGCAACAAAATAACCGTTTACAAGGCTGACAAACAGCAGTTCTGACGCTATCAGCGTTTTGGAACGTTCCGTCCGGCGGCGGTCCAAACAAAGTTCTGCAATCAGAAAAGCCATATTGACGCTCAAAATCAGCAACAGGGAAAAAACATCAGCCCCCAGACTAATCCGAACTGGCGGAAAATCAAACCAGGAGAATTTCTCCATCAGCTGCAGCCCCGCTTTTTGCATATCCAACAGGGAAAAGCCATATAAAACCATGCCGACATTCAGCATCAGGCTTAAAATGGAAACGTTATATACGTTTTCGGCCGCATAATTACGGTCGTTCTTGGCGGTCAGGGCAAAAAACGACCCGGCCAAAGGAATTATTACCAACAACAGCAGCACATACGAACTCACGGCAGTTCACTCCTATAAAAAGATACGACAAATGCCAAAATTCCCAACAGGATAAAAACAAAACAGGCCATATAACTTTTACGGTTTATCTTGAAAAATACCGACAGCCCCAACCGATTGAGTGCGGAGAGCCCCGCCGTTATAATCTTTTCGGAAAAAACAAAATCAACCAACAGCCATAAAGTCCGGCTGATATACATCAGCGGCGTAACCAGAGCATAAAAGAAAAAGCTTTTGCTTAAGTCTTCCTTTTGCAGCCATTCAATGCCGTACACAGCCCGCAGGCGCGACAAAGGCAACAAAACAATGCCCGCCAGAAACAGAACCATAAAGGTTATATTATAAGGCGTAAAGGCATCTAAAACCCAAGAGCCATATATCAACAGCGAAAAATTAACGACAAATGACAACGGGCGGAGCGGATTTGGATTCAGGCTTTCCAAACGCCGGGTATGCGGCGACCTGTATATCTGATTTAAAACAAGCGCCACAGCGGCTAAAACAGCTGCACCGCCTCCCAAAATCCAGCCAGATGCAGCAAAGTTCCCTGCAATTTTCCAGACGACGGCAAAAAATACGTTTGCGGCCAGGATAAGCTGCATCAGCGTTGCATTCATCAGAACAGAATTGGTTTCCCGGCTGTTCAGCATTTCGCTGACCCGCACTTCATGATTCTGATAAAGATATATTTTCAGCAGCAACAGATTAAAAAAGCAGGCAGCGACATAATAGCCGGCGCAGAGCCAGTTCCAGGCAAATCCGTTTTTAACCAGCAACAGCAGCAAAAATCCGATAAATCCCATATTCAGATACACCAGTTTCTTTTTTATATTGTCAACGACGACAAAATATACAATACCCGCAACCATTGTCAGCGTTCCTATAATTTTCAACAACGGAAGCGCCAAATCCGAAACGGTAACGAGGCTGTTCAGACGCAGCAGCACAATAATCCCGGCGAGAGGCGCAAACAGCATATTCACGGCACTCATCCGCTGAAAACGGGCAGCATGCAAATCCAGCAAATAACTTTGAAACATAAAACATCCGGTTTTTACTAAAAGTGCGACGGCTGTCACAAGCCCGACAAAATCCCGATGCCGGCCAATTTCTTCATAATACGGAAGACGGTTTAATTCCAAACTCTGTAATTTTCCGCAGGCAAGCGCCATAACCATAAACAGGCACATATCGGCAAAAAAGTTATACACCACATAGCGGCGCGACGAATCGACGTCTTTTAATATCAGGTACCCTAAAATATCGGTTATAAATACAGACGTAATAAGCTGGACATAGTTTTCTGCACAAACAAGCAGGCTTAATGATACAAAATTCCAAGTTACAAGCGCATTAAATGCGCTCTTTTTTTCTTCATAGCGAAAAATATTATTGTGCAAAATCGTAATCAAAGACATGAAAAACAACGGCAGCAGTAATTCTGCGTCTTTGGGCTCCGGATGAAAATCAATGGTTATATCCCCTACCCGGGAAGTATTCCATAAAAAGGAAAAACCTTCATTCCCGCCATTTAACAACTTGCCGGAAAAATCTATAAACAAAAAGGCCGCAGCAAAAAACATCAGCCACGACACTAAGCGGTCATACTTCATTCTCAGTCTCAGAAACCCCACGAGACCGACAATAACCATATATGCCATTATTTCTATCATTTATCCCCAAGCCCTTTCATCTTATCCTTGCAGAATCTACATCAGCCGGAGTTTAGGGGAAAGATATTACTTAATCAAGGCTTTTACATCTTTTACTATACGCACGGGAACAACATATTCGCGAGCCACATCTTCATTTTCTACTTCGACAATCAGCATAGAACTGACAGATTTTAATGGCAAGCGAGCCTCTTTCGCAACATTTTCAAAAACGACAGCACTGTCTTTTGTCCGGTATAACAAGGCCGTAGCACCGCCATCATAGACGAAACGCGGATTTTCGGGGCTTCCGGCTCGGGAATTTATTATAATCAGGATATCGCCTTCTTCATTCTGCAAAATATCATATCTGCTTTCCTGATCAACTTCTTTCATTGTGGACATTTTCACCTCTTATAAAAGCTTGTTATTTTGTATTTTATGTTTTTTTAGCACATAATAGTTAACAAATAAATAGCCATGTGAAAAAAAATTATATTTTTTTATTGACTATCTGATTTTTATCCTTTATAAGTCCATTTCAGTTGAGTTGAGGGCCCGTAGCTCAGTCGGTAGAGCATTTGACTTTTAATCAAAGGGTCATGGGTTCGAATCCCGTCGGGCTCACCAATTGCAACACCTTCCTTTTTGGAGGGTGTTTTTTTGTTTAAAGACCTGATGTAATCGTAAGGTTTCCTTAGGGTGTACGAGATTTTACGGTCTGTAGTTTGGCGGCGGATTTTAGACTTTTAGTCGCTTCTTTTTAGACTTTTGCGGTCGTTTTTAGACTCTTGGCTTGTGTCTTTTGACGAAACAACCACAATATATAGTAGCTCTTAACATTTAGACAATTTTGTCCTTGCTCGCTCATTTTTAGACTTTTAAGGGGCTTTGCAGCCCCTTTCTTTTATATATCGGCGTTGCTTATCAGCAATTCTGCGGCCTGTTTTCCGGGTTGTATTCCGGTGGTGTAGCGGGTGTTTACTTCTTTTATATAAAAGCCTTTGAATATTGTCCTGATTTCCGGCACATCGTTAATACTCATTATAAATTTGCCTTTTATGCCCTTTAAGAGCTTGGACAGTTCGGCAAAATCTGCCCGGCTGGTACCCAGCTGATAGGCCAAAACGATTGAGGCAACCCAGCTGCCGATTACCAGGATATTTTTGAACATAACGCCTCCACAATATTTAAAAAATGCCCACAGTAACAAATATGAAAAAGACAATATTACTATGAAGCACGATACTACTGTGATAAAAATATATGACATTTCTGCATCTGCTGAGTCTGGATGTTTTGTAGATGATGAGTTCGTTCACTCTGAAATTGTTTTATCCGATGAATTTTTGAAACTTTATGAACCTTCAAGTAGTTGCGTCGGTGTTTTCATCAAAGAGGATTCTATAAAATCTAAGCTTCTCCCGTCCGATACCGCAATCGTTGATACTGGCATTACAACATTTGAGGATGACAATATTTATGTCTTTTCCTACGAGAACCATTGCTATATTAAGCAATTACAGAAGCTTGGCCGCTAAATAAAAAGCCTTAATTCGGATTACGAAAATTGAAGCTTCATTCCTGAAGAAGAAGGTAACAAATTCAAAATTGTCGGAAAATTAAAGCTTATTATCAGAAAACCATAATTGCACAAATTTTAATCAAAAGAGTCTAAAAATAACCGTTAAAAATGCTCATTTTATCGCTATTGAGTCTAAAAACGGTTATTTTAAATATTTTCACAAAAGCCAAGTAAACAAACGAGTTGCAGGCGATTTTGAAAGGTTATTAAAGTCTAAAAATGATTGCCTCCCCACAGTAATTTTTGCGAATCCTTTGTTCAATGGGGGAAGTGTTAATATAGGATTCTAACAATGTAGAAGATGATTTTCTTTCTCTTCTTGATGAAGTCGCAGTGCCTGATATAACATTTAAATGCATATATACCTTAACAGGTGCAAATGGCTTGTATGAAATTTATTTAGAAGAAAACCCAAAAGATGGAATTAAATAGTTGAGGATTACATTGTTGAACAAATCTATGCCAATTAGCATCATCTTTCCTGTCATCTGAAAAATAATCCGATATTTTTCTTTATTCTATAAAAGTTTGTATATCAATTATCTGAGCGCATAATGTCTATTACAACTAACTCCGACTTCGTACCGGTTTTAAATCTGACTGCCCAATCCGAAAGTCCCGACGTGACGACGAAATTCGTCCGCCCGCGGCGTTCAATACCATAGGTTTTGTCGTTAGCCCCTATCCACTCCCCAACTTTATTCAAAGGGAAGAGCTGCCCGCCGTGAGTATGCCCCGAAAGAACCAAATCCACTCCCGCTTTTGCCTCTTTTTCATAATCATTAGGCTGGTGATCCATTACAATGATAAATTTGTTTTTATCCAGTCCTGAAACAAGTTCTTCCATATCTGCCCGAAAACCTCCCCTTTGAATTTCTGAAAAATCCCGGCGTCCGACAACATAATATGTATTATCTATCAACACCGTTTTATCCTGCAGGACTCGGATATTGTTTTTTTCCAATTCCGCAATTAACTCGTCTCCGGTAAAACCTCTGACTTCCGGAGCATGATACCCTTTGTCATGATTGCCAAAAGCAAAATAAACGCCATACTTCGTTTTAAGCGTTCCCAGCGACCGGCACGCCGAAACCATTTCTTCACGCGTCGTACCGTCATCCACAAAATCCCCCACAATCAACACAATATCCGGATTCAATTTTTGTATTTTTCTAACATGCCGTTCAAAACCTTTACCACCAAACGTCGTTCCGATATGGGAATCTGCAAACTGAACAATACGCAATTTTTGTCCGGCCTTTTCTGATACAACCGTATAAGACGTTGTCCAGACATGGTGGTTCAAATACCAGCCTAAACCAAGAACAGCACAGCTTAACACAATAGCAGCAATGCCGGCATAATAATATTTGAATGGCTGTTTCCGAAAATGTCCGGCCAAATAAAATACTAAATCGCACAGCAGCCAGATACAGGCAAAGTGAAGCAAACATACAACAGCATTAACAAGGTTTATGGTCAGGCTAAGCGCTGCAAAAATTAACAGTATTAATACAAATCCGGCTGTTTTCCGGCATTGCGCATTATTTCCGTTCCGGTCAAACATCTTCATAAATCCAAATCTGGCTACTCTGCCGCTTAAATAAATCAATCCGGCTCCAGCAGATATGATGACTATTCCCAAAATTATATACCACATTAACATATTTCGTTTTTCCCTTTCGTTTCTGTATCTTATCTTTCTGCCCCAAGCGTAATCCTACCTAATTTTCCTGCAATTCAAATGATTGCAATCAATTTATATTTTTCGTTCCCTTTGCCGTTTTTCCACATAATTTGGCAGATGCCCCTTGCTGATAAACACACTCAACAACATTTACAGTGTCCGCCGGACTGAAATCCCACTCCAAGTTATCCTACGAGCACAACAATTTTGCGGTTCATCCGTTTTATTTTGCAGAAAAACTAATGTCTGTTCTATGCCCAATATTCCGGCAAGTATTTCCGCTGTATCTGCTCCGGCGGACAATTTGCAAGAATTCAGACGTTTCATAGTTTCTCTCTATGTGATTAGTATAATTTTTAGAGTAAGCTCTAAGTCAAGATGTTTTTTTTATTTTTACCTATGGCTGTTTTAGCCATTGCTTATCATCCTATTTTGGGAAAATTCCCTGTATTTTACACTATTCGCAATCCCGTCAACAGGGCGATTAATACCTGTCGTGTTTTTCGCCACAATCAAGCCTCCGTATTTTTCCCATGTCTTCCTGGGTTAAACTGAAATCAAATATATCCATATTTTCTTTTATATGTTCTGGATTTTGGAAATCGGGGATTACGATGATGTTCCGCTGTAAATTCCAGCGCAGTACCAATCCCGATAATCGGCATTTTATAGCCTTTATCATGCTTATATTATAATATGCTTTTCAGGCATATCATAATATCTCGGAGAAAAATTTATGGAATTCAGAGTACTGCGCTATTTTTAGCTGTACCTGAGAAGGAAAAACAACAAAGGCTTCCGACTTTCTGCATATAACACAGCCGCCCTTCTCAAAGCTGCTGAAAAGCCGGAGGAAAAATCGGCTGGATAATGGCTGCTGAATTTGGCATTCTCACCCAATCGGCGGATTTATCAAAATACAGTTTGTCCAACTTCCTGTTAAAGACATCTGGGGCGTTATTATGCCTTCAAAAGACGAATTGGCACGAAGACAAAACATTTCCAAGTCCTATTTAATCTGGTTGTCGCTGATATGCTCGCAACGGTATCTGGTCAAAACATCTTTTCGCGATGAATTTCAAGGGTGGTTCAGTTCTGATTTCAAAAAACTGAATATAACGACGGCTCATAATTTGGTTTATAATCCGTTTTTCTGGCCGGACAAAGTACCGGATATATCCTGACCCCGAATAAACTTGTCAATGCTAAGGACAATACTGTTTGTTTCCGGCCGTTTACGCCTGCTCCGAAAACCTGATTAGCCATTGTTTGGAAAAAATATCGTTTTTTCACCTGTTGCAAAATTTTTTAATGCCCTGCAAAAAAATTTATTGGATAAACAACAACCGGTACTTTCCTGTGCCTATTAATCCGGCGAGAGCCGTCTTTGCGCTGCAGGCCTTTTACAAACCAAACGCGTTCCCGTAATTTTTTAAGGAGACTATAATGATATACGGATATGTCAGAGTATCTACAGACAAGCAATCTTTGCAAAACCAAGAATTTGAAATCAACAATTTCTGTCAAATGCAACAAATTAAAATTGACAAATGGATTGCGGAAATGATTTCCGGCACAAAGGATTTTGAAAAACGAAAATTGGGAATTCTGCTCAAAAAATTAAAAAAGGACGATATCCTGATTTGTTCTGAAATTTCCCGTCTGGGACGAAATCTCCTGCAAGTCATGACCATTTTAAATTTCTGTATGCAAAAAGAAATACAAGTATGGACAATCAAAGACAACTATCGGCTGGGAGCAGATATCCAATCCAAGGTTCTGGCTTTTGCCTTTTCGTTATCTGCGGAAATTGAACGAAACCTCATCAGCCAAAGAACAAAAGAAGCCCTTTCACGCATCAAAGCCAGCGGTCGAAAGTTAGGAAGACAATTCGGCAGCAGGAACAAAAAACACATTTTGGACGGAAAAGAAAAGGACATCCTTAAACTTATCAATAAAGGCCTGCCCAAAAAACAGATAGCCAAGCTGATGCGGGTCAGCATTTTTACTCTTTACCAATTTTTGAAAAACAACCCGTACCAAAACGGCTAATCGTATATAGCACGGATATTTTTAATCTGACGAACGTTTAATTCTTATACTCCTTTAATCCCATGAAAGTCAAGCTATAAATCTACTTATCTCATAAGATTCGGCTAAAAAGCTTATGCGGAACAATGAACTTTGGTTCTGTACAATATTAAGAATTAAACGTTCGTTAAACGCATAACCGCGCAATTTTGTTTTATGCGCTTCTCGGATGTGGGATTTATGTTTAGCCTTAACTTTTATTGCTGATGGAAGAAACCTGCCGCCAATGATTTTAGGATATATCAATACTAAAGGAAGATATGCGTCTCCGTCCGAACAGGAACAGTCTGTCCGCTCTTACGCTGACTGCTATAATCTGACAATTGACAAATTCCTTAAAACAGATGACCTTGCAAAAACTCTGCCAAGCAGCCTGAAACAAGGCGATGTCTTAATTGTGGCCGACATTTCAATTATTGGTGAACGATTTGAAGATATTATCAAGGTTATTACCCAGCTTTCCGCTTACAAACTGCGAATCTGTACAATCAAAGAAAACCTGACCCTTGATTTGGGATTTCCCTTCCTAATGGAAGATTGCCTGAATGACATTTTGAAAATCTATAAAGGCCTGCTTTCCATAAAAAACAAAGCCATTCAGGAAAATCTTCTGCAAACGGGGAAAAAACGAGGCCGCCCGTTCGGCAAAATGATTCGTACGTCTTTATCGGGTCAGGAGCAAGCAGTGGCAGAACTTATTTCCGCCGGCGTAACCAAAGCAGAGATAGCGAAACGTTTTGGCATCGGCAGAACTACTCTTTATACCTTTTTAAAACGTTGCAAAGAAAGGAACACTCATGCCTGAAGTTTTATTTCTGTTTTGCCGTTCGTTTGAGAAGCCCTCTTCCTCTGCATTAGTACTCAATCGTTTTTATACGACGAAAGTTTGGAGGCATAATGGCTGAATTCACTCAATACATTAATAAACTGCAGGCCAAAATAGTTAAATATTCTCAAAAAGCCAAAACGAGCAAGCGGCTTGCTTTGCGTATTATTTTATGGAATTTCAAATATATATTAAAAAATCTAGCCAAACAAAAAACTTCATACACGGATAAGAAAATACATATCGGCGTTGAAGCTCTCGGAGGTATGGGAGACCTGATTATCGCGGCGAAATACATCTGTGCCCTTGAAAAATATTTTGGTGCAGATGTTATTATTGATATTTTATGCAACAATAAGGATTTATGTTATAAAAACGTCATTTTTCCTAAAAATACAGTATATGCAAAAGAAGACGCCCCGAACTATGACCTGTATATTTCCTTTATCCGTTTCCCTGTTATTGAAAACTATATACCAAATCGTCTAAATAAAAAGGTTTCCGCTTATATTGAATCTGTTAATCAGTTTCACCAGAAAAATTTATTTATCAGCAAAAATGCTTTTTTAGGACTAGCCATATCTATGATGAGGGGGCGTACAAGAGAAAACCAAGGAGACATCAATAATTTACTCGGTATGGATAAGTTAGATTTCGAACTGGAAAGCAAGTTGGACATTTACAGCGTTTTACGGAAATTTGGAATAAACACGCCGAATTATATTACTATTCAGACCGGATCCGGCCGCTGTTGGGAAAATATAAAAAATGAAACACGGCAATGGCCGGAAGAATATTACAGACGTTTCGTCAAATTGCTTAAGGAGAAATATCCCGAGGTTCAAATTATTCAAATCGGCAGCAAAAAGCAACCCCCAATTTCAGGTGTTGACATAGATTTGCGTGACCAAACAGATATAGAAGAGGCTTTTTCACTTTTGAAGCATGCAAAACTGCATATTTCTCAAGAGGGCGGAATGGTTCATGCACGCCATTTTTTAGGCGGCGGCACATCCGTTGTCCTGTTTGGACCGACCGACGAGAGATTTTACGGCTATCCGGAAAATATAAATTTAAGCAGGAGAATCTGCCCGTTTGCCTGCGAATGGGTTGAAGACGACTGGATGAGAAAATGCATCAAAACCGGACGTTGTGCCGATTGCATGCAAAGACTGACGCCCGAATTTATCATGGAATTTGTGAAACTTTAGTACGGAGACTATTATGAGCGATATGATAAATATAGCAATGATTTGCGATGAAAATTTTACCTGCCTAACCAAGACGTGCATAAAGTCCATCATTGCAAATAAAAAAAACAATACACGTTATCATTTTTATATCATAGGTGTCGAGATATCAAAACAAACAATTCAGGAGTTTCAGAATTTAGAACAAACCAATGTAGTCATTACCATATTAGTTAAAAATAATGATTACGAAAATATTGGACAGCTAAAGCATCGAGTATCAAAAGCTGCTTTATTTAAATTTCAATTGCCCAATCTTATATCTGCCGACAAAGTTTTATATTTAGATGGTGACATTGTTGCATCTGACGATTTAGGCGAATTGTATCATACAGATATTTCTGAAAACTATGCTGCCATGGCTGTTGACTGGGTGGCAGAAATCAGAAAAGAAGACCATATCAGATTATTGCATCGCCACTACTTCAATTCAGGGGTTATCTTGCTAAATTTAAAGAAGATGAGAGAAGACGGTATCGCTGAAAAATTATTGGCTTATAAAGAGCATGATACATTTAATCGTTATATGGATCAAGATGCCTTTAATGTAGTTTTATACCCAAAGATTTTTCTTTTAAACGAAAAATATAATTTTCATGAAGAATATGAAAAATTAAGGTTAAAAGATACAAAATATGCTTACTTACAGACAATTGATAATATTGTTTTAAGGCATTATACTGCATATAAACCTACTGAAGATTTAAAATTTCCTCATTCAGAACAATTTTTTCATTATGCTGACTATTCAGATTTTGTAAATTGCATAATAAAGACAATGAGAGATGATTATGCGAGATTATATCAACATTTTGCAATTTTATCTTCTAAACATGAAGATTTAGTCAAAAGAGTAAGGAATTTAGAAGAATCCTTTTGGAAAATTCAATTTTGCAAACTCTTTATTCAAAAAGCAAATAATCAATATTCTTATTTACTTTTAGGTTTACCGTTATTCAAAAAAACGATACGACCTGAAAATAAAAAATATTATTTATTTGGTTTACCTATAACAAGTATCTCTACAAAAAACAATATTAAAACCATCCGAATTTTTGGTATAAAGATAAGCCGTAAACAAACAATCTCTCCATTTTCCGACACTTTTTCCATTAAAGCAAATGATAAGGGAGTTTTTGAAATTTCAAAACTTTCAGATTTACCTGAATTATCCAAAGAAAAATTAAACATCGGTTTTTTATTAGCAGGAGGACTGGGTGACACTTGTCTAGCTGCCAATTACTTATATTATTTCAAACAAAAATTTAATAATTACAATATTCATATTGATGTATATGTACGTAATACGAATTCTATTGCTAAAACGGTTTTTGAAAATACCAATATTACCGATAGAGTTTTTACCACTTACAAAGACGGAAAATATACTGACGTTTCCTGTATTTATAAAAAATATGATTTATTTATCAGACTTGTCAGACTGCCGGAAATATTACATTTAAATGCAGCCAACACGGCTAAATTTCCTTTGTTTCAGCAATACACCAACATGCTTCAACAATTCAGACAAGACTATTTATCCTTATTTTCATCTGATTTGAATGCGTTGTCGTATTGCAATTTAAAGAAAATAAATCGTGTACAACAAGCTGATATTAATAACTTTTTAGGAATACGAAAACAATTTACTTATACATTGCCGATTAACATAGGTACAATCGAAACACTAAAAAAGTTTAATTTATTAAATAAAAAGTTTATCACAATCCATAATGAAACCGATTTACGTTATCCCGAAGGTTCCTGTAAATTATGGAAAGCTGAAAATTTCAGTAAACTGATTGAACTTATAAAAAAACAATATCCTGACTATATTTTTGTACAAATAGGAGGCGATAAATTACGTTCTCCTGAAATTCCCGGTGTAGATTTCTATTTAACCGGGCAGATTAACTTTGAAGAAATAAAAGTGTTGTTAAAAGAATGTCTCTTGCACATTGATATTGAAGGAGGATTTGTTCATCTGCAAAGAGCTATCAACGGCAGTTCCTCCTGTGTTTTATTTGGACCGACCAATATAGAGTTCTTTTCTTATCCTGAAAATATAAATATTACCAACAATGTATGTGCAGGATGCGAAAATATTTTTCCAAACTGGCAAAATGAATGCTTAAATCAAGAAAAAAATATTTGTATGCGCAGTATAACTCCCGGCGCAGTAGCACAGCAAATTCTTTCTTATTTAAATAAAAAAGAATTTGAAACAAAAGACTGCTGTAAAATTTTATCATTAAAAGATGCAAAAGCAAAATATAAAACCATTTATTTTTCTTTTAATGGATTAGGTGATACTTTACTCTTTCGTTCTGCTATTGAAAAACTATCAAAACAACGCCAACAGCGTATTCTTATAGGTACGAAGAATGCTGAATTATTTAAAGATTCAAAGTGTATTGATATTCTTGAAGGTATTAATGAATCAACATTTAATGCACTGCAACAACAACAACTCTTAGAAAATAACATTGAGCCGATTTTTATTACTGGAGTCAAATACATTAAAGACCCAAAACTGGGTTACCGCAGACAATGGCCGAATGGACATTTATTAACATCACTTTGTAATAAGCTTGGTGTTATTGGAAAAATAGAACTTGCCGGCTCTTTAAATTTAAATGAAACAGAAAAAGCTTACGGTCGTTTTTTTGAGAAAACACAAATTGCATTTATCTCAAAAGGTCTCAGCCAATACAAAACCATACCTTTACCCGTTATACAAGATGTTGTAAAAAAATTATCCGATAAATATGATTTTGTACAACTGGGAAATGCTAATGATCCGTTATTGGATGGTGTATTAGATAAACGTGGCTGTCCCTCATTACGAGAAGCAGCTTCGATTTTATACAATTCAGATTTATTTGTCGGAGGAATCAGCGGATTAATGCATCTAGCTCGCTTTGTAGGCTGCCCTAGTGTGATTGTCTACAGTCATGCTGAACCTGAAGCTCTTGTCCATTATTCGTGCAATACAGACATTCATCCCCAAATGTATACCTGTTCAGAATGCGGAAAAGGCAACTGTTTTCCTTATCAAATCAAATGCTGTAACAATTATGGCTGTATCTCTGGTATTACAAGCGATGAAATTATTTCCGCCATTGAACAGCAATTAAAAAAACGATCTCACTTTTCCCCTCTAACTATCGGATATGAAACAACTACTCCTAATAAAGTTAAAGGGATTGAGGAATTTATAAAAAAGCATGGAGCCTTAAAATAAAATGCCATTACTCACTACATACATAGAAAAATTCCAAGATATCCGGGTGCTGGTTATCGGCGACATTATGCTGGACCGTTTTATGTACGGAAAGGTGGAGCGGATTTCTCCAGAAGCCCCTGTACCGGTATTTAAGTTTCATCATGAGAAAAAAATGCTCGGCGGAGCGGGAAACGTAGCGGCGAATCTCGCGGCGTTGGGCGTACACTGCGATTTCATCGGGATAATCGGCAAAGACGAAGCGGGACGGAGTCTTTCGGGTCTGCTTTCGGGCGTCAACGTCCACAGCCATCTCCTGCGCCTTGCCGATTATCCGACAATCGTAAAAACCCGCCTGATTGCCGGCGCCAACCACCTGACCCGGGTCGACCAGGAAGAAATTCTTCCGGTCATTACAGATTTGCTTCCGCGTTATAAACGGATTTTGACACATGCCGTCAAAAAGGCCGACATTGTCTTAATTTCAGACTACAACAAAGGGTTGTTGACCCCGGTTACAACGCAAATGATTATTGACATCTGCCGACAGTTTGGAAAACAGACCATTATAGATCCCAAAGGAACCGATTATTCAAAATACATCGGCGCGACATTGATTAAGCCGAATCTGAAAGAGTTTTCAGAAGCTACCGGGCGTTCGTACAATCCGCTGACTGCGGATTTTCACGAGCAGGTAAAAGCCGGCGCCAAAATATTGTTTGATAAATTTTACATTAAAAACCTTCTGGTTACGCTTTCTGAATACGGGATGGTTTATATTCCGGCTGACAATCCGGACGAACTGATGCAAATTCCAACCGAAGCCAAAGAAGTTTTTGATGTTTCCGGTGCCGGCGATACGGCTTTGGCTACATTAGGAGCCTGCCTGGGAGCAGGAGTTCCGGTTAAAGACGCGATGAAACTCGCCAACACTGCATCCGGCATAGCCATCGGAAAGCTGGGCACGGCAACCGTTACGGCAGACGAGTTAAAAACGGCGCTCTCGCAAAGGGCGATGCCGGACGACGGCTGGATTCAGAAAAAGAAAATTATCACATTGGAACAAGCTAAAAGCATCGTCAAACATCTGCATGACCAGGGAAAACGTGTCGGTTTTACCAACGGCTGCTTTGACTGTTGCCATCTGGGGCATTTAAACTCATTTATGCAGGCAAAAAAACTTTGCGACGTTTTAATTGCCGCCGTAAACTCGGATGCTTCGGTCAAACGTTACAAGGGGCCGTCGCGGCCAATTCAGGATGAAAAAACGCGGGCGCTTTTATTAGCTTCATTGGAAATGATAGATTATGTTATCGTTTTTGAGGAGGATTCCCCTTTACATATTGTAGATGCACTACGGCCAGACATCGTTGCAAAAGAAGGGTATGCGCTGGAAAACTGGCCCGAGGGAAAACTGGCACAAAGCTATGGCGGCAAGGCGGTCATCTTAAAGAGGCTGGACGGGTACTCCACTTCCGGCTTGGTAGAAAAAATGAAAGGATAGGATTATGAACCGAATAAAAAACATAGATTTTCTCAGAATTTTGTTTGCATTACTGATAGCCTTCCATCATTTTACCAATACGGGAGCTATCAGAAATTCTGCCGATATGTTTGTCAGATCTTTGCCGCAAAATACATTTAACCTGCCTTTTATTGTGGATTTTTTCTTTATCATTTCCGGCTTTTTTCTGATTATTTCCCGGAAAGACCTATCGACAATTACTTTTGTTAAAAATAAATTTTCCCGCCTGTTTCCTCTGATGCTGTTATATCTTGCGTTAATCAGGCTCTGGAAGTTTCTGGGAATTACCGACTATTCTTTCAGGGAAAGCGTCTTTTCGTTACTGTTACTGGACAATGTCGGCCTGTCTGTCCACAACAGCGGCGTTGCATGGTTTATTTCGGCGTATTTTGTTACAATCTGTTTTTATTATTATCTGTTAAAAAACTTTAATTCCAAGAATGTACAGCTTGCCATATTTTTGCTGATATATTTCAGTTATGCCTTTCTGGTGCACAGGCAAAACGGCAATATTTCAGGAACTAATATGACTTATGGCTATATTTTCAATGTAGGAATGCTCCGGGCTTTGGCTGGGATTGGCATCGGATATTTTATCGGATTATGGTACCGGCAATATAATTATACAGAGAACACGCCGCGGCAGAAAATTATATACAGCATCTTAGAAGCCTGTTCTTTGTCGTATATGATATATTTCCTGTTAGTCCATAATCCAAACCTGAATTCGCTCCTTTACGTGATGACATTTTGTGCGCTGTTCACTTTATTTCTGCTGAACAAGGGAATTATCTCCCAGTTTTTCAATAACAACATTTCCGTTATATGCGGGCGTTATGCTTTAGCCGTATATATGATTCATGAACCGGTTTTAAGAATTACCCGGCCGTTGATTTTTGACAAATACTCTCAATTGGTTACAGACCACATTTGGTATATGACAGGTGTTTATATTGCCATTGTCGCCGTTTTTGCGGTCATTGCATACCATTTTGTAGAAATTCCCGGAACAAAAATGATGAAAAAGCTGCTCTTTTCTAAAGGGGAAAATGCTGCAAGCGCCGAAAACCTAGAGAGAGAGAGAGAGAGTAACTTCTCTGCCTAGCTTTATACAAACGCTGTTTTGCCCAAAATTATTTATTACGTTAAAACCGAATTACCAATTTACCAAAACGGCGTTTGTATGACAACAGTTACTGCAAAACTTATGAAAGGATGAAATCATGCAGGAATATATCAATGCTCAATTTGACGAACTGACTTGCGGCGTGGCGGAATTGAAACAGCAGACGCCGATGATTGAAAAAATCGCAGATGTATGCACCGACGCGCTCAGGCAGGGACATAAAATCATATTTTGCGGCAACGGCGGAAGCGCAGCACAATCCCAACATCTGGCAGCGGAACTTGTGGGCCGCTATAAAATGAACCGCCCGGCGATGAACTCCATATCCTTAACGGTCGATACTTCGAACTTGACCGCCATCGGCAACGATTACGGCTATGACGTCGTGTTTTCCCGCCAGCTGGAAGGTGTGGGCAAAAACGGAGACATTCTTATCGGCCTGTCTACCAGCGGCAACTCTTCAAATGTCGTCCAAGCTTTTGAGCAAGCGCATAAAACCGGAATTAAGACGGTTGCTCTGGTAGGAAGAAAAGGCGGAAAGATGAAAGACATGGCCGATTATGCCATTGCGGTTCCGGCAGACACTTCGGCTCATATTCAGGAAATGCACATTGCCGTCGGGCACTTGATTTGCGATTTGATTGAAAGAAACATCTATGGTTAAGGCTTTGTTTCTGGACAGGGACGGTACGATTAACGTCGACTACGGCTATGTTTTCCAAAAGGAAAAATTTAAATTTATCGACGGCGTCATCGAATTGTGCCGCCGCGCCGAAGAAAAAGGGTATCTTATTATCGTCATAACAAACCAGTCCGGCATTGCCCGCGGTTATTATTCCGATGCTGATTTTCAGGAAATTACCCGTTATATGACGATGAAATTTGCCGACGACGGCGTGCATATTACCGATGTTTTCTATTGTCCTGATTTGGACGGAAACCGGCGCAAGCCGAATGCCGGAATGTTTCTGGAAGCCCGGGACAGGTACGGCATAGATATGCAAAATTCCATTTCCGTCGGCGACAAGCCGCGCGACGTGGAAGCGGGAAAAGCGGCAGGCGTCGGCAAGAACTTTTTATTTGAAACGAATTTTAACGAAGTTATGGAGGCTTTATGATTATTGTAACAGGCGGAGCCGGCTTTATAGGCTCATATATCGCAGCTGAACTTCAGGCGAAAGGATACAAGGACATCGTTATCGTTGACCGGCTCGGTTCCGACGACAAATGGAAAAACATTGCTAAAAGAGAACTGCGAGCCATTGTGGCACCGGAAGAAACATTTTCGTTTCTGGAAGAACATAAAAAGGAAATAACGGCTGTCATTCACATGGGGGCTATCTCAACGACAACGGAAAAAAATGCAGATTTGATTATACGTTCCAATTTTCAATTAAGCCAGAAACTTTGGCATTTCTGTTGCGAAAACAATGTGCAGTACATTTACGCATCCTCCGCAGCAACCTACGGCGACGGAAATATGGGGTTCACCGATGACGAATCGCTGGATTTTCTGAACAGCCTGCGGCCGCTCAACCCCTATGGCTGGAGCAAAGCTTTGTTTGACCGCTTTGCCGCCCGGGAAATCCTGGAAAAACGCCCGGTTCCCAAACAATATGCCGGATTGAAGTTTTTTAACGTGTACGGCCCAAACGAATATCACAAAGGCGGCCAGAAAAGCGTTGTCGCCCATATTTTCCCGGATGTCAAGAACGACCGGGAGGTCAAGCTGTTCAAATCCTATAATCCGGCATACAAAGACGGCGAACAATTAAGAGATTTTGTCTGGGTCGGCGACACGGCCAGCGTTATCCTGTGGCTGTTGGAAAATCCGCAGGTAAACGGGCTGTTCAATGTTGGCACCGGCGAAGCCCGTTCCTTTTACGATTTGGCTAAGGCTGCATGGGCGGCAATGGGCAAAACACCGAAAATAGGCTTCAAAGAAATGCCGGAAGAGCTGCGGGGAAAATATCAGTACTACACTAAAGCCGATTTGACGAAATTGAGAAAGGCCGGATATACAGCTCCGATGACCAGCCTTGAAGACGGCGTGCGGCAGTATGTCCAGCAATACCTTAATGCGGAAGATATGTACAAATAATGGTTTTGAGAGCACACAGCAACAAAAAAGAGCGGATAATAACCCGCTCTTTTTTTGTAATCCGAAAACCGCCGGCCTAGCCGGTGGTTTTCGGATTCCTTTTTTAATTTTCCGCACTTTAAATCTGATATAACTCAAAAAAACTTTCCATATCTTTGGGAGTCAGGTTTCCCCGGGAAAGCATATCCTGATATTTCCAGGTTTCTTTTAAGCTATCCAGATAGGCCTCTTTTTCAGCCTGTTCGGAGAGTTCGCGCGAAGTGCCAAAGCTTTTCCACACCCGGTTTTGCTCTTGGGCAACGGCTGCATTGACCTTTATCATATAGCAGACCAATTCCGTTACAATTTCAACCTCACTATTAGGCAGTTCGTCTATATCATAGACACCGAGTTGTTCCAGATAATCCTCAATCGTAAGAAACCTCGGTTCTATATAAGCCTGAGCTTCCATTACGGCTTTAAGGCCGGCAGCTTTGATTTCTTCCCAGTCTTCATGCTGATTATACCAGACAGCAGGATACGACAGCTTTATCGGATTATAACGCTTATACACTTTTGCCGCGGCCTGGTTCAGCCATAACAGCAGGGACAAATAGCTTTTGTCCGCCGGTTTCCTGAGTTTCAGATACAACAAAGCTTTCAACCCCGGGCGGTACCACAACGGAAGCCTGTTGATTTCGTCCTCCAAATCCGGATTTTCCGGATAATGCGCAACCAACTTTTCCAACGGATTTAAGTATTTGTCGGTTCTAATCGGACGGCCATCCAGCGTTGTCTGATAATATTCGCCGTTTTCATATACTTCTACCTGCAAAACCGGGTATTGCCAAGGCAGCGCATCTGCGGATACGGGCGGAATCCAACTTTTGACATTGCCATAGCAAAGATGGTATACTTTAATTCCGTCTGAAAAAAAGCTATAGCCGCTGTTGTCTTTAACGATGGCGGAAATTCGCCATCTGTTTTTACAAAATGTTTTCATAATGATAAATTATTTATATGGTGAATAATAATTTTAATTTGGCGACAGTATAGCTTTTGATATTAAAAAGGCAAGGCTTTTATTTGCCGCTCATTGCAGAAATTCAATCAGATACTGCAGCACACGCGGCGTTACCTGATGCCCCATACCGCGGATTTCCGCCGTTTCCGGTTTCAGTCCCAGCGATTCAAGCGTTTTCTGCGTCAGGACAATGCTGTCGGCGGGAATAACGTTGTCATTTGTTCCCTGTATGAGCAAAATATCCGGTTCGGACACAACCATATCCGCATCAAAATCGTCGGTCAGCACCAAAGGAACGCCGGAAAGCGACACGGCACGCCCGATGTGGTTGGGATTGGTCAGCGCCGTCAGTACAGCCATCAGCCCGCCCTGCGAAAATCCGGTAACGTCTATATTTTCATACGGAATGCCCAAGTCATTATGAATCTCGTCAACCAAATCATGCAACACGTCTACGTTGTCTACCGCGTCAGCAAGCATACGGCCGTACAGTTTCATCTCCGACATTTCCGCACCAAACGCAGGAATGGCAAACCACTGGTACCCGCGATGCGGCGCCCTGTCCGGAGCGGTCGGATAATAAAATGCAGTATCGGGCAAATCCTTTTTCAGAGAATTGGTCATTCCATGCATCCGGGCGCCGTTTTGCCCGTAACCGTGAATAATTATCAGCGCTTTTTCCGGATTGTCCGGAATATAAGAAAGCGTTTCGGCGGAAGAAACATTCGGGTTAATTAAAAACGCAGCGGCAAGCAGCACGGAAAACAAAAACTTTTTCATCAATCTCTCCTTATATATTTTAAGAAAAGTATAGTTTAAGAAGAGTATAGTGGAAATTTGTTAAATTTTTCTTCATTTTGCTGACAGTAACGGAGAAAAATCTTACCGTTTTTTACGGAAGCTTTGTTCCGGCAGCTCTTTTACAGTTCCCGCTTTTTATGCCCGCCGTAGCCGGTGCCGACGGTGCGGCCGATACTCATTATTTTCAATCCGATACAACTGCGGCAATGTACCGGCGTATCGTTCACGCAGATTTTGCCGGGATACAGTTCATAAAACTTACGGTATTCGCCTTCGGTTACGTTTGGCATAACGACATTGGCTCCGGCCTGCAACGCCATAATCCGCCCGTTCGGGTGCAGGCTCTCCATTGCCGTCGTCGCGGGAATGTTAATGTCCGGCAGCAGCAGGCGCATAACCGCCATCGTACGCAGTGCCAAACCGAGCGTGCCACCGTTTTCATGCGCCATAGGCGTCTGCGGATGCGGAATAAACGGGCCGATGCCAGCCATATCTACCGGCAAATCCCGCAGAAACAGCAAATCTTCGGCAATACTTTCAATACTCTGTCCCGGGAGCCCTACCATAATGCCGGAGCCAAGTTCATACCCCAGTTCCTTTATCATCAACAGGCACTCATACCGCCGCTGCCAGCTCATCTGGGGGTCAAGCCGATGATAAAGCTCCTTGTCCGTGGTTTCTATGCGCATTAGATAGCGGTCGGCGCCGGCTTCGCGAAAAGCTTTGTATTCCGCATACGTCCGTTCGCCGATGCTTAACGTTATCGCCACGTCAAACTTTTTTATCGCGGAAATTATCCGGCACAGGCGGTCTTTGGTGTAATACATATCTTCGCCGGACTGCATAACAATCGTCTTAAACCCCATAGCCGCCGCTTTGCGGGCAGTTTCCACCAGTTCCGCCTCGTCCATACGATAACGGCAGACGTGCGTATTGCCGCGGCGAATGCCGCAATACAGGCAGTTGTTGCGGCAGATATTGGAAAATTCTATCAACCCGCGCAAATGCACTTCATCTCCGACGTTTTCCTTACGGACGGCATCGGCACGACGAAACAGCTCCTGTTGGTTTGTTTCGTCGCTTAACAGGCGGATGATTTCCTTTTTGTCCGGCGCAGGAACTTGGGGCGGAAGCGGAACTTCAGTTTTCGGCATTCTGCGTTCCCTTTATAAAACCGCCGCCCAACACATATCCGTCATTATCATAAAAAACGGCGGATTGTCCGGCCGCCACGGCCTTTTGGCGGCTGAAAAAGCGGATTGCGGCCGTATCCGCAGACTGCGGCAGGAACTCGGCGGCAACCGGCGCCTGCGACGACCTCAACCGTACCTGAATTTCCGTTTTTTCAGCCAGCGGCGGAACTGACAGCCAGGTCAGGCCGTCGGCAACCAATGCTTCTTTATAACATTCCTCTTCATATCCCAGGACGACTTCGTTTTTTTCCCTGTCCAATTTAATAACATACAGGGGACGGTCGGCACTGATGCCCAGCCCGCGGCGCTGGCCCACTGTGTAGTTCCAAATTCCGCGGTGCGTTCCCAATACTTTTCCGGCGGTATTGACAAAGTTTCCGGGTTTGGGCTCCGTTTGCAAAATGTCGTTAATATCTCCGGTATAAAAGTCCTGGCTGTCAGGCTTGTCGCTGACATTCAGGCCATATTTGCGGGCAATCTCCCGAACCTCGCTTTTGGTAAAATCTCCGAGCGGCAGCATTATTTTCGCCAGCTGCTCCTGCTGCAGGCGATAAAGAAAATAGCTCTGGTCCTTTTTTTCATCAACCGCGCGGCGCAGCTGATAGCGCTGCAGTTTTTCATTGTACGATAGGCAGGCGTAATGTCCGGTGGCGAATTTGTCAAAAACGACACCCTGTTCCGCAGCGCTCAGCGGCAAGGCCGCAAACTTAATGGTTGCGTTGCAGATAACGCAGGGATTCGGCGTACGCCCGGCGAGATATTCCGACTTAAAATTGTCCAAAACGAGCTTTTGATATTGTTTGGTACAGTCAATGACGTAATAGGGAATATCCAGCTTTTGGCACAGGGCGCGCGCCTCTTTGATGTCTTCTTCTTCATGCGGCGAAAAACAGGCATCTTTATGCGCCGTTATATTATAATGTTTGGCTTTGTCCCAGATGGACATCGTGGCGCCGATGACTTCGTGCCCCTGCTCTTTTAAGATACAGGCAACGGTGGAGGAATCAACGCCTCCGCTCATTCCGACGAGTATTTTCATTTCAGTTCCTCTTTGATGTAATTTATAACTCACCAAAGAAATATAAAAATTCAAAGTTTTTACTTTCTTTGACGGGCTGAGTATAAAAGCGGTTTTAGGATTTGGCAACAAAAAAAGCGGCGCACGATGCACCGCCTGAGTTTAATAGCTAAAATATGCCGCAAAAATTTTCCGGTAAATTTCCCGGAAAAACTGCAACGCCTGAGATGCCGACGCCTCATCGCACACGGCAATAAGGACATATGCTGCCGAGGCAGGAGCCTTTGCCGAAGTTTCTGCCGTCCAATAGTTTTCAGGCGTTATCGGAATATCCGGACTATATACGGCAGGGACGTTTTCCGCAGGATATACCTTTGCCAAAACGCAGCGGAAACTGTTTTTCCATGCGTCAAAGCGTTTCAGTTCTGCCTTTGCAGGCAGGCGGGCGTTGTGTACGGCCAGATATTCTTCCATTTCCTGCCGAGACATACGCGTTTCCGGGGTTCTCAGAGTATCTATGATGATATAAGAGTTCTCCGACAAAAAAATCCCCTCATACACCGTTTCTGCCGCCAAACCGTTTTTAACCGTACGAAGCGCGCCGCAGTGAGGAACCGATGCCGCCAAATACGCCTTAAACTCCGCAGGGCTGATGCCGGCTGCCGACAAAAATTTTTCAAACAGTTCCTGATAATCTTCAGACGACTGCAGTGTAACATGTTCATGTTCCATAAAAATATGTTTTTAATGGTAAAAATTATAAATAACTGCGAAATATGGTATTTATAATTTGTATTATGTCAAGTAAAAAGCATCAAAAAAACGCTTGATTTTGTCTTTTAATTTGTCTATTATTTTTTAATATTTACAGACATCACCAGATACGGACAATACAATGAAACGGACATTATTCAAAGCAGGGCTTTGCGCGGCAACGGCATCGGCTTTATTTTTCAATGAAAAGAAATGGGAAAACCGCCTCTTAAAAGAGAGGGCGGATTTTAACATACAAAAAGAAATTCTGCTGAATAAGATTAACCAGCTGGAAAACCGGGATACGTCTTTCCGTTTTTATGAACATTTTGCCAACGGGGCTGATTATAAAACGATTAAAGCGATTGAACAGAGAACTTTTGTACGGCCGCAGAACAATATTTACGCCCAATACCGTCCCAAAGCACTTTCTGCCGAATTGATTGAAAACAATTACGCCGCCATGGCAAAAAATCTGCACGACTCCGACCTTGAATTTAGGCGCAGACAGGCGCTGGAAGCCTTTCAGACCAGCGACAGCCTTCCGGACATTTTGGAAAACGGCAGCCGCTTTATGCAAGCGACGCTTGACATGATGAGCAAACATAACCATGCCATGGGCGGAAGCCTTACCAGAGCCATTAAAAATTCCGACGCAGAAAACGAACGGGAGCTTAAAGCCCGATACCTTATGTTTGAGATGAAAACAAAGCATAAAATGTATTTCAACAGGCATGACCTCTCTGTCGATTTTTACAGAATCGTTTTCCTGAAAAACCTGTCTTTATACAAACAGACGGCAAAATTTATGACCTCGCTTACGGATTCGCTGGAAGATAATTATCTTAAAAAAGTTCAGCAAGACTCTCTGTTGTTTGAGAAAGAAAAACGCCGGCAAATCGATTCTATCATTAAGGAGAAGCCACGTATACCTCTGCTGAAATACAACTTTGCAGCCCAAATGCCGGCGCCTTTTCATTTTCAATTTCCAAACCGGAAAAGTTGCCGGTAACAGGAAAATACTTTCAGAAAAAGTACTAAAAGCGCTGTTTGAAGACGCTTTCCGAAGTTATTGGCGAATTTTTGCCATCATTTTGCAAAATAAAGCCTGACGGGCAGCTTCCCCTTCTTCCAATGCCGAAGCTATACCGTATGCATCGGGTTCCTTTATGAGCAGGCTGTTTAGAATACGCTTCAGATTCCGCCCCGTGTCTTCTATATGCAACCCGGAAACAATGGCCGCCCCTGCCCCGTGTTTCTGCATGACAACAGCAGGCAGCGTTTTCCCCTCAAACTCATATTCTGCCAATACTTGTATCCTGCTGTGCGGCAGCGGCTTAAAATACGGCCCGCCATGATAGCTGGCAATATGCCGCTCATTATCGGCACGCCATAAAACCTTTGCGGCAGCCATTGACCTGAAATCCTGCGAATACGGGGCTATTCCCAACTCCCGGTGCAGCGTTCCGACGGCATCGGCGTCAATTAAGTTCAGCCCGCATTGCTGCACGACAGCGGCATCTTTAATATCCGTTTCAAAAAAAACATTACGGCTGGCATAATAGGCTCCGGCGCATATCCCGAAATAAACGCCTCCACTCTGCACATATTCGGCAATCTTTTGATTACCTCGGACTTTCAGTTTTTCCAAATACGGCGTAGCACGGCCGCCGGGCATAAAAAAAGCCAGTACCCGGCCATTTAGCCGCTCATTTTTAATTATATCATCTGCCGTAACGGTATCTATTTTTATCCCCTGTGGAGAAAAATGCTCTCTCAGGCTATCCTGCAAAGGCCGGATATCACCGGTGCCGCTGTCGTTATATATTAAAATTTCATCTCTCATGGCGATATGATTGTATGTAATATTTTTTAAATGGCAAGTCCGTTTCTGTAAAAGATTAATTGACAAAAAATATTTTTTTGATTATTTATAAATTGATTACTTTATTTTTATTAATAAATTTTGTGTATGAAAAAATTATTATTTATGCCGTTAATGATGTTATTGACGTCATGCGGCGAAGGCGGTTCTTTCCTCAGAGTTAATAACTCACTGGGATTGGCAGGTTTTATCGGCGTCGGCCTTTTTGTCGGTGCATGTCTCGGATTTATCTATGCAATATTTCCGCACACCGATATTTCTACCGGTGCGAAATATGTTGTTCACGGAAGAAAGTTCTCCTATGCGATAAAGGGGGCAGCCATTACGGCATGTGTCGCCTTTTTGGCGGGTTTATGCTATTTTAGCTGACATTGGCTGCAACAGGTAATAATACTTGCCATTATGGAAGATTTTATTTTAACAACTGTTCCTCAGGCAGGATTAACCGTTTGGCAATGCGCCTTTCTGGGAGCCTTGGGCGGTTTGATGCTTGCTGCCGTCTGCTGGTACGTTTACGGCAAAGACACAGACATTTTCTTCAGCCCCGCGTATAAATGCGGCGCAGCCGGCAGCATTCTTTTAGGTGCCGGATTGGGAATTCTGCTCTTATGCCGGAATGATTTCCGAACGGCCTTGATGCCGCTGCTGTTTATTGTTCCGATATGGAACCTCTGCATTATGCACGCTTGCAAATACGATGCATTGGACGGCAGCTGCCGCCATTTGGTTAAAAGCAGGACTCTTTGGACATCTTTTGGCTGTTCTGGGTTCTGTCTTGGCGTTTTATGCCTCTTCATCCGGGAAATTCTCGGCTGATTTGGTTTCTTTTAATTAGGGGAGTTGTTTAATACAGCTCCCGTTTTTTATGTCTGACAAAAAATTTCATCCGGACAAGACCGGGACAGGAATAAATTTTGCAATTCAGACTTATCCGGACATCTTTTGTGATTACAAATACCGGCATAAAATAAATATTGACAAAATTTATATATTTTTTATTATTTAAGCAGTTATTTTATCATTATAAATAAATTTTACATTATGAAATCTCTATTATTTTTATCGTTGGCAGCGTTTGCCGTATCAAACGGAAACGACGGAAGTTTTTATCAAAATCCGGGTACTTATTTCTTATTTTCGGGAATAGGTTTTGCAATCGGGGCTGTTCTCGGATTCTTTTTTGCGAGAATGCCTAATTTTGATTATGAGGAAGTAAAGGTCAGCTTAAAAACGCTGTTACCATGTATGCTGATTTGGGGCATTATCATTGCCGGCATCGGAGCTATGGCCGCATATCTGCATATTATGCATTGTATATCCGTGCAGTAAAATGCGTATCGACAGCATCCGGTGCGCTAATGCAGCAAATATGGCAAAGTTTTTGCATTTTGCTGCATTTGCTTTTATTGCCGCATTCAACAATCCCGTTTTGCTCTGGCAGAACGGGATTTCTATTTTATATAAACAAAATGTTGACAAAATATATTTTGAGTGATATAAAAGTTATACTTTATGTTTTTTTGAAAAGGTTTAGATTATGCCGCAAAATAAAAATGTCAAAATTTACGATGAAAGCTGGTTAAAAACAATTGTTGAGGCGCAGGCGGGCGTTAATCCTGATTATGACCACAAAGATACTTTCGGCGTATATTCAAGAGTTATTGAAAGACAAAGCGCTGATTTTCTTGAAGATTATATTGCAGGCAAGGCTGTTCCCACTGCCGAAGCTTCCGATATGCTGCCGGACTATTTTGCCATTTTGAGACAGTCTAAATACCACAGAATCGTCAAGTCGCTGAAAAAGGCTGAAACTAAATACAAGCTTGAAGCAATCAGCCGCCACAAAGAAGACGAAAAGAAAAAGGCTTTTCAGACTACGCGTTTTAAAATCCTGAACAGCAAAAAAGAAGCGGCTCTTCTCAGCTCCAAAGATATGCTGCTCATTGCCTCTCTGCTTAAAGATGAAAAAGAATATTCCACTGTCAGACTGCAGGATAAATTAAGAAGTTTCGCCATGGAAAAAATCAACCGAACCTTACGGGGAGAAATGCCGGCTGATGAAGATTTTGCCAAACTTGCAGACACTTTCGGGACATACCAGCAAAAACGGCTAGTGAAAGACAGAATTGAAAAAGGCATCGCTGTTTCGCAGAAAAAAACAACTGACAAATCTAAAGACAACCGCGTTGTTTCGGCCGAAGGTAAGAACGCAAAGGCAATACCAGCGAACAGAATCCCGGAAGGCAGAAAACGCCAGAACGATGAACACAAACCAACTGCCGCCGCAAAGAAAAAAGAACGCAATGGGTTCTTTGCAAAAATGCGGGACTGGGCAAAGAAAGCTGCTATGACAGCCATAGCCATTATTCCTGCATCTGCGGCTGCCGCCAAAAAATGGACTAAGAAAGCTGCGGTTGTTACCGGATTGGCTTTTGTCGGATATTTTGGAGGAAAATTTGTACAAAACCAGTTCAGCAAAGCCGATGACAATGCCAAGCAAAACAAGACTGAGGTTACGGTAAAACAACAACAGCCGGTTCAGCAAAAAGTTTCTAAATCTCAGAAAAGTAAAGAATCTAAAACTGCTGATTTCACAAAAGAAATGAGCGCATTGGAAAAAGCCTATAAAAACCGTTTTGACACGGCTTTGAAGATTATTTTGGGAGAAACTGCCCGCGACAAACTCTACCAACAGGTTGATAGTTTGGAAAAAGCCGGAAAAATTGAATACAAAGACGGCACAACGCGCGAGTGGTATGCCCATGCTTTTACAATGTACAATCAATTGGCGCCGAACTCTAAAGAAAATAAAGCAGTTAAAAACCTTTTGTCCGGCGGAAATGAAGACAAAGCTTATATCCATTCGCTGGTTATCCAGTCGGGGCGCGACGGCCGCGGCATTCAGGCAAGCGGTACGTACAGTGCATTTGACCATGCCGACAAAGAGCTCCAGCAACAGCATCTGAAGAACAGAAAAGCCGTTAAGCTGGCGGAACAAGCGGCTTTGGCTAAAGCTCAACATTCCCGATAATATGGGATATATTATTCAGGCATATTACGAAAAGGCAGCGGTTCTTCCCGGTTTTGCAAATCTTGCAGCAAATTTCTGCCTAACGCCGTTTTAATTCCGGCGGCAGCAGAACGGCGAAATTCTTCCAAGTCCTTATCCGGAAATTTTTGTTCATAATCAAGCGATTGCACATACATATCCAGCTTATCCAAGTCGTTGGTCAATTGCGCTTCCGGCGTTTCCCCGGTTTCATATTCGGCAAAAAGTTCCGCCGCCGCAGGGAAATCAGCTTCAACGGCAATTTCGACCATTGCGGCAGTTTCCCTGACGGCTTTTGAGGAGTAGGCGGCATCAATAGGAGTGATGTCGCCAAGCTTGCTCTCTGCCAGGTCATGGCACAGGCAGAGTTTTATAACCTTGTCAAAATCATATTCCAGTGCATTGCCTTGCGAGAGATACAAGGCCATCAACGCCATTTGCCAGCTATGCGACGCTACTGTTTCGGGTACGGCGATTCCTTTCCTTTTCCAACCGGTACGCGGCAAATGCTTTATTATTTCAGAATAAACCAGCAGACGTTTCATATTGCTCTCCTTATTTTTTGCATATTGCAGTATAGATTTCCGATTTCATTTTATCAACTTCATTTTTTTCAAAATTTCCGTTACTTCTTCCCGCAGCGGACAACGGCGGGCAAAAACAACGCGACTGTTGATAACGATATGCGGCTGAAACAATATGCGGCGCCGATACAGTTCCTCCGGCTCCGTAACCCGTTCAATACAGTATTCAAGCCGGCTGCGTTTCAATACGTCATCTACGACCATATATACGTTTTCGTAGTCGCGATGTGTTTTCATGCAATAAATTCTGACATTTATCATAATCCGTTTTCCTTAGTCGCTTTCTGAAAACGAATATATGTCCTTATAAAATTATTGTAAAATTTTCCTCTGCCAGGCATAACCGGTTATATATCTGCATATTTTTCAGATGAACGGTTAAGCAAAATTTGCAAAAATTGCATTATTTTTCAAATTTCGCTTTCCGAATCGTCCGATTTTTCTTCCGCCTTGCTAAAATTTGTTTTATTTCAATACCTTACCTTGTCTTATTTTTCTTTTTTATATAAAAAAGGGAGCCGAAGCCCCCTTTTTCTTTTGCATTACCGACGATTACCACCAACATACGGCCTCGTAAAGCAAGCATGCTTTACAGACGATATGTCGCCTCATTGCCGTAATCGTCATAAAAACGAACCAATGCACTGCCGTTTCCGGTCGTCACTTCAATGCTTGTATAGCCGGCCAGATAGCTGACTGTCTGGTAACGATATAAATCAAGATACGACACACTGTTTCCAACCTGGACTTTCAGCGTATTGTTATATCTTGTCAATATCATATTCCCAATCTCAAGCTTTGTCGGCGCGTTTATCGCACCCCAGATATAGTACCCGAGCAGGCTGTCAAAAAACCTGTTATGATACAGCCGGTGACAGATAAAACGGTTATGATACCCGCCCCATGTGTACCAATACCAACTATTGAAATAGCAATGATGGTGATGGTGCAAATAACCGTGATGATGCCCGAAAATCGGACGCCACGGACGATGCGGCGGCGGAGGCATATGACCACGGCGCGGTGCAGGCGGACGATGGCGCGGAGCTGTATGCGGCGGAGCCGGTGGGCGTCTGGATGAAATACCGGGATTTCGCGAAGACGATACCGGACGACGCGTTGTTATTCCGTGCCTTTCCTGCAGCGAAGATGTACGGCTGGATATTATCCCTGCCCTTTCTCTCCGCGATGTTACGGCAGAACGCCGGGACGTTTCCTGCTGCGGTGACGTACTACGCACAAAACGAGATGACGGCGCCCTACGACTTGATACTGACGGCCGTGTTGACGGACGACTGCTTATTGCCGGAGACCGACGAGGCGCCGGAGTACGGGACGGACGAACCGTACTGCGTTGCGAACGTTCAACTCTTGCATGACTGCGCGTGTTGCCTCTGTTTTCTCTCTGCGCGTAACCTTGAACTGCCGAGAGTATCATAACCAACAAGGTCATGATAAAAATTTTTGCCTTCATATCTATATGTTTTTAATAGTTTTCTGCTATTAAGGTAACATAATTTATCATGAAAGTCCAGCTTTTTTTGTCAATTTAGGATATCGTATAAAATATTTCCCCATTTTGCTGTCCCGGCTGCCATATCATCAAATTCGGAATCGCGAATTTCTATAACGGCATTTTCGAGTCCGATATCCTCGCCGCAAATGGCTGCGGCGCCCGTGTTATACCGGCGCATATCATAAGGCACGTTGGCATCAACCTTTAACTCCGGCAAATTCCGAAGTCCGCGCAGAAGCTTCTCTGCAAAGGCATTGGGAGTTACATACAAAATCCCGGCATTCCAAGGGCGGAAGCTCCCTCCCCGCAGCTGAGGTGTAAAGCCATGGACGGAAAAAATCCGCGGCGTCACCCCCTGCTGCCTCAGGCTTTCGATCTTAGCCATAATTGCATGGTAATACGGGCGATGATAATTTTCAATCCGGTATTTCCGCTCGGCATCGCTTAAATTCTGATTACCCGGAATAATGACTTTGTCGCTTTCGTCAACAATCAGGCTTGCTTCGGTTTCGCGGCGGTTATAATCTATAAACAGACGGGAATATCCGGCTAAAAATGCCGTACAGCCGAGTTTTTGCGCCAATGTTTCCGTCAGTTCCCGGCAACCTTTGTCTCTGGCAATATGCGTATCCAGCCACATCGGGGAAAGTCCCAGATTATCATACCCGGACGGAATTGCCGCCGAAGCGTGTTCGCAGGTTAAAACCAACGGGCTGGAACTGTCCGGATTAATGATGTCAAATACTTTATTTTGCTCTTGCATCTCTTACCCTCTTTAAAAACCAACTGTTGTAATATCCGAATTTTCCGGTTGCATTAATGGCATCAGCCACATGACGCGCATAAACATTTTCTTCATAAATCGTATGCGGGTCGACCTTTTTCTCCGGACGAAACTGATCATACGCCTTCTGGTAATAGTAGCTTAAAGGCTTTAAAACCGTCTTGCCGTCAACGGCTGCATTCTGCATCCAGTTAAACTTGTTGGCCAGCGGGCGATTAATATGCGTTCCGCCATTATTAACCGCACTGTTGACAAAATCGCGGTTGAACTGCAGAAAAGCTTCTACATAACGGCGGTTAAAGTTGGCATTCATATAGCGAAACTCCACAGTCTTGGACGGCATAATATTCAAGGTCTTGTATTTATGGCCAAAGCCCACCATCTCACGCAATTCATTCAGATTGTCGCACAAATCGGTCATTACGCACAAAAAGGGGTAATCACGTTTGCCATTGGAACTAAGATTGCGGCTGATATAAGTGGCGTACAGCAGTTTGTTGTTGCGGCGTTCCGGCGCGGCAAAGTTGCTGACGATGGCGTCTTCGTGGTTCATCATACGCTTAACCAAACGCTTATAGGTATTTAAATCAAACCCTTCCGCCGAAACATGCTGGTGCAGGGAACAATGGACATTGGCATGCCCCTGGTCAAACGAATCCATAATTTTCAGGCATTCGGCCTCATCGGCTTTTGATTTCATAATGCGGGACGCGTATTCTACCGGTGCAAGCCCGTTCATCGCGGCCAGGCTTTCATCGCGCTCAATTACTCCGGCTGACTGGCCGTCATTATAAACATCAGGATTTTTGTTGGTCGTATAAACCGTTTTCCAACCGTGCTTTTCTTTCAGGTAACTGATTAATTTGGAATAATCGCCATATTCTTCAGGAACATAAAATTCCAGTTCAAATCCGTTGGGGCGATATTTTCCAAACGGCGTCGGCGTACGGGTTTCAATCTGGAACAAATCCGTATAATCACGATACAGCCCGGTTTTATATTCCGTGCTCATCCGGTTGCGCAAGCTGACAAAACCTCTTACCGCCGCCTTGCGTGCGCTATAGGAATACCGGGCTTTATAACGATAATCCGGTGCAATATTAGTGCGCAGATAATTGTCGACGACATAACGCGTTTTTTCGGCAACGCTTCTATTTTCAAAAGAATTATAATGTTCGGAAATTTTGTTTAAGATATCAACGGAAACAGCCAGGCCGTGCATATGAGAATACGGATAATTCGGCTTAAACGTCCACTGGCCGAATTCGGCGACATAGTCCTTTTCGGTCATAAAGCTATATGAAAACTGGCGAAATTCAAAGCTGAACGTTTCAATCTTATCAATTATGTCCGAAAGTTCTTTGTCTTTATGGCGAATACCGGATTTGACCGAACAAAACTTTTCGCAGTCAATATTATATGTATTGACGCTGTCGCAAAAATCCCTGACAAAACGGTCGAAGTGCGCTGCCGTATCAATGGGATACCGACGGCTGAAATAATCCGCGAGCTCGGCAAACGGCTCTATCATGGCATCGATATGCCAGTCATAATAAAACTGTTTAAAGCTTTTGCGGCCGGCCATTTCAAAATATTGGTTAAATGCATTTTTTGCCGCTGTTACCGTTTCCGGTTCTTTTACTTTCGTGCCGTTTTCTTCCCCGGCACCATACCCATTGCTTGATTTTGACATTGTTTCCTCATTAATTAAAAAAAGATTGGCTATTTTCCTGTTGATATCTTAAAGCCCTGAAATCATACCTCTAAGTGTCCGGGCTTTAAGCTTAAGCAAAAAGCACTTAGAGCCAGAGGCTAATAAGGAGAATGGCAATCATAATGAGGGGAAGAACGAGCGATGCACAAGCAGCTTTCAGACCATATCTTCTGAAAGCAAACTTAAACAAATATATGCCCATCACGGCTGTCATACAAACAGAACCTTTATTCTTCCATTTTTAATAAACTAGGGGAGATTTTATTTTCATACATCTGAAATGTCAATACTTTTTTTCACCCATTGTGAAAAAAACATCTGTTATGAAAAAAACGCCAGCATTTTATCAGGCTGACAACAGGAACCGGTATCCGTGCCTGCAAAGACAGCTCTGCCAACTCCTGTAAGAACAGACAGCAGACAATGCGGCCACCTGACCTTTCCATAAGATGGGATGCAGTTCCTGCCATACCTCCGGCAGCAAGGCTGTTCATCTCAATCGACTTTTAATTTTATCTTATCTCTATTATTATAAAAATAACATTAAAGAAGTCGGACATTCGAAAAATGGTGTGCAACACGGCCTGTTCCAGATGTACACAGAAGACGGAACCACTTTATAGATAATGCTATTTTAAAAACGGAAATGCTTTTAATCTTATGCTTGAAACAGCCATTATCTCCAATCTTATGTATGTTAACCTTATGAGTTTTGAAAATATAGAATTTTCTGAGGAAAGCTTAGTTTTTAACGACAGTGAAAAAGTTCCTTTTAAAAGAAACTGTGTAGACGGTGTGTACAGAGTTAATGTTCCTTTTGAAAATAATGCCTATTTGTGGGTTGAATTAAAGGAAAATACTGGGGGAAGATATTGATTATTTGCTCAAAGCTATGGAAAATTTAGAAAAATGGGCGACGATACAAAAGGAAAACTTGAAGAATTTATTTTTTCCGGAATAGACGATTATTACAAAAGAAACAACAAAGTACAAAAGTTCTTTGATATAACCTTATCTGTAAAAAATCACTCCTAAATCAAAAAAAACTATTTTGGATCCTGTTAACGAAAGAATACAGAATCTGAAGAGGGGAAAAAAGCTAAAGAGCGCTGAGAAATACTGTAAAATGCTGGTGCCGACAGAGAGACTTGAACTCCCGACCCACTGATTACAAATCAGTTGCTCTACCAACTGAGCTATGTCGGCATTTATCGTGAAGTTTTATATAAACGAAGGTTTTCGGAATGTCAATAAAAAAAAATTTACAACCTCCTAATTTGTATAATATGTCTTCTAACCCTGAAACTGAACAGCCTGTTTCAGATTAAAATATTTGCCGGACAGAATATGTCAGCATCCGGCTCATTTTGTGGCGATATAACGACTTTTATGGCTATGCAGTGGTTATGTAACGACTTTCGTAACGATGTAAAGGCCTGTCTGTCCACTTTACGGTATTATTGCCGAACCGGCAAAATTATCTCAAATTCAGTTCCGCGTCCAAGTTCGCTCCCCGCCCGGATTGTCCCTCCGTGCAGGCTGACAATTGTTTCAGCCAGTGACAATCCCAGGCCCAGGCCTTTTTGATGCCTTGACTTTTCCGCCCGCCAGAAACGGTCAAAAATATGCGGCAAATCTTCTTCGCTTATGCCTATTCCGTTATCTTTTACAGTTATTTTGACAGATGACGCAGTTTTTTCCAGCGTTATGGCTATTTTTTTATTGTCTCCGGTATATTTTACCGCGTTGTCCAGCAAGATACCCAACAACTGGCGAATCATAACCTTGTCAGCCGTCAGTTCAATATTGCCGGTTTGGCTTTTTAATTCAAACGTTCCGGGCGGGCACAGTCTGGACATTGATTTTATGGCTGATGCTGCCAGCCGGTTGACGGAAAACCGTTCATTATGCATTATTACTTTTGAATTATCATAACGGGCAATGGCCAAAAGCCTGTCTACCATTTCGTTTATGTGCTGAATTTCATCTTTAAGTTCCGCTATTACACCGGTCTGTTTGGGATTATATTCAAGAAGTTCGGCGTACGAGTACAGAATTGTCAGCGGCGTGCGCAATTCATGTGCCGCGTCGGATACAAACTGCTTTTGCTTTTGGTAGCTTTGCTCTATATATTTCATCGAACGAGAAACAAAAAAACTGCCGACCAAATAAGCCAGCACAATTATAATTCCGGCAGCAGTCAGCGCTATCTTGATATAAGCCTTGGCATTTTTCCGCACCGGCGTATAATTGGCAAGGACAAAAACAGTCCCCTGCTGCGATGCGGACAACCGGATATCTTGTTTTATGACAATAAAATACCATTTTTGTTTACCGGTTTTCATATTTTCGTGATAGATTCTTCCCGGTTGATATGTTTTCGCCAGCAGCCTTTGCTCCAACTGGCGGGCGATAACATTGTTTCCCGGCTGTTCGGCGCGGATAATTTTGCCGTCCAGCAACCAGTAGGTAAAATTATGCAGAGACTGGATATCTGAATTGATTGTATGCGTTTCCGGACTTCCTCCGCCATGGCGGAAGTATTCCCGCGCTTCCCAAATTTCTTCTTCCAGATAATCATACAGACTGTCCTGCAAAAGCTTTATCCCGTTATGACGATATGCGGCATAACTTGCTGCAAAGCCTAAAAACAATATACAGGCAATCACTGCGGTATATTTGACAATCAAAGCCCGGCGTATTTTTTCTATCATGGCTCTATTTCCATTTTATAACCGATGTTTTTTACCATTTTTATCCGGATTTCAGGCAATAGTTTCAGGCTTTTGCGCAACATATAAATATGCGAATCCAGACTTTCCATATTCGTGTCCAGTTTATCACTCCAGATTTTTTCAAAAATAGCCGTACGGGTCAGAACATTATTCAGATTAACAAACAGCATTTCAAACAAATCAAACTCTTTTTTGCGCAAATGCACTTCCCTGCCCCCGCTGCATACCGTATGCAAGTCCCGGTTGATTTCGACAGCGCCCCGGGCATACACCCTGTCGACAAAAGGTTTGCTCTTGCGACGGTCAACAGCGTTTATCCGGGCAACCAGCTCTTTTATCTTAAACGGCTTAACCATAAAATCGTCTGCGCCCGTATCCAAAGCGCGCACGCAGTCTTCCACCTCGCCTTTTGCCGTCACAAAAATAATGCCGCCCTGAAAATTATATTTGTTTCGCAACAAGCGGCATATTTCTACCCCGCTGATTTCCGGCAACATCCAGTCCAGCAGCACAATATCATAGCTTACGGACAGACTATCCTTTACCAAAGCCACGGCTTCCGCCCCATCCTGCGCCCAATCCACGGCGCACCCTTCATACGCCAGCAATTCGCTCGTCGCTTTGCCCAGTTTTACGTCATCCTCAACAAGCAAGATTTTCATTACCGCCTCATTCATTACCCTGTTCATTATATGTTGTCGCTTATATACTGCCGCGTTTTTTATATCTGCCGTTTTATCCTTTCAGGACAGCGGAGTTGGTTGCGGACAATTTTTGCCGGCGCGGGCAGACATTCGCCAGGATTGAGATATCTTGCCTGCTCCCGCTTATAAAATAAAACGAAGATAGGATTGAGACACCTTTTCGGCTCCGGAGCTTGCCTGTCTGCAAATCTATCTTATTACTAATACGCAAAAAAAGTAAATCGGTTTATTTATTTTTATTTTAAAAATTTTCAGATTGATTTCAGTTTGGATATTAAATTCGGAAACAAACCTATTCTTATGGGACGCAATTTTATCCTTACGGGAGAATACGATGAAACCTACAACCTTTTTTATTACGGCGGGGACGGCAGCCAGCATTTTGCTTATCCGCTACTCGGAACAATGCGACCTGTTTCTGACCGGCCTGATTTACCAAAACGGCTTTTATCTGCGCAATACTGTATTCGTGGATGCAGCGGACACATATGGAGAATATGCCATTTGCGCCTTATTTGCCGCCGTTTGCGGCATTTTCGCCCTGAAGCAAAAGTTCCGCACACTCATCAGCAACAAGTTAAACTTTATTAATGCCAAAACGATGTTGTTTTTATGCATTTCATTTTTCGGCTGGTGCACAGCTTTGCCGTACGGCTTCAAAATATTTTTCCGGCGGGCAAGGCCTTATCAGACAGATTTTTTCACCGGTGACTGCCCCTTTACCGGCGCTTTTGTAAAATCTTTCTGCCCGGCCGGAGACTCCTTTATTTCCGGACATACGTCCTTTGCCATGTGGCTGTTTGCCCTGGCGCTGGTCATGCCGCAGAGAATCCGAATACCGTCCCTTACGGCGGCGGTTGGAATCGTCTTAACCATTGCTGCAAGCAGGATTTTAGGCGGCTACCATTTCCTTACGGACGTCTATTTTGCCATGCTGCTTACAGGCTGCGGCATCTGGGTGACATACGAGACAATGTTTATTGCCGAAAACTGCGCAAACCAGCCTGAAACCGAAACCCCAGTATCTCACACAACAACAAGACTGTATGAACATAAATTATAAAAAAACAAAAACCATCAGAAAGGACATTGATATGCCTGATTTTAAGTCAAAAGCAATAAAGACGGAACTTTACCGCAAAGCCGTACACTTAAGTTCACTCTGGATGCCGCTGTTTATCTTTACCGCTCCGCGCAACTGGAGCATCCTGCTTTTTTTCTCCCTGCTTGCCGCCAACCTGTTTGTTGAGTATGCGGCTTATCAGCGAACGGCTGTTATCGGTACGCTATTTAAAAAGATGTTTATCAAGACGCTGAGAAACCGGGAAATCAGCCATTCTACCTTTACGCCGAGCGGATCGGTTTATATTCTGGCAGCGGCGCTTACCGTTTCGGTCTGTTTTGCCCCCAAAGCGGCAGCAGCGGCCATGTGCGTCATGCTGATTGCCGATTCCAACGCTGCCTTGTGCGGCAGATTCTGGGGCAGTTTCCGTTTCCATAACGGTAAATCTCCGGAGGGAACACTTGCCTTTTTTATCAGCGCCCTAGGCATAATATCCTGTTTCTTCCCGGCATTGCCGCCTGCAACAGCCTTTTTCACAGCATTAACTGCCACTGCTGCCGAATTTTTTGAAAAAGAGCTCCGAATCGATGACAACTTTACAATTCCGCTGGTTACCGGCTTTCTGCTCAATTTAATTTCATACTGAAACCAACGACATTATGAACATCTCCCTATCTTAAGGACTACCCAAAATGACCAAAAATAATCTTAATCTCAGCTCTACGGCTTTTATTGCCCTGACCAGCGCCTATTTTGCCATTGCTTTGAACATCAAGTTCTGGCAGTTTGCCTGCGAAAAAACTGATATCAACAGTTTTTCCGTCCTGTTTTTTGCCCTCAGCCTGCCGTTTTTTATTTACGTTCCGTTGTTTTGGTTTTTCAGCCTGCTTGTCGTTCCCCGTATCGGCAAACCTCTGGTTATGCTGCTGATGGTTTTATCCGCGGCATCGGATTACGCCCTGCAGAATTTCGGCGTCGTCATTAACTCTGACATGATACGCAACATTGCCGAAACAACGCCGAGGGAAGCTGCCGATTTGATTACGCTCCACGCCGCTTTTTATATCCTGATTGTCGGCATTCTGCCCGCGGTTTTGGTATACCGTACCCATATAGAATTTGCCTCGTTCGGCAAAGAAATCCGCCGCCGGCTGCTGCTGTTCCTGCTCGGACTTTCCGTTGTCGGCGCCATTGCCGCCGTTTCATACAAAGAATATGCTTCTTTCGGACGCAATAACAAACAGGTTCGCTATTATATCAATACATTCAATTATATTTACGCGGTCGGACGGTATTATAAACGTACTGCTGACGCCAAAAGGGAATTTGTCATTCTGGACAAGGCGCCGCAAACTATTCCCACTCAGGACGGAAAACCGCGGGTGATGGTCTTAATCGTCGGAGAAACGGCCAGAGCGCAAAACTTTTCCCTATACGGCTATAACAGGCAGACGAATCCATTGCTGGCACAAAACGGCGAAATCATTGCCTTTAAAGATGTCAGTTCCTGCGGAACGGCGACAGCGGTATCACTTCCCTGCATGTTTTCCAAACTGGGCAGAAAAGAATTTGACGTTACGGACGCCCAGCATATGCAAAACCTGCTGGATATCGCCAAAGCTGCCGGATATGACGTTTTTTGGAAAGACAATGACGACGGCTGCAAAAAAGTCTGCGACAGAATCGGCAAAACCGATGCCAAACAAGGCAATAAGCAGCCTTATTGTTTCGGGAATTATTGCCATGACGAAATCCTGTTAGACGGATTGGAAGAAGAACTCCAAACCATAACCCGAAACACGGTTATCGTTTTACATATGATGGGCAGCCACGGGCCGACGTACTATAAACGCTATCCCGACAAATTCAAACGTTTTACGCCCGCCTGCGACACGGCCAACCTGCAGGACTGTTCGCAACAGCAGATTGTCAATTCCTATGACAACACCATTGTCTATACTGACTATATTATCGCTTCCGTTATAGACATCCTCAAGCGCCACAATAATCTGCAAAGCGCTATGCTTTATGTTTCCGACCACGGCGAATCGCTGGGAGAAAACAATATTTACCTGCACGGCCTGCCCTACGCCATCGCGCCGAAAGAGCAGAAAAAAGTGCCGATGATTTTATGGCTGCCGGAACAGACGATGCGTGCCATGAAGATTGACGGCTCATGCCTGAAAGAACGAGCCGAGACGGAATCCTTTTCGCACGACAACTACTTTCATTCGGTCTTGCGCCTGCTTGCAATCAAAACAACGGCTTACGAAGAAAAAAACGACATTTTCCCATTATGCTTCCGACGGTAACGGCATCGCCTGCCGCCAAGCGGTCTTGGGGCGAAGACTGACCTGACATGCCGGTTGGCGGACAAAGCTGCCTGACAGTAAAATCCGCTGATTGAAAAACAAGACAGACAGATTATATTGACCCGGCATACAGACATTTCTTCTGTCTGTCATAAGGAGCGGAATATGCGAAAATACTGGTTTGGCATAGATGAAAAAGTGCGTTTTGCCATTATGGCTTCGATTAATATGGCTCTGCGTTTTATGATTTTCAGCGGGCTGGCACTACTTTTTTCTCCGGAAAGATACCAGCTGCTTCTGGCGGCGACATGGTTTGTTTCGTCCTTTATCGCTTTTGCTTCTTATAAATTTCTGGTTTTTCCGGCAGAGGGGAACCATTTGCATCAATATGCAAAATCTCTGCTGATATGGATTTGCAGCTATTTCATCAACATCCTTATTTTAACCTTCCTGATTGAGCGGGAACACTGGAACCCGTATCTGGCACAAGCGGCGGCAATATCCTTCCTGCTTATCGTCAACTATCTGTTATTCAAGCATTTTGCATTCAAACCGCACCGGCCAAGCCTGCTGGCGAAAATTTACGATATCTTCGACTAAAAAGTATTGCAGGTTCTTAAAATTTATGCTAAAATTTATTTAATATGAATTGCACGGAGAACGGTTATGGAAAACGCCATCAGACACAATAAAACGCCGGAAGAACGCAAAGCGGCTCTGGAAGAAGCCCTGAGGCGGGTACGCCCGGTTGTTCTCGGACATAACGAACCTGTCGGAAAACGGCTGGAGCAATTTGCCAACCGCCCTATTGACGAACAAACTAAAACCAGCGACAGGAAAAAAGCCTTAAAGCCTCTTTCTTTAGCGGAAATGGCAAAAAAAGGCACGGAATTGGAAAAAAAGGCCGAAAAAGCCGGAATTGACCTTAAGGGACCGGGATTGGCCAAAGACATAGAAGAGAAAAACAAAGAGAAGAAAAAAGAAAAAGAGAAAGATAAGGAAAAAGAGCTGACGCCGGAAAAACAGGAACAAAAGATGAAAGAAATGTTTTCCAAAGTCAGACTTCCCAGCGGCATGGAAATTCATCAGGAAGGACCGAGCTGGGTTTTGGTCAGCAAAGACGGCAAGCAGCGTACCGACGTAACAGATGTTATGAATACAATTGACAAATTCAACAGAAATGTTGATGCCGCCAATGAAGAAAACCGTATGCAGAATAATGTGCAAAACAGCGCTGACAGGGCTGTTGATGCAAGCCAGAAAGACCTTATGAAAAATGACGGGCTGCAAATCAATGAAAATAACGGCAAAGCAGCGATGATTGGCGATGCTCTGCCGATGGTTAAAGACATAGACGGCAATCAGGTTTTCAAACCGGAAGACGTTAAAGCCGTTGCCGAGACAGCTCTGGCTGTTTCCGACGAAAAAATGAAGCTAGAGCACCTTGCTGATCCGAAAGCTTTGGAGCAGATGAAAAAACGTGAAAAAGACAATGAAGACAAGGCTGAAGCCAGACGCAAGGCAATGATGCTTTACAACCAGCGCCATAACGGACGCGGAGGACGCGAACCAACAGCTTAGGCGGAGAATCCGGATTTTCTCCGATTGGCAAGAAAACCCGCCCGTACAGGATTTGAAACATTAATGCAAATAATCCAACAAAAAAAGACCGGCAATGCCGGTCTTTACGTGTTTTTGGCTTTAAGGTTACAATTAAGGTTGGCGTCAAATATAAGAGATTTCGTCTGTGTAGACGATTGCCGAAACGGGAACTCCGTTTTCATGGGCAAAAGCCTCAACTTTGGCGCCGGAATGTGCTATCAGGCAAAGGACACTCACATCATATCCCATGGCTTTCAGTTCTTCAATCTGCGCTTTTAATTCCTTGCCGGAACGGAAAGACTGCTTGACGATAATTACATCTTTTACAGGATTTTGCAAATCTTTCAATTTTTCATAATTTCCCGTAACTAATGTTTCGACCTGAAGGCTTAATGCGACCTCGTTGATGAGTTTTCCCAACGGGTTATGGTCGCAGGCGGGTTTGTACGAAGGGAAGAAAACGCAAGCATGCGGATTTTCTTTCACTTTCTTTACAACTGCCTGTACTGCCTGACTACGGAAGTGTTTGTCCTGAGACAGTGCTTCCAAATTGATTTCTACACCTTTTTCACCTTTGGTTGCATAGTGTGCAACTAAATTTTTTAATTCCATAATTGTAAAAATTAAAATTATTTAACATAAAGTTATCATTGCTTGTTATAAATTGACAGAAATAAAATCATTTGTCAAGTACTTTTTACATAAAATACGGCAAATTTATATAAATGCCGTGAAATTGCCGGGTTTTATCAAAAAACCGGTTTTATAATAAAAAAGCAGGCCGGAAAACGGTTTGTTTTTTCCAGCCTGTTTTGAGCTTACGACAAAGCTTCCCTGCATGCTTTTCGTAATCTCATAATCTTTAATCCTTAACGCTGCTAAGCGCCTCTTTATACCCTGACGTTAACCTTTGGAGTTACTCCGGTATAAGAACAATATTTTAGCCTGAGGACGGCTAAAACGCCATTTAATACGAAATAATTGTATGTAAATAATTCTTACTTTTTCGTTAATTAAGACACCACAAAAAACTGTGCTGCACAAGCAAAAAAACGACTTATGACAAACTATTTTTATGTATTATTTTAAATGGTTGAAATGGTGATATAAACGTTTTTTCTACCTGTTTAAAACATTTATGACATTTCTGACGAAAGAAGCAAAACAAATTGGCGGCAAGCAAACAAGCTTTTTACTTTTTTCAAAAAATAAAAGGAACTTTCTCCTGCATGCTGTAATAGCTTCCCGGCGTGACTATTAAATGGTCATCTACTTTGACGCCGACGGCTTTTAGCGCACGGACAACCTGTTTGGTCATTTCAATATCTGCATTTGACGGCGTGGCGTTTCCGGACGGATGGTTGTGCGCCAAAATAATTGCCGCAGCGTTATGATTCAAAGCTTTGGACACAATTTCACGCGGGCTAATCATGACAGCATCAATTGTTCCCACCTGTTCAATATTCTGGGCTATGTATTTTCCGTGCTTGTTTAGATAAATAATCAGCAAATGTTCCTGTCCCGAATAGCCGATGCAGCTGCGGCAGTAGTCGACAATCAGTTTTTTATTGGATAAAATCGGGGCATCTTTGTTTTCCAGATTTTCCCAGCTGATTTTATTTGCGCAGGCATGAATAATGCCGCACAGTATGGCAACGCTCTCACCTACGCCTTCATTTTTGAGAAGGTTATCCAGCGGAGCGGCCAATACGCTTGCCAAATTGGAATAGCGGCGTAACAATGCCTTGGCCAGAGGTTTGACATCCTTTCGGGGAATCGCATAAATCAAAATTAATTCCAGCAATTCATAATCGGCCATGGTTTTGCCCATATCGGCAACAAAACGGGCTTTTAAGCGCTGGCGATGCCCGAAGTAATCCGGCACTTCTTTTGTTTCCTTTGTTTTCGGAGATACGGAAGCTTTCTTCTTAGTCACAGTCATATTTTTTTCCAAAGTCAAGTCCAATTCGGCCTTACAGCTTTTTACGGCAGTTGACAGCTGTTCAGCCGGCTTATTTTACCGCTTTCACAAGGTCATTTTTTGTACGGCGGCTTATCTAACCCTTTGGGCGAATAGGTAAACACTTCGCAGCCGTCCTTGGTAACGCCCAGCGAATGTTCAAACTGCGCGGACAAGGTGCGGTCGCGGGTTACGGCAGTCCAACCGTTGGAGAGAATCGTACCGTCCGGCTTGCCGATATTAATCATCGGTTCAATCGTAAAGAACATCCCTTCCTTAATTACCGGGCCGGTGCCCTTACGCCCAAAGTGCAGAACATTCGGCTCATCGTGGAAAACCCGCCCCAGACCGTGGCCGCAGAACATTTCCACCACCGAATAACCGTATTTGTGCGCATATTCTTCTATTACCGCACCGATATCGCCGAAATGCGCACCGGGTTTTACGACGTCAATACCGCGCATCAAACATTCATAAGTTACCTCACACAAACGCGTTGCCTTTAATTTAGGTTTACCGATGTAATACATACGCGACGTATCGCCGAACCAGCCATCCAGAGTTACGGTTACGTCAATATTGACAATATCGCCGTCGGCCAGCTTGCGGTCATCGGGAATGCCATGGCAGATGACATGGTTGATTGAGGTGCAGAGTGTTTTTGGGTAGCCGTGATATCCCAGGCAAGAGGGAATCGCATTATGCGAAACGATAAATTCCCGGCACAGATTGTCCAGATGTTCCGTCGTTACGCCGGCATCAACAAAATCCGTAATATAATCCAGACATTCGGCAGCAAGTTTCCCGGCCCGACGCATTCCTTCAAAATCTTCCGGACGGTATAATTTTATGCCGTTTTCATCCGTTTTTATATCTTTTTCATCTATTTTAGCCAATTTTTTACTCCCATTGAATTTTGTTCTACTTTTGTTTATATGCTTTTTATTTAAAATTGCAATTTATTTTTTAATCTTTTTTGCCACACCGGATTTATAATTTCCTCTCTGCCGGTGTTTTTTTGAAAACAGGGCATATATAGAAAGCAAACCATAACCAAATCGCGGGGGAAAATATGGCACTCAGATTTATGCAGGGACTGTACAGCTTTGTCCTGGTTCTGATTACGGCGCTGCTGGCCCGGTATTTTACCGAACAGGGCATGATTTCTTTTTACGATACGCTCGACATTCCGCCCGGAACGCCCGAAAACCATTACTTTTCTTACGCATGGAGCGGAATTTACGTTTTGTTGTTTTTGAGCTTTTTTATCGTACTCAGGTCGCGCAAAACTTTGGAACAGTTTGAAGATGCAAATGCCCTGTTTGTCAGCCAGCTGTTTCTGCAGATTTTATGGACATTCAGTTTCTTTTATATGGAACAGCTTACCGCATCGGCGATTGTCATCGTCCTGCTGGATATCGTTACGGCATTGATGATGCATACGTTTTTCTTTATCAGCAAATGGGCGTTTGCGTTGACAGTTCCGTATCTTTTATGGCTGCTTTTCGCTACATATCTGAATATCTTCGTCGTTATGCTGAACTAAGTCAGTTTTTGCAAAAAACAAAAGAATCGGTTTCCCGGTTAAATTTAAACTGGACATCAGCAAAAAACCGCTGTAGTTTTATGCGGTTAAAAGTTTAATTTAATTTTTGGGAAGAAAAAACAATGACGACCAGCGTTAATCAAATAAGAAAGACTTTCTTGGATTATTTTGAGAAGAACGGACACAAAATCGTGCCGGCATCTTCGCTCGTTCCTGACAACGACCCGACTCTGATGTTTACCAACTCGGGTATGGTGCAATTCAAAAACATTTTAGCAGGCAATGAAACCAGAGATTATACGCGAGCCGCAACTTCCCAAAAAAGCGTACGCGCAGGCGGCAAGCACAATGATCTGGACAGCGTCGGCTACGATGTGCGCCACCATACGTTTTTTGAAATGCTCGGCAACTTCTCGTTCGGCGATTATTTTAAGGAAGAGGCGATTTTCTATGCCTGGGAGCTGCTGACGAAAGAATTTATGATTCCGAAAGAAAAGCTGGCGGTTACGATTTTCCATACCGACGACGAGGCCTACAATATCTGGAAAAAGGTATCGGGGCTTCCCGACGAGCGGATTATCCGCATTGCCACCAAGGACAACTTCTGGCAGATGGGCGACACCGGCCCCTGCGGCCCCTGCTCGGAGATTTTTTACGACCACGGGCCGGAAGTCTGGGGCGGGCTGCCGGGAACGCCGGAAGAAGACGGCGACCGTTTTATCGAGATTTGGAATCTGGTGTTTGACCAGTTTGAAGATATGCCGGACGGTTCCAGAATCAATCTGAAAAAACCGTCTATCGATACGGGCATGGGGCTGGAGCGAATCGCCGCCATTCTGCAGGGCGTACATTCCAATTTTGACATTGACACGTTCCGGCATCTGATTAAGGCGATTGCGGATATGGCCAACACCGACCCGAAAGGAGCTTTGCAGGCTTCGCACAACGTGATTGCCGACCACCTGCGGGCGATGAGCTTTTTGATTGCCGACGGCGTGCTGCCTTCCAACGAAGGGCGCGGCTATGTTCTGCGGCGGATTATGCGCCGGGCGATGCGCCATGTTTATATGCTAGGAGTCAAGGAGCCGATGATTTATAAGCTGCTGCCGGTTTTGCAGAAAGAAATGGGCGATGCTTATCCGGAACTTTACCGCTTTGACAAGCTGATTACGGAAACTATCAAGGCGGAAGAAACCCGCTTCGGCAAGACGCTGGACAAAGGTATGCGCCTGCTGGACGACGAAACGTCGCAGCTGGCCGAAGGCGACACGCTTAACGGCGAAACGGCGTTCAAGCTGTACGACACCTACGGCTTTCCGCTTGATTTAACGCAGGACGCCCTGAAAAGCAAAGGCATTAAAGTCGACGTTGCCGGGTTTGACGCGGCGATGGCCAGACAGAAAGAAGAAGCGCGCAAGAACTGGGCCGGGTCGGGCGATGCCGGCACCGAGAAAATCTGGTTTGAAGTTAAAGAAAAAATCGGCGGCACGGAGTTTTTAGGCTATAAGACAACCAAGAGCGACGGTATTGTCAAAGCTCTGGTTCAGGACGGCAAAGAAGTTGACGGCGTGAAAAGCGGCGAGTTTTATCTGGTTGCCAATCAGACGCCTTTTTACGGCGAATGCGGCGGACAGGTCGGCGATACGGGCATTATCTGCGGCAAAAACTTCAAAGCGGAGGTTTATGATACCAAGCGCAAGCTGGATACGGTTTTCGTCCATTGCTGCCGTATGATTGAGGGCGAAGCCAAAATTGAAGACTTTGCATCTTTTGAAGTCAACGAAGCGAATCGGAAACAGATTTGCGCCAACCATTCGGTTACGCATCTGGTACACAAAGCGCTGCGGACGATTTTGGGCGAACACGTTACGCAAAAAGGGTCGCTGGTCGCTGCGGACAGAATGCGGTTTGACATTTCGCACCCGAAGCAAATCACCGCAGACGAACTGAAACAGGCGGAAGATATGGTTAATGCGGCTATCCGCGCCAACTACCGCGTCAACACGGTACTGATGAATCAGGATGAAGCGGTCAAGACCGGCGCGATGGCGTTGTTCGGCGAGAAATACGGCGAAGAGGTACGCGTGGTTACGATGGAAAAAGACGGCGAGGTTTATTCGCGCGAGCTGTGCGGCGGAACACACGTCTGCGACACCGGAGAAATCGGTTATTTCAACATTATCTCCGAATCGGCGGTATCGGCCGGGGTACGGCGTATTGAATGCGTTACCGGCAAAGGCGCGGAGGAATATGTCGACGCGATGGAAGACAAGCTGCACTGCGCCTGCAATGCGTTAAAAACTAATGTCAACGATTTGGAAACGCGTATCAGCAACCTGCTGGAAGAAAAGAAGAAGCTGGAAGCGGAAGTGTTTAACCTCAAGAAGACACTGGCCAGCGGCGGAGCGGCAAAAGGCGGCGATACGGAAGTCGTCAACGGCGTGAAATTTGTCGGCAAGGTTATCCCGGACGTTCACCCGAAAGAGCTGAAAGCCTTTATTGACGAGATGAGCCGGAACATCGGTTCGGGCGTTATGGTTCTGGCGACTGACAAAGACGGCAAAGCGTCCATCGTCGTCGGCGTTACCAAAGACCTGACGGACAAGTACTCGGCGGTTGACCTGGTGCGAATCGCTTCGGCTGCGGTCGGCGGACAGGGCGGCGGCGGCAGACCGGATATGGCACAGGCCGGGGGACCGGACGCCGGTAAACTGCAACAGGCTTTTGAAGAAGTCAAAAAGGCGATATAGCACGGTAAAAGAAAAGCGCCCCGTCAGGAGCGCTTTTCTTTATAACCAGCTGCTATTTTTTAACCGGCGTCATATTTAAGTGGACATTTTCGTCAAGATAGTACATATCTCCTGTGATAGGGTCTATAAGCAAATATCCGACAATACCCCCAAAAGCCACATTCCCTGCCCAGTACCAGGCACTTACATGCCAATTGATAATTGCGGTTTGATTTTTAAAGCCGTCTTTGGAGGCTGTAATTGTATATTCCTGCGGATCAAAATATCCGCCAGCAGCCGTTTTAAGATTGACAGATGCCGGCGTTTGCCCTTCAAAAATTACTTTTCCGCTTTTATCCGCAATTTTGATATCCACGCTATCCGTGCTTGCTGTTATTGGAACCGTCTGGCTGTTATCTCTCATAATAGTTGCACAAGCGCTTAAAACAATCGATAAGAAACCGATTGTCAAAACCATTCTTAACTTTTTCATATTCATTCCTTCTTTTCCTGTATAAATATAAGGAGGGGAAAGCACAACTTCCCCCTCTGACAAATCAGAAATTATAGCGTACGCCTAAAGTCAATTCAGTTATAGAATCAACCTCATCACTGTCAATAAACGCATATCTGGCGACTCCGCGCATTGCCCACTTTTCATTAAAGTTGTACTGCAATCCGATACCTGTCCTAAAAGCAAATTCATCTGTTTGAATATGCAAATCATAACCGTCGCCTATATCTGTTCCGAGGTCAAAAGTATAATAACCGGCGCCGACAGAACCTATCAATTCCAAATTTTTATTGAGTGGAATATAACCTAATGCGTCCAGGTTAATGCTGCTGTAGGACAAATCCCAACCATAGGTTTCCGTTTCCGAAGAACTTTGCACAGAAGCTTCCAACCCGAAATAATCGTTAAACCTGATTCCTGCATTAATATTTGCAACAGCAAAATTATCGTCAAAACCATCCAGAAGCCCTTGTAATTCTGCATGAGAAGCTCCCATATCGGCACCGATGTACGGTTTAATATCCATTGCATTTGCCTGGCATGATAAAATGCAGGCCATTCCCGTAAGTAATAAAGTTTTCTTCATAACTAACATCCTTTTATTCAGTTCAAACAAAAAACCCGCTTTAGAAAGCTAAAGGCGGGCGGATGCTAGAAAACCGTATACAAGTTAAGACGGCTCGGCTTATTGGGGCAGAGCCTTATTCACCGACATCCACCCCATACGGAGGTATGACGTCGGCACTATTTTTAAAGTCGTGTGCGCACGACTAACTTGTATTTATAAAGGGTTTTCTAGGCCCTCGGATTTATCCTTTTCTAGAGAACAAATCCTGTTTGAAGATTATTTTATTTTTTTGAATTAAGCAAGAAAATTATTGCAAAACAGGATAATTTCCGGCATTTTGAAAAAAATTTTGCCTGAAGTGCAGAAATATCCGGTTATTGCAATGAAAAGACATCAGCAATAAAAGCCAATATGATAAAGAAAGGATGAAAAAAATGGCATTTTGTTTTAACCATTTTAATTTTAACGTTACGAATCTGGAAACAAGCCTTGCCTTTTATGAGAAAGCGCTGGGGTTAAAAGAAAACGGACGGATTGAGGCCGAAGACGGCTCTTATGTCATCGTTTATCTCGGCGACGGCAAAACCGGTTTCCGGCTGGAACTGACTTGGCTGAAAGACCATCCGCAGAAATACGACTTGGGCGAGTGCGAATTTCATCTGGCGATGACGGCGGACGATTATCAGGAAGCGCTGAGATTTCATCAGGAAAACGGCTGGGTCTGTTTTATCAACGAGGCGATGGGAATTTATTTCATTGAGGATCCGGACGGCTATTGGATTGAGATATTGCCGCCGCAGAAATAATTCCCGGACTATAGCTCTCCTTATGATGCGGCTGTTTCCGGCCGGATTTCGGGAGATTTCCGGATACAAAAAACAGCGGAATCTTCCGCTGTTTTTTTGGGGATTGTGTTGCCGGCTGGCCTTAAAAAGGCGCTTTCTTTATTTAAAAGAAGTAATACCGGATACCGACGGTGAATTCCTGAATATTCTTCTTAAACGTGTTGTCTTCCGGGAATACATAGCGATACATGGCGCGAATCCCGATATTGTCGGTCGGGTTAAACTGGGCGCCGAAACCGGCTCGATAGGCGTTCCCTTCAAAATCTTCCATTTTTTTGTTCAGGCGGCCGCCGTCCAACGTATATTTGCCATAGCCGACCGTTGTCAGCAATTCCACGACGCCGAGATTCAACGTATCGGAAACCAGGTCAATGCCGTATGCGGCTGGTTTGGTTTTGCTGCCGCCGAAAGCATCGGTTGACGCATACTGCTGATAAAAACCCTCTACGGAAAGAAAGCCCAGAACTTTAACGCCGGCACTGACGGCGCCGCCGTTCAGGCTGTCGATATCGCCATAACCATTCGGCGTGGCCGAGACATAATCCAAACCGACATGCGGCGAAATAATAAAAGCATGGGCATTAAACGAAATAAGTACAGCGGCAAGCGCCAGATACAATTTTTTCATCACAAGTTCCTTTTAACAGTTAAAACACCTATTTTCGACAACGGCAATCAGGACAATTCCTTAATTACAATGTCCCGGGAAACCGTATCGTAAACAATTCCCAATTTTCCTTTGCGAAATTCTTCGGCGGTCTTGCCGAAGACTTCATAACGCCAGCCCTTGAGAATTTGATTTTTCGCCTTGGGATTTTTGATGTATTCGCGCAGGTTCTTTTCTGACGTTATCAGGCGCGAAACCACGCCGTAATCGTTGCTTTTAACTTTCAGCAGCAGTTTCAGGACTTCACAAAGGGAATGCTGGCTCGGCGGCAGGTTAACATCCCGCTCGCGGTCTACGCGTCCCAGCGTGCGGTCAAATTTGTCTTCAGTCAGCGATGCCAGAATTTCCGTCATTTCTTTAGCTAAACGGCTCTTGGCAACGTCCGGCCGCACGCCGCGAACCCTTTTCATCTCTTCCATATCTTTCGGAAATGCCGTCGCAATGTTTACCAGCGTTTCATCCTTGATGATGTTCTGCCGCGAGACATTGCGTTCCATCGCCATTTTCTCACGCCATTCGGCCAACGCTTTCAGCGCATTCAAAAACGGCAAAGAATGTCCGTTGTGGCGAATCCGCAGCCACGCGTTTGCCGGGTTCTGCTCATAGTGCGCCGCGGCGGCAAAATCTTCCATTTCTTCGGCAATCCAGCTTTCCCGCTTATTTTCTTTCAGATACGCGGCTATTTCGTTATAACATTTAATCAGATGCGTTACGTCGCCCGCGGCATATTCCAGCTGGTCGGCACTCAATGGGCGCAGCTGCCAGTTGGTAAGGCGGCAGGACTTGTCCAGTTCCACCCCGCAATAAGCGCGAACCAGATTTTCATAACTGACGCATTCGCCCAGACCGCAGGCCTGCGCCGCTATCTGGGTGTCAAAAACCGGCGTCGGAACCGTTCCGGAAAGGTTGTACAGGATTTCAATATCCTGCCGGCCGGAATGAAAAACTTTCAGTACCTTTTTATTTTGCAGCAGGGCAAAGAAATCGCCGAAGTCCATATCTTTTGCCAACGGGTCTATCAAAAAAGCGCCGCCTTCATAACCGACCTGTATCAGGCAGGGAATGGGGAAAAAAGTCTTTTCACGGATAAATTCGCAGTCTATGGCAATAACTTTCTGTTTTTTTAATATCTTACAGGCGTCTTGCAGTTCTTGGGTTTTATCTATTAAATTCATTTGGGCGTTCCCTTATCTTTTGGTTGCAGTTTACGGGGGATTGTTTAAGATTTTTTTAATTTTAGCTTGCATTTATGCCAATTTGGGGTAAAAATGGCGACATTGACGTTGAAACAATTTTTCAGGGGTACTTATGATTGAATACAGAACGCATACCTGCGGCGAATTGAGAGCCGCCAATGCAGGACAGAAAGTCAAGCTTTCGGGCTGGATCCACCGCAAACGCAACCTGGGCAACCTGTGCTTTGTCGATTTGCGCGACCATTACGGCATTACCCAGTGTGTGGTTGACAGCTCCAGCGATTTGTTTAAGAAGCTGGAAGACATCCGGGTGGAAAGCGTTATCACCGTTGACGGCGAAGTTGTGATGCGCGAGAGCGTCAATAAAAACATGCCGACCGGCGACATTGAAGTCAAAATCAACGACGTCGTTCTGCATTCCATGGCCGACGTTCTGCCGATACAGGTGTTCGGGGAAGACAATTCGCCGGAAGAGCTGCGGCTGAAGTACCGTTTTCTGGATTTGCGGCGCGAGAAAATCCATAACAACATCATTTTGCGCTGCCAGGTTATCAAACGTATGCGCGAACTGATGAACGAACAGGGGTTTCTGGAATATCAGACGCCGATTTTGACGGCTTCGTCTCCGGAGGGGGCACGCGACTTTCTGGTTCCGTCCCGCTTAAATCCGGGCAAGTTTTACGCCCTGCCGCAATCGCCGCAGCAATTTAAACAGCTGCTGATGGTATCGGGCTTTGACAAGTATTTCCAGATTGCGCCGTGTTTCCGCGACGAAGACCCGCGCGCCGACCGCAGCCCGGGAGAATTTTATCAGCTGGATATGGAAATGTCTTTTGCCACGCAGGACGACGTGTTTGCGGTGATGGAAAAGACGATGGGTACCATCTTTAACGAATTCGGCGAGGGGAAAAAAGTTGACCAGGCGCCGTTTCAGCGCATTGCGTTCAAAGACGCCATGCTGAAGTACGGTTCCGACAAGCCGGATTTGCGCAATCCGCTGGTTATTCAGGACGCGACCGCTTTCTTCAACAACTCCGGGTTCGGCGTTTATGACGGCAAAGCGGCCAACGGCGAGGAACTGCGCGCCATCGTCATTCCCGGCGCAGGTGAAAAGCCGCGTTCGTTTTTTGATAAGCTGGACGGCTTCGCCAAAGAAGAAGGTTTCGGCGGAATGGCGTATGTCGCGTTGTCGGCAAACGGCGCCAAGGGCATCGCCAAATTTTTCTCTGAAGAAAAAACGACCGAACTCAAAAATATGTTCGGAGTTAAGGACGGCGACGCGATTGTCTTTATGGGCGGCAACAAAAAGCTTATCAGCAAATTTGCCGGAAAAGTCCGCACGAAACTTGGTGAAGAGCTGGATTTGATTGAGAAAGACGCGTTCCGTATTTGCTGGATTGTCGATTTTCCGTTTTACGAGGAAAACGAAGAAACAGGCGCGGTTGAATTTTCGCACAATCCGTTTTCCATGCCGCAAGGCGGAATGGACGCACTGCTGAACAAGAACCCGTTTGAGATACTGGCTTATCAGTACGATATGGTCTGCAACGGTGTGGAACTGGCTTCCGGCGCCGTCAGAAACCACAAACCAGAAATTATGTACAAGGCGTTTGAACTGGCGGGATATGACCACAGCGTCGTAGACAACAAATTCGGCGGTATGATTAACGCGTTCAAGTACGGCGCACCGCCGCACGCGGGATGCGCTCCGGGAATTGACCGTACAGTTATGCTGCTTTTGGACGAGCCGATTATCCGCGACGTTATCCTGTTCCCGTTAAACGGCAAAGCGCAGGATTTGCTGATGCAGGCGCCGAATACGGTTTCCGAACAACAGCTGAAAGATCTGCATTTGGACATTAAGTCCTGCGAATCGGCCTAATATAGCATACGGCGGCCATCCGGCCGCCGTATTTTCCGTTCGGGATATTCGGGAATGCGGCATAATATATTTGCAGAGACATATTCGGCAAGGATTGTTACGGCAGTTATCTGGTTTTGCTTTACGGCTTTGTCCTTATATATTGCCCCGTTTCATGAGGTATGGGCGGACGAAGTGCAGGCCTTTTTGATAGCCCGTGACGCAAGCCTTGAAGAAATTATCACGGATATTCCGCATCAGGAGGGACAACCGGTATTATGGCATCTGCTGCTGAAAGGGTTAATTGCCATATTCGGCGACGGGTTGAACATTACTTATGTTTCGGTTGCGGTTATGTCCGTTACAGTCGGCATATTTTTATTCTGTTGCCGGGTTCCGCTGATTTATAAAATACTTCTGCCGTTCGGGCATTATTTCATTTACCAGTACAATATCATTTCGCGCAACTATTGTCTGGCTTATCTGGCACTGGTTTTGCTGGCCGTGCTTTACGATAAGAGGCATAAGCAAATTTGGGGATATGCGCTTACCTTGTTACTGCTTGCGGAATCCACCGCCTTTCTGGCGCCGACCGCGGCAGTTCTCGGGCTGTTTTGGTTTTCGGAAGCATATCGGCAGACTTTGAAAAAACCGCTTAAATATATTGCCCCAATGTGTCTGCTGGGTGGATGCGGTTTGTTGATGCTCTGGCAAATTCTGCCGGTCAATATGGTACAGTATAGTATGAGAATTGAGCATATTGAAAATTATCCATACAATGTGCTGGCTCATTTTCCCGAAGCATTTTTTGCCGGTAAAAGTACGGCGCTTAACCTGACATTTCTGTTTGTCATTGCTTTTTATGCGATAAGGAAGGCAATGAGCTCGTCTTTTTATGCCAATGTGCGGAGTAATTTACCGGCGGTTTTGCGTTTTACTGCGGTATGGGCGGTGTTCGGCGCAGTTTACTTGGCCGTCCGGCCGATGTATTACCATCAGGGGCTTATCTGGGGGCTGTTCCTTTGTTCGGTTTATATGTTTTTTCCGGACTATGCCCAAAGCAGAAAGCATTATTTGTTTCTGGCATGTGCCGTTATGCAGATTTACTGGAGTTTCGTTTCCGTCCGCTACGATATAAAATATCCCTATTCTTCCCAACATCAGGTTTTAGAGATATTGAAAAAGCATTCTCTTTCCGACGGAAAAATCCAGGCTATCGGTTTCCATACCCTGCCGTTGCAGGCAATCCTCGGCAGAGATAAATTATATATTGCAGACAAAGCTCCGATGTACTGGCTCTGGACCGAAGAAGACATGGACGTTAAAGGCGACAATATGCAGGAGCTTATTGACTGCCATCATGATATTGCCGTCATAGACGAAGACGATGCCGCAGGAGCCGATTTCAGCTATTATGAAAATCAGGCCGAATTTAACGGCTACAAAATCCCGGCTGCTGCCGTTTACAAGGGATACCTCTTTTATGAGCAAGGGGTGCGCCTTTTTATCCGCAAAACCGGCACAGGCTCCAAAGTTAAGCTGGATATGGTAAAAAGGAAACCGGGCGAAGATATATCTAATTAGAACAACAGACTGGTAAATAATTATTAATTTTAAATTAAAAAAACTCTTTACAAATAAAAATATTGCGGTATACATTGGTACGAATAACAGAGGGGGCTAACGGCATGCCTTCCTGTTATGTGTGAATCCAACTTAAATTTTTGAAAGGGATTGAAATGCCTAAATTAAAAACGAAAAGTTCGGCGAAAAAGCGTTTCAGCGTTACCGGAACCGGCAAGCTGAAAAGAAATTTTGCGAAAAAGAGACACTGCCTCTTCTGCAAAACCCAGAAAATGAAAAGACAAGCCCGCGGCACGACTTTGCTTTCAGAAGTCGATGTCCAGATTGTTAAGAAATTTTTACCTTATTTGTAGTTGTAGGAGGATATGTAAATGTCTCGTGTAAAAAGAGGTGTTACGGCTCATGCCCGTCATAAAAAAATTCTGGATATGGCGAAAGGCTACAGAGGCCGCAATAAAAACGTTTTCAGAGTAGCTGTTGAAAAAGTTGAAAAAGGTTTGCAGTATGCTTACCGTGACAGAAGAGCGAAGAAAAGAAATTTCCGTTCTTTGTGGATTCAGCGTATCAATGCTGCTACGCGCTTAAATGATATGACTTATTCTCGATTTATCAGCGGGCTCAACAAGGCAGGTATTGAGCTTGACCGTAAAGTGCTGGCTGATATCGCTTACAGAGAGCCCCAAGCTTTTGCTAAGTTAGTAGAAACTGCCAAAGCGGCTCTGGCTAAATAATTTTTAGATTTAGTATAGTTTATATCAGATAGGAAAGAGTCGTCTTGGGCAACCAAGAGGACTCTTTTATATTTAAAATTGTTATAAACTTTCGCGGCATTTTTACGGCAGCGAAAAAAGACAAACAACAGCCGGCCTTTGGGAGCGGCAAATAAGGAGATTTCAGGGAACTATTCTTTTTTGGAAAAAATACCCTCTATCATAAGGTGAACAAATGAGTGATATTGAAGTTATAAAAACAGGCATACTGGAACAGATTGCCAATGCAGAAGACGCCAAAGCCCTTGACGAGGCAAGAGTTGCGGCATTAGGCAAGAAAGGGCAGATTACCGAACTGTTAAAAGCACTGGGCAGCATGCCGATGGAAGAAAGAGTTGCTTTCGGGAAGAAAATTAATGTTGTCAAAGCGGAAATTGAAACAAAAATTACCGAAAAAAAACAGGAATTGGAAACCAAACAACTAAATGAAAAACTGAAAAAAGAAGTTATTGACGTTACCCTTCCCTGCCGGCCGGAAACGCAAGGTCGAATCCATCCGGTTTCCAAAGTTTATGAAGAAATTGTCGCCATTTTTGCCCAGATGGGGTTTGAAGTGGCTGAAGGGCCGGACATTGAAGACCAGTTCCATAACTTTAACGCGCTCAATATGCCGCCGAACCACCCTGCCCGCCAAATGCAGGACACATTCTACATCAATAACGATGCCAACAAAGAATTTGACATGGATTCCGCTTATGTGGTCAGGACGCACACGTCCGGCGTGCAAATCCGCACTATGGAAAAGAAGCAGCCGCCAATCCGCATTATAGCGCCGGGCAGAACATACCGTTCCGACTACGATGCAACGCACACGCCGATGTTCCATCAGGTTGAGGGGCTGGTTATTGACAAGAAAACGACTATGGCCGATTTAAAAGGCTGCCTGTATGATTTTATGAAAGAATTTTTTGAAGTTGACGAACTGCCTATCCGGTTCCGCCCATCGTTCTTTCCATTTACGGAACCGTCTGCCGAAGTTGATATCGGCTGCCTTAAAACGAAAACAGACTTGGTTGTCGGCGCAGGTACCGACTGGCTGGAAGTTTTGGGGTGCGGCATGGTACATCCGAACGTCCTGCGCGCAGGAGGCATAGACCCAGATGAATATCAGGGATTTGCCTTCGGGGTCGGCATTGACAGGCTTGCGATGTTAAAATACGGCATTCCGGATTTGAGGACTTTCTTTGAATCCGACGTACGCTGGATTAAAAATTACGGATTTACGCCGCTTGACTTTTCATCAATGACAAGCGGACTGAGCAACAACGGAGGACTGGCACGATGAAATTTACATTATCCTGGTTAAAAGAACATCTGGATACAACGGCAGGCGTTGACGAAATCAGCGAAACGCTGACTCGCATCGGCCTTGAAGTCGAGGAGGTCGTTAATCCGGCTGCTGCACTGGATGGCTTTATCACGGCACGCATTGACAAAGTTGACATGCATCCGGATTCCGACCATCTGCACATATTAGCCGTCAATACAGGCAAGGAAACACTGCAAGTCGTCTGCGGCGCGCCAAACGTCCATGAAGGGCTGGTTGGCATTTATGCCCCGACCGGAGCGCTGATTCCTGCATACGGAGAACGCTTAAAAGTTGCGAAAATCCGCGGTGTGGAAAGCATGGGCATGATGTGCTCGGAAAAAGAACTGCTGGTCGGCGACGACCATAACGGCATTATTGAGCTGCCGGCAGAGACCAAGGCCGGCATTTCGGCGGCGGAAGTTTTGAACATTGATCCGGTTTTTGAAGTTTCCATTACGCCGAACCGGGCAGAATGCTTGGGCGTACGAGGAATTGCCAGAGATTTGGCCGCTGCGGGGCTCGGCAGGCTGAAACCGTTGGATATTCCTGAAATCAAAGGGACGTTTAAAAGCCCGGTTAAAGTAACTGTTTCATGCCCTGAAGCCTGCCCGACATATACGGCACGTTATATCAGAAACGTCAACAACAAAGCGGAGACGCCAAAGTGGATGAAAGACCGTCTGACGGCTATCGGGCTGCGTCCTATTTCCGCTCTGGTGGATATTACCAATTATATCAACTATGATTTAGCTCGTCCGCTGCACGTTTTTGATGCAGACAAGCTTAAAGGCGACATTCAGGTCAGAATGGCTCATGACGGTGAAGAATTTTTGGCGCTGAACGAAAAAAGCTATATGCTGGACAACAAAGCGCTCGGCATTTGCGACGACGAAGGCGTACAGTGCCTTGGCGGCATCATGGGCGGATTAAACAAAGGCAGCTATGAAGACACAAAGAACGTTCTGCTGGAGTGTGCATTGTTTACGCCGGCCTGCATTGCCAGAACCGGGCGCAAACTCCAGCTTGACTCCGATTCACGTGCCCGGTACGAACGCTGGGTCGACCCGATGTCAAATATCAGCGGCAACAATTATGCCACGAAAATGATTTTAGACATCTGCGGCGGCGAAGCTTCGGAGATGGAAATTGCCGGAGAAGAAAAATCTGTTGCCAAACCGGTATATCTGCGGCCGGAACGAATGAAAACTTTTATCGGTATGGACGTTGCCAAAGAAACTTGCGAAGAAATTCTCCGCAATCTCGGATTTGAGATCAGCGAAGAAAACGGCAATATCAAGGCGATTTCTCCGTCATGGCGCGGCGACATTGAATGCGAGCAGGATTTGATTGAAGAGGTCGTGCGGATGATTGGGCTGGATAACATTCCGGCAACTTCAATGAAAACGGCCGAATTTCCGAAACCGGTTTTAACGCCGTTGCAGAATAATATTGTCATGGTCAAGCATGAGCTTGCTTCACGCGGCATGTACGAAACGGTTACATTCAGTTTTACCGACAGCAACATTGCAAAATATTTCCGCAGAGGCTCGGAAGCGGTATTTATCCAAAATCCGATTATCAATGAGCTTGACGAAATGCGGCCGTCGCTGTTGCCGAATCTGCTTATCGGTGCCAAAAACAATATTGCGCGCGGATACGGCAATTTGGCATTGTTTGAGGCAGCACCCGAATTTTTCGGGCGTAATCCCGGCGAACAGCGGGCTATGGCTTCCGGCATCCGGGTCGGAAAGACCGCGAAAAAGGACTGGACAAACTCCATGCGCGCTTATGACGTATTTGACGTCAAGGCCGACGCGCTGGCAGTTATTGCTGCGGCGAAAGGCTCGATTGAAGCACCACAGATTACGACCGACACACCGTCTTATTACCACCCGGGGCGCAGCGGCGTTATCCGGCTCGGCAAAAACGTCCTCGCATATTTTGGCGAACTGCATCCGGCGATTCTCAAAGCGCTTGACATTAAAACCAATGTTATGGCTTTTGAGGTTTTCCTTGACAATATTCCGCTGCCGAGAGATGCAAAATCCAAAGCTAAAAAGAAGCTGGAACTTTCTCCTTTGCAGGCAGTTGACAAGGATTTGGCATTTGTCGTTGCCCGTAACGTTTCGGCCGTCAGCATAGCGGCGGCGGCTAAAAATGCAGACCGCAGCAATATTGCCGATGTACGGATTTTTGACGTTTACGAAGGGGAGAATCTGCCTGAAGACAAGAAATCCGTCGCTATCAGCGTTACGTTCCAGCCGAAAGACAAGACCTATACCGATGCCGAACTGGAAGCATTGATGAACAAGGTCATTCTGGAAGTCGGCAAAAAGACCGGTGCGGTTTTACGATAAACCGTTTCTTTAATAATCGGCATAAAGACAGCCGCCGGATTGTTCCGACGGCTGTTGTTGTAACCTGAAAAACTACTGTCTGGATCGCCGGGCTGTTTTTTGGGGGATTTTGTCTTTGAAGGAAGTTTCTTCTATTACCCTTTGCGACTGTTTTATTTTGCTTTTTGGGCAAATAGGTATTATCGGGCAGATATTCTCAGAAGGCACAGTATTTTTGATAAAACAAACATAATTCCCCCGCTTTCGCAGGGGATTACGTTTTTGTGCCCGAAAAAGTTACTGTTGCAAAAGTTACTGTTGCAGATACTTCAGCGTTACGCCGTCGCCTTTCAGCTCAAGTTCTTTCCCTTTCAAACTATAGGTTCTGACCTTGTCCAGATTTTGAAAATAAGCATGTTCCTTTTTCATCTCGTCTTCGGGGCCGGCCATCATTGTTGATGCGACAGGACCAAATTTAATATTATCCTTTTCTGCCTTGTAAGTACCGAAATAATTATTCAAAGCTTTTCCGTAAAAACGATCTTCCTTAGCATCAAAAGACAATGTGATATTTTTATCCGTTGCCAGTGTGAAGTTTTTCCCTTTCAGTGATGCGGGGTCAACCTCCGAGCAGGCATTCAGCATAAATACGGCAGCCAGCGCCAGTAGTATTTTTTTCATATTTCTCTCCTTAATAAAATCATGACACGACTACTATATATGACAAACAAATCAGGTTATCAACAAAATTCTCGGCATATATTAACTTCTACCAGCGGAAAACGCATTTTATTGAAATTATTTATTGACTTTTTAATATATATTAATTATTATATATATTGTATATGATACATATTTTGGAGTCTATTTATATGAAAGCATTTTTTACCTTATTATTTTTCTTAACGGGAACAGCGGCTGAAGCTTTGGCTAATCCGGCCTGTATCGTTTGTACCGTTGCAATCGGCGCTTCGCTGGAAATTTCCCGCAAGCTCGGCATCAGCGACGACATTGTCGGTTTATGGACAGGCGCGCTGTTTTCTCTGCTCGGATATTGGACTATCCTCTGGTTTGAAAAAAAGGGGTGGCACTTTGCAGGGCGCAATGCAATTCTTATGCTTGCCTGCATTGCATCTTCCGGCTTTGTTTATTTGGGTCTGCTGCCATACACCCCGAAAATTATCGGCTTTTTATATATTGATACATTTCTTTTATCGGCATTAACCGGAGCATTTCTCTATATTGCGTCGCAAAAACTGTATCAACATATGAAAAACAAAAACGGCGGACATGCGCATTTTCCGTTTGAAAAAGCGGTATTTCCGGTTGTTTTGCTGTTCGCGGCCAGCGTTATTTTAACATATTATCCATTATAATTTATCAAGGAGACAAAAGATGAAAAAAGCGGAAAATGTCAAGGAATTCGTGGAACGGATTGACGCGACAAAGAAAGTTAATCCGAAAGACC